>Ga0079302_1000461_pt1 | contig 10441 bp, 4 predicted proteins | sample Wag4_2014_7_16_FD_75102 | JGI IMG/M metagenome (GOLD analysis project Ga0079302, IMG submission 75102) | Fresh water mixed with fracking chemicals microbial communities from Ohio, USA - Utica-2 Time Series FC 2014_7_16 | ecosystem: Engineered > Industrial production > Chemical products > Input... | reverse complement strand
CTCGAGGCGGCCGCTGCGGTCGGCGGGGAATCGCGGCCCCGGCAGCGCGCGCTCGAGCACCGAAGGCACCGCGCGCGCGATCGGCTCGCCCTTCGGCTGCGTGTGGTCGCCGCGGTCGTGGAGCGGGGTCTCGTCGACCTTCGCCTCCTTCACGACGAGCGTCCGCGGCAGGTCCGCGGGGCGGATCTTCTCATGAGCATCGCGCGCCGCGCGTGCGCTGCGGAACGCCTCGCGCTCGGCGAGCGGCGCCGCGACGTCGCGCGCCGCGGCCGCGAGCGCGTCGCCGAGCGGGTTCGCGCGCGGCACGGCGCCGTCCGCGACGACGATCGTCATTCCGGCCGGAGCCGCGAGCGCCTCCGCCCAGCGCGCGGCGTTGCGCCGGCGCTCGAGCGCCCGGAGCGACTCGCGCGCGCGGTCGCGCGCCTCGTCGAGCTCCTTGGCCTGCGCGCGCCACTCCTCGCTGCGCTTCACCTCCGCGGCGGTCGCGAGCGGCCGCTGCGCCACGCGGCCCACGGTCGCGATGTTGTCGAAGGTCGAGACGCTGCGGAACACGCCCGAGAGCGCGAAGTAGTCCGCCTGCGACACCGGGTCGAACTTGTGGTCGTGGCAGCGCGCGCACGACACCGTCTGGCCGAGGAACGCCTTGGTCACCACGTCGATCTGCTCGTCGACGACGTCGACGCGCTCCTTCTCCTTGTCGGGCTCGGCGAGCATCTTCGGACCGAGCGCGAGGAACCCGAGCGCCGCGATGCGGCTCCGGGTGCGGTGATCGTCGTCGGCGGTGGGGTTCGCCGGCTCGGGGATCAGGTCGCCCGCGATCTGGTCGGTCAGGAACTCGTCGAACGGGATGTCGCGGTTGAACGCGTCGATCACGTAGTCGCGGTAGCGGAACGCGTTCGCGTAGGCGACGTTCTCGTCGACGCCGTTCGAGTCGGCGTAGCGCGCGACGTCGAGCCAGTGGCGGCCCCAGCGCTCGCCGTACATCGGCGACGCGAGCAGCGCGTCGAGACGGCGCTCGTACGCGTCGGGCCGGCGGTCGCGGACGAACGCCTCGACCTCCTCCGCGGTCGGCGGCACGCCGGTCAGGTCGAGGTGGGCGCGTCGCAGCAGCGTGCGGCGGTCGGCCTCGGGCGCGGGCGCGAGGCCCTCGCGCTCGAGCCGCGCGAGGATGAAGGCGTCGATCTCGTTGCGCGGCCAGTCGGCGTTCGCGACCGACGGCGCGCGGGGGTGCCCGATGGGCAGGTAGGCCCAGTGGTTCGCGAAGCGCGCGGTCTTCTCGGGCAGAGGGCGGGGGAAGGCTGCTGGGTCGATCTTCGCCGTCCGGCCGCTGGTCCCGACGGCGGACGTCGCCTGTTCGGCCTCGACCGCAGGGGGACCGGACGTCGCCGTTCCGCGATCGAGCCCCATCGCGACGCCGGCCACGATCAGACCCGCGAGTCCGAGCGATGCGACGGCGTCGCGGGTCGCGCGACGGTCGCTGGCGGAAGCGGCGGGGGTCTCCTCAGACACGTCCTGCAGTATCTGCGAAGTCACATCCGAGGCAAGCGCCTCGGGCGGTATCGTGGCTGAAATGTCGCCAACTTGGGTACTTCCGTGGGGTGCCGTCCCGTTCGCCCTCGTCGCAGCCTCCGGGCTCGCTGCGAGTGCGGCGTCCGTCGCGGAGCCGCGTGTCGCGTTGTTGACGGAATCGACCGCGCGTGTGTCGATGCGGGCGGCGTCGCAGGCGTCGGACGCGCCCTCGCCGAAGGCCATCGGCACGAAGCCGCCGAACCTCGTCGTCGTCTACTGCGACGACATGGGCTGGGGCGACGCGCCCGGCTTCGCGCTCGACGGCGTCGACGCGCCCGACTACACCCGCGCGATGCCGAACCTCGCGCGCCTCGCCCGCGAGGGCGCGACCTTCCGCCACTACTACAGCGCGCAACCGGTGTGCAGCGCGTCGCGCGCGGCGCTCATCACCGGGTGCTATCCGAACCGCGTCGGCATCCACGGCGCGCTCTTCCCCGATGCGCGCATCGGCATCGCCGCCGAGGAGCGCACCATCGCCGAGCTGCTGCGCGCGCAGGGCTACGCGACCGGCATCTTCGGCAAGTGGCACCTCGGCTCGCTGCCCGAGTTCAATCCGGTGCGCCACGGATTCGACGTGTTCCACGGCATTCCCTACTCGAACGACATGTGGCCGCCGCGGTTCCGCGGCCCGACGGTGCCCGAGCTCCCGCTCTACGACGGCGAGACGGTCGCCGGGCTCGTGCGCACGATGGACGACCAGGCGCGCCTCACGGGCACGCTCACCCGCCACGCGGTCGGATTCATCCGCACCCAGGCCGCCGCGGGAACGCCGTTCTTCGCCTACATCCCGCACCCGCAGCCGCACGCGCCCATCGCGGCGAGCGCGGAATTCGCGCCCGCCGAGCGGCGCGCGCTCTACGGCGGCGTCATGCGCGAACTCGACTGGTCGGTCGGCGAGGTGCTGAAGGCCCTCGACGAGACCGGCGTCGCCGGCGACACGATCGTCGTGTTCACCAGCGACAACGGTCCGTGGCTCTCGTTCGGCTGCGACGCCGGCTCGTCCGGAGGGCTGCGCGAGGGCAAGGGCACCACCTTCGAGGGCGGCGTGCGCGCGCCGTGCCTCGTGCGCTGGCCCGGCCACGTGCCCGCGGGCGCCTTGAGCGATGTGCCGTGGATGTCGATCGACCTCTTCGCGACCATGGCGGCGATCACGGGCGCGCCTCCCGCCGCGGCCGAGCGTCCCATCGACGGGCGCGACGCGCGCGAGGTCTGGTCCTGCGCCGCGGGCGCGCGGCCGACGCACGAGGCGTTCTGGTTCTACTACCACACGAACCACCTCGAGGGCGTGCGCATGGGACGCTGGAAGCTGAGCCTCCCTCGCGCGTCGCGCACGCTCGACGGGAAGCCGGGCGGCGTGGACGGCGGCGAGACGGCGTACGTCGAGAAGCCGGTGCCGCTCGCGCTCTACGACCTCGAGGCCGATCCGCGCGAGACCACCGATGTGAGCGCCGCGCATCCCGAGGTGATGCGCGAGATCCTCGCGCACGTCGAGGCCGCGCGTGCCGAGCTTGGCGACGCGCTGACCAAGCGCGAGGGCCGCGCGCGCCGCGCGCCCGGCAAGGTCGCGGCAACGCCGGCCAAGTGATGCGTCATCCGTTCCGCAGACTTCGTCTGCGGGCACTCACGTCTTCCGCGGGCGCTCGCGTCTCACGACCCGTCCCGTCCCGTCTCACGACCCGTCCCGTCCCACGACCCGTCCCGTTTCACGACCCGTCCCGTCGGCACGAGCCGACCAACTCCTCGGTGATGGCCACCTCTTCGGCGGGCGGGTGACGTGAGTGCCCGCAGATGCAGGCGTAGCCGAAATCTGCGGAACGGATGACGCCCGCCTTCGCCCGAAGGAAAAACCAACGAGGGGAGGCTTGCGCCTCCCCTCGTCGTCCAGTGCGCGCGGGGCCGATCTCCCGTCAGCGCGTGGTCGTTTCCCCCGGATGTGACCCACCGTCTCTTCCCGGATGGGGCTACTTCAGTCCTCTGTGGTGGCGCTCAGCGCAGGGGCGGCCGGCCGAGACGCGTGCGCATCGCGGTGTCGCCGCCCTGCGTGAACGGCGCCGGCTGCTTGGTCCCGAGGAGCACGTGCAGCGGCGCGTCGCCGTCGGCCGCGATCGCCGAGCTCTGCAGGAACGGGTGCTCGAGCAGCAGCGCCCGTCCGTGGGCGGGCGTCGCGCGCTCCGACCAGTCGCCGGCGAGCGTGTCGCGCACCACCGTCCGCGCCGCGCCCAGCACGCGCTGGCTCGCGAGCGGATCGATCGCGCGGCCCTCGCGCTGCGCACGCCGCGAGACCGACTCCCACGACAGGATCGTCGAGTCGCGCAGCTCGCCGTAGAGCTTCGAGAACCACGCGCGCTCCGCGAACAGGTCGCCCGCCACGAACTCGCCGTTGAAGAACACCAGCATCCCGTTGGCGGCCGTCGCGAGCTTGTCCGCCTGGGCGATCGCCTCGTGGGACACGCGGAGCGCCTGGCCGGCGCCCTCTCCCGCGCCCTCGCTGCGGCGACGCTCGAGGATCTGGTTGCGCCGCGTCTCGAGCAGCATGACCTCGCGGAGCAGCGTGTCGAGTCGTCGCCGGAGCTGTGCGAGCCCGCCGCCGAGCGAGCTGATGTCGCCGCCACGCTCGATCGCCCCGTGGACGTCGCGCGAGAGGGTGAGCGCCTCGGCACGGAGGCGCTGCAGGAGTTCCTCGGTGTGCGCGAGCTCCTCGTCGGAACCCGTCGGCGCGCCCATCCGCGCGCCGGCCGGCCTCGACACCGGGCCGGCGGCGATGCGCGCCTTCACCTCCCGCAGCGACTGCAGGAGGTCCGAACTCGAGCTCCGCACGCCGACGTCCTGGGCGACCGCCGCGACCGCGTCCCACACCTGCTGCTGGTTCGCCGCGTGCGACCGGCTGCGGCGGGCGCTCTCGGCGACATCGCGGGCCTTGGCGCAGCGGACGGTCACCGGCTCGAAGCCAGCGAATCCGAACCCGGCGTTGGCGCCGCCGCTCCAGCGTCCCTGCTCGACGCAGGTGACGGGGATCTGCGCCGACTTGCCCGCCTCGATGAAGATGTCGGTGTTGATGCCGCGGTTCTGCTTGCCACCGCGCACCAGCTGGCCGGCGACGAGCAGCACTCCGAACGCGGTCTTGTTGTTCGCGTGGAGGACGGGCACCGATCCACCCGTCGACACCTCGGTGATCTCGCAGTCGGTGAGCGTCGGGTCGCCGTAGAGGCGGATGCGCTTGGAGAGGGGGGGCGTGCCGAGGTCGCCGTCGGCGCCCGAGCCGGCCGCCTCCCGCAGGATCTCGTCGGTCTCGCTGCGGCTCCGGACGAACACGACGTCGAAGCCCTCGGCGAGCTGGACGGGGCTGTAGCCGCCCTCATTCTTATCAGGATTGAGAATATCGAAGTTGACGGTGCACGACGGCTGGCTCATCACGTGAGTCATGCGATACCTTTCCCGCCATAACGGCGGATTGGGGGCGTTTCGGGAAATGAACGCACATTGCGGATGGATCCGCAACGAAATCTCGAAATTCGCCCAGAGACTGATCGGCCATCCACCTCGGACTCCCGGCGCATCAACGCCGAGGAAGGAGGGGGAGAGCGGCCACTTTACTTCTTCTCTGAGCAGAAGTCAAGCCCATTTCGTTGCATGTCGACAAGAATGGTCGTAGACTCCTCCCTCCAACGGTCGACGCAGGAGACGGAAGTCCCGCTCCGCCCGCCGACTACGGCGCCCCAGCCGTTGGCAGAGCCGCCCTCCAGCTCAGCCCCTGCCGGTCAGCCTCCACCCGTCAGCCCGCCGGTCCGCCCCGACCTCTCCGCCAGACTCCATCCATGGGACTCCTCGAACCACGCCTCTCGTTCGCCCTGGTGGTCTTCGTGCTCTCGCCCGACGGCGAACTCGACACCATCGGTGGCGAGCCTGTATCCGCGCGCGAACTCGGCATGGTGCACGGTGGCGCCTCCGCGGGCGATGTCGGGGCCGCGCTGCTTCGTGGGACGCCGTGGGAGCCCGTGCGTGGCGTGACGACCGCGCGCCTGCGCCCGCTCATGCCGCGCGTCGGCCGCCGCGGCGAGGTGGTGGTGCCGATGTGGACCTCGGGGCGCTTCCCGGCCGGCGGCGTGTGGGACCTGTCGCCGCGGTTCGGCGGGCCGCTGCACGGTCGCGCGCTCGAGCGGCTCGCCGAGTCGCTCGGCGACCCGTCGCTGGTCGCCGAGGCCCAGGTGGAGTTCCGACGCGCGCTCGCGAGCGATCCGCTGTCGCATCAGATGGTGGGTGAAGGCGTCCGCCTGCGCGGCCTCGCGCTCGACGGACTCGAGGAAATCAGGGCGCAGGAGATCAGGGCGCAGGAGCTGTCTGCGCGTGGGATGGTCGGTTTCGCGCCGTCCGACGGCCGGCCGCCGCTCCCGCCGCTGCTGGCGCTGCTGCCTGCCGAGTTCACCATCGAGCAGTTGCGCGTCGCGGTGCGCCGCGTGGCGCGCATCGAGGAGGAGGAGCTCGAGTCCGCCAGCAATTTCCGCCGCCGCATCGCCGAGTTCGTCGAGGCGCGGGTGCTCGTCGAGGTCGGCGATGTCGAGGATGCCAAGCAGAAGGGGCGACCCGCGAAGCTCTACCGGTTCGACGCCGAACGCTGGCACGGATGGCTCGTGGGCAAGGTCGGCCAGCTCTCCGCGCGCGAGCTCTTCCAGGCGCGTCGCCAGCGCGGCGTCGGGGACGAGCACGCGGAGTACGCATTTCGCCCGCTGCATCGGCCGATGCCGGCGGATCGCGGAGCGCCGCCCGAGCCTTCGGGCAACCGCGCGCCGCCGAGGATCGAGTCTCGCGAAGTGCCGCCGGGAGCCGCAGAGGCGGCGGCGCAGTTCTCCGCGCAGCCGAGGCGCAAGCCCGTGGGCGCCGAGGGGGCGAGGTTCCAGGCCCGTGCCATGCCGTCCCGCGCGGCGGCCGACAACGACGAGCGCGTCGCCCGTCTCGAGGCGATGGTGAAGCACCTCCTGGGCCGATTCGAGGCGATGTCGCTGCCCGCGGCGCCGCAGTCGCCCGCTGCGCCGACCGCGCCGGCTGCACCACACGCGCCGAAGCCGGACGCCGCGACCGACTCCACGCGGACCTTGCCTCCCTCGCCGCCTTCGCAGCCGTCCTGAATCTGCGGCGTTCACGGGGAATCCTGCTTCGGCGCGGCGGTGCCGAGCGGTACCTTCGTCCCATGCTGATTCCCGCCCTCGCGACGGCCGCCCTCCTGCACGCCTCGATCCTGAGCCTCCCGACGGCGCTGTCCGCGCCGGTGGACGCACGGATGTCGGCGAAGCCGGCCGCGCCCGCGGCGCCTGCGACGTCCGCCGGCAAGTCCGCGCGCGTGACGGCGCCCGCGCTTCCCGCCGAGTGGGTCGTCCCGACGGCAGGCGGCTTCCGCATGGCCGACGGGCTCCACGCAGCGCTCCGCGCGCACGACGCCGCGGAGGCGACGCTCGTCGTGCCGGTCGCCGAGATCGGTGAGGTGCGCCTCCGCCTGCGTCGCTTCACCGGTGTGTCGGAGTCGGTACGCGTCGAGGTGGGATCGACGAAGCGCGTCGCCTCGGCCGAACTCACCGACGCGCTGCGCGGCGTCGCGCACTTCGAGGGCGTCGTCGAGTCGGTCGACGGTGGTGTCGACGGCGGCGCTGCCGGACTTCCGGGATCCTCGTGCTACCTCGGCATCGGCGCCACCGGCGCGGCCGGCTGGATCAACCTCGGCTCGAGCGACGGCCACTTCATGCTGCGCCGCGTCGGGAGCGATGCGCCCGGCCTCTGCGCGGGCGAGGTCGCCTTCGTGCGCACCTCGGGTACGGCGGCGCCCGATGCGCCGAGCTGCGGCGGTGTCCTCTTCGGTGAAGGCGCGGGGGAGGGCGGCACCGCCGGCCTCGGTGCGGTCCCGCCCGGCGTCCTCAAGGTCGTCGACATGGCCTTCGACACCGACTTCGAGTACTACCGCATCTTCGGCAACACCTCCGCCGCGACGGAGTACCTCGGCGTGCTGACGGGCGCGATCTCGGCCATCTACCGCCGCGACTGCGACGCGACCATCGCGGTGGCGTACGTCCGCCTGCAGACCAACGAGGCCGACCTCTTCAACGAGCCCGATCCGCTGGGGGCGTTCCGCACCTACTGGACCGACAACGGCGCGTCGGTCGACCGCGACCTGTTCACCCTCATCACCGGCCGACGCAACCTGCCGTACGGCGGCGTGGCGTACCTCAACGCCGGCTGCCAGAGCTTCGGCTACTCGGTCAACGGGTACATCAACGGCACCTTCGTCGCGGGCGCGGACACCAATCCCGGCTGCTGGGACGTGAACGTGGTGGCGCACGAGTGGGGCCACAACCTCGGCACCTACCACACGCATGACTACGGCATCGACGCCTGCGCGTCGGGTGCGGTGCAGCGCGGCACCATCATGAGCTACTGCCACACGGTGTCGGGCGCGAGCTCGAACATCGACCTGCGCTTCCACCGCGGCACCGCCGAGGCGATCGAGGCGTTCCTCGCGGGCGCGCCGTGCCTCGGCAGCGACTGCGACGGCGACGGATTCGACGATGCCGAGGAGATCGCCCTCGCGCCCTCGCTCGACACCAACCTCGACGGCGTGCTCGACGGCTGCCAGGACTGCAACGGCAACGGCCAGCCCGACCCGGTCGAGATCCTGCTCGGGCTCGTCGGCGATTCGGACGGCGACCTGCTGCCCGATCCGTGCGAGACCGACTGCGACGGCGACGGCGTGGCCGACTCCTTCGAGATCGCGCTCGACGCGAACCTCGACAAGGACGGCGACATGCGGCTCGACGCCTGCCAGACCGACTGCGATGGCGACGGCACCGCCGACGCGGTCGAGATCATCGCCGACATGTCGCTCGACCGCTCGCGCGACGGGCGCCTCGACGCCTGCGAGGATTGCGACGGCGACGGCGTGACCGACTTCGCCGAGCTGCGCGGCTCGCGGTCGCGCTGGGTGGCGAGCGCGTCCGACACGCTGCTGCGCGAGCTCGACCCGCGCTCCGGCGTGCTGCGCCGCACCGTCGCGACCGGTACCGACGCCATCAACGACCTCGCCATCGCGGCGGACGGCCGGCTCGCGATCGCCGCGGGTCCGCGCGTGCTCGCCTTCGACCGCGTGTCGGGCACGGCGCCGGTTGCGTGGAGCCCGGTGCTCGCCGCCGAGGCGCGCTCGGTCGCGGTGACCCCCGACGGCCGCATGGCCGTGCTGCTCGCGAACGGCGCCGTGGTGCTGCTGGACGCGACGGGCGCGATCTCCTCGACCTTCGTGGCCGCGGGCGGACCTCCGGCCGGCACGCCGTTCGACCTCGTGTTCCGCGCGGCGCCGGGCGGAGCGACCGAGCTGCTGGTCTCATACACGGCGGGCGTCATCCGCAGCTACCCGTGGAATCCGTCGGGAAGTGCCGGCAGCGGCGCGGTGTTCGCCGACCGCTCGGGCACGGTGCCCGACTTCCGCGGGATGTTCGCGCTGGCCGACGGCTCGGTACTCGTGGCAAGCGCGGCGCTGTCGGAGATCGTGCGCTTCGCGGCCGATGGCGATTACCTCGGCGAGTGGGATGTCGAGAACGGGGCGCTGCTCTTCAACCCGCACTCGCTGTGCGACGCCGGTGACGGGCGCGGCGTGCTCGCGACCGGCGGCGGCAGCTCGTCGACCATCAACGGCTACAACCGTGCGAGCGGCTACACCGAGCGCACCTACCGCGTGTACCCGTCGGACGCGCCCGCGGCGACCGCGATCGTGATCGCGCCCGCGAGCGAGACCGACGCCGACGGCGACCTCGTGCCCGACGAGTGCCAGGCCCCGAGCCCGGACCTCAACGGGGACGGTCTCGTCAACGCCGCCGACCTCGCGTTGCTCCTGAACGGCTGGGGCGCGTGCGCGGGTTGCGCGGGTGACCTCAACCGCGACGGCACGGTGGGCGCCGCGGACCTGGCGATCATGCTGAACGCGTGGAGTTGAGTGCCGCGGGCGTGAGTTGAGTGCCGCGGGCGAGAGTTGAGTGCCGCGGGCGAGGAGCCAAGCGCCGCAGGCGCGAACTTGGGCGCGCGCGCGTTTCGCTAGACTCCGCGGGACGATGACGCTCCGCCGGCAGACGACGAGTGCAGCCTTCTGGCAGATCCTGGCGCGCGGTGCCGACCGCGGGCTCAGGTTCCTCGCGAGCCTGGTGCTCGCGCGCCTGCTCGCGCCGGAGGACTTCGGCCTGCTCGCGGCGACCATGATGGTCGCGGGCATCATCGAGACGGTCTCGTACCTCGGCATCGACCAGGCGGTCGTGCAGTCGTCGCGCAGCGACGATCCGCGCTTCCTCGGCGCGGCGTTCCGCGTGCAGGCGGTGCGTGGCGCGGCGATCGCGCTCGCGACCGCGCTGCTCTCGCCGGTCGCGGCGTGGTATTTCGAGGACCCGGCGGTGCGGACGATGGTGCTCCTCATCGCCGCGAGCCCGCTGTGCGCGGGGCTCGAGAATCCGTGGATGTTCGTCGAGCGCAAGCACCTGCGCTTCAAGCCGATCTCGATGGCGGCGGTCGCGGGCGCGTGCGCCCAGGTCGCGACCTCGGTGGGCGGCGCGTACGCGGGCCTCGGCGCGCCGGCGCTCGCGCTCGGCTTCGTGGCGTCGTCGGCGGTGACGGTGGCGACCGGCTGGATCCTCGTCCCGCGTCGGCTCGACCTCGCGCGCGACCCCGCCGCGGCGGGCGAGCTGCGCGGATTCGCCCAGCGGGCGGCGGGCGTGCCGTTCCTCATCATGCTGTCGAACAGCGCGCCGTCGCTCATCCTCGGGCGCGTCGCGGGGCTGCCGGTGCTCGGCATCTACTCGCTCGCGCAGCGGCTCTGCTCGCTGCCGAGCGAGATCGCGCTGCCCATCTT
>Ga0079302_1000458_pt1 | contig 10472 bp, 11 predicted proteins | sample Wag4_2014_7_16_FD_75102 | JGI IMG/M metagenome (GOLD analysis project Ga0079302, IMG submission 75102) | Fresh water mixed with fracking chemicals microbial communities from Ohio, USA - Utica-2 Time Series FC 2014_7_16 | ecosystem: Engineered > Industrial production > Chemical products > Input... | reverse complement strand
GCCGGAGGTGCGGGCTTCCGCCGCTTGTGGGACGACTGCCTGGAGCTCCAACATGTTTAAAGCCAAAGTGAAGTCTTGTCAGCCATGACTGGAGCATCTGCAGTGGGGTCCGAATCCGGAAATGGCGAGGAGCTGCAGCCGCAAACGATTGTCCAGGGGGTGGTCGCTGAAGCCGAAGCGGCCTGCCCTGACTCCGGCCTGCCCGCAGCGGCGGCGGAGCTGCCGGATTCCCAGCCCGCTGACGGCCAGGCCTCTTCCATCGGCGCGGCGGATGCACCGGCTGACCTGGATCGGCAGTTGGCTGCCCTCAGGGCTGAACACGAGCATCTCAACGGCCAGTACATGCGTCTGGCCGCCGACTTCGACAACTTCCGCAAGCGTCAGGCGCGGGACAACGAGGATCTGCGCGCTCAGATCGTCTGCAGCACCCTCAGCGAGATCCTGCCGGTCGTTGACAATTTCGAGCGGGCCCGCCAGCAACTCACCCCGCAGCACGAGGAGGCTCAGGCCCTGCACCGCAGCTACCAGGGCCTCTACAAGCAGTTGGTCGATGTGTTCAAGCAGCTCGGTGTCTCCCCCATGCGCGTGGAGGGAGAGCCCTTCGACCCAAGCCTGCACGAGGCGGTGCTGCGGGAGGAGAGCGATGCGCACCCCGAGGATGTGGTGGTGGCCGAGCTTCAGCGCGGCTACCAGCTCAACGGCCGGGTGCTGCGCCATGCCCTCGTGAAGGTGTCGATGGGTCCGGGTCCCGCATCCAGCGGGGGCGCCGCCGGGCCGGAACACCGCCTCGAGGATCAGGTCCCGCCCACCGCCGCCGAGGCCTGATCGATGGCCGATTTCTACGATCTGCTGGGGGTCAGCCGCGATGTCGATGCCGACACCCTCAAACGCGCCTACCGGCGCCTGGCGCGCCAGTACCACCCCGACATCAACAAGGATCCGGGTGCGGAGGACACCTTCAAGGAGATCGGCCGGGCCTACGAGGTGCTGAGCGATCCCCAGAGCCGGGCCCGCTACGACCAGTTCGGCGAAGCGGGGCTCGGCGGTGCCGCCGGCATGCCCGACATGGGCGACATGGGGGGGTTTGCGGATCTGTTCGAGACCTTCTTCAGTGGTTTCGGCGGTGCACCGGGCGGTGGTGGTCCCCGCCGCCGCGGGCCGCGTCAGGGCGATGATCTTCGCCTGGATCTGACGATCAGTTTTCAGGAGGCTGTCTTCGGCGCCGAGAAGGAGGTGCAGATTCGCCATCTCGAGACCTGTTCCGCCTGTCAGGGCTCAGGAGCCAAGGCCGGCAGTGGTCCCACCACCTGCGGCACCTGCGGCGGGGCCGGTCAGGTGCGCCGTGCCACCCGCACCCCCTTCGGCAGTTTCACCCAGGTGGCGGCCTGTCCCACCTGCGAAGGCTCAGGCCAGGTGATCGCCGATCCCTGTGCCGCCTGTGGCGGCCAGGGCCTGCAGCAGGTGCGCAAGAAGCTGCGGATCAACATTCCCGCCGGTGTTGACAGCGGCACCCGCCTGCGGGTGGCCAATGAGGGCAATGCCGGGCAGCGGGGAGGCCCGGCCGGAGACCTGTACGTGTTTCTGAGCGTGCAGCCCCATGGCCAGCTCCGGCGTGACGGCATCCACATCCATTCGGAGGTGACGCTCAACTACCTGCAGGCCATCCTCGGCGACATGATTGAGGTGGAGACGGTCGACGGTCATCAGCAGCTGGAGATTCCTGCCGGCACCCAGCCCGGTGCCGTGCTCACCCTGCAGGGCAAGGGGGTGCCGAAGCTGGGCAATCCCGTGGCGCGCGGCAATCACCTGTTCACCGTGAAGGTGCAGCTGCCGACCCGGCTTAACGATCAGGAGCGCGAGCTGCTCGAGCAGCTCGCCGGCCATCACACCAGCAGGGGTCAGAAGCATCCCCACAAGAGCGGCCTGTTCGGCGGCCTGTTCGGCCACCGCGACTGAGCCGCCGTGGTGCCCCCTGACTCCGTTCAGCCCGGTGATCCGCAACGGCTTGACCTGCGGGGCACCCCCTGCCCGATCAATCTGATCCGCGCTCGACTCGCTCTGGAGACCATCCCATCCGGTGCCTGGCTTCAGCTGGCACTCGATCGCGGCGAGGCCGAGCAGAGCGTGCTGGCGGGTCTGGAGCAGGCCGGTCACCGCCTGCAGTGCCAGCCCCACCCCGCCGATCCCGCCGCCGTGCTGGTGCTGGTGCAGCCATGGGAGGGTCCGGCTGGTGTCTGAGCCAGCCTGCGGGCGGGGGCTGGTGGTGGCCCTGCAGGCCAACTACTGCTGGGTGGAGCTGGAGCGGGCCGGCCCCCGCGATTGCCGACGTCTGCTCTGCACACGCCGCACCCGGCTGGCGAAGAGTGGCCAGATCATCTGTGTGGGAGACCGGGTGGGTGTCGAGAGCATCGACTGGCCCGCCGGCCGTGGTGTCATCGCTGCCCTCGAGCCACGTTCGGTTCTGCTGGTGCGGCCACCGGTCGCCAATGTCTCCCTGGTGGTGGTCGTTGTCGCCCTGGCCGAACCCGCACCCGATCCCCTGCAGCTGAGCCGGTTCCTGCTCACGGCGGAGGCCACCGGTCAGGCCGTGCTGCTGGTGTTCTCCAAGGCCGACCTGCTGCCGGAGCAGGCCGTTGCGGCCTGGCTCGGCCGGGTAGCGGCCTGGGGCTACCCGGCCCTGGCCGTGTCATCCCAGAGCGGCAGCGGCCTCGACCAGCTGCGTGAGCGGCTCAGCCAGCCAGGTCTTGCCGTGGTCTGCGGCCCGTCCGGAGTGGGAAAGAGCAGTCTGCTCAATGGCCTGAAGCCCGAACTGGATCTGCGCGTGGCGGCGGTCTCCGGCCGCCTGCAGCGGGGTCGCCACACCACCCGCCATGTCGAGCTCTTTGCGCTTGCGCCGGGTGCGCTCGTGGCTGACAGCCCCGGTTTCAACAGGCCGGAGCTGCCCGGGGATCCCGCCGGTTTCGGTCTGCTGTTTCCGGAGGTGCGCCGTGGTCTGCAGCAGGCCGCGTGTCGCTTCAGCAATTGCCTGCATCTGGGTGAGCCCGGCTGCGCGGTGAGCAGCGACTGGGAACGGTATGGCTGGTATGTGGAGTGGGTGGGTGATCTGCGTGAGCGGGCTGCCAGGCCTGAGGTTCACGCCCAGGGCCAGCGGGCCGCTGAGCCGGGCCTGCGCAGGCGGGGTGATCGGCTCGAGCCTCGGCTGGATCAGCAGTGGCGGCAACCCTCCCGCCGCAGCCAGCGTCAGCAGGCCTGGCGGGAGGGCCGGCAGGAGCAGGATGGGGCGGAACCGCTCAGCCTCCCAGACCGGGAAGATTGAGGTTGAGGCCGCCGGTCAGCTCTTCCATGCGCCCCTTCATCGTGCCGGTGGAGTTGTCGTAGGCGGCCTGCAGGGCCTCCAGTACGGCCGACTCACAGGCTGGTGCACCTTCGCTGACCAGGGCAGGATCCAGCCGCACCCGCAGCGGCTGCTGGTTGCCCGACAGCCAGACGCTGGCCCGGCCGTCCTGACTGCATCCCTCCAGCTCCATCGCATCCAGTTCCTCCTGCAGTTTCTGGGCGTTCTGCTGGAGTTCCTGGGCCTTTTTGAAGGCTTCGGTGAGCTGACCGAAGTTGGGGAGTCCGAAACCGGCCATGGGGTGTCTGTGGGTGGGCGCAGGCTACGTGCTGGGCTGGGGCCTGGCGAAGCCGAGCCGTTTCACCTCCGGATGCAGCTGGATGGCGTGGCTGGCGGCCACCCGCTCCTGCACGGCGCGGATCAGGTGGTCGATGTCATCGGCGGTGGCTGTACCGGTGTTGACGATGAAGTTTGCATGGATCGGTGAAACTTCCGCGCCGCCGATCCGCAATCCCTTCAGGCCCAGTCCTTCGATCAGCCGCCCGGCCTTCTGTGGCTCCGGGTTGCGGAACACGCTGCCGCAGCTTGGTTGTTGGTAAGGCTGGGTGCTGGTGCGGCTGTGAAGATTGGCGCTGGTGCGCGCCGAAACCTCGGCTGGATCATGGCCTGGATCCAGGCGGAAACGGGCCGACACCACCAGCAGATCCTCCTGCTGCAGGCGGCTGTGCCGGTAGTCGAAGTCCAGCTCTCTGGCGCTGATCTCGAACGGGTCCCGCTCCGGCCGGGACGGATCGAGCACCAGCACCGAATGGAGCCATTCAGCCGTGCAGCCCCCCTGGGCGCCGGCGTTCATCACCGCAGCTCCACCAACCGTGCCGGGAATCCCAACCGCCCATTCCAGCCCGCTCAGACCGGCTTTGGCCGCCTTGCGAGCCAGGGTTGGGATCGGTTCCCCGGCCTGCGCTTCCACCCAGCCCTCGCCGCTGTCGATCCGGCTTCCCTGCAGGCGCCGCAGGCAGAGGGTGAGGCCGGCAAGGCCGGCATCAGCGATCAACAGGTTCGAGCCGGCGCCGATGCAGTGCAGGGCCTGACCGCTCTCCCTGGCCCAGTGCAGCAAACCGGCCAGGGCCGATGCGTCCGCCGGCTCGGCGAACCAGGCAGCCGGACCACCCACTTTCCAGGTGGTGAAATCGTGCAGTCCAACGGCCTGACGCAGGCCGTTCGGCAGAGGGGCGGGGGTGCGCATCGGCCTGCTCAGGCCACCAGCTCGGTGCTGCCCACGCTCAGCCTGGCCAGGCGATCCCAGAGGCTGTTCACGTCACCCGCCCCCATGGCCAGCACCAGATCGCCTTCACCCGATTGTTCATCGAGCTGGCGTGCCAGATCATCGAGACCGGACGTGACCGTGACCGTGATCCCCGGAGCCTGGGCCTGTACCGATCGGCCCAGGGCGTCGCTGCTGATGCCCGGGATGGGGGCCTCGCCGGCCGGGTAGAGGGGGGCGAGCAGCACCGCATCGGCCAGGGCGAGCTCCCGGGCGAAGCCCTCGAGAAACTGGGCTGTTCGGCTGTAGCGATGGGGCTGGAACACCGCCACGATTCGACGCGGTACCGCCGGCAGCGAGGTGCGGCCTGTGTCCAGCATCAGCCTGGCCATCTTCAGGGTCGCCCCCACTTCGCTGGGGTGGTGGGCGTAGTCATCCACCACCATCCGGCCCTGCCAGCAGCCCCGGAAGTCGAAGCGGCGGCCAGGCGTGCGCAGATCCGCAACGGCCCTGGCCAGCGCCTCGAAGGGCACCCCCTCCAGTCGGCAGGCGGCCAGGGCGGCGGCGGCGTTGCTGAGGTTGTGGCGTCCGGGCAGTGGCAGATCAAGCTCCCCGACCCGCTCCCCATTTTCATAAAACGCCAGGCGGGTGCCGTCGCCACGCTCCTCGAGGGGGATGGCGGCGAAGGCGACCCCCTCGGCAGTTTCGGTGGACCACCAGTGACTGGCATCGAAGTGCTGCCGCAGGATCGGACAATCCCGGTTCGCCAGCAGCCGGGACGAACCGGCGGCGAAGCGCTGCAGGGTGGCGACCAGCGCCGCCAGATCGGGGTAGTGGTCGGTGTGATCCAGCTCGATGTTGGTGAGAATGCCCAGCTGGGGCCTGAATTTCACCAGGGACCCATCCGATTCATCGGCTTCGGCCACCAGCAGCCGGCCGTTGCCATTGCGGCCATTGCTGCCGAAGGCGGGCACCACGCCTCCGATCACAGCGGTGGGGTCCTGCTCCGCGGTGGCCAGCAGGGAGGCGATCAGGGTGCTGGTGGTGGTCTTGCCGTGGCTGCCCGCCACCGCAATCGAAGCCTGTGCGTTGATCAGGGCCGCCAGCACGTCGGAGCGATGGCAGACCGGCAGCCCGAGCCGGCGGGCTTCCATCAGTTCCGGATTGGTCTCGGGAACGGCGGAGCTGATCACCACCAGCGGGCTGGAGGTCGTGCCGTCGCGGATGGACGAAATCGTTGCGGCAGTCTGTTCCTGGAACACCTGCACCCCGAGGCGTCGCAGTCGCTCCACCACAGGCCCATCCTTGGGATCCGATCCGCTGACGCTGTGGCCCCGCTCCGCCAGGATCCCGGCCAGGGCCGACATGCCGATGCCGCCAACACCGATGAAGTGCAGGGGTTGAAGGCGATCAAGCGTCGGGATCAAGGTGGGCTCCGGTCCGGGTGCTGCTGGGGAAAGCTGATGGACAGGGGTGACCCGGCGGCCATCAGACCCGCCTGAAAATAGAGCCTGCGGCCCGGTTTGCAGCGCGAGCCCCCGACACACCGGGGCTGAATCGTCGCCTTCGGTGATCATCCCGGTTTCAACCGGCGCCAAAAGCAGGTGCGGACGCTGATTTCTGTATGATCGGCGCCCAAATCCTCCCTGCCGGCGGGCCCTCCCGCCCTGACGCCATGACGCTGAAGGTTGCCATCAATGGCTTTGGCCGCATCGGTCGCAACTTCATGCGCTGCTGGCTCAGCCGCGGTGAGAACACCGGCATTGAACTGGTGGGGATCAATGGCTCCGGCGACACCCGCACCAACGCCCACCTGCTCAAGTACGACTCGATGCTTGGCCCCCTTCGTAACGCGGAGGTGTCCACCACCGAAGACACGATCATTGTCAACGGCAAAACGATCAAAACCTTCTACGACCGCAATCCCGCAAACCTGCCCTGGAAGGAGTGGGGTGTGGACCTGGTGATCGAGTCCACCGGTGTCTTCAACGACGATGTGGGCGCCAGCAAGCACTTCGAGGCCGGTGCCAGGAAGGTGATCCTCACCGCCCCCGGCAAGGGTGAGAAGGTCGGCACGTTCGTGGTGGGTGTGAATGCGGATCAGTACCGCCATGAGGACTGGGACATCCTCTCCAACGCCAGTTGCACCACCAACTGCATGGCGCCGATCGTCAAGACGATCGATCAGGCCTTCGGCATCGTCAAGGGCACGATGACGACCACCCACAGCTACACCGGTGACCAGCGCATCCTCGACGCCGCCCACCGCGATCTGCGCCGTGCCCGCGCCGCCGCCGTCAACATCGTGCCCACCAGCACCGGCGCCGCCAAGGCTGTGGCCCTGGTGTATCCCGCGGTGAAGGGAAAGCTCAGCGGCATTGCCCTGCGGGTTCCCACCCCCAATGTGTCGGTCTGCGACATGGTCTTTGAGACCGGCCGCGACACCAGTGCCGAAGAAGTGAACGCCGTGCTCAAGGCCGCCGCCGAGAACGGCATGAAGGGGATCATCAAGTACTGCGATCTGCCGCTGGTCTCGAGCGACCATGCCGGCACCGACGAGAGCACGATCGTGGATGCCGATCTCACCCTGGTGATGGGCGGCAACATGGTGAAGATTGTCTGCTGGTACGACAACGAGTGGGGCTACAGCCAGCGCGTCGTCGACCTGGCCGAGATCGTGGCCAAGAACTGGAAGTGAGCTGGGCGGGGTAGCACGCTTCCCTGATCCTCACAGCCCTCGCTGGCCCCCAGCTTTGTGCGGCCGCCTTCCAGGAGGCCATCTGTTCTGGTTATTCCACCTCCTGCGCCGTTCCGCAGCGAGGGCTGAACGGCTTGTCTAGGTCGGTCAGGCTGCAGGAACAGCTCCCGCTCCACTGAAGTGGCGGTAGCTGGCGAGCGCTTCCTCGTCGGCGCGCCAGGGGCTGCCATCCGCCCAGCCCAGCTCGCCCGGATCGCCGGCCACCAGCTCGCCAATCCGCAGTGCTTCCGGTTGGGCCGCCGCCAGCGCTGCCGCCCAGCCGGGCTCCAGGGCCAGGACCAGCTCAAAATCCTCCCCTCCTCCCAGGCACCACCGCTCCGCCTCCGGCATCGCGGCCATGGCTGGAGCGATCGGCAGAGCCCGCCGCTCCAGCCGGGCTGCGCAACCGCTGGCCGCGGCGATCGCCGCTACAGCCGCCGCCAGGCCATCGCTGCTGTCGCAGCCGCCCACTCGCCAGGGCAGCCCCGCCGGCCGGCTGGCGATCAGGGCGCCCACCGCGTCGAATCGCGGCTGCGGCCGCCGGTGAGCCGCGATCGCCCGCGCCGCCAGCGCCGCCGCTTCCGGTTCGCTGGCCTCGCCGGTCGGGAGCCGGAACTCCCCCTGCAGCAGCGCCAGCCCCAGGCGGCTCAGCCCATGGGGGCCGGTGCACACGATCACATCGCCGGGGCGGCCGTCAGCGCGGCGGATCGTGCCGCCGGCAGCGCCAATCCGCCCCAGGGCCGTCACCGCCAGCAGCCTCTGGGCGCCGCCGCTGCAGTCCCCGCCAAGAATCTCGCCGCCATACCTCTCCAGGGCCTGGTGGAGCCCCGCGTACACCCCCTCCACCCAGCTCCAGGCGGTGCCGCCGGGTGCCACCAGGCCCACCGTGATTCCTGCCACCTCCGTGCAACCCATCGCCGCCAGATCGGAGAGGTTGGCCGCTGCGGCCCGCCAGCCCACATCCGCCGGGCCGGTGGTGGCGTCGCTGAAATGCACGCCTTCCACCAGCACATCGGTGTTGAGCACCAGGCGCCCGGCTTCTTCTCCGCCATGGTTCACCAGCGCCGCATCATCGGCGAACTGGCCCGGCGGCGCGAAGGCGCCAAGCCGCCGGATCAGCTCCCACTCCCCAAGATCGGCCAGGGTTTCCCCCATGGCCGTGCTCAGGCGTGAGGTTGGAGGTTGGCGGCCCCTTCGATCACCCGGGCCGACTCGATCCGGTCGTCCACACCCAGCTCCTCAAGCACGTCGAAACCCTCCACCACGTAGCCGAAGGCGGCATTGCGCCCGTCCACCAGGTTCAGCCCCGCCGGGGTCAGTTCGGGTTCGTACAGAAAGAAGAAGAACTGTGACGAGCCGTCGCTGAGGTTTTCGTCGGAGTGGGCCCAGCCCAGGGTGCCGTAGGTGGCGAAGGGGAGGACCGCTTCTGCCTTGTAGCGACCGAGATCTTCGAAAGTCTGGTTGTAGACGGGGGCTGGGTCGCCGGTGATGCGGATCTCCAGGGGAACGAGGCGCTCCTGCTTGCTTTTGGGGTCCACGTACCCCTGCGCGGGGCCGGTGGGATCGCCCGTCTGAAGCACGTAGAAATCCTCGGCACGTGTGAAGGGCAGGCCGTCGTAGAAGCCCTTCTGCACCAGGTCCACAAAGGCACCGGCGGTGAGCGGTGCGTTGTAGCCATCGACCACAACGCTCAGATCTCCCTTTGTGGTGCGGATCGTCACGGTGGCCCGGCCAAGCAGGCGCGGCAGGGAGGCGAACTCCTCCGGAATGGCGAAGGGGAACTCGCCGACGAGCCGCGCCTCCAGCTCGCCGATTGTGCTCAGGGCATCGCGGCGGGCGGCGAGAAAGCCGTCCCGATCCTTGATCGTGGTGCTTTCGGCCACCCGCTGCAGTTCGGCTTCCAGCGTGTTGAGCAGGTCTTCAACCGGGGCCGGATCGCTGCCGTCAAAGCGCTTGAGCACGCTGGCGCGCACGCCGTTCAGCTGCGACTGGCAGCGCCTCGCCGTGCCGGCCAGGGCTGTCCAGCGTTTGGCGCGCAGGTCATCGCTGGTCGCTTCCAGGCGGTGCTGCAGCTCCTGCAGCTGGGGGGCATCGACCGGCAGGGCGTTTCGCAGGATGGCGGTCGGATCCTTCACGGCATTGCCCTGGGGCAGGGCCGCCAGCGCCGCAGGCACCAGCAGCACCAGGCTCAGCAGCGCGGTGACCAGGCCGATCACGGCCCGCGGCGGCAGGAGCCGCACCGGCAGAGGGGGGGTGCCCGGAAAGCGGCCGTCTGCCATGGCCCATGCACGTGTCTGGCTGGACTTTGGCACAGCCGTCCCGAGGCCCGTGTGAGCGGGGCGGGCCCGCACCGGTAGCCAGCTCTACAATCCGCCGGATCCGACAGGCCGGAATGATCTCCAGCAACGACTTTCGTACCGGGACCTCGATCGAGCTCGATGGCCAGGTCTGGCGCGTCGTTGAATTCCTGCATGTGAAGCCCGGCAAGGGTTCCGCCTTCGTGCGCACCAAGCTCAAGGCGGTCCAGAGCGGCAACGTGGTGGAGAAGACCTTCCGCGCCGGCGAGATGGTGCCCCAGGCCGTGCTCGAGAAGAGCACCCTGCAGCACACCTACATGGAGGGCGACGACTACGTCTTCATGGATATGGCCTCCTACGAGGAGACCCGCCTCACCGCCAAGCAGATCGGCGACAGCCGCAAGTACCTCAAGGAGGGCATGGAGGTGAACGTGGTGGCCTGGAACGGCAAGCCCCTGGAGGTGGAGCTGCCCAACTCGGTGGTGCTGGAGATCACCCAGACCGACCCGGGCGTGAAGGGCGACACCGCCACCGGAGGCACCAAGCCCGCCATCGTCGAAACCGGTGCTCAGGTGATGGTGCCCCTGTTTCTCTCGATCGGCGAGAAGATCAAGATCGACACCCGCACCGACAGCTATCTGGGTCGGGAGAACTGATCGCCATGCAACTCGATCACGATCAGCTTCATCGCCTGCTCGACCGTCTGGAAGAGAGCGACATCCAGGAGTTTCGCCTGGAGGGCGACGACTTTCGGCTGGAGGTGCGTCGCAATCTGCCCACCGCCGCCGTGATGCCGGTCGGTGTCCCGGCGATGGCCGCTGCCCCCGCCCCTGCATCGCC
>Ga0079302_1000452_pt1 | contig 10504 bp, 7 predicted proteins | sample Wag4_2014_7_16_FD_75102 | JGI IMG/M metagenome (GOLD analysis project Ga0079302, IMG submission 75102) | Fresh water mixed with fracking chemicals microbial communities from Ohio, USA - Utica-2 Time Series FC 2014_7_16 | ecosystem: Engineered > Industrial production > Chemical products > Input... | reverse complement strand
CAGGCGCTGCGCCTGACGGACGATCTCACCCTGGCCGTACGCCGAGAAGAACATGCACTCATCGCCACCGGCGCCGTGCAGCGCGATCACGAGCGGCGGGCTGGATCCTGCGCGCACCGAATCGGGCACGAACACGCGACACGGCACCCTCACGCCTGCAACGTCGATCATGCGCCACTGATCGCCGCGGCGCCCCACGAACAGGGGCTCGCCGCGCTCGAGCCGTTCCAGGTCCTCGTGCACCATCGACCAGACCTGCGCCTGATCCATGACCAGCTGGATGGTGCGTCGCGGCGACGGTTCGTTGGTCAGGAGCGCGGCGCGGGCGCGGGCCTCCTCGAGATCGGTGCTCGATGCGCGCCCCGCGGCGGCCGCGAGGTCGATCGCGCGCCCGGCCCTCTCGCGCAGTTCATCCGGCGATGCCTCGGTGACCGGAACGGAGCGAACGCGCATCCAGTCGCTTGCCGGATCCTTCGCGACCCGGACATCGATGGTCCGAACGCCCGCATCCTCGCTCATGGGCAGCGTGACCGTGGCAGGCGGCGTGACCTCAAGCGGCTCACCGCCGCCAGCGCGCAGCGTGACGGGCGCTTCCACACCCGATCTCGGAACCTGCACGACGACGGCCATCGCTGCCTCGTCGCCACGCAGTGCACTCCGGGCGGGAGCCACGCGCACCTGCATCGCGCGGAGCAGGTCTGCGCGCTCCTGCGCATCACGCATGCCGAGCACGTCGAGCGTGAGCGCATCGAGCGCATCGACGGCCTCGGCCATCCGGTTCTGGAAGAAGAGCAGCGTGAGGGCATCGAACCGACGATTGAGTTCCGCGCGCGCCATGCCCGCGGGGCGATCGGCGACCGCAGCTTCCAATCGCTGGAAGGCCGCGGCGAGCTCCACCTTGCTGACGGTCGCCTGCCTGGCTGCGGGATCGACCTTGCGGGCCTGCGCTGCCTGCGCACTTGCCGTCCTGAACGAGCACAACGCAACGCAGGCCATCGCCACCATCATGCTGGTGCGGAGCGCCGTGGTCATGGTGCGGTCGCCTTGATCGATGAGAGTGCCGCGAGCGCCGCATCGCGCGCCGTCGCGTGGTCCACGATGGGGCGCGGATAGGTGTCGCCCAGCGCCACGCCGGCGGCCTCGAGCACGGCGGTGGGCGCTTCCCACGGCTTGTGGATCAGCTTGTTCGGCATGCGCGACAGCTCCGGGACCCACTGGCGCACGTAGGCACCGTCGGCGTCGAACTTCTCACCCTGAAGGACCGGATTGAAGATCCGGAAGTACGGCGCGGCATCGGCACCACAGCCGGCGCTCCACTGCCAACCCAGCGAATTGCTCGCAAGATCCGCGTCGAGCAAGGTCTCCCAGAACCAGTCGGCACCGCGGCGCCAGTGCTGCCGCAGGTGCTTCACGAGGAACGAGCTCACGACCATGCGCACGCGGTTGTGCATCGTGCCGGTCGACCAGAGTTCGCGCATGCCGGCATCCACGATCGGGTACCCCGTCTGCCCCCGCTGCCATCGCCGCAGCGCCGCGCGATCATCGCTCCAGGGGAACGCCTCGAAGGCCGGCTGGAGCGGACGCTCGGCCGTGTGCGGGAAGTTGGCGAGCACGTGGTGGGCAAAGTCACGCCAGAGCAATTCGGCCTGGAACTTGTCGATCGCCGCACGCCATGCAGGCTGTGCCTGGGCCGCACGCTCGGCCTCGTGCCAGATCCGGCGCGGCGAGAGTTCCCCTGCATGCACGTGAGGACTCAAGCGGCTCGCGGCGGGGCGCGAAGGGAAATCCCGACCATCGGCGTACACCGACACCGGCCCGGCGAGGAATGCCTTCAACCGTTCCTTGGCGCCCGCCTCACCCGGCGTCCACAGCGCATGGAACCCCTGGTCCCACGGCATCCCGGGCTGCAGGGCGAGTGAGTCGAGCGAGTCGCCCGCGAGCTCACCCTTGAACCACGGCACCGTTCGCGGCGCACCGCGCGCGGCATCGAGGCTGCACCTGCCGCGCCAGGCCTTCGAGAACGGCGTGTAGACCTTGTAGGGCACGCCGGTCCCGGTGCGGAGCGACCAGGGATCGTGCAGCAACGACCCGTTGGCCCAGACCACCCCGACGCCGGCGTCGGCCAGCGCGCGCTGCGCAACGAGGTTCGCCGCACGGGGCGCAGGCTCGAAGCGTTCGTTGGCGTAGATCGTGTCGGCGCCCGTCGCTGCCGCGATGGTGCGCAGCACGTCCGCCCGTGGTCCGGACCGGATCACCAACCGACCACCGAGTGCACGCATCGAGGCGTCCAGGGCAGCCACGGATCGATGCAGCCACCACCGGCTCGCCGCACCGGGCGCCCAGGTGCCCTCACCCTCGGGATCCCAGATGAAGAGCGCGATGACCGGTTCCCCACGCTCGCACGCGGCCCGCCAGGACGGCTGGTCATCCAACCGGAGATCGTTCGAGAACCAGCAGATCGATGGTGCCATCACGCGCGTCCGAGTTCGAAGTCAAGGGCATCCTGCAGGATCGGGAAGTCCCACCGGAATCCGAGGTCGGTCGCACGCGTGGGCTTCGCGAACTGACCACGCAGGAGCAGCGACTCGCCCATCTCGCCGAAGAGCATGCGGACCACGGCCGCAGGCATCGGCGCGATCGCGGGTCGCCACAGGCTGCGGCCGAGCGCCTTGGCGAACGCGCGCTGCTCGACTGCCTCGGGCGCGACCGCGTTCACCGGACCGCTCCAGCGATCGTCCACGATCGCCGTCGCGATCATGCCCAGCAGGTCATCGGATGCAATCCAGGAGATGCCCTGACGACCGGATCCGATCGGACCACCGGCTCCCAGCAGGAACGGCGTGCGCATCTTCGCCACGGCACCGCCCGCGGCCGTGACCACCATGCCCGCGCGCAGGAACACCACGCGGATCCCCGCATCGATCGCGGGTTGCGCGGCGGCCTCCCAATCCCGGGCGAGCTGCGCGATGAAGTCATCTCCCGCCCGATCGCCCTCGTCCACCGGGCGCCCGTGGTCGGTGCCGTAGATCCCGATGCCGCTCATGCAGACCAGGACCTTGGGCTTTCGCTCCAAGCCGGCCAGCAACGTGCAGAGATGGTGCGTGGCGGCGATGCGACTCTCGCGCAGGACGTCCTTGCGCGCGGGCGTCCATCGCTCATCGGCCAGGTTCGCACCAGCCAGGTGCACGATCGCATCGAGCGATCCGAAGGGCGCCGTCGCCACGCGCTCGCCACCGGGGTTCCACTGGATCTCGCCGCGGCTGGCGCTCGCCGATCCGCGCGTCAAGCGCTTCACGCTCGTCCCGCCCGTCGTCAGGAAGGCCTGCAGCTGCCGGCCGACCAGCCCGCTGGCACCGGTGATGCCGACGCACATCCCCGCGAGCGCCGCACACTCGCGATGCCGGAGCAGGTCGTTCGCCAGGCGTCGGTGGCGGAACCGGAAGGCCCGCTCCAGATCGCCGCGGACCATCCATCCGCCGAGGATCGAACCCAACGGCGGCAGAGGGAGTTCGTACTGGATGTCATCGGTGATGGCGCTCGCCGCGCCACGCTCCTCGAAGCGGTGCTGGTGGCGCCAGCGACGGAACGGACCGCGCACCTGCAGGTCGACGAACCCCGTCGCTGGATCGACCTGCTCATGGCGGGCGATCCAACGGATCGGCAACAGTCCCTTGTGCAGGATGAACTCGGCGATCGCACCATCGACCATCGGCACGGGTGCCTTGAGCACGTCCACCTCCTCCCATGGTGGAAGCATGCGCTGCAGCGCGCCCTCGCGCATGTGCCAGTGGGCGAGGTCACCTCGCGACGCAGGCATCGGACTCGATCGCGTGAATCGGCTCATCGGAGGGCCTCGACGGTGATCGGCTTGCCGTGCACCAGCAGCTCACGCACGATCGAGGCCACTCGCTCATCGCCACGGCGCTGGTCCGCCGAACGCTTCCGCACGCTTCCCATCACAAGACTCATGCGGGGATTCTCCCTCAAGGACGCTTCGTGGCGGCTCAGGAAAGCCCAGTACATCGGCGTGATCGGGCAGGTCGTGCCCGGCTGGAACCGGCATCCGTCGCAGAAGTCGCCCATCTTGCGGATGTACGCACTGCCGCAGACGTACGGCTTGGTCGTCATCACGTCCCCTGCACTGTAGGTGGCCATGCCGAGCACGTTGGGCTCGACGACCCAGTCCCAGGCATCCATGTACGCCACCCAGAACCAGTCCGCCAGCTCCCGCGGGTCCACCTCGAGCAGCGTGGCCAGGTTGCCGAGCACCATCAAGCGGGTGATGTGGTGGCTCCAGGATTCGGCCCACACACCCTCCACGACCTGGTCCAGGCATCGAAGCCCACTCGGTGCGCCCCAGAACGCGGGCGGGATCGGCGTGGTGCCTCCTCCATGCTTCGCCGCCCACGATGGACGCGCGCCGCCATCGACCTCGTCCGGTGCACGAACGGAGGGCGACCAGGCGCGACCGGACCACCGGGCGAAGCCGCCGTCGCCCGGGCGCGCGGCGACAGGTCCCGTCGACCTCCCCACGCCCGAGCGGAAACCATCGGTTGCATCATGGATGTGGTGCACGAACTCGCGCCATCCGATGACCTGCCGCACGAAGCCCTCCCGGCATGCCAACGGAATGTCGAGTGCCAGCACATCCTTGACCAGGCGCGCCGGGAGGATGCGCAGCAGGTTGAGCACCGGCGAGATGCGGGAGTGGAACAATCCCCTGCTCCGGGTGCTCATCGCGTCCTCGAAGGGACCGAAGTGCGGCAGACAGTCACGCAGCGCCCAGGCCCAGAGTGCATGCGTGTCCTCCAGCGTCGCCGGCAGCGCGCACACGTCCACCGTCCCCGGGTGGTGCGCAAAGCGCTCGTTCACCTCGCGCTGGACCTCGGCCCGGCGCGGCGTCATGGCAAACACCGGAGGCTCCGGCGCCGCGGGCACGCCGTCCCATCGCTCGCGATTCTCCGCGTCGAACGACCACGCCCCACCCTCAGGGCGCCCGGACGCATCGACCATGATGCCAAGCCGCTTGCGCACGCGGCGGTAGAACGCGTCCATCCGCCAGCCACCCTTGGGCATCGGGCCCAGGTCATCCGGGCTCGTCATCCATCCCTCGTGCGGCACGAACCTCAGCAAGCCCTCGGCGACCAGCGGTTCAAGTTCGGCACGCATCTCGCGCTCGGCCGGCTGCATGCACACGATGGGGCCCGCAGGCGCAAGGCTTCGATGCGCCGACCGCACGAGCTCGACCATCGGGGCGGCGCCACGCTCGCAGTGCACCGCGCGACCGGCAGCGCGGCACTCATCGGCGAACTCGCGTGCATTGAGGAGCAGCAGCGCCAACCGCTGGCCGTGATACGGCCGACGCGACATCCACTCATCGCTCTCGACCAGGAGCACGCCGGCCTGCGGATCGCCCGCGAGCGGTCCGACCTCGTTCGTGAGCTGATCCGGCAGCGCAAGCACCCAAGCGGCGCTGCGAAGCCCCGGCGCCGGTGCATCGGCCTGTTCCGCCGATCGCACGCCCGGCGAGCGACCGACCGATCGGCGTTCCGGCGGTACGTCGAGGGCCTTGGTCCGGGGGCGATGCATCGTGGCGGCTTCGCGGGCCGCGTCCGGCGGATGCAGCCCAGCCGCAACGATCGATAGCATCGCGCGCGTGCTGCGTGCGCTTGCCCCCTTGCTGGTCTTGGCCGCGACCCTCGTCGCCGCCGCGGACGACGGCCTGTCCCGCGTCCGATCCACCAAGGTCATGCGCTGGGGCTGCGACGTCAGCGGCGGCGCACCGTTCGCGTTCCCCGATCCGTCCGACCCCGACCGTGTCATCGGCTTCGAGGTCGAGATCGCCGAGGAACTCGCCCGTCGGCTCGGCGGGCGGGCCGAGCGCTTCAGCGCCGATTGGCTCGCCCTGATCGATGCCCTCGAGGCCGATCGGTGCGACGTACTCATCAACGGCTTCGAGGTCACCGCCGAGCGCAAACGTGTGGTGTCGTTCTCGACGCCGTACTTCCGCTACGCCCAGCAGCTCGTCGTCCGGTCGGAAGACCGCGATCGATTCACGTCGCTGGCCGACCTCACGGGCCGACCGATCGCCGTCCTCAACGGCTCGGCAAGCATCGAGAGCCTGGATGCCGCCGGCGTGCCGCCGTCGCTCATCGTCCAGTACGACGACTCGCTGGCACCCTTCACGGAGACGATCCTGGGCCGCGTCGATGCCTGCCTGCAGGAGTCCTTCATTTCTCGGTTCTTCGCGGGCCACGATCCACGCTTGGCGTTGGTCGATGCCACGTTCGATCCCGGCGTCTACGCGGTGGTCGTCCGCAAGGGTGACGCTGCGCTGCTGAACGAGCTCAACGCCGCCCTCGCCGGCATGCAGGCCGACGGCACCCTCGGACGCATCCTGCAACGATGGGGTCTCTGGGACGACGCGCAGCCCGCGCTGGGCACCCAACGGGGCCCCGTGGTCGCCACGATCCCCGAAGCGCAGGGCACGCCGCCCGAGGATGGATTGCCGTGGACGCTCGTGCTGTGGTCGCTGGCGCGCGCAGCGACGATGACGGCGCTGCTGACCGTCGTGAGCATGCCCATCGCCACGTTGGCCGGCCTCCTGCTGGCCATCGCGATCCTGCATGGCCCGAGGCCACTGAGCCGCATCTGTCATGCCTACGTCCTCGTGACCCGCGGCACGCCGCTGCTCGTGCAGATCTTCCTCCTCTACTACTCGCTCCCCGCACTCGGCGCCTGGCTGGGCATTCCCGAGCTGCTCACCTGGAACAAGGTCGTCGTCGGGATCGTGTGCCTGGCCGCCAACTACGCCGCCTACGAAGCCGAGATCCATCGTGCGGCGCTGCAGGCGATTCCCCGTTCGCAGTGGGATGCGGCCCGCGCGCTCGGGCTCACGCGTTGGCAGACGCTGCGCTTCATCGTCGTGCCGCAGAGCTGGCGCCTGTCCCTGCCGGCGATCATCAACGACCTCAACAGCCTGATCAAGGACTCCAGCCTGGTGAGCATGATCGGCGTCCAGGAACTGCTCGCGGTGGCCCTGGGCATCGGCAAGGCGAGCTTCGCCGTCCCGAGCATGCTCGTGGCGGCTGCGGCGTTCTACCTCGTGCTCAGCCTGCTGGCTGACTGGTTCGGGCAGTCCCTCGAGCGGAGAGCCCGTGCCGTGCGCGCCCTTCCGGAGCCCATCCACCGATGACGACGCCGGCCCTCGAAGCCCAGGGAATCTCGAAACGGTGGCCGCGCACGGGCGCCGTGCTCGAGGACTGCTCGCTGCGCGTCGAGCGCCGGACCGTGCATGCGCTGATCGGCTCGAGCGGAAGCGGCAAGAGCACGTTGCTGCGCTGCCTGGCCTTGCTTGATCCGCCTGACTCGGGATCGATCCGCGTCGATGGCGTGCTGGCGGCCGGCGAGGGCGCCGTCGCCGCCGACCCGAGCCTGCGACGCTCGATCGGCGTGGTGTTCCAGGAACCGAGCCTCTTCACGCACCTGACGGCCCTGGCCAACGTGGCGCTCGCACCGCATCGAGTCCTGGGCCTCGATCCCGGGGATGCCCACGAGCGTGCCCGCCGTGCCCTCGATCGCGTGCATGCCCTGCACCTGGGCGACCGTCATCCGGAAGCGCTCTCCGGCGGCGAACGACAGCGCGTGGCGATGGCCCGGGCGCTGGCCATGGAGCCGACCGTCCTGCTCTGCGACGAACCCACGTCGGCCCTGGATCCCATGCTCACGCGCGAAGTGATGGCCGTCCTGCGCGACCTGGCGCTCGACGCCGGGACGACGATGGTGGTGGTCAGCCATGACATGGAGTTCGTGACGGCCGCCGCGGATTCGTTCGACTTCCTGCACGCGGGCCGCATCCGGATCTCCGGCAGCGTCGACCGCCTCGGGACCCGCGGGGTCGATGACGAGCTGGACCGATTCCTGCAACGCTCCTGAACCGAACGCCTCGGCCGAGGCTGCGTAGACTCCTCATCATGGCCGTCCCGAATGACCCGACGTCGGGCGCATCGCCCGCATGCGCCCCCTGCTCACGACTGGGCTTCGTCATCACTCGCCTGGCTGTTCCGGCGTGGATCACCGCCGGCTCGCTCACCAAGCTCGTCGAGAACGATCCGCGCAACCTGCCCAAGCCGATCTTCGACCTGGTGCTGTCGCTCGACGGCACGTTCGGTCTCCAAGGCGTCGCGTGGATGGACTTCGCGCTGCGCTCGATCTGCGGCGCCGAGTTCATCATCGCCGGCATGATCCTGTGCATGCCCAGGCTCGCCCGCCCGCTTGCCGTGGCGGTGCTCGCGCTTTTCTGCGCCATCCTGCTCTGGCTCATCGGCACCGGCTGGGCCAAGGATGGCTTCGAGGCCGTGCTCAAGGGTTCGTGCGGCTGCTTCGGCAAGTCGGGCATGAACCCGCTGTACATGCTGCTCATCGACGGCGCGCTCCTCGGCGGCGTCGTCCTGACGCGACGGGCCTGCCGGAACGTCCATCATTCCTGGACCGCCGGCGCTGGGCGCGCCGCCCTCGTCTCGGCCATCGGCATCGCCGTGGCGTTCGGCATGCCTGCGCGCACCGTGCAACTCGAGGATCCGGGCGCGACCGCGCCGGCCACCGACGGTGCTGCAGGCGGCTCCGCGCCGGTGAACCCCAACGGCGCCGGCAGTTCCCCGACGACCGAGCCGACCACGCCGAAGGATCCTGTCGTCGCGCCTCCGGTCGTCCCCGCAGCCTCTGCGTGGCCGGCTCGGCCCGCGAGCGTCCAGCCCTACTACCTGCCTGAGTTCGGGGGCTGGGTCGGCAAGCCGCTCGCGTCGCAGCCGGAGATGGCGCTGCTCGATGCGCCCCCGCCGGCATCGATCGCCAGCGGCACCTGGATCGTGATGCTCTACCGCGCCGATTGCGAGCACTGCCATGAGGTGCTCGAGACGCACTTCGTCGGCACCCTGAAGCGGCCCACGCTGCTCATCGGCATTCCCGACCACGACCCCGCGAACGAGCAGCCGATGCCCTGCACGGAGTGCACCATCCGCACGTTCCTGAAGGGTCCCAACTACGTCGTGCAGACTCCGGTGGTCATGCGCATCAAGGATGGCGTCGTCGAAGCCGTGTGCACCGATCACGAAGATGCCGCGAGCCTGGCGGACGTGCTGGAGGGTGGCTTGTGAGCGCTGAGGAAACCCCGGTCGGATCGCTGGACTACACGGCGTTCCACGCTCGGCTCGGCGTCGCCTGCCTGCTCACGGGCTCCGCGATCCTCCAGTGGAACGGCGGCACCTCCTGGCTGCCCACCTGGTTGGGCAACCTGGGCCTGCGGTTCGGGCTCGATGGGATCGACAGCCTCCGGGTGCTCATGGGTCTTGAACTCACGGGCGCCGCACTCTGCCTGCTGCTTCGTTCGGTGGGTGGGAAGGTCGCGTGGGCATGCGCCCTGCTGGCTGCCTTCATCGCACTCGCCGAGCTCGCAGCGCTGAATGCGCCGGGAGCGGTCGCCGCAGGGAGCGGTGCCTGGCCCATGCTCATGCCGGCCATCGTGCTGGCGGTCTCGATCCTGTTCATCGTGGCCAAGCCAGTGGCCGCCACGGTCGCGCCGCAGTCCGGGATCGCTGCCGCCATGATCTCGATCATCGCGTTCACCGTCGCGATGGGCGTTGCCGCGCGGCTGCCGGTCGAGAACACGGTCAAGACGGAGGCCTTCGCGAGCCAGGGCCTGAAGGCGATCGACCTCGCCTTCGAGTCGTGGAAGGGGCGCACGTTCGCCGACGCCGGCGTGGCGCGGCACCTGCCCCGCCTCACCGCGGAAACGCTCGAAGGCGACGCGATCGTCGTCTTCTACAACCCCAAGTGCGGTCAGTGCCACGAGGTCTTCGATCGATGGCTCGCTGCCGGCCGCAGCGAGAAGATCATCGCGGTCATGGTGCCTGCAGCCGAGGGCGCGACCGAAGCCGCGGGCGACGGCGACATCGGCGACATCACCTGCCCAGCTGCGTCCGGCTCGAACTGCCGAAGGGTCCGACCTGGCTCATCACCACGCCGAGCGTCGCCGTGCTGAAGGATGGCGTGATCCGCTGCACCGCGGACAAGGACTTCACGTCGTGCCTCGGGGCGCCTCCCGCGCCTTGAACTGGGCCTCACCGCCCTGCACATGCAGCTCCCAGTCCGGGCCCGCGTCGTAGACGCGCGGCTCGGGATCGTTGCGCAGCACTTCCTCGGCCCAGTACCGGCAGTCGCCGCGCGCGGTCGGCGGCTGGACCAGTTGGATCAGGCTCGGCAGCGCTTCGGGAACCTGACGCTCGATCCCACCCAGCTCGAACCGGTAGCCGTTGGGCTCGGCTCCCTCACGAGCCACCATCCGAAGTGCGCCAGCCATGCCATCCACGGCATCCGTCGCATGCGCCACATGCTCCGCGGCGCTCGGCCATCGTCCGAGCAGATGCGGCATGACCTTGGTTCGGAGCATGCCCCGCGCCGAGTCCACGTCGTCGTTGGAAGCGTCGTGATGCCAGGGGATCCCGAG
>Ga0079302_1000447_pt1 | contig 10530 bp, 9 predicted proteins | sample Wag4_2014_7_16_FD_75102 | JGI IMG/M metagenome (GOLD analysis project Ga0079302, IMG submission 75102) | Fresh water mixed with fracking chemicals microbial communities from Ohio, USA - Utica-2 Time Series FC 2014_7_16 | ecosystem: Engineered > Industrial production > Chemical products > Input... | reverse complement strand
GCTATGCCCGCGCCGGCATCGACGTCGTCACGCGTCCGGTGGAGTGGAGCCGCTACCAGGAAATCCTGAAGTTGCGGGACTTCGACGCCATCACGCTCGCCTGGGGTGCCAACGCCCCCGAGAGCGACCCCCGCCAGATCTACCACTCCGAGAGCATGAGGGAAGGCGGCGACAACTTCGTGCAGTGGAAGAACGCCGATGCCGACGCGCTCATCGAGAAGGGGCGCCGCACGATGGACGAGTCCGAGCGCATGCTGGTCTGGCGGCAGCTCGAGGAGGTGATCGCTGCCGATCAGCCCTACACCTTCGTCCGCGTCTCCCCGTGGCTGCGCTTCGTCTCGCGGGACTTCGGGAACGTGAACACCTACCGCACCGGCCTGCAGCCCGAGGAGTTCTTCCGGGTGGCGCTGCCCGCACCCGGCAGCGAGTGACCGCGGCACCTGACTGACCCATCATGGCCACGTACCTCCTCCGACGCCTGCTGCTGATGATCCCCACGGTGCTGGGGATCACGCTCATGGTGTTCCTGCTGGTGGCCCTCGCGCCCGGCGGGATCGGTGCCGGACTGGCCGTCCAGGGGGGGCAGATGAGCGACACCAGCAAGGTCGCCCAGATGCAGGCGTACCTCGAGGATCGCTATGGCCTCAACGACAACGTCTTCGTGCAGTACGCACGGTGGCTCGGGCGCGTGAGTCCGCTCAAGTTCGGCACCACGCCGCTGGTGGCGCCGACCGGTGACCTGGTGCGCGAACCGCGCGACCTGCCCGAGCCCGTGATGACGTGGGCCTTTCCGGCGCCTGCGTCCTTCGTCGTGCAGTACACGCCGCCGGAAGGCGAGGCGCTCGTCGCCGACTTCAAGCGCCTCCAACGCGAGGCCGAGGGCACGCGCCGGACCTACGTCGGGGCGGTTCGTGGTCTGAAGGATGCCTTGGCGGACCATGTCCGCGCGCTCGGTGCTCCCTGGACCGCGCGGCTTGAACCCAAGGGTGGCGCGGATCCCGAGCGGTTCCGCGACCTGCCGCTCGAGGGCGATGCCCCGACGCTCGTCGCCCTGCGCGCCGCAGCGGCCACCATGCACTCGTCCTGGACCGAGGCCGAGGCCGCACGCCAGCGCGCCACCATCGCGTTCCTGGCCCGGCCGTATCCGGCCGCCGGGATCGAGATCATTCCCAATGCGTTCTCGCTCGGCGCACCCGATTTCGGCGTGGCCTTCTCGCGCAACCGTCCGGTGTGGGATCTGATCGCCACGGCGCTCCCGGTCACGATCCTCATCAACTTCATCGCGTTCCCGATCATCTACCTCGTGGCGGTCCCCACCGGGGTCCTGGCGAGCGTCCGCCGCGGTGGTGCCTTCGACGTCATCAGCGGCCTGATGTTCCTGCTGCTCTATTCCGTCCCCGTGGTGCTCACCGGCGTCTTCGCCATCGGGTTCCTCGCCAACAACCAGTACCTCGGGTGGTTCCCGGTGAGTGGTCTGCACGACAGCGCGGCCGCCACGATGACCTTCATGCCCTACACGGACGACGCAGGCGCCTGGCACCGTGGCTGGCTGCTCGACATGGTGTGGCACCTGGCGCTGCCGGTCCTGTGCCTGGTCTACGCCGGTTTCGCCGTGCTGAGCAAGCAGACCCGCGCGGCGATGCTCGAGAACTTCAGTTCCGACTACGTGCGCACGGCTCGCGCCAAGGGTGTTCCTTCGCGTGACGTCATCATCAGCCACGTGCTCCGCAACAGCCTGCTGCCGCTGATCACGATGTTCGTCGGGATCTTCCCGGCCATGCTCGGCGGCAGCGTGGTCGTGGAGCGCATCTTCACGATCCCCGGCATGGGAAGCCTGGTCATCGAGGCGATCAACCTCCGGGACCGCGAGCTCATCCTGGCCAACACCTTCATGATCTCGTCGGTCAGCCTGCTCGCGCTCCTGCTCGCCGACATCCTCTACGCGCTCTGCGATCCGCGGGTGGCCTATGACTGATCGGCGCCCATCAGCCCCGGCAGCCGTTTCCGGCGTCGAGGTCATGCGTGGCATCGGTGCGCAGGAGGCCAAGGGCTTCTGGGCCGATGCCTGGGATCGGGTCCGTCGTCGCCCCGGCGCCATGCTCGGCATGGCCTGGATCGCGGTGATGGGCTTCTTCGCGGTCTTCGCGCCGCTCATCGCCAACGCCCACCCGATCCGCCTCGAACGACTCGGTGCCGACGGCCAGGTGGTGTCGGTCGAGTGGCCGCTCCTGGCGTACCTCAGCCCGACCGACTGGCTGCTCATGATCGCGACGGCCTTCGGCGTGCCGTGGATCTTCTTCGGATCCGGCCGCCTCGGACGTGCGGGCCGGATCGGCGTCCTCATCGGGCTGTCGATGCAGGCCGGAGCCACCATCGTGCTGGCGGCGCTCCTGATCTGGGCCGCCGAGGGGTCCGGGATCGAATCGCTTGAACGCCTGACGCGACTCGATGCGGGCCCATGGCCGCTCATCCTCGGCTCGGCCGTCGTGGTGGCTGCGTTGGCCAGCGTGGTTCCGGTCGCGACCTCCCTGTCGAGGCGCATCGTGCCGATCGTGGGCGCTGCGACGCTCGGCTTCGTCCTGTCGTGGCTCGCCGGCGGTCAGACGCTCGTCAACCACGAGCAGGTCATCCTCGACGAGGCCGCGGGGAAGGTGCGTGCCACCTGGACGCTGATTCCCTGGTCGAGCCAGTACACGCGCAGCGACATGGTGGGCATCCCGCCCGGCACGCGCGTGGCCGATTGGGAGAAGACCGCGTCCTTCAAGGGCACGCCGTTCGGCGAGCGCCGCGTGCTCCTGGGCACGGATGCGATCGGGGGCGACGTGCTCGGGCAGATGCTGTGGGCGTGCCGCCTGTCGATCTCGATCGGCCTGGTCTCGACGGGCATCAGCGTGGTGCTGGGCGTGACGATCGGCGCCCTGATGGGCTTCTTCGGCGGATGGGTGGACCTGCTGCTGTACCGGGTGGTCGAGATCTTCATGAGCGTGCCCACGCTCTTCGTGCTCATCGTGGCGGCCGGCGTGCTGCCCCGCAACACCTACGTCATGATGGCGATCATCGGGTTCTTCAGCTGGACGGGCGCCGCCCGCTTCACGCGCGCGGAGTTCCTGAAGCTTCGCAAGATGGACTTCGTCCAGGCGGCGCAGGCTGCGGGCCTGCCCGTGCGTGCGGTGCTCTTCCGCCACATGCTGCCCAACGGCATCACCCCGGTGCTCGTCGATGCGAGCTTCGCGATCGCCGCGGCCATCACCATCGAGGCCACGCTGTCCTTCCTCGGCCTGGGGCCGGACGGCCAGGCGAGCTGGGGCAAGCTCCTGTCGAGCGCGACGGCGGCGACGGGCACGTTCGTCTGGTGGCTTGCGGTCTTCCCGGGGCTGGCCATCTTCCTCTCGGTGCTCTCGTACAACATGCTCGGCGAGGCCATGCGCGACGCGATCGATCCCAAGCTCAGGAAGGCGGCGCACTGATGGCGTCCCACCACACGACCGCTGCGCCGCCCATCGATCCGTTGATGAGCGTGGAGGACCTCGCCGTCAGCTTCGACAACGGTTCGGGGCCGCGCATCCAGGCGGTGGCGGGCGTGAGCATGAGCGTCTATCCCCGACAGACGCTGGCCGTCGTCGGCGAGTCCGGGTGCGGCAAGAGCGTGACGGCGATGAGCTCGATGCAGCTCATCCCGCGACCGCCCGGTCGGTTCGATGCCGGGCGCATCATGTTCGAGGGGCGCAACCTGCTCGAACTGCCCGAGCACGAGATGCTCAAGGTGCGCGGCGGCAAGATCGCCATGATCTTCCAGGAGCCGATGACCAGCCTCAATCCGGTCTACACGATCGGCGACCAGATCATGGAGGCGGTGCTGCTGCACCAGGCGGTGTCCCCCGACGAGGCAGCCCGCATCGCGATCAAGGCGATGGCCGATGTCGGCATCCGCGATCCCGAGGGCCGCATGCGGGCCTACCCTCACCAGTTCTCCGGCGGCATGCGCCAACGCGTCATGATCGCCATGGCCCTGGCGTGCCGGCCGAGCCTGCTCCTCGCGGATGAACCGACCACGGCGCTCGACGTCACCATCCAGAAGCAGATCCTCGAGCTCCTCCGTGGGCTGCAGCACTCCACCGGCATGGGCATGATGCTCATCACGCACAACCTCGGCGTCGTCGCCGAGAACGCCGACGTCGTCTGCTGCATGTACGCGGGGCGCGTGGTCGAGTACGCGCCCGTCACCGAACTCTTCGATCGCCCGCTGCACCCGTACACCCGCGGGCTCTTCCGCTGCATTCCCGGCCTGTCCGAACTGCGCAACCGCCTGGTGACCGTGGAGGAAGTCGTTGCCGATCCGCGTGAGTACGAGGGCCTTCGCTCCGACGCAGGCCCCGTGATGCCCTGGTGGCCCTTCATGGATCAGTCGCAGCGCCCGGCGCTCGACGATCCGTCGAGGCCCTACGCGCTCGTCGAAGTCAGTCCCAACCGTTGGGTCGGATGCTGGCGCACGCCCGAGGTGGCGCGGACTCCAAGCCGTCCGCCACGCATCGCGCCCGCGTGACGACCGATCCCGGCCCACGGCGCTGACGCACACGTCCCGCCCGCGGGTGGTCGCCCGCCGCTTCGGTTCAATGACCGGTGCTGCCGAATCCGCCCGCGCCGCGCTCCGTCGAGGACAGTTCAGCGACCTCAGCGATGTCCGCGCGCGCGACCGGCGCGAACACGAGCTGGGCCACGCGCATGCCGGGCTCGACGGTGAAGTCGGATCGGCCGAGGTTGATCAGCGCCACCATCACCTCACCGCGGTAGTCCGCGTCGATGGTGCCCGGCGCGTTGGGCACGGTCACGCCGTGCTTGGTGCTCAGCCCGCTGCGTGGACGTACCTGGGCCTCGAATCCCTCGGGGATCGCCAGGGCAAAGCCCGTCGGGACCAGCACGACGCGGTTGGGCTCCAGCAGCATCGGCTCCGTGATGGCGGCGTGGACATCCATTCCCGCCGCAAGGCTCGTCTGGTAGGCAGGAATGCGTGCGAGCGGCGAGAGCCGCTTCCACTCGATGCGCACGGGCAGGTTCATGGACGGATCGTAGTCGGCACGGCGTTGCCGTCCCGCACCTGCATCAGGCGCGGATCACAGCCACGCCAGGTTCGACAGGTCCAGCGGTTCGTCGCAGGCGAACGGCTCGCCCGACTCGGCGCCGATGCGGCTGCCGAAATAGGTGTCCGCCGCGGCGATCCAGATGGGCAGGCGGTGGTTGGCGGGGTTGGCGACCACCTGGCTCGCATAGCACGCGATCGCCCGCTGCTTGATGTCGGTGAATCCCGTCGTGTCCACGATGAAGTCCGGCTGCGCCACGATCCTCAGGTGCGTGGCGAAGTAGTGCATGTGCCAGCGCGGGTAGCAGGGCGATCCCGGCAGGTCGGTCTTCACGTACTTGGCCTCGAAGCGCGCATCGCGGACGAGCGCGGTGGCTGCGACGTGGTCCGGGTGTGCATCACGGGGATACGGCGAGAAGACCGCATCCGGCTGTTCGGCGCGGATGATTGCCGCGAGCACCCGGCGCGAGGCGAGGTCATCACGCACCTCGCGATTCACCAGCCCCGCATTGAGCCGCCGGACGCCGAGCACCGCCGTCGCCGCGTCGGTCTCGCGGGCGCGGAGCTCACGTGAGCCGAAGGGCGTGGGTTCGCCGTCCGTCAGGTCGCACACGGTCACGCCGTGTCCATGCGCGATCAGCTTGGCGATGGTGCCGCCCATGGCGAGCTCGGCGTCATCGGGATGCGGCGCGACGACCAGGATCTTCATCGCTTCACCGTATCCGGTCCGGTCGCGGCGAGCGAGTCGAGCAGGTCACGGGCCACTTGGGTCGTGACGGCCGCACAGGACTGGACCTGGCCGGTATCCCCGGTCACGGTGGCATGGCGAAGCTCGCGCCATGCGCGGGCCAGCGTGGCCAGCCGCGCGCGATCGGCGGCAAGCCAGGAGCCTTCGTGCGTCGGGCTGCCGAGCGATTGGATCAGTGTGCACGCATCCGGTTCGGTGCCCGGCAGCGAGGAGCCGATGCGGTCCTGGACGGTGCCCACGAACTCCGCCAGGGGCAACTCGCGCTCGACGGCCTCGAGGGTGCGTTCGCACTCGTCCCACTCGCCCTGCGCGGCGGCTGCGCAAGCGAGCGAGATGCGTGGTCGCAGGGGAGCGAGCGTCACGGCGACGCCCTCGGCCGACGGAGACCAGGCTGCCCATCGGGCAAGTGCCGCGCTCGTGGCGAGCAGGTCAGCCTCGTCCAGACCCAGCCGGGCAAGGCGTTCGGCTTGGATCATGACGCGTTCGAGCAGTTCCATGTCGCGGATCGATGCCTGCTCGGGGCGCCCCAGGGATGCCGACCACTGCGCGCGCGTTCGATCGATGCGTGCGGCGAGTCGAGCCGCCGTCGGGCCAGCCACCGACGCCATCGAGGACTGCGGCTCCCGCAGCGCCCGCTCGCCCGGCAACTCAAGCCAACGGTCCAGGCGTTGCGTGAGCGCCATCACATCGCTTCGTGCAGCGTCCCGCGTCCGGTCGAGCCTGAGCCCATCGGCTGCGCGCTCGGCCGTCCGAAGGGCGGCCTGCTGCGCGCGCGTGCCCAGCACGGCAGCGCGACCGATCGTGGTGGAGGCACGCTCGAGCATCGACAGGTCGTCGGCGGATCGCTCGGCCGAGGCGATGGTGCCTTGGGGTGCCTCCGCGCCGGCGCCGTCGGTCAGCCACTGCAGGAGCGCGGTCCGATCCTTGCTGCTTCGGCGGAGGATGGACCCCATGAGCGATGGCATCGATCCCGGCAGCGCATCGGCTTGGACGCGCATGCCTGCCGCCAGCAGCGAGGCCGCACGGGTGCGCTCGAGAGCGTGATCGCCGTCCATCACCAACCTGACGCAGCGTGCGGCTCCGTCCACGCCCATCGGGGGGCGGCCACCGCGGCCGGCACAGAGCGTCGAAAGGTCGTCCAGCAGGGCGCCCAGGGCTCGAAGCCGTTCGAGCTCTGCTGCGGTCCGCTCGCGCTCGCCAGCCCGATCCAGGTTCGCCAACGCAGTCTCACACGACGACCGCAAGGACTGCGTGGTGTCCTCGTCGAGCCAAGTCACGGCAGCCAGGCTGCGCAGCAACCGGATCGACCCGAGGGCATCGTCGGCCATCGACTGGACCTGCGGCCTGAACGCCGCGATCTCTGCGGCCCGGCGCAGCATGGTGGTGCCCGCCGTCGCTCGGGCGATCCATGGCTCGTGCTGGTCGAAGTGCCGGAGCGCCGCCGTCAGGAGTTCGATCGCCTTCGTCGAGCCCGGGCCGCCGACTGCCGAGGGCCACGGGTCGACCTCGCTCGGTGCCTCACGAGGTTCGTCGGCAGCGAATGGGACGAGCGCGTCGGCCAGGCCGGCTAGGCTCGCCGTCACGGCGGCATCGACCCGTGCGGGATCATCCGCGGCAAGACCTTGGACGGCGGCGGAGCCGCGCTCGGTGAAGGCGCGCGCTGCGGTGGCCAGACGAACCACCTCCGCATCGCTGCGGGGTCGCGCCAGGGCGCGGGCGATGGCGGCGTCGATGGTGCTTCGGGCATCGGCCATGCGCATGCCGGTGACGAAGGCTGCCTGGGAGGCCCACGGCTCGGTCGACGAGGCGCGCAGGATCTCGATCGCCACGGCGCGCCACGAGCGCCGGACTTCAACGAGCTCGCGGCCGATGTCATCGCCCGGTGCGGGCATGGTCGACGCTTCGGCACTGAGCTTCGACATCGTCGCGTCGATCACGCTGCCCGGCCCGCGTGGCGGATCGCCAGCCACCGCCGGCAACGCCGTGAGCAGGGCGACGAGGATCGATGCAGCCCGGGGCGCGATCGTCGTGACGAGTGCAACGAGCGTCGATGGGGTCCACCGTGCGATCATCATGCCTGCCTGCCGGTCTTCGGATAGAGGATCCACTCCAGGCACAGCCCTTGTGCCGGCATCGTCGGCCCGGCGAGGCTGCGGTCGCGCGACGCGAGGATCGTGCGCACATGCCCCGGTTCGCGGTGCCCGCGCCCGACGTCGAGCAGGGTGCCCGCCAGGATCCGCACCATGTTGTGCAGGAATCCCGTGCCGCTCACGTCGATCGCAATCGTGCCATCGGGCATCCGTCGCACCGAGCAGCCATGGATCGTGCGCACGGTCGTGGCTCGATCCTCGATGCTGTGCGCCAACCCCGCGAAATCATGCGTGCCGACCATCAGGCCCGCGGCGGCCTGCATGCGTGCGGGATCGACCGCGTGTGGCGTGGCAGCCACCCACAGCCGCTCGAACACGCCCGCACGATGGGCGTTGGGGCATGCATCGCGGAAGGTGTACCGGTAGCCCTTGCTCACGCAGTCACCGATCGGATCGAAGCCCTCGTGCACCGGCTCGGCGGCGATGACGGCCACGTCATCGGGCAGCCTGGCGCTGATCGCCCGTGCCAGGCGTTCACCGTCGATCTCGATGCCGCAATCGAAGGCCGCCACCTGGGCGCGGGCATGCACGCCCGAATCGGTGCGGCTGGCACCCACCACGCGGGCATCGATCGAGAAGGTCGAGCGGATGGTGGACTCGAGCACGCCCTGCACGGTGCGCAGCGGCTCGCCTCCCGGGACCTCCTGGCGCTGCCAGCCGTGGAAGTGCGTGCCGTCGTACGCGACCGTGAGTTTCCAGCGGCGCATGCGCCCTCGGGCTCAGTGGCCGAACAGCGTCGCGGGGGCCATCATCCCCTTGGACTCGAAGTAGGACAGGGCCTCGTCGACGCTGCGGAAGATCTTGGTCGCCGTTTCGGTGATGAACGGCGACGGCGCCTTGCGGGGCTTCCACACCACGTAGACCTCCTTGGTGTGCTCCCAGGCGTGGTGCAGTTCGCGTTCGACGCCGCTCGACAGCCCCGGGACCCCACCGGGCAGCTCGGGCACCAGCGAGACGATCATGTCGCTCTGGTCGATGAGCTTGAAGTCGCGCATGTAGATCTGGCCGTCGACGTCGCCGGCGATGTCGAGGATCTCGCGCACGCTGACCTTCATGGGCGGGGCACCGGCCCGGCCGCCGAACGCATGGGCGGCCACCTCGATGAAGTCCTTGCCTTCACGGGCGGCAGCCAGTCCGCGGTCAAGCAGCAGTTTCTCATCCACGTCCGCCGGGTCGAACGTGATGAAGAACCGTGCCAGGGCCGCGCGGAAGCGCTCGATCTCCTCGAGCACGTCGGGCATGTCGACCACGTGGCTCATGGGGAAGCTCGGATAGACCTTGCGCATGTCCGGGCGGGTGACCAGGCGCAGGCACGTCTCGACCGTGTCCTTGTGGCGGCCGCGGCTCAGGATGTAGAACTGGTCCCGGCAGTCAAGCGCCTGCGCCATGAGTTCGGTGGCCAGGATCTCCTCCTCGCGCCACACCATGCAGTCCTTCAGCGTGGCGTCGATGTCGTGCTCGGCGTGGAGGCGATGATGCACCGTCTCGACGTTGTCGACGAGGCAGATGAACATGTTCGGCTCGAGCCGACGGAGTTGGTCGAAGTCGAAGGCGCTGAAGAGCCCGTGGCGCCAGCGGAACGTGGCGTGGGTGTTCACCACGATGTTCGGGTGCTCCTCGCGCGGCATGGTGTGGGCGATCACGTCCTTGAACGCCGCGCGGCGCAGGCTGTTGAGCCGGCTGATGGGCAGGTCCAGGATCCGGCCCGGCCGCACGTCGGGTGCCTCGGCGTACATCATGTCGCCGATGTGGAAGACCTGCATGCGGTCTCCGCGTTCACCCGCCTCGCGCTCGACGTCGCGCAGGTAGGGCTTCTTGTCCACGCCGATCTGGCCGGTGACGATGGCTCGCATCCGCGTCAGGGTATCAGCAACGCCACCACATGGACCTCGATCGCACGCCCTTCGCCAACCGCGTCGACCTTTTCATGGGTCTTGCCCTTGATGTTGATCGCGTCCACGTCGGTACCGAGCAGCCCGGCCAGCCGCGTGCGCATCGAGTCCTTGACGGGGCCGATCTTCGGACGTTCGCAGATCACCGTGGCATCCACGTTGCCGATGCGAAGCCCCCGCGCCTTCATGCGGCGCACCGCTTCGGCCAGGAAGATCGTGCTGTCGGCGCCGTCCCAGCGGGGATCACGGTCGGAGAAGAGTTGGCCGATGTCGGGCTCGGCCAGCGCACCCAGGATCGCGTCGGTCACCGCATGGAGCAGCGCATCGCCATCGGAGTGGCCGACCGGGCCGCGGTCGTGCTCGATGCTCAGTCCCCCGAGCACGAACGGTCGGCCCGCGCCCGCAGGGGCGACGGGTTCAAGGCGATGCAGGTCGTAGCCGTGCCCGATCCGCGCACCGATCACGGGTCGTAGATCTCGCGCGGGTCCTTGTCGGGCTGGCGTGACTCGCCGGACGCCTTGGTGTTCACGTCCTTCGAGTCATCCTCGACCGGCAGCGGTTCAGGCGAGCGGATTTCCACGTCGATCCGTCGGCAGACCGACGGCGGGCAGGGCATCTGGTTGCGGAGCGAGCCGGTGGTCGTTCCTGCTTCCCACTCCTCCC
>Ga0079302_1000439_pt1 | contig 10603 bp, 12 predicted proteins | sample Wag4_2014_7_16_FD_75102 | JGI IMG/M metagenome (GOLD analysis project Ga0079302, IMG submission 75102) | Fresh water mixed with fracking chemicals microbial communities from Ohio, USA - Utica-2 Time Series FC 2014_7_16 | ecosystem: Engineered > Industrial production > Chemical products > Input... | reverse complement strand
GGCAGCATGCGGATGACGGCTTCGGTCACCATGCGCGAAGGGTCGTTCTCCTGCAGGTCGGCGTACGTGCGGACCTTGAGGCCGCCCGGATAGCCGCTCCACTTGCGGAGGGTCTTCTGGTCGGCCTTCTTGCCCGTGAGCACGACCTTCGACGCGTTCGTGATGATCACGCAATCGCCGCACAGGACGTTGGGCGTGTACTCGGGCTTGTGCTTGCCCATGAGCATGGTGGCGACTTCGGTGGCGAGACGACCGAGGACCTTGCCGTCGGCGTCGATGTGACGCCAGGTGGCGGGAACTTGGCCGGGCTTCGCGTGGTAGGTCTGGCGGGGCATGATGAGGCTCGTTTCCTTGATCCGTCCACGGCTCGGAGCGCACCCAGCGCTCGGGCAGTGGAGGATCGAGGAGGATACAGAAATCAACCGTGGCGTCAAGGGAGAAGTGAGTTGGTTATAGGCGGTTACGGCTCGATCAGGGGCGTCGTGTCGAGGTGAGTGTTGTCAAAGCAATCGCGAAGACAACGATCCGTAGCATGCCCGCATGACGGCGACGACCACTGACCCACGACCCCGCCCCGGATCGGTCCGTTCCGCCGCCGCGGCTTGGGTCACCATCCTTGCAGGCTGCGTCTGGATGCTCACGGGAGGCTTCGGCATGCTGCGGGAGGAGCCCGAGGCGGACGCCGCGGATGCAGCGCCGTCCATGGTGAGTCCGCAGGCCGATGCGGCGATCCAGATGGTCGTTGCCATGAAGTCCATGACCGGTGCCGATGCGATCGGAGCAGGGCTGTCGTCGCTCGATCCGCTCAAGTCCCAGGGCACGCTCGAGCGACTTGCCTTCGTGATCGCGGCACGGTGGATGGATGATGATCAGGCAGCGGCCGAGGCGATGGGCTCGATCGAGGCGGAGTACCCGACCGATGCGATGGTGCGACAGGTCAAGGCATGCCTCGCGCAGGCGGCGTCGATCGCCCCGCCGGGTGATGGGTCGACCGCGTCGTTGCCCGAAGGCGTGACCCGGGAGTCGCTCGCACCACTCGGCGCCTCGGCGGCGCTGCTCGAGTCGATGGCCACTGGCGATGCCGCGCTCGGGGCACAGGTCGCCGAACGGGCCACGCGCATCGCGTTGGCGGTCGTGGGGTTCATCGGTCTTGCCATCGTGGCGCTGGTCGTGGGCCTGGTTGCGCTCATCATGCTGTCGGTGAAGGCCGTCGGTGGTGCTCCCATGTCGCGGTTGGCGCCGACGCTCCTGGGTCACCAAGGCATCCACATCGAACTGTTCGCGGCATGGGTCGCGTATGAGGTTGTGCTTGGCGTGGTGGCGTCGAAGGTGGATCTGGCCGGGCTGGGAACCATCGGCGTGATCACCTTCCAATCGCTCGGGCTCCTGGCCCTGTGCTGGCCGATCATGCGCGGCATGCCCTGGGGCGAGCTCCGGCGCGAACTCGGCTTGACGATGGGAGCGGGGGTCCTTCGTGAAGTGGGCTGGGGCGTGCTCGCCTGGTGCATGGCGATTCCGATGGTGATGGTCGGTTTCGTGATCTCGCTGATCCTGGGTTGGCTCCTCGGTGGTGACCTCTCCAACGCAAGCCATCCGCTCCAGGAAGGCCTGCGCTCGAGCTCGACCCTCGGGATCGTGATCTGGTACCTGGTCGCTGCGGTGGTTGCGCCGCTGCTCGAGGAAATCGTCTTCCGCGGTGGGCTCTACCGGGGTCTGCGTGGGGGAACCTCGGGGATGCCGCTGCTGGCCAGCATGGTCGTCTCGGCGCTGCTCAGCAGCCTCGTCTTCGCGGCGATCCATCCCCAAGGCGTGCTGTTCGTGCCGATCCTCGGCGCGTTGGCCATGAGCTTCTGCCTGGTCAGGGAGCTCCGGGGCAGCCTGGTGGCACCGATGGTCGGACATGCCCTGAACAACGGGCTGATCGTGACCCTCAACCTGGTGTTGCTCACCTGAGGGCGTGAGGATCGCGTGAAGTCGCCACCAGGTCGGACTTGACTTCGGTCAGGTCCGGTAGCATCCTCGTTCGAAGGCATGGATCGCCTTCGGAGGTGCGCGAGAATGAGCTCTCAGGCTGGCGTCCTGGATACCAAGGTCCTCGTCCTCAACCGGCTGTATGCCGCGGTGCGCGTGATCGATGCGTACCGTGCGTTCACGCTCCTGGCCAAGGAGGCCGCCGAGGTCATCTCGGTCGAGGGCGGCTCGTGGGTCGGCTACTCCTTCGACAGTTGGGCCCAGGCTGCCGAGTACCAGCGCCGGTACGAACACGAATCGCACGACTGGGTCCAGACCACGCGCATCGTGATCGCCGTGCCCAAGGTCATCCGGCTGCTCGGCTACGACCGATTCCCCAAGGAACAGGTCAAGCTGAACCGTCGCAACATCTACGCACGCGACGGCAGCCGCTGCCAGTACTGCGGCAGGCACTTCAGCACCAAGGAGCTGACGCTCGACCATGTGGTCCCGCGCGTGCAGGGCGGCGAGAACAGTTGGACGAATCTCGTGTGCGCGTGCGTGAAGTGCAATGCCCGCAAGGGAGGTCGGACCCCGCAGCAGGCGAGCATGCGCCTGATCAAGGTTCCCGTCAAACCCAAGCGAAACCCGGCGATTGCGCTCCGGTTGGGCAGTCCGCGCTACCAGTCGTGGAAGGCCTTCCTCGACGAGGCCTACTGGACGGTCGAACTGTCGGAGTGACGACGGTCGGTCCGCCGTCGCCCGGCTACGGGCTCCGCAGGTGTGGAGTCACGACGTCAGCGTGAGCACGGGCACGCCGTCGGGGAGCTGGGATCCCACGAAGGCTGCGTCGATCGCGCCGGTGCCCCACGGACAGGGGCGCACGGACGGTTCGCCGTCGGCGTCGATCGTGCGTTCGAGTCCATGCAGGATGATCGCATCGGCCAGCGGGCCCAGTGTGCCGAGGATGCGCGCCAGGTGATCCTCGGCGTGTGCGAGCATGCCGTCGGTGAGCAGTGCCGCAGGGGCGAGCGCCACGCCGATGCCCTGATGCTCCCGGAGCAGCCGGAGGGTCGAGTGGAGGTCACTCACCAGATGCAGGGCGTGCGGCACGATCAGCAACCGCTGGCCTCGATCAGCGGCTTGGGTGCACGCTCCGGCCAGCGCGGTGCGGCAGGCCTCGATGCCGGGGGACATCCAGTTGCGCAGGTCGCCCCGGTCAGCCGACCCCGAGAGCGAACCCATGAACGCGAGCACGCGAGGGGTCTCCCCGGGCCAAGCGCCGGCATCAAGCAGGGTGCCGGGCAGCCACGTGCCCCAGACCGAGCCATCGAGGGTCAGTACACCGGAACCCACGGCAGCCCAGGCGCCCGCACGCATGTGGATGCCCGTCAGGACCGGGTTGGTCATGTCGAGGGGCCGCGGTATTCGCAACGGCTCGTGCAGGTTTCGTGCACGATGACCTCGGCGAGCATGGGGAGCACCGGATGCAGGCGGTCCCAGACCCAGACCGCGAGCATTTCGCTGGTCGGATTGGCGAGCCCGGGCAGGTCGTTCAGGAGTCGATGGTCGAGCTCGTCGTGCAGGGGGGCCACCGCGCGCTTGATGTCGCCGTAGTCCACGAGGTAGCCGCGTACGGGGTCAAGCGGCCCCTCGACGACGATGTCGACGCGGAACGAATGCCCATGCATGCGACGGCACTTGTGCCCCTCCGGGAAGGAGGGGAGGAAGTGTGCCGCCTCGAACGAGAACGACTTCGCGAGCCTGATCCGCATGCCGCGGGATCAGGCCTTCGCCTTCGAGCCTTCGCGGTCTTCGCGCAGGCGACGGCTCTTGCCCTGGCGGTCGCGCAGGTAGTAGAGCTTCGCACGGCGCACTTCGGCGCGACGGAGCACGTCGACCTTCTCGACGCGGGGGGAGTTGAGCGGGAAGATGCGCTCGACGCCTTCGTTGGCGACGATGCGGCGCACCGTGATCATCTTGTTGATGCCACGGCCCTTCTGGGCGATCAGCACGCCCTGGAAGATCTGCACGCGCTCCTTGTCGCCTTCGATGATCTTGTAGTGCACATCGAGGGTGTCGCCCACCTTCAGCTGGGGCACGGTGCCTTCGGGCTTGACCTGGCTGGCGACGACGTCTTCGAGGATCTTGCTGCGGTTCATGGGATCTCAACCTTGGGCGCAAAGGCCCGGATGGCCGTTCAGCATGGGCACGGTGTGCACAGGCCGCTGTGGCGTGGCGACGTGGGCGCATGTCCCAGAGGTCGCGGTTCAAGGAGGTCGGGGCGACGCTCGCGCGTGCGCTCGACCTGCTGCCCGAGACGCCAGGCCGCGATTGCGGCATGGTCACCATCGAGCAGCACGGGGGGAACGGATTGTCCGCGCCACTCGCGCGGACGGGTGTAGTGGGGGCAGTCCAGGAGCGGACGGCCCTGGGGATCACGAAGCGAGAAGCTGTCCTGGGCCGCGCTGTCCTCGTGGCCGAGGACACCGGGTTGCAGGCGCGCGATGGCATCGACCACGAGCATGGCGGGGAGTTCGCCACCGGAGACCACGAAGTCTCCGATGCTCACTTCCTCGAGCCCGAGCGAGTCGATCGCGCGCTGGTCGATGCCTTCGTAGTGACCGCACACGAGCATGACGCGCGGTGAGGAAGCGAGTTCCTCCACGAGCGCCTGCGTGAGCGGCCGGCCGCTGGGCGAGAGCAGGATGCGACGCGCGGGGCGCGCATCCATCGCCTGGACGGCATCGACGGCATCGGCCACCGGGCCGGCCATGAGCACCATGCCGGGACCACCGCCGAACGGACGGTCGTCGACCTTCTGGTGCTTGTTGTCCGCCCACGCACGGATGTCGTGCGTGTGGACCTCGACCGCCCCGGACGAGATCGCCCGCCCGGTCATGCTGGCGTGCAGCACGGCGGGGAACATCTCGGTGAAGAGCGTGAGGATGTCCAGGCGGATGGCCATGGCGCAGCGTGGTCAGGTCACTTCTTCGCTGGGGCGGCTGCGGGCTTGAGCTTGGTGTGGCCGCGGGCGCGCGTGACCTCGTACTGCTTCGAGATCGGGCGCTTGCCCTTGCCGACGGTCGGCGTGATGCTGGCACGCTTGAGCAGGTCGACCACGGTCTCCGACGGCTGTGCGCCGACCGAGAGCCAGTGCACGATGCGATCGGCGTTGAGGTTCCACTGCTTGCCTTCGGGGCCGAGCGGATCGAACCAGCCCAGGGCCTCGATGACTGCGCCGTCACGCGGCGAGCGCTTGTCCATGGCGGACAGGCGATAGAACGGACGATGGATGCGACCCATCTTCTTCAGGCGAAGGACGACCATGTGATGACTCCGTGTTGCGCTTCCCTCGGGGCGCCCCGTGCCACGGTGGCGAGGGGTCGCTGGCCGGGCGAGCCGTGGAGCCCTGCGACGGTTGGTCGCGGTGGATGGGGCCGTGCGGCGCGCCTTTGGGACGCGGATGCGAGTCGAGCAGTGTACGGCTCCGCCGCGCTGCCGCAAGGGCGGGGGCGAGCTTCCCGATGCGAGCCGCACGCACGGACCGGGAACCCGGATCACGGGTGAGGAGTCCACGCATTATCCGACCATGCGGTGTACCGTGCTGTCATGACGAGTGGCTGGTGGGTTCACGAGTGGTACCGCGAGTACGGGGCGTGGATGGTGGCCGGCTACGCCCTGATCGTGATCTTCAGCATCACGCTCCATGAGTTGGCGCACGGTTGGGCCGCGATCTGGCAAGGGGACCGGACGCCGATCGAGCGTGGACACATGACCTGGAACCCCCTCGTGCACATGGGGTGGGCGTCGCTGCTGATGTTCGCGGTGGTGGGCATCGCCTGGGGCCTGATGCCGGTCGATCCATCTCGGATGCGCCACGGTCGTCGCAGCATGGGCTGGGTGGCGCTCGCGGGACCGATGATGAACGTGCTCATCGCGTTCGTCACGCTCACGGTGCTTGCAGTCGCGTTGGCGAAGCACCTTGCCATCGGCGAGCGGGCCACGTTGCTCCTGTGGCGGGCCGGCTACATCAATGTGGCCTTGGCGATCCTCAACCTGCTGCCGGTTCCCCCGCTCGATGGTTCGCGCATCGCCGCGGGGGTGTCGATCAAGGCGTACTCGTACTTCAATCGCCCCGAGGTGGCGGGCGCATCGATCTTCGTGCTCCTGGCGATCGTGTTCCTGGGCGGTGGCGGCCTGATCTTCGATGGAGCGGGCGCCGCTTCGAAGTGGTACCTGGCCGTTGCGGAGCGGTTCCTGAACGGTTGATCCGGAGCCTTCAGATGGCTCGGTGGACGATCTCGCCGGCGACGACCGTCATGAGCACGCGCGGCGGGGCGTGCACCCAATCGGCGGTCCGTGGATCGCGATCGAGGATCGTGAGGTCGGCAGGGGCTCCGTGCTGCAGGGTGCCGCATCCCTCCGGGAAACGCAGCGCTTTCGCGGCATCGAGCGTGTAGGCGAGCAAGGCCTCGGAGGCAGTGAGCGACTGCTCCGGTGCCACGATCGCGCCGGTTCGGTCGATCCCGGTGATCGCGGCGCGCATGCCCGCCAGCGGACAGCATGTCACGATCGGCCAGTCGCTGCCGAAGACCAGCCGCGCGCCGGCATCGGCGAAGTCGCGGAAGCGGAAGAAGCGATCCATCCGCGAGGCGCCCAGGCGTGACGGGGCGCTCGGTGCGTCGTCCGCCTTGTGCAGGGGCTGCATGCTGATGATCCGGTCCGCGCATCGGGCGATGTCCGACCGGCATGCGGTCTGGGCATGCTCGATGCGGCCGATCCGTCGGTCATCGCGCTCCAACGCATCGAGCGCGGCGGTGAAGGCCGCATCGCCGATCGCGTGCATGCTCGGGCTCAAGCCGTTGGCCAGGACATGTTCCGCCCAGTCGCGCAGCAGGCCATCCGCGGCGAGCTCGGTCCACAGCCCGCGCGTGGAGGGCTCGTCGGCGTACGGTTCGTGCATGCGCGCGGTGCGTGAGCCCAGCGTGCCGTCGACGAAGCTCTTGTAGCCGACGACCCACAGCCGGTCGCCGCCCTCGAACGTCACGCCGGGCGTCACGTCGAGTGGCCACTCGCGATCCAGCAGCGTGACCGCCATGCGCAGCTGTAGATCATGGCGGCGCGGTGCCAGCACATGCTGGAGATCGATGCCGTACTCCATGCTGCCCACGCCGGTCACGCCGAGCGCATGCAGGTGGCGCACCGCGGCATCGAGCGCTGCGCGGCGTTCGTCGATGCTCGGCGCCGGGATGGCGGGCTTCGCGATGTGCCATGCAGCCGCCTCGCGCAGCAGTCCGGTGGGGGCCCCCGAACCGTCGCGCATGATCTCGCCGCCGTCGGGAGTCGACGACAGGTCCAGCCGGGCCATGACGCTTCGGCTGACCACGCAGGCATGATGGTCCATGCGCCACGCCACGACGTGCCGGTCATCGAGCCCGTCGAACCATGCCGCCGTCGGCTGTTCACCGCCCCAGCGATCCTCGTTCCAGCCTTGCGCGATGAGCCAACGGCCGGCATCAAGCCCGGCATGACGGTCCCGCACACGATGCTCGACCTCGGCACGGCTGGTGCAGGTGGAAAGGTCGAGCATCTCCAGTCCGAGTCCGCCGAGGATCAGGTGCAGGTGGCCATCGATCAACCCCGGCACGGCGAACGCCCCGGCGGGCAGATCGATGGCCTGCGCGCCCGGATCATGGTCGACGATCGTGCCGTCGGACCAGCGCACGCCGTGACGGTCGCCCGAAGCCGGGCACCACACGGGAACGTCCATCGAAACGGCTTGGGCCATCGCCCTATCCTAGGAGCATGAACGACCGACGAATCGTGCTCCTCGCCTCGCTCCTGGCCTCGCTGGCGATCGCAGCGTGCAGTGACGCGAAGCCCAAGCCGCCTGCCCCGGCGGGCCCCCGGCCACCAGCGGCGCAGTCGTCCGCGCCGGCTGGAACAAGCAGCGCGTCGGCCCCCGGTGCGGCGGCGAAGGATGTCGACGGGGCCGCGCCGACGTGGCCCCTCAGCAGCGCCACGAGCGATTCCACGGTGATCGAAGTCGGGGGATTGAGCTTCCCGAAGCCAACGACGTGGCAGTGGCAACTGCCCACGATGCAGTTCCGCACGCTGCAGTACTCCGTGCCCGGCCCCGGAGGCGAGGATGGTGGTGCGGCCGAACTCGTCGTCAGCCTGTTCGCAGGCGGCGATGGCGGGCCGATCGATGCCAACATCGAGCGGTGGGTGCGCCAGTTCCGCGGCAGTGACGGCGGCGCCATCGTTCCCGTGCGCGAGGACACCACGGTCGCCGGGATGAAGGTGGCGCTGATCGAGCTCAAGGGTGCGTACCAAGGCATGGGTGCAGCCGCACCGCGCCCGGGCCAGATGCAGTTCGGCGCGATCGTGCAGGCTCCCGGTCGAAATGTGTTCCTTCGATTGAACGGACCGGAACGCACGGTCGAGCTGCACCGCAAGGACTTCCGGGCCATGGTCGACGGGCTGCGCGCCGATCTGGCTGCACCGGCTGCGCCGTGATCGGCTCGGCCGCGTGCGGGTGTGCATGAACGGCCGCGGGCCGACCGGACGATCCGATCGGCCCGCGCTGGTCGTGCCCGGGATGTCCGTCAGCGCTTGCTGGCGGCCTCGAAGCGCTTGTTGACTTCATTCCAGTTGACGACGCCCCACCAGGCGGTGATGTAGTCGGGACGACGGTTCTGGTAGTTGAGGTAGTACGCGTGTTCCCACACGTCGAGGCAGAGGATCGGCGTGCCTTCGCAGTCGCTGATCCCGGCCATGAGGGGGTTGTCCTGGTTGGGGGTCGAGCAGACCGCGAGCGTGCCGTTGGGCATGACGCACAACCACGCCCAGCCCGAGCCGAACCGGCCCGTGCCCGCCGCCGCGAACTTCTTCTTGAACTCGTCCATCGAACCGAACGCGGCGTCGATCGCCGCGTTGAGCGCGCCGCTCGGCTGGCCGCCGGTGCCCGGCGCCGCCATGAGCGACCAGAACATCGTGTGGTTCCAGGCTCCGCCGCCGTTGTTGCGCACCGGATTGCGCAGGCCATCGGGCAGCGAGGCGATCCGACGGCAGAGCTCGTCCAGCGTCAGTCCGTGCAGGTCGGCATGGGGCTCGAGCGCCGCGTTCAGGTTGGTGACGTACGCGTTGTGGTGCTTGGTGTGGTGGATGTTCATCGTGCGTGCGTCGATGACGGGCTCAAGCGCGTTCTCGGCGTACGGCAGCGGCGGAAGGGTGAACGGATAGTGGTTGCTCATGGACGCAGTCTAGGCCGCGCCGTGTGGCGGTGTGGCGCGGGTCCCGCCGGCATGACGGGTGCGCTCAACGCAGTTCGAGCCCATCGAAGCCGAACTCGATCCCCTCCGGCAGGTTGCGTGCGTCGCGCTCGTGCAGCACGTCGTGGGTCATGTGCACGAGCACGGTGCGCCGAGCGCCGATGCGCGAGGCGGCATCGATGGCCTGGTCGATGGAAAAGTGCGTGGGATGGGACCTGAACCGGAGTCCGTCGAGGACCAGGGTCCGCGCGCCCGAGAGGTGCCGCCAGGACTCGGGTGGGATCCCGTTCACGTCGGTGGCGTAGACCAGCGGGAACAGTGGCCCCGGACCATCGAACCTCCACGACAGGATCGGCAGTCGGCCGTGCAGCATCGATACGGCGGTGGCGCGGATCCCGTGGCAATCCAGCGCATCGCCCGGCGCGATGCGCACCGTGGCCAGATCGGCGACCCAGCTGTCGTTGGCGTTGCGCCCGCGGTCGAAGATGTGGGCGTAGATCCGGTGGACCTCGTCGATCGTGCGTGCATCGCCGATGACCGGGATCGAGGTGCCCATGAGGGCGTTGTAGCGGCGGACCTCGTCGAGCCCCCAGACGTGGTCGACGTGGCTGTGCGTGAGCAGGATGTGGTCGGCGCGATCGATGCGGTGCGCGAGCGCCTGCTGACGGTGGTCCGGGCCGACATCGAGCAGCACGGTGCGCCGCACGCCACCCGCATCGAGAAAGCGCAGCATCGCCGCGGTACGCAGGCGCCGGTCGCGGGGATCATCGCTCGTGCAGGTGTCGCACCCGCACCCGATCAGCGGCACGCCGGCCGAGGTGCCCGTGCCCAGCAGCGTGAGGACGGCCTCGGGATCGCGGGCGCCATCATGGGTGGATCGCGCGGGCCGGTCGCGTTCAGCCATGGGCGAGCGCTCCGCGCAGCCGGCGAACCGCCAGGGCGGGATCGGGCGCGGCGAGTACGGAACGGCTCACGGCAACGCCTCGGCACCCGAGCGCCGCGAGCTCGCGGGCCCTGGCCTCATCGATGCCCCCGATCGCCAGGTGCGGCACGCCGGGGTGCTCCGCGAGGAAGCGCAGGAAGTAGGAGGGGCCTGCGATCGGCAGTCCATCCTTGGTGCCCGACGGGAACATGCATCCCACGCCGCAGTAGGACGCTCCGGCGGCCACCGACTCGGAAGCCTCGTGCGGATCGTGCGTGCTCGCTCCGATGAGCAGCGTCGAGCCGGCGATCGATCGTGCCGCGGCGATCGGCAGGTCACCCTGGCCGAGGTGGACGCCGTCGGCATCGCTGGCCATGGCCACATCGATCCGGTCATTGATGATCAGGCTCGCTGCGGCGGACCGTGTGAGGTCGCGAAGCACGCCGGCGCGCGC
>Ga0079302_1000437_pt1 | contig 10622 bp, 5 predicted proteins | sample Wag4_2014_7_16_FD_75102 | JGI IMG/M metagenome (GOLD analysis project Ga0079302, IMG submission 75102) | Fresh water mixed with fracking chemicals microbial communities from Ohio, USA - Utica-2 Time Series FC 2014_7_16 | ecosystem: Engineered > Industrial production > Chemical products > Input... | reverse complement strand
AGACGGCGGGCTCGTGCGACCCGGTGTGCATGCCGAGTTGGACGAGCTGCGCACCATCGCTGGGGACGCCAAGAGTTGGATGGCGCGCTTCCAAGCCGATGAGATCGAGAAGAGCGGCATGCCCGGTCTCAAGGTCGGCTTCAACTCGGTCTTCGGCTACTTCATCGAGGTGCCGCGCGGCCAAGTGGAGCGCGTACCGGCCAACTACATTCGCAAGCAGACTGTCAAAAACGCTGAACGCTACATCACGCCCGAGCTCAAGGAGATGGAGGACAAAGTCCTGCATGCTGAAGAGCGTGCCCAAGACTTGGAGTACCGCATCTTCGAGGAGCTGCGCGATGCGACCGGACGCGAGTTGACCCGCATCTTGCGCACGGCGGGTGCTTTGGCCGAGCTGGATGTGCTGACCTCATTGGCCCAGAAAGCCGCAGAGAACCGCTATTGCGCGCCCACGATCGACGAGGGCGAAACCTTGCGCATCTTGGATGGCCGGCACCCCGTGGTGGAGCGCAACCCGCGCGCGGAAGCCTTCGTGCCGAATGATGCCAAGCTGAACCGCAGCGACCGCATGGTGACCATCATCACCGGTCCCAACATGGCGGGTAAGTCGACCTACATCCGCCAAGTGGCCCTGATCGTCATCTTGGCCCAGATCGGCTCCTTTGTGCCCGCAGCCGAAGCGCGTATCGGCGTGGTCGATCGCGTCTTCACCCGCATTGGTGCGGCAGACGACATTGCACGCAACGCTTCGACCTTCATGGTCGAGATGCTCGAGATCGCCAACATCTTGAACAATGCGAGTCCGCGGTCTTTGGTGGTGCTCGACGAAGTGGGCCGCGGCACCAGCACCTTTGATGGACTAGCTCTGGCCTGGGCCATCGTCGAGCACCTGCACGAGACCATTCGTGCACGCAGCTTGTTCGCCACGCACTACCACCAACTGGTGGACCTTGCCGAACGCCACAAGGGCGTCTGCAACATGCATGTGTCGGTGCGCGAGTGGAACGATGAGATCGTCTTCCTGCACAAGCTGGTCGAAGGCGGCACGGATCGTTCGTGGGGCATCCATGTGGCACGCATCGCCGGCGTGCCGAGGCCTGTGATCGAACGCGCCAAGCAAGTCTTGGCGGATGTGGAGAAGGATGCCGAGGATCTGGCTCCCAAACTTTCGCGCAGCGCCAAGACCAAGCGCGACGATGCCCAGCAGCTCTCCTTGTTCACCCCGCCGTCCTCGGCGGTAGAGACCGAACTGAGCAAGCTCGATGTGGATCGCATCACGCCGATCGAGGCGTTGATGATCTTGCGTGATCTGCGTTCCAAACTGCCGTGATGATCGATCGCTCCGTCCCCCTGTCGACGCGCCTGGCGGTGCTGTTTGGTGGTGCACACCAGCAGTTCGGCTGGGCTTTCTTCTCCTTCGGGATGTTGTTCACGCTGCTCTTCGTGCCCGTCACGGATTTGTCCTTTGTGACCTTTCGCGGCGAGATGCAGACAGCCCCTGCAGTGGTGACGGATGTGACCGAGACGCGCTACTCCGAGGGTGGCGGCAAAGGCCGTCGCGGTACGCGCGTGATGGAGGTGCACTACCGCTGGACCGATCCTGCTGGTGCCGAGCGGCAAGCGAGCTCCTTCGATGTGCGCAACAATCTGGAGGTTGGTGACACAGCGAATGTCGAGTACTTGGTTGCCGACCCCGAACGCTCGCGACTCGTAGGGCTGCGGCGTGCTCCGATCACCGCGCTGGCCTTGCTAGTGCTGATCTTCCCGGCTGCAGGTTTGGGCCTGACTATGTGGGGTCGGCACAAAGCGCGCCAGCAGTTGCGGCTGCTCGAACACGGTCAGTTGTTGGATGCCTTGGTGCTCAGCGTCGACTCACGCAAGTACGGTAAACGGCAACGCCAGTACACACTGAGCTTGCGCGTGCCAGCCGAAGGCGAACCTCACGACATCGTCGGCCATGTGACCCTCGATGCCAGCGCCGCTGCCGTAGGAGCGCGAGTGCAAGTCCTGATGCATCGCGCACTCGGCGAACGCGCGGAACGCATGCAACTGTGCTTGCTGCGTGAGATTGCCACTCACCCGCGCATCAGCAGCGATGGTGCACAGGTCGAGCCCACCAGCGCCGGTCGCGTGGCGCTGCGGATGGCGCTACCTACCCTGCTGTGCACGGCGCTTTTGGTGTACATGCTGCTGAGCTGATGGGTACAGGCCTCGGGCTCACTGCACATCACGCGCCACGCGCACACCATAGGAGTCTTGTCGCTCGTTCATGAGCGCACCGAAGCGATAGCTGGAGCGCATCTTGGCGGGAATCGAGTAGAAGTTCCCGCCGCGCAGCACGCGATTGGGCGTGTCTTTCCAAGGCATGACTGGGTCACGCAACGGTCCCTCGGGAATGGGCGCGTACGCATCCAAGGCCCACTCGGCGACATTGCCGTGCATGTCATGCAAACCATACGCATTGGGACGCAACGAGCCACACGGCGCATGCACCGCGTGGCGATCATCGTGATCGGTGACCGATTCCAAAGTAGCCGCGGCGGGCGAGAGCTTGCGCAGCGAACGCTCCGCGAGGTTGGCATATCCATACACCGACTCCGGTGTGGCACCACTCGACCAAGGTGTGGGAGTGCCCGCGCGTGCTGCTGCTTCCCAGCGCGCTTCCGTCGGCAAATCCAGACCAAAACGCACCAGCAACTCGCGCGCTTCATTCCAAGTGATGTGCTCAACAGGATGCAAGGTCGACACCAGCAACTTGGAAGTGTCCTCGCGAATGGCCGCAGGGTTGACCCCGGCAAGCCGCTTCCACTGCGCTTGCGTCACTTCGTACTTGCCTAGGAAGTACGGTGACAGATGCACCACACGCACAGGAGCCTCGTCCGATTCGGCCAAGCTGTCATAGCCTGCCGCGCGCGAATCCGTGGCTTGCGCGCCTTGGGTCGTGGTGCCTCCCGGCAGAAGCACGAGGACGATGCCCGTAGCTTCTTCAAGCTGGTACGCACCGTCTGCGTTGCGCACAGGTGCTGTGCCTGATGCCACCAACAGGAACTCGTACAACCCGCTTGCAGGGTCCAGACCTAAGGGCAACAGGCCTTCTTGAGCCACGAGTTGCCCGCCTTTCCAGCGCGTTTGTGCATAGCGCGGTGCTGCCGCAATCTCCTGCAAGGCTGTACGCCAGCGTGCCTGCGCAGCGTCGCTGCTGATCGTTTGCGCATACACCTCACGCGCTACATCGGCACGGCGCTGCACACCCCAACCGCGTGTCGCGTGCACGCCACGCGATGCGAGACCGCCAGTGCCTTCATCGGCGAAGGCCTCTAGCTGGGCGATCAAGCGCGTCAACATGTGGTCCCACCATTGGTCGCCCGCATCCGCGTAGCGCCATGTCCGGTATGCTTGACCTTGGACACGACCTTTGTCGATCTCGACGCCGACCGCTTGCACCTCTTCACGGCGCTTGGCGCGCTGGCTGTCCTCTGTCCAGCGCGGCAGTTCGCGTTCCAGCGGCTTGATGATGAGGCCGCGCCGACGGCGTTCCGCTGCGTCCATCTCACCATCCATGATGGAATCCGCAGTGCGACTGGCATCCTCAAAGCGCCCATTGGCGAAGTAGGCCCACATCAACACGGACAAGAGGCGCACTCGCTCTTCGGGCGTGGCGATCGACACGGCGTGCTGGGCTAGCACAAGCCCCTTGGGCTCTTCACCGTAGACGCGCGTTGCGGTGTTGGGATCGATGTACTTCATGCACAGCACAGCCACCGACACACCATCCGTGGGCAGGTCTGGTTGCTGCAACACCGTCTCCGCCGCAGGCATCGCAGGCCACGGCTCCTCACCCAACATGCGACGCATCCAGACGCACTGGGTCTCCGCACGCTTCCACTCGGCATAGCGCGGCCAACTCTGGAAGTCGGCCTCCACTTGCTCGGGAGTGCGCGGCAAAGCGCGCTCGCGCAACTTGGCCAACTGTGCGCGATGCCCTGCGAGACCTGGGCGCAGTTGAGCCGAACTGGGAGAACCTTCGAGCAGCGTGCGCGACCGCGCTAGCCAAGCATCCATCTTGGATGACAGCGCCGAGCTGACAGGCCAGAGCTGGTCGGCCTCTGCGCTCAGGTCCTCCAGCTCTTTCTGTGCCGAGAGCGACAACACATCCTCGGTGCGCTGCTGGGCCAGGACGGTCTGTGCTTGCGAGTCGAGCTCGGCTGCGTGAGCGCGGCGTGATTCGCGCATGGTCAGGACGATACCCGCGACGAGAATGGTGAGCGATGCAAAGAGCGCGCCCGACAAGGCTCGGTTGCGCTGCACCCACTTCTTGGTCTCAGCCCAAGTGCCTGTGTCGAACGCTTGGACGGTCCGGCCCGCAAGGAAACGCTCCAATTCATCGGCGAGCGCAGCCATGTTGGCGTAGCGCTGCTCTGGTGCGCGAGCCATGGCACGCTCGCAGATCGCCACCAACTCGGGAGGAGCGGTGCGAGTTCGAATGGGTTCAGGCGGCCCAGCCAGTACACGAGCCAGTACCACCTCCGACTGGGTCTTTTCGCCGCGGGCAATGTAAGGCGGCGTTCCCGCCAAGAGGTGGTACAGCAACGCACCAACGGCATAGACATCGGCCTGCGGCCCCATGCGCGCCAAGTCACCTTGGGCTTGCTCGGGACTCATGTAAGCCGGCGTGCCCACGGCGGCACCCTCGAGCGTCAAATCGACTTGACGGTCAACGACCTGAGCGAGCGCACGAGCACTTGCCTCTCCTGCATCGGGGTCAGCCAGGCGCCTAGCGAGCCCCCAATCCATGACATGCACTTCGCCAAAGGCACCCACCATGATGTTGTGAGGCTTCACATCGCGGTGGATCACGCCGCGTTCATGCGCGAAGGCCAACGCTTCGCACACGCGCTCCACGATGCGCAGGACCCTGCTTTGGGACCACTCTCCGTCACCCTCTTCCAAGCGCTGGGACACAGTCTGCAGGGTCACGCCCGAGACCAACTTCATGGTGAAGTAGGCCCGACCTTGAGGATCCACACCCACATCGTGCACGGGCACGATGCCCGGGTGATCCAACTGGCTGGTGATGCGTGCTTCGTTTAGAAACCGCGCCAGCCGCTGCTGTTCATTGCCGCCGCGCAGCACCAACTTCATCGCTAAGGCGCGCTTCAGACGCTGGTCATAGACGCGCTCGACCACCCCCATGCCACCGCGACCCAACTCGCCTTCGCGTTGGTAGCGCTGCGCAAAGGGTGTGGTCGTCTCGAGATCCGCCAGCAAGGCCTGATGCTGTGCGTCCAAGCGCGCGCGCTCGGCGACCATGCTGCGCAACTCGCTCTTGAGCGCTTGATCCACAGCAGCGTAGTCGCGCCACATGCGTTCGATCTCGGACGCATGGGCAGGGTGCTGTGCTTGTAGCGCGCGCACGGCCTCGTCCATCTGGTCGGGAGACATCGACTGGCTGCTGGCCCATTGGTCCAACAAGCCTGCAAACAGCGACTCTGCGTGCTGGGGGGCGTGCGTCATAGGTGACGCAACAGTATTGCATCCACTCCACCCAGTGTGTGTGCTGCCTGTGTGATCCGCACCTTGATGATGCTCCTACTGACTGGCGCAGCCTTTGCCTACCCAGGCATCGCTCCAGAGACCGCCCTATCCGTGCCGAACGCAGGCTTTGACCAAGGCACGCTGCACTGGTCGGGTAGCGGTTCGGCGTGGACTGCGGCTGGGGACAGCGTGCGGCCTACACACCTGCGCACGCAGCTCAACGGACAGTCACAGCTGTCACAAACGCTGTACAGCGTGGCCGGGAACGCTGCTCTTGCGTCCACCAAACTGGAAGGACAGGCGTGGGTCTGGCTAGAGACAGGGCACTCCAGCGACGCGCACCTAGAACTGCACGCGCACACGCCGCAGGGCACAGTACTTTTGACACGCTCACCTTCGCTCACGACGGCAGTGCGCGGGCGGTGGGTTCCGGTGCGCACCTCGGCTACGCAGTGCAACCCTACGCCGACCAACATGGTGGCACTTGAACTGCGCATGATCGGCGTTGGCACGGGCGGCTTCGCTGTCGATGAGCTCGCCGTTGGAGCTTGGGAGCGCGAAGCGTGGGACCTGCGCAATGCGGGCTTTGAGCAAGTCTCGCAATGGACCTTAATGGGCCCTGCGTACATCCAAGCGGACCTTCAAGCGTATTACGGCGTCCAAGCATTGCATCTTGTGGGCACCGGACGCGCCGCTGCATTGCAGAGCATCGATTTGGGAAGTAGCGAGCGCTCCCCGCGTTGTGTCGACCGCACTCAAGCCGGAGCCTGGGTGTACGTGGAGACCAATGCTCTGCTGCCAGCAACCGCCGACCCGCGCGTGCGCGTGGACTTGATGGTGCGGGCGCACAACGGTCAAGGATCTTTGACAAGTGCACCCGTTGTTGCACAAGGCACACTGCACCCCACGCATGCCATGCGCGGACGCTGGCTGTGGTTGTGCACAAATGCTGATTCGGCCAGCCCCCTGCCGGCCAGCACAGAGAGAGTCGTGATCGAGATTCGCAAGCAACTGCGCGGCACCGTGCGCGTGGATGCGTGCGAGTTGGGTGAAGTGCGGGGCGTGCACGGCATGAGCCGGCGGCACTTGTCAGCCAGTTATGTGGGTCGATTCCGCTCGCCGTTGTGGCCGCAGGCCCAACCTGTAGCCAATGACTTGCACGCGCGCTGGGGGACATGGGCTTGGGCCACACCACCCGCGTGTGATGCGACACTCCTGACACTGGCACATCAACCAGACCAGCTGCGCGCCAACGCACGCCGCGATGTGGCTGTCACGACGTTGCAAGGAGCCGACTGGTTGCCTTTGGCAGGCGCCTATGACTCGCGTGATCCCGATCTCTTGGCGTGGCATGTGCACTTGCTGCGCGCCAGCGGCTGCGACAGCGTGCTGTATGACTTCGATGGGCATGCACTGGCCGAACACGAGCAATCGCTAGACAGGGAGTCCGTCAACCTGCAAACACTGCGCGCGCTGTACGACGCCTGTGAAGCACAAGGCGACTTGAAGGTCGGGCTGATGATCGAGCCCAAGATCCACCTCCAAGGTTGGTTGCCCAATGCCGGCCCCTTTGCCCAGCGTGTGCAAGCAATCGAGGACGATCTCGTGCGTGCCTTGGTTGAGTTCGGTCCTCGCCGCGCCACATTGCGGCGCGATGGAGCCGTGGTTGTGTACGCCTTCCACAACGGTGTGTGTGCACCGCAAGGACTGGGTTGCCTGACGACACAAGACTGGAACGGGCTTGTGCAGCGCGCGCAACAGCGCAGTGGTGAGCGCGTGTACTTGATGGCCGATGATGTGCCCAACGAAGTCGACACAGCAACGACGACCTTCCAAGCCACCGCACGCTGGAGCCTCGTCACGCAACCCATCTTGGCCTATCCAACATGGGGACAGTTTGTGGCCCAACAAACACAACCCACAACTGGGGCCGCGCTCGCCGCCTTTGCGGCCGACATTCACTATGCAGCGCGTCAGTGGGCCGCGCGTGCGGACACCGAGCGTCACAGCGTTGGCATCGTGTGGCCGGGCTTCGATGACTCGGGCGTAGCCGGCTGGAGCGGCGCCAACCTACCCGGCACAGATGGACAAGATCTCTGTGTGCGCGTGGTCGGTGAGTGCGGTGGTGATGTGTTGGGCTCTACATGGCAGGCCGCAACGCAAGGCGTGCGCGACTGGATCGTGTTGGCGACCTTCAACGATTGGAACGAGTGGACACAAGTGGAGCCGCGCTTCCACGCGCAGTATGTGCAGGCCGTGGTAGCAGGCGTCGAGCCCAGTAGCACTGCGCGCGCCGCCGTGTTCGAGCGCTTGTGGTCGCTACAAGCGCGCGCAGCAGCATGGAAGCAGGAGCTCTTGCAACCAGAGGCGATCGACCTGCGCACGCGCACCTACCTTCGGCAAGGCCAGCAAGGCTTGGTAACGCGCTACGACTAGCGTTGGCTGCGCCAGCGCTCGAGCTGATGCAAGCTGCGTTGCGCCACCAACTGCCACGCACAGCGCGTGCGTACATACTCGTCTGCCGCGCGCTCCATGGCGGCGACACGCGCGGGCTCACGCTGCAAGCGCCCCAACAGCGTGGCGAGTTGCACCACTTCCTCCGGACCGGCAGCCACCTTGGCCACACAGGCGTCCGGCAACTCGCGCTGTTCCGCAAGATCACTCGCAATGACGGCGCGACGCGCAGCCAAAGCGCGCTGGATACCGCCAGAGGTGCCACCGGTCGATGGGCCACGCAGTTGCACGCACACATCAGCTGCACGCAGCACAGCCTCGACGCTCTCGGGCGCGACACGCCCTGTGCACACGATCCACGATGCCGCTTCATGCCGTGTCACAAGTGCTTGCAGGTCCAGCTCGGCATCTTCGGCGCCGGCCAAGACCAACTGCACAGCGCTGCCGCAGCGGCGTGCATGAGCGACGGCCTCGATGACGACCGCGATGCGCTTGTGAGCTTGCACGCCACCAAAGCAAACCACATAGAAGCTCTTGGGCTCCCAACCGAGCAGCGCGCGCGCCTCTTCTCGCGTACATGAGGGCACTGCCACAGCCGCCCCGTGCTCTACCACCGCCACCGGCAAGCGCGGCTGTACGCGTTGCAAACGTCCGCGCAACTCTGCGCTGTGCACAAAGCACGCATCCGCAGCCGCCAACACACGGCGCTGCAAGGGCAATGCAAAGCGCCACGCCGACAACTGCGGCCCGTGCCACGGCTGCCAAGGTGTGCGCCAATCCACCTCGCGCGTCCCGCGCGCCGTTGTCACAAATACTTGACGCAGCTGGACACCCAACTCGCGCGGATCAGCGCAACGCACCTGCTCGGGGTCAGGACGCGTCGAATCACACACCAAACGCACGCGGCAAGGCACACGCACGGCGCACCGCACCGCCTGGACCTGTCCAGTCCCTTGGACAAAGTGCGTCTCCTGATCCTGCACCTCCACGCGCAACGCGCGCCCTGCGGGCAGGTACAGCTGCAGCTCCACCGAAGCCAACTCGTCCACACCAGCACCCTCGCCCGCCAGATGTAGCCACGCCTCGCGCGCTGACCACCGTCCGAGCGCTTCGGGCGCATGCCATCCCGACACCAACGCATCCGCGATCACGGTGGGAGCCGCGCGCGCACGCTGTTTGGCACTCAGGTACTCGAGGTAGACGCGCGCATCCTCGGCCCCACCCTCGCGCCAGGCGCGCCACAATCCACGCCAGCCACCGCGAGCCAACTCGGGCCAACGCGCACACGCTAGGTCATACAAGATCCAATCGTGCAAGGTGACGACGCCGCGCACACGCTCAAGCGTTTGCGCCAACGGGGCCTGTGCCGCTTCATTGCCAATCTGCCACCACACATGCTCGGCATCGCGTGGCGACAGCGACTCCAATGGCCACTCATCCGCCTGCGGCTCCGAGCTATACACACGCACTGTCGTGTGCAACCGCAACGCAGCCGCCAGCTCGAGCGCGTAGTCGCCAATACCCGAACGCACGAACCCCGCGGGCCCCACCCGCGCCGGCGGCACGACCAACGCCACATGTACCTGAGTCACATGGCCGCCTTGGTCACGCGGTCAGAATCTCGACTCCACTCGGGCCGAGGTACAGCGAGTGTTCGTACTGCGCCACCATCACGCCTTCCTCTTCCACCAGCGGCGGATAGCGCATCAACGAGCCCTGTTTGGCGAGCTGCGTGATCGTGTGTTCCACCGCATCACGATCCAAATGGTTGAAGTAGCGCCGCGCGATGGGCAAGCCGCGCCACGCCTCGATCGCCTTCAACACATCTTTGTCGAGCCCCTTCGCCTTCATCGGCGGGCGCACCATCATGAACACTTCGGCCTTGCCGGCTTCGCGGATCCAACCACGCCCTGTCGACGCGAACGGCTCGATCGCGAACACAGTGCCTTGCTTGAAGGTGCCGCCACCACGCTCGCCGTAGTTCGGAATCTGCGGAGCGGTGTGCACCTTCCAACGCGCCAAGCCATGGCCCGTCAGGTTGCGCACCGGCTGAAAGCCCGCGGCCACAATCGTGCGCTCGATCGCAGCACCCACATCGCCCACCTGCACGCCTTCGCCCACAGTCGCGATGGCCGCGGCCAACGCCGAGCGCGACGACTCGATCAACGGCGTCCAGCGCTTGTCCTTGGACAGGTCGATCGTGGCCGCCGTGTCGGCGATGTAGCCATCCACATGCACGCCGAAGTCGACCTTGACGCAATCGCCTTCTTCGTAGGTCTGCTCATCGACCGGCGACGAGCAGTAGTGCGCCGCGACATAGTTCCGCGAGCTCTGCGCCGGAAAGCCGGGCTCGCCTCCGCGCGCACGAATCATCGTCTCGACTGTCTCGAGCACGCTGCGAATGGTGACGCCGGGCTTCACATTCTCCTTGGCCCATTCGCGGCACTCGGAAGCGATCTTGCCCGCCTTACGGAAACAGCTCAGTGCGTAGTCGTCCACGGCGCGATTGTAGCCCCGCTGCTGCGACGGAATCCGAGCTAGAGGTCAAAACAAGGACCAATCCGGCCGATTCATAGCTGCGTGCGGGTACCTACACGACTGGCGACTCTGCTGCTGACAGGCCTCATGGTCGG
>Ga0079302_1000432_pt1 | contig 10705 bp, 7 predicted proteins | sample Wag4_2014_7_16_FD_75102 | JGI IMG/M metagenome (GOLD analysis project Ga0079302, IMG submission 75102) | Fresh water mixed with fracking chemicals microbial communities from Ohio, USA - Utica-2 Time Series FC 2014_7_16 | ecosystem: Engineered > Industrial production > Chemical products > Input... | reverse complement strand
GGCGTGGCGCCCGGCAGCGGCGTGATGACGTGGCCGCCGGTCTCGGTCTGCCACATCGTGTCGACGATCGGGCAGCGTTCGCCGCCGATCGTGCGGTGGTACCACATCCAGGCCTCGGGATTGATGGGCTCGCCCACGGTGCCCAGCAGCTGCAGGCTCGAGAGGTCGTGCTTGGCGGGGTGCGCATCGCCCCACTTCATGAAGGCGCGGATCGCCGTGGGCGCGGTGTAGAAGTGCGTGACCCGGTGGCGCTCGACGATCGACCAGAAGCGATCCTCGGCCGGTGCGTTGGGCGCGCCCTCGTACATGAGCGTGGGCACGCGGTTGGGCAGCAGGCCGTAGACAATGTAGCTGTGGCCGGTGATCCAACCGATGTCGGCCGTGCAGAAGTAGACCTGACCGGCGCCCGGCTGCAGGTTGAAGGTCATGCGCGCGGTGAACGCCGTGAAGATCGAGTAGCCGGCCGTCGTGTGGCGGATGCCCTTGGGTTTTCCGGTGGATCCGCTGGTGTAGAGCAGGAAGAGCGGGTCTTCGCTGGCCATCGGTTCGCAGGGGCACTCGGCCGGCTGCGGCGTGACGAGCTCATGCCACCAGTGGTCGCGGCCGGCCTGCATCGGGACCCCGTGGCCGGTGCGGCGCAGCACGATGACGTGTTCGACCGAGGGCGAGCGCGAACACGCCTCGTCCACGTTCGCCTTGAGCGGGACGATCGATCCACGCCGCCAGGCACCGTCACAGGTCACGATGACGCGACTCCTGGCGTCGTCCACGCGGTCCACGATCGCCGAGGCCGCGAAGCCGCCGAAGATCACGCTGTGCGCGGCCCCGATGCGGGCGCACGCGAGCACGGCGATCGCGAGCTCGGGCACCATGCCCATGTAGAGCGTGACGACGTCGCCCTTGCGGACGCCGAGCGACTTCAGAGCATTGGCCAGGCGGGCGGTCTCGTCCTGGAGTTGTCGGTAGGTGAGGTGCCGCACCGCGTGGCCGTGATGGGCGGAGCGTGTGCGGTCGCCGGCATCGAAGCCCCCGGCGTATGCGCTCGCCGCATCGGCGTTCCAGGCGGGCTCACCCTCCCAGATGATCGCGACTTCTTCGCCGTGGCCGTCGTTGACCTGGCGATCGACGCAGTTGTGGCAGGCATTCAGCGTGCCGCCATCGAACCAGCGCGCATCGGGGCACTGCCAGTCGAGCACCGAGGTGAAGGGCGTGAACCAGTCGAAGCCGCGCGCGACCTCGCCCCAGAAGCCCGCCGGATCATCGATCGAGCGCTGCCAGAGCGCGCGGTACTCCGCCAGGCTCGCCACGTGCGGCCGACCGCCCACGGCGCGGATGAACGCCTCGCTCGGCGGGAAGACGCGGCTTTCGCTGAGGGCGCTGCTGATCTCCGGAGTCATGCGGGAGAGGGTAGCGGCGTAGTGCGTCCGTCCGGCGCACAGGCGCCATGGACCGCACCGCCCAGATCCTCACCGTGCCGCGTGGGCGCTGGCGGCTGCGAGCGCGGCATCGATCTTGGACGGATCCTTGCCGCCGGCCTGCGCGACATCGGGCTTGCCGCCGCCACCGCCTCCGCAGGCCACGGCGGCGACCTTGACCCACTCGCCAGCCTTGAGGCCCTTGTCGATCCAGGCCTTCGGGCACGCCGCGACGATCGCGACCTTGCCTGCATCGTGGTCGACGCCGAGCAGCATGACGGGGCAATCGGCGAGCGAAGCCTTGGCGCAGTCGAGCGCCGCGAGCAGGGCCTGGCCGTCGCCGGACGCCAGGCGTGCCACCATCGGCCCGCCGGGATGACGCGCGATCAGTTCGCGCACCTGCGCCACGGCCTGTTCGCGCTCGACCTTCTCGTTGGCCTTGCGGCTCTCCTTCACGCGCTCCCGGAGCGCCTCGATCATCGGGGCGAGCGCCGCGCGATCCGTGGCGCCCAGGCCCAGCGATCCTTCGAGCTTCACGAGGTCGTTGACTTCCGCGGCGAGCGCGGCAGCGTCGAGCCGTGACGCCTGGGCGCAGCGCTCGACGAGCGATTGCGCGGCTGCCCGCGACGCCTTGGCGGCGGCACCGGTGAGCGCAAAGACGCGACGGACGCCGGCGGCGAGTGCGCCCTCGCTGGCCAGCACGAAGTCCATCAGTTCCGCGGTGTTGGCCACATGCGTGCCGCCGCAGAACTCGGTGCTCTGCATGCGCCAGGCGGCATCGCCCGGGGCCGCCAGCAAGGCATCGACCGGGGCGCCGATGCTGACCACGCGCACCGGATCCGGGTAGCGCTCGCCGAAGACCGCACGAACGCCCTGCACGGCGCGGGCCGCCTCGAGCGGTGCCGTCTGCGCATGCACGGCCAGACCCTGGCCGATGCAGGCGCGCACGCGGTCCTCGACCTGCTTGACCTGGTCCGCGGTCAGCGCCTTGCGTGCCGCGTAGTCGAACCGCAGGCGATCCTGCGCCACGAGCGATCCGCGCTGCTCGACCTCGTCACCGGCGACCTCGCGCAGCGCAAGGTTCAGCAGGTGCGTGCCCGTGTGGTTCTGCGCCAGCGCCGCGCGTCGCTGTGCCGCGATCTGCACGCTCACGTCATCGTTCACGTGGAGCGTGCCGCCGGTGGTCCGGCCGACGTGCAGCACGTAGCCGCCCATCGACTGCGCATCGCGCACGTCGAACACGCCGTCATGGGCGCCGTGGATCGAGCCATGGTCGCCTTCCTGGCCGCCGCTCTCGGCGTAGAAGGGGGTGCGGTCGAGCACGATCGCGCAGTCGGTGCTGCCGGTCGACTGCACGAACTCGCGGCCGTCCCAGATCGCGCGGATGCGCGCCATCATGGGCTTGGGCGCGTACTTCGCGCCGTCGTCGGTCTGCGCCACGCCGAGCGTGGCGAGCTTCGCGATCGCATCGGGAGGGAAGTGCAGGGCTTCGTCACCGCCGGCGCCACGCCGACTGGTCTCGCGGGCCTCTTCCATGAGCCGGTCGTACCCAGCCGTGTCGACGGCGAGTCCGCGTTCCTCGGCCATGACCTGCGTGAGGTCGATGGGGAAGCCCCAGGTGTCGTGCAGGCGGAACGCATCGGCCGCCGCGATGGTGTGCGGCGTCGTGGCCTTCGCGCGCTCGGCCGCCTCGCCGAAGAGCGCGAGCCCGCGGTCGAGCGTGCGGCCGAAGGTCTCTTCCTCGTCCCGGATGATGTCGGCGGCCGCGTTCCACTTGGTCGCGATCTCGGGGAACGCCTCGCCCAGGGTCGCGGCGACGGCGGGGACGAGCCGGTGGATGAACGGGTCCTTGCGGCCGAGCGTTTGCCGGCCGTGGCGCGCCGCACGGCGCAGGATGCGGCGCAGCACGTAGTTGCGCCCCTCGTTGCCGGGGCCGGCGCCATCGCAGGCGGCGACGGTCAGGCACCGCACGTGGTCGGCGATCACGCGGTAGGCGATGTCGGTGTGGTCGGTGAGTGAACCTCCGTACGCACGCGCGCCGGTCTCGCTGCGGATCGCATCGAAGATGGGCGACCACAGGTCCGTGTCGTAGTTCGACCGCTTGCCCTGGATCACGCTGACCAGGCGCTCGAGGCCCATGCCCGTGTCGACGTGCTTCGCCGGCAGCGGCTTGAGCGAACCGTCCGGTTCGCGGTTGAACTGGATGAACACGTGGTTCCAGATCTCGAGGACATCGGGATCGCCGGAATTCACCAGCGCCGCGGCATCGCGCCCGCCGATGCGGTCGAAGTGGATTTCGCTGCATGGGCCGCAGGGGCCCTGCTCGCCCATCTCCCAGAAGTTGTCCTTCATGTTGCCCGGCAGCACGCGGTTGGGCGGGAGGAACTGGCACCACAGCGAGCGTGCTTCCTCGTCCGGCTCGAGCCCGGCCTTGGGGTTGCCGCCGAAGTAGGTGGCATAGAGCCGATCGGCAGGCAGGCCGTACACGCGCGTGAGCAGGTCCCAGCCCCACTCGATCGACTCCTTCTTGAAGTAGTCGCCGAAGGACCAGTTGCCGAGCATTTCGAAGAACGTGTGGTGGTAGACGTCCTTGCCCACGTCCTCGAGGTCGTTGTGCTTGCCGCCGGCGCGGATGCACTTCTGCGTGTTGACCGCGCGGGTGTACGGTCGCGATCCCCGTCCGAGGAAGACATCCTTGAACTGGTTCATGCCCGCGTTGGTGAAGAGCAGCGTCGGATCGTCGTAGGGCACGACCGGGCTCGATGGGGCGAACGTGTGGCTGGCCTTCTGGACGAAGAAGTCGATGTAGGCCTTGCGGATCTCGGAGGCTCGCATGGGGGGAGGAGTGTAGAAGCGGGGCGCCCGCACGCTCCGTACACTCGCGCCATGCGGCGTCCCTTCGTTGGCGGCAATTGGAAGATGAACACCGGCGTTGAGTCGGGGCCTGCGCTGGCCGCCGCGACCGTGGCCGAGGTCGGCGATGCCACGCGGTGGTGTGACGTGGTCGTCTTCCCGCCGTCGTGCTTCCTGCTTCCGGTGCGGTCGGCACTCGATGATGGGTCCGTCGCCCTCGGCGCGCAGGACGTCAGCAGCGAAGCCAACGGCGCCCACACCGGCGACATCAGCGCCGAAATGCTGAAGGAGATCGGCGTCACGTGGGTGATTATTGGCCACTCGGAGCGTCGGCGGGATCACGGGGAGAGCGATCAGGTCGTCGCCGAGAAGCTCCAGATGGCTCTCGAGAGTGGCCTTCGCGTCGTGCTGTGCTTGGGCGAGACCCTCGATGAGCGCAAGGCCGGTCAGGCGCATCAGGTCACGGCACGGCAGCTTCGCGCGGCATGCGCATCGATCCGGGCGGAGCAGATGCATGAGCTGGTCATTGCTTATGAGCCAGTGTGGGCGATCGGCACGGGCGTCAGCGCCACGCCGAACGATGCTGCCGAAGCCCATCGCATGATCCGACGGGAACTCGGGATCCTGTATTCTCCGGAACTCGCCCAAACGGTGCGCATCGTCTATGGCGGATCCCTGAACGCGGCCAATGCGGCCGCGATCCTCGCGGACCCCGGCATCGATGGTGGCCTGATCGGTGGCGCCAGCCTGAAGGCCGGCGACTTCGCGCAGGTGGTCCGGACCGCGGCGGCTCGGGGGCAACCCCAAGGAAGGCATTGACTGATGGACTGGCTCTTCGGCATCCTCCTGCTTCTCTTCATCTTCGTGAGCATCGCCATGGTCCTCGTGATCCTGGTGCAGCGTCCGCAGGGCGGCGGCCTGTCGCAGGCCTTCGGTGGTGGTTCCGGCGGCACGGAGAGCGTGTTCGGTGGTCGCACCGGCGACGCGCTCACCGTGACCACGGTGAGTTGCTTCGTGGTGTGGCTGGTCCTCGCGCTTGGCTTGAACGCACTCTCGAACACGCGCAAGATGGCCGCGGCGGAACCGACGGTTCCCGAAGCCGAAGCCGCTCCCGCGACCGACACGCCGGCGACTGCGCCGGCAACGCTCACGCCGGTTCCTGCTCCGTCGCCCGCTGCTGCGCCCGCGGCTGCACCAGCTGCTGCGCCCGCACCGACTCCCGCTCCTGCACCCGCGGCAGTTCCGGCCGCTGAGCCAGCGCCGGCACCGGCGCCCGCGACCCCCTGAGCGGCGGACGATCCCATGATTCGCTCGATGACTGGCTTCGGCGTGGCCTCGGCGGACGCCGAAGGCGGCTCATTCAGCGTCGAGGTCCGCAGCGTCAACAACAAGTTCTTCAAGGCCACCATGCGCGTGCCGGATGCACTCGGCGCGCTCGAGGGTGATCTGGAAGCCCAACTCGGCAAGCGCATCTCGCGCGGCAGCGTGATGGTCACCGTGCGCGTGGCCGAGAGTGCCGCCGATCGCGTTGGTCGCATCGATGGTGCCGCACTCGAGGCGTACATGGCGCAGTTGCGATCCGTGCTGCCGACGGAGCAGGTGGCTCGACTCGATCCATCGGCACTGCTTGAACTGCCGGGCGTGGTCGTGACCGTGGGGGCGCAGGACCGCGCCGAGCGCGCCCGCGCCGTGCTGACCAAGTTGCTCGATCAGGCCTGTGACCGGTTGCTCGCGATGCGCGCCACCGAGGGCCAGGCCCTCGCCGCCACGCTCGCCGAGTTCGGCGTCACGATCCGTGCTCGTTTGGCCGAGATCGCCGAGCGGGCTCCGCAGGTCGTCCAGGCGTACCAGGAGCGTCTGCGCACGCGGATGGCCGCGCTCCTCGCCGAGGCCGGCGCATCGGTCCGCGAAGAGGACATCATCCGTGAAGTGGCGGTCTTCGCCGAGCGCAGCGACATCGCCGAGGAAGTGAACCGCCTCGGCGGTCACCTCGATCAGTTCGCGCGGCTCATCTCGCCGCAGCATGCCGAGCCGGCCGGCCGGACGCTCGACTTCCTGGCCCAGGAAATGCTGCGTGAGGCGAACACCATCGCGAGCAAGTCCAGCGACGTCGAGATCAGCCGCCGGATCGTCGAGATCAAGGCGTGCATCGACCGGATCAAGGAGCAGGCGCAGAATGCCGAGTGACGCGCGGGCGTCCTTCAGCACGAGCGAGATCGTCCGGGTGCTCGAAGTCTTCGGGATCGGTGGCCTGAAGTCGCTCGCCGACCTGCCCGCGGGTTCGCGCAAGGCGGCCAAGCTCGTGGCCACGTGCGTGCACGGCAGCTATCTCCTGAAGCGCCGCGAACTGGAGGGCTCGGGCATCGAGCGCATCCGGTACGCGAGCGAGGTCCACCGTCACGCCATGCAGCAGGGCGTGCCGTGCGCCCACCTCATGACGACCGCCGACGACGAGCCGTTCCTCATCGAGGGTCCGTACATCTACGAAGTGCAGGGATTCGTGCAGGGGCATCGCTTCAACCATCGCCACGACCAGGCCACCTCGGTCGGTGCGGCGCTCGCACGGTTGCATGACGCGCTGGCGACGTTCTCCGGCGGCGGTGCTCCGCCATCCTCGAACTACTGCCGCAACGCGGCGGTCCCCGCGGCGCTGCGCAAGATCGAGTCCAAGGCGACGGGGCCTGCCGAGCGGGCGGTGTGCGCGGCGCTGCTCGCGCGATACGAGCGCGCGGCGAGCCATCCCTGGCCTGAGCTCGCAGGCGTCACGCATTCCGACTACCACCCGGGCAACGTGCTGCTGGACGGCACCCAGGTGGTGGCCATCATCGACTTTGACTCGGCGCGCGTGGCGCCGATCGTGAGCGATCTCGCGAACGCCGCCCTGCAGTTCGGCCTACCGTCGGTCGTGGGCAGCGACCCGTCGCGCTGGGAGCCGCGTTTCAACGAGCATTGCCTGCGCGCCATCGTGCGCGGGTATCGCAGCGTGCGCAAGCCGCCCAAGGGAACCTCGGCCTCGATCGCGCCACTCATGATCCAGGCCGCGATCGCCGAGGTGGTGGCGCCGGTGGCCCGCAAGGGGGCCTTCGGTCACATCGATGGCCGCGCGATGCTGGAATTCGTGGACCGGAAGACGCATCGGATCGAGGAAGCGGCCGCCGGAATCGCTACCTTGTGCGGATGATGATCGAGGTCCTGGTCCTTGCCCTCTGCTGCACCGCAGCGACGCAGGACGCGGCCAAGCCGCTGCCCGGCGATGACTTCGGCCGCCGGCAGGGGGTCATCGACGAGCGCGCCCGCGAGGAAGCGCGCGAACTCGAGCGCGATGCCCAGGTGCTCCGCGCGCTCGCAAAGGCCCAGGCCATGCGCGAGGGCGGGATGGTGCTCGGCCCCGGCGTGCGCATGAGGGATGACGTGAACTTGTCGCTTGCCCGAGCCACGGTCGGTCGCGATGCCCCGCGTGCCGCCGAGGTGCCGGCCGGACTTCGAGCCATCGTGCAGAGGATGGATGACCCGTCGTGGTCCGTGCGCGAGTCGGCGTCGAAGGAGGCGTCGTCCGGTGCATGGACCATGCAGGAACTCCGCAAGGCCCTCGATGTTCCGTCACTCTCGCTCGAGCAGCGATCGCGGCTCGAGGAGGCGCTGTGGCTGAGGTGGGATGCGAAGCCGCGCGGTGCGATCGGGATCACCATGGGGCAGGGGATCGGCGGCGTGCTCGTGACCCAGGTGCACGAGGGCTTCCCGGCTTCGCGCGTGCTGCGCGTGGGTGACGTCATCGTGGCGATCGATGGCGTGCCGACGCCCGGCAACGACGGGCTGGTCGCGGTCGTGCAGCAGCGCGGACCGGGTGACCGGCTGCGGCTGTCGGTGGTCCGCGGTGGCCCCGGCGCGGCACCTGCCGTGGTGGCGCAACAGCCCGCGCAGGCCGAGCGGATCGAACTCGAGGTTGAACTCGGCGATTTCGCCGCGCTCGAGCGGACGAACCCAGGCACATCGATGCGGTCGGCGGGTCGACGGAGTGCCTTCGAGACGGTCATGTGCGAGGAGCGCGAGGGTTCATCGCCGCTGATGCCCGTTGAACCGGGGTTGCCGCCGGGCTTCGTGGGCAACACGGTCGTGGCCGGCGCGCGTCAGCCTGCGGGAACCAGCGTGAATCCGAAGATGGCGATCAACCAGCTCCGCAACACCCTCGAGGCCACCACCGACGAGAAGGTCCGTGCGCTGCTGGAAGCGCAGATCGCGCAGCTGGAGCAGGTGCTCCGTGATGGGCAGCGCCAAGGAGGCTTCGGTTCGCAGCCGAAGCAGCCCAGGCAGCCGCCGGTCGCGCCGAAGCCCGACTGAACGGACGCAACGACCGTGGTTCGCCACGCCCGGGGTGCGTGGAGCGGTCAGACTGCGCCGAGCGGGTTCTTGAAGTGCGCGTCCTGCACGGGCACCACGACTTCAAGCACCTTCTGGAGCACGTTGGCGGGTGAGCCGATCGCATCGACCTCGCGGATGATCGACTCGGGGTAACAGGCCAGCACGGGACGGGTCTCGCGTTCGTAGACCTCGAAGCGCCGGCGGATGACCTTCTCGTCGGCATCGTCGATGCGGTTCTCCTTCAGCGCGCGGCGGCGCATGCGGGCCACCATCTTGTCGACGTCGCGGCAGACGAGGTGGATCACGTGGAGCACGTTGATGTACTGCTCCATCTCCTTCGCCTGGGTCACGTTGCGCGGGATGCCATCGAGCACGAGCAGGTCCTCGTGCGGCTTGTACAGGCTCAGCACGGTCTGGGCATGGATGTTCTGCCGCCACATCTCGATCGTGAGGTGATCCGGCACGAGCTCGCCGCGGCTGGAGAACTGCACGAACTGCTTGCCGAGGTCGCTCGTCATGTCGAGCGCCCGGAACACGTCGCCGCAGGCCTGGTGGAAGAAGCCCGGGATCTGTCCGAGGATCTTGCCTTGCGTACCCTTGCCGGCGCCGGGGGCGCCGAAGAGCAGGATCGTCTTGTAGCGGTGGGGCATGGGCGGGATCGTAGCCATGGTGGAGCCCCGACTGGTCACGGATCTCGGTCCCGCTCGTTGGCCCGATAGGCTCATGCCATGACGTTGACCAGCTCCACGACCTCCGGGATGAGCGGACTCCGATCCGCCTGGGCCATGCGTGGAGCCGTGGCCTCCGGCGGCACGCTCGCGCAGCGGCTCCTGGCGGCTCGGGGGATCAGCGGCGCTGAACAGGCGCGCTACCTCAAGGCGGGGTTGGCCGACCTCCGGCCTGCGCGCGAACTCCCCGGGGCGACCGATGCCGCCGCCCTGATCCTCGACCATGTTCGCGCTGCCCGCACGATCGTGGTGCTCGGTGACTACGACGTCGATGGCACCGCTGCGGCGGCCACCCTCCGGCATGCCGTGCGGGCGATCGCTCCCGGGGTCGACCCGATCATCGAGATCCCCCATCGTGTGGATGGTTACGGCCTGACCGACGATGCGGTCGCGCGCGTGCTGGCGCATCGACCGGCGTTGGTCGTCGCGGTGGACTGCGGGATCACGGCGGTGGCGCAGGTTGCCGCCCTGCGCGCCGCGGGGGCGGATGTGGCCATCATCGACCACCATGCGCTCCGCGCCGATGGGCTGCTGCCGCCCGCAACGGTCATCGTGCATCCGCAACGCCCGGATGGCGACTACGGCAACCCGGATCTCTGCGCGTGCGCCGTGACCTGGAAGGTCTGCTGCGAGCTGATGCGGCTGCATGCGGGCGAGAGCATGAACGGGGAACTGCGCAGGCAGCTGGCGCAGTTGCTGCCCTTGGCGGCGATCGCCAGCGTGGCGGATGTCATCCCGATCCACGGTGAAACGCGCATCATCATCCGCCAAGGGCTCGAGTGGTTCCGTTCCACCGACCTGCCTGGGCTCCGCGTGATCGCCGAACGCATCGCTGACGTGGGCAAGGTGAACAGCCAGGGTGTGGCCTTCGGGATCGCGCCCGTGCTCAACGCCGCCGGTCGCATGGGGCATGCGGGCGTCTGCGCCGAACTGCTGGGCCTGTCGGCCGGCGAACCGGGCGCACGGGAGCGCGCCGCCTCGATCATCGATGAACTCAGGAAGCTCAACGTCGAACGCAGGCAGGTGCAGGAGCGCGTGGCCGAGCAGGTGCTGGCGCTGATCGATCGCGAAGGCCTCGACGGGGGTGATCCGACCGCCGTGGTGCTGGCCAGCGCCGAGTGGCCGCACGCGCTCGTGGGCATCGTCGCGGCCAAGGTCATCGAGCGCACCGGGCGGCCGGCCTTCCTCGGACACGTGCAGTCGGACGGCCGCGTCAAGTGCAGCGGTCGATCCGTGCCTGGCTGGGACATCGGTGCGGCGATCGGTCGATGCAGCGAGTGGCTGGAGTCAGGTGGTGGTCACCCGATGGCCGCCGGCGCGACGGTTCGCCCCGGAGCGTTCGAGGCGTTC
>Ga0079302_1000431_pt1 | contig 10740 bp, 12 predicted proteins | sample Wag4_2014_7_16_FD_75102 | JGI IMG/M metagenome (GOLD analysis project Ga0079302, IMG submission 75102) | Fresh water mixed with fracking chemicals microbial communities from Ohio, USA - Utica-2 Time Series FC 2014_7_16 | ecosystem: Engineered > Industrial production > Chemical products > Input... | reverse complement strand
GGTTTAAACATTTCCATTGAAACTGTTTTTACACCAAATGATTCCAAGGGAATAAACATTTGGTCAATTGCAGTTGGACGCTTTCCCATTAAACCCATAAGTCTCGGTATCGAGTGACCATAAACATCTGCATCTAATATTCCAACGCTTAAGCCCTTCTTTGCTGCCGCGACTGCAAGATTTGCAGTGACTGAAGATTTTCCAACTCCACCTTTTCCGGATGCAACTCCAATGACGCGAGTTAGTGAGTCTGGTTGTGCGAAAGGAATGAACTTTTCTCTACCTCCACGCACAATTTTTTTAACGTTATTTCTTTGCTCTTCGCTCATTACTCCAAAAGACATTTCAACGCCTTTAACACCTTCCACAGCAGCAACGGCATCTGTTACATCTTTGCGCAGTCGATCCTGCATCGGACAGGCGGCAATAGTTAGCAAAATTGTCAGTGAGACTTGGCCGTTAGATTCCTTAAGGTCCTGAACCATTTCAAGTTCAGTAATTGATCGGCGAAGTTCTGGGTCTTGTACTCGCGATAATGCTTCTAAGACTTGCTCAGCAATGTTCATAAAAGATCTGGGTCAATCATTGCCTTGGTGGCATTGGATTGTGCTTTTGGATTTTCTTCATCTAGTAAGTCGGAAATCTGTTTCTTTACAAATGTTTTTGGATTCAAATCTTTTGGCTGTAAATCTTCAAAACCTGGGCCTAGGTTCTCTTTTAATTCAGAAGTTGCAGAGTTTGCAAGTTCGCGAATTTTTTTAACCCACTTTGCAGCTTCACCGGCAACTTTGGGAAGTCTTTCTGGACCAACTAAAAACATGGCCAAAACTGCAAGACCGAAAATCTCTCCTATACCGATATCAAAGAACATAGGGCTAGCCTACGGTACTTAATTCTTTGCCGCAGTCAGAGTTAGTGAAGTTGTCTTGCTTACGCCCCCACGCTTGTAGGTCAATGTGACTCTATCTCCCACATTTTTAGCACGAACGGCCACTATTAACTCTTCAGCGCTGTTGATAGTTTTTCCTTCAAAGGTTGTAATGACATCTCCACCACGTAACCCTGCAACCTGGGCGGGGCTTCCTGGCATGATTGAATTTTCTCTAGTGGTTATTTTTGCACCAGCACCTGCAAAATTCATATCTAAAGTCACTCCAATGACCGGATATGTGGCAACACCATTTTCGATAAGTTGCTGAGCGGTTTTGCGTGCTTGGTTAATTGGAATAGCAAACCCTAAACCGATGGAACCTACTCGTGAGTTAATTCCAAGTGATGCAATTGCAGAGTTAACTCCAATTACTGCACCGGTTGCATCTACGAGTGGGCCACCAGAGTTTCCAGGGTTTATTGCCGCATCAGTTTGAAGTGCATTGATATATGAGCTTTCCGTATTTGCATCACCTGCAGTGACTGCACGATCTTTTGCGCTAATGATTCCCGTCGTAACTGTTCCCGTTAAACCAAGTGGTGAACCAATTGCAATCACAGAATCACCTACGGCAATTGTGTCGCTGTTTCCAAACTGAAGTGCCTTCAAGCCTGATGCCCTAATTTTTAGTACTGCTAGGTCATATGGGGCATCTCGTCCAATAACTTCTGCTCTATAGACAGCGCCATCATTTAAAGTAACGCGAATTGTGCCGGAAGAGCGAGCAGCTCCATCGATAACATGGTTATTGGTAAGAATAAAACCATCGCTATCGATGACAAATCCTGATCCTGTGCCACCTCCAATGACTGAAGATGTACTAATTGACACTACAGATGGCAAAACTCTTTGTGCAATACCCGCCACAGAATCTGGTGCGCGCTCTATAACACTATTTGATGAAACTAAAGTTGCACCGTTAAAAATTGATGCACCGGTTGCCGTGACTCCCAAGAAACCGCCAACACTTCCAGATAGCAGGGCGATCAAAACAATGTTGCCTCTAGCTGGTTTTTGTGTTGCCTGCCACCATGGTGCTGGCGGTAGATTTTTCTTGCGTGGAAAGATCATGGGCTTAGTTTGCTATAACTTCGTCGCAAGTAATAATCCATCGCCAACTGGGAGCATAGAGCTGACCCAATGCTCTGTGTCATTCTTAATGATTTTCCCAGCATCGCGAAGTGCAACGGTACGTGGATCGCGTTGGGCAGCATCAGGAGTTTTCCCGCCGCCAAAGTAGTTATCGATTACTAACACGCCACCACTTCTTAATATTCTTAAACTCTCACCAATTACAAAACTAAGATCCTCCGGATTATGGCGCAGGACAACCATGTCATATGCGGTATCGGTTAACTTTGAAATTACATCGATGACCGAGTTTGTTATTAATCGGACCCGGTTTTGCGGGATATCTGCTTCTGCAAAGGCAAGTTTGGCAATTTGTGTATGTTCCATCTCATCATCTATTGATGTGAGAGTTCCTGTCGAACGCATTCCATCTAAGATCCACAAACTTCCCACACCAGAGCCTGTTCCAACTTCAACAACTGATTGAGCCTGCAGAGAAAATGCAAGGAAACGTAAAAATGCACCCGCTCCAGGAGTTGAGTCATTGACACCAAGTTCGATGCCCCGAGCACGAGCTTGAGACTTAAAGTAGTCCTCTGAAATAAAGTTCTCAGAAAATGAGTGTGGGTCAATTCGAATCATAATGAGGTAATCCATTGTGTAAGAAGGCGGACACCAAAACCGGTTCCACCTTTTGAGTTTTCACCAGCATCTACTTCACTTCGCGCGGTTCCTGCAATATCTAAATGTAACCATCGTCGATTGCCTGAAAAATGCTCCAAAAACAATGCTGCAGTTACTGATCCGGCAGAAAAATCTCCCTTGTCAGCTGTGTGATTTAAATCTGCGATATCACTTTCTAGCGCTTCTTTGTAGTCATCGATCAATGGCATCCGCCAAACACGATCTCCTGATGCTTCACCAGCCTTTACAAAATCCTCTGCAAGTTGATCATCGCGTGTATACATAGCTGCATATTGTCGACCTAAACCAAGTGTTGCAGCACCGGTAAGCGTTGCAATATCAATTAAATAGTCAGGATCAAGGGTTGCATCAGCAAATGCAAGTCCGTCAGCTAAAACTAATCGACCTTCTGCATCGGTGTTTAGTACTTCAACGGTTGTACCACCGTAGTGCTTTATGACATCACTAGGGCGTTGTGCTGTGCCAGAAAAAGAGTTTTCAGCCATCATCATTAAAGCCGTGACTTTAACCATGGGCTGCAAATCTACTAACGCAGTCAGAGTTGCAAGAACTGCAGCCGAACCGGCCATGTCAGATTTCATTGCCATCATTGTGTCGTAAGGCCGCTTGAGCGAGATTCCACCCGTATCAAAAGTAATTCCTTTTCCAACCAAAACTACATGAGGTAATGCGCGGACAGATTTAACTGCACGTTTAGGGGTATATGAAATCTGAATCATTCTTGGTCCAGGTTTTGGAGATGAGCCACCTACCGCTCTTAATCCGCCAAAATCTTTTAACTGCGAGCCAGAAAGTGTTTGAACTTTTAAACCAGTCCCTTGTGCAAAGTTTTCTGCTTGCTTTGCCATCCATGCAGGATTTTTAATGTTTGCGGGTGTATGAATCAGGTCGCGAGCGCGACACACAGCATTAGCAATGACAGATGCAACCTCTATTGTTTGCTTATCTTTGGTTGCAATGTGAATTGTCGGAGTTTCATCTTTCTTGCCTGTCTTCATATTCCACACCCACGCACCAAGGGTCATGGAGATTGCATGGTCTTTTTCCTGCGAGATAGTTGAATAGAGGGTTGTAGCTTTACCGCGAACTTTGCGACCTATCGCAGCCCCGGCAGATCTGCATGCATTGGCGCTTTGATCGCCTAGGCCAACTAAAAATACTCGCTCCGTTTTTGAATCAGGAGCATGAACGGGAATTTCAAATAGTTCGCCCGCTTTTCCTGTGGGAGAGAAAAAAACTAGTTCGTCATGGAAATTTACCTTGAAGTGTTTTTCCAATTCAGAGACAAGTGAGCCATTGAATTCAAATTCGCCATCGCTGTTTTTAATGTAACCAAGGGCAATAGAGTCAGCTTTGACAGCGCTGTTGATGTCTATTGAGGATGCGATGGGTAGTGCCGACATGATTACCAAAGGCTATCGCTTTGGAATCGGTTTTACTTCTTAACTAGACCAACTGCCGCGTGTAAAGCCGCGCTTAAATTGTTGGCCTCTTCTGCATTCATTTCAACAACCAGGCGACCGCCGCCTTCAAGTGGAATTCGCATGACTAGCGAACGAGCCTCTTTAGTAACCTCCATTGGACCATCGCCAGTGCGGGGTTTCATGGCTGCCATGTGTTACTCCTCTAAAAGAACTTGAGTGGATCACGGTCGTGCTTCTAAATGCGGAGGTTAAGTATCTCGCACATTCGGCATTAGTAGAAATCGAGGCCTACATACCCATGATCGTCAGTAAGCGGGCCCTGCCCTGCTCAATAATGGCTTTGACCGAGCGCTCAGGCGCCCCAAGGACCTTTGCTATCTCGTGTGCCGACATAGAGCGTAAATAGTGCATCGTCAGAATTATTCGCTCTTCTTCAGGCAAGCCGGCAATAGCATCCGAAAGGCTTTGGGATGAAGGGCTCATTCTCCTAGGTTACTAAACTGATTGGAGTTGTCGGCGCAAAGCCATGAGTGAGATTCTCACTCCCGCGTAAAGTCCAGGGGCAATCAACAAAAAGATTGCTCGTGGGGCCAAAATCTCTTCTGACCAATCAAATCGAGTTGTGAAGTCATCAATTTGAGTTAATTCAAATCTTCCAGTTCCTTTAATGATTCGACCAGTATGTACCACATCGCAAATATTTGGCGGTTGCCAAGCAGTCACTTTCATGTGATCCATCAGGCCTACTTTTCCAATACCTGTAAAAGCTGCAATTGAAGTTCCAACACCTTCGCGAATTTCTGATGTCACCTCTACTTTTGTTAGCAACATCCATTCACCCTGACTTTCCCACTGCGCAAGGGCTTGCCAGACTTTTTCAATGGGTGCTTTTATAACCAATGTCATTTCAATGTGATTGCTTCTCATAATCTATGCACCCTTACATTCATTTAATGCTTCTTCTACAGTTGTTGTCCATCTAACGATTTCACGCATTCCCGGTTTAATAAACTTCTCTTCTTCAAGATGAAGAATTAATTCATGTAGCGGCTTATAGATTCCAAAAGGATCCAAAATTACTACTGGTTTTGAATGAAACTTTAAGTAGTGACCTACCCAAATTTCAAAAAACTCTTCGAGCGTTCCAGCCCCACCAGGCAAAGTAATGAATGCATCGGATAGATCTGTGATCATGTGCTTTCTTTGGCCCATTGTTTCTACAACATGGAGTTCATCGTTGTCGTGGTCGGCAAATTCAATCTCTACTAGTGCCTGTGGAATCACCCCAATTGTTTTTCCACCAGCATCTCGTGCTCCTCTTGAAACGGCACCCATCATGGATATATGTCCGCCACCGGTTACGAGTTCACTTGAGTGAGCAGCAATACCTTGCCCTAGTTGATATGCCAGCTCTACATATTTGTTATCGATAGTTGGCGATGATGAACAAAAGACGGCAATACGCATGCAACCTAGAATAGGGGTTAGGCTTAGCACATGACTACCTCAGCATCTGGTATCCCAAATGGCGCGACAAAGCCGACTCACACAGTTGCATCCGGCCATGGAATTGCAACTATTTCTCAGGGAACTACCTTGGATGTTTGGTTTCCATCACCATCACTTAGTCCATTATCAGGAAACATTCCAAACGAACTATTAGCTCTACAAGGTGAAGATAAAAACAGAGCTGTTCATCGCGAGTTAGTAAGTATCGAAGTTGATCTTAGAAAAGCACCAGAAAATGTTGCCGACGTCTATCTTCGTTTGCATCTGCTCTCGCATCGACTTGTTAAGCCTCAAAGTATCTCTCTAGATGGAATTTTCGGGATTTTAAATAACGTCGTCTGGACCTCAGTTGGTCCATGCAGCATTGATGGATTTGAAACCACTCGTGCGCGATTAATGGCTGCGCATGGACATGTCGCTGTCTTTGGTGTTGATAAGTTTCCAAGAATGCTCGATTACGTAATCCCAAGTGGTGTACGCATTGCAGATGCAGACCGTGTTCGATTAGGAGCACATCTTGCAACTGGTACAACGGTTATGCATGAAGGTTTTGTTAACTTTAATGCTGGCACCCTTGGAACATCCATGGTTGAAGGACGAATCTCTGCCGGTGTAATAGTCGGAGACGGTACTGATATTGGTGGTGGAGCTTCGATTATGGGAACTCTCAGTGGTGGCGGAAAAGAAGTTATCTCTATCGGAGAAAAATGTTTACTGGGTGCAAATTCTGGAACTGGAATTTCACTCGGTGATAACTGTGTCATTGAAGCTGGGGTGTATATAACCGCTTCGGCAAAGATCAAACTGCCAGATGGTGAGGTTGTAAAAGCTAAATCACTTTCAGGTGCAAGTAATCTTCTTTTTAGACGTAACTCAGTTGATGGTGGCCTTGAAGTTGTATTACGAACTGGGACTTGGGGCGGGCTCAACAGCGTTTTGCACGCCAACTAAATTAAAGTAGGCAGATGGAATCTTTGTCCGACTTCTAAATGTTTCACCTCGAATTGAAACTTGCCTTCCGTTACTAGATGTTGCTCTTATCATCCCGACAGTTCCACTTGGATTTCTAGTGAGGATTTCAAGATTGATTACATCTGGAAGTAAAAAAGCAGTCGCAACAATCGATTGAGCAATGCTTCTTTCCCACTTATAAAAGTTTGGATTAAGTTTTGGATCTAAACTTCCTGCGTCATCAACGCTATGGGTAAAGGCACGCTCACTTCCCCATGCATTAAGCGCTGTTTCGGTAATGCCACCACTTGAACTGCCAAACCAGGCAGTTATTGGCATACCAGCTTGGGTTAAAACCAAACCGGCTGTATTTGTAACAGCAGCTTTCCAGACTACTCCCCATTTTTTTTCAATCTCTTTGGCATAACCAAGGAATTTTTGGTCTGTTATCTCTCCATATAAATCACAATCACAAGCTGTTCGTATTACCCCGGCTTTACTTAATGCAAAAGTTCGCGATGCGATCGCTTGTGCTTCAAGTGCTGCAGTTGGCCAAAATGAAGGCATCTCGCTAACTCCCCATAAGTACTCATCTGCTAAGCGAACAGAGTTAGTGATCGCTAATCGAAAACCAAGAGATCCAGCTCTTACTGCACGAATCTGAACCTGTCCATAACGGTAGTTACTTTTCCGGTTTGCATGAGACAAAGTTAAAACTCCATCGACACCTGCAAGGTATCGAGTTCCGCTCCAGCGAACTGTAAAGATTCGTTTTCCTGGAATACTTAAAATGCTTTTACCTGTAGTAATGCTTGGAATTACAGTTGAGCCTAGGATCGAAAAATTAAGTGCACTCATTGCCGGAATTGTTGCAAGCGGTTGAACTCCTTGGGCATCACCAATATCACCATTAAATATCTGCAATGTTGCACCTTGAGTGCGCGTTAGCATCCTTGCTGATGTTAGCTGATGGCCAATATTTACACGAAGTATCTTGGAATCATCTGCTGTTTCTAATGCGACATCTTTATAGTAGTAACTTAAAATGGATGTCGCGCTCTCACCAGCTAACGCCTTTGCTCTGGCTCCCATTTGACTCATTCCAACACCATGGCCGTATCCAGAACCTGTAAATTGAAAAACTGTTGGAATCTGAACTGCATTGGAATGTAGTGGTGAAATCAGAGAAATTGGCAGAGCAAGTGAAAGGATTAAAGTAAGGAGCTTAAACATCCTCATCGATTGCTGCACTCTTTCCAACTTGTAAAAACTCTTGATATGCATCGATTACCTTGTTTGGTTCACCTCTTGCAATAACTTTGCCTTTATCTAACCAAACTACATCGTTACATGTTTCTCGCAACGTTTGCATGGCGTGGCTGACCAAAATTAGTGCTCGATCATCACTTCGAAGCTCTTTAACGCGATTCAAACTCTTTTCCTTAAACTTCGCATCGCCCGTACTTAATGCTTCGTCAATGATCAAGATGTCTGGGCGAACGGTAGCTGCAACTGAAAATGCTAGGCGGGCATACATACCGGATGAATAGGTGCGCATTGGCGCATCAATTGCATCACCTAATTCAGAAAATGAAGCGATCTCATCAAAGTGACCGTTAATTTCTTCACGACTCATTCCTGCAGCTAAACCACCTAGGTAAACATTGTCGCGGCCTGACATCGATGGATTAAAACCAACACCAAGTGCCAATAACGTGCTGACCGATCCATAAACTTCTATTCGTCCTTGAGTTGGTGGCAAAATTCCGGCAATACATCTCATGAGTGAAGATTTACCTGCGCCATTTGCACCGATTACACCTAACACATGACCGTATTCGACATCCAAATTTACATTTCTTAACGCATTTACAACTCGAGTTTGTTTTTTTCCACGCATGAGAGCTTTGGCTCTTACTTTAAAGGTTGGCCTACGATCAATGGTTGTCGAATAAGTAAGAGATAAGTCTCTAACCGAAACGGCAATCTCATTTGTTTTATGTAAATTAGAGACGGACAGCGAACTCACGCTCCCTCGATAAGAAAAAGTAGGTACCAATAAAGAATATTCCAACTGCCCAACCTAATCCCGCAAGAATGCTAGAAATATCTGGGCTCTGACCATAAACCAAGGCGCTTGACCAAGAATCTAAAATTGGAAATAGCGGATTAACGAACTCCAAAATGCGTAATTCTGGCTTTAACGTAGATGCTTCATACAAAATTGGAGATAAATACAAAAGAGTGCGAGTCATATAAGGTAAAAAACTTGAAATATCTCGAAAGTAAACATTTATACATGAGATTGTAATTGCAAGCCCTAGCGCCAAAAGCGTTGTGATGAGCAGAATTGGCAGCGCCCACAGCATCTGGATCGTGAAAGGCGATCCGACTACAGCCTTAATGACAATGAAGACAATAATTGTTGGGAAAAATTTAAAGAGTGCGATTACGACAGAAGAAAGTGGCAACATTATTCGTGGAAAAGCAGTATTTAGAATCAGCCTTTGTCCAGAAGTCACTGATTTAACACCCGAACTTAAACTGTTAGCAACCAAATAGAATAAAAATAAGGTTCCAGTTAGATGTACATATCGAGTGGTATCGGTCTTACCTCCGATAATTACAATTAAAATGAAATAGACCCCAGATAGTAAAAGTGGATTGATAACTAACCACATCTGACCAAATACTGAGTCATAGTGCTGTTCGCGTAATTCAGATTTTGAATGCTCGGCAATAAAAGTACGCCTTGACCAGAGCGACTTCCAGTACTTTCCTAGTTTAGGAAGGCCCGCTTTAAAGGGCTCATAAACCTGTAATGGGGTACTCACGGATGCAAGGTTACCGCAGGAACAAGTGACTTCGGTGAAGTAAGAAATCCGATTCCCCATGAAATGTGCATTGTGAGCAAAATTGCAGGCAGGCATAGAACTTCACTCAGGGATTTTCCAATTGAAATTGAGGCAATCAGGATAAACGTTCCATAAATTACTGCTGGCAAAAATAGAATTGGAGAAATCAACCATCCAAGTACTAATGAGAGCAAAGTTGCAATGACTGTAAATGGTGGAGCCAAATATCTGTAATTTACAGTTCCTTGGTGAAGCCGAGAAACGACTCTTCTCCATCGCCCATATTGAAAATATTGTCTAGCTAGCGCAGATACTGTAGAACGAGGACGATAAGAAACTAGTAAACGAGGATCAAAATAAATTAACCCACCAATCTCACGTAAGCGAAAATTCAATTCCCAGTCTTGGGCTCGTGTAAATCTCTCATCAAATCCACCAACAGCAAGTAAGGCTTCTTTTCTAAAAACTCCAAGATAAACCGTATCGACTTTTCCAGGATTTCCGCCTGTATGAAAGCGTGATGCACCAACTCCTAGTGGGCTTTTCATTGCTCTAGCAACAGATTTTTCAAAAATCGATATTCCGCTCGCATCCATAATGCCACCAACATTTACGGCGCCAGTCTCCTTTAAAATTTCATAAGCAGTCTGGCAGTAGTTTGTGGGGATATTTGCATGTCCATCGACTCGTACAATTACTGAATACGACGATGCCGCGATCGCAAGATTAAGACCTGCAGCTGTTCTCCCTGTTGGATTTTCAACAATAATCACACGTGCATCTTGGCCTTGTAATTTGCGTGCAATTTCCATTGTCTTATCCTGAGATGGACCTACAGCAAGAATTACCTCTAACGGTCCATCAAAGTTTTGATTGAGTATGGCGGCAACAGAATCCTCTAAATACTTCTCTTCATTGAGAATAGGTAGAATTACCGAGATTTCTGCTCTCGGTAAGCCATACATGGTGTTTGCTGATGTCGACATAACCCGTACACGGTACCGTTGAAGTACTCTCTCCTAGTGAAATCAACGCGGGCAATTCGAATTTTTACCTCACTGTCGGTGGGCATCGTTGTGATTTCAAGCATCTCATGGCTCGGTCTTGGGCAAGTCAGCGGTGCAATTTCACGCATCGATGCATTTGGCGCCGTTATCGACAGACCGGACAAACCAACATCTGCACTTAACTATCTTGTTGTAGGTGCAGACACTCGTGAAGGCTTAACAAAAGAGCAGAGAAAGTTGCTCCGTGTAGGAAGCACAAAAACAGCTGCAGGCTCAAGGTCTGACAC
>Ga0079302_1000428_pt1 | contig 10753 bp, 7 predicted proteins | sample Wag4_2014_7_16_FD_75102 | JGI IMG/M metagenome (GOLD analysis project Ga0079302, IMG submission 75102) | Fresh water mixed with fracking chemicals microbial communities from Ohio, USA - Utica-2 Time Series FC 2014_7_16 | ecosystem: Engineered > Industrial production > Chemical products > Input... | reverse complement strand
GCAGCAGATCACCGAGACGGGTGCGTTGAGCCATGACTGCTTGGGCCTCTCAGGCAGGGAATCGCGCTGGTTACTGTAAGGGCCAAGTCCGCCCGAGTGGGGGGGCTGTCGAGACTCTTGACGCTCACCGTTCACAGCACACCTTTCCCTCTGCCCTGATGGATCCCAGCAGCACCGGCTCTCCCGCCCTGTCCGTGGCGATCACCGTGCTGGTGGTTCTGCTGGGTCTCACCGGCATGGGGATCTATCTCGCCTTCGGCCCCCCTTCCAAGGGCTTGACCGACCCGTTCGACGACCACGACGACTGACGGGAACAGGGCAGCGGCGCGCCCCCAGCCGTGCCTGTCAACAGCCGTGCCTGTCAACGGTGCCTGTCAACAGGGTCGCAGCCGCCAGAAGCCCAGGCCCCAGGGAGCCAGCTCCAGGCAGGGCCCGCTCCGGCCGCCGGGCGGCAGAGCCTGATCCAGTCCATCCAGGCGCGCCTGCATCGCCCAGTGCGGGCCGGCGTCGATGCGCTGGCGGCAGGGGGTGAGATTGGCAAGGCTGATCACGGCTTCGCCGCCGGCCAGGGGGCGCAGACCCAGGAATTGCACGCCGTTCGGCAGGGGCGGCAGCCCGTGGCGCCGGCCCTCAGGCCGGGGGCGATCCCCCACCAGCGGCCGCAGCCACAGGGGCTCCCGGAAAGCCTGCGCCTGCTCGGGCACTCCGGCGGCACACCAGCCGGGCGCACAGGGCAGCAGGGCCAGGCGCTGCCGCACCCAGCCGTTGTCGGCGCCGGGATCGGGCCAGGTCGGCCCCCGCAGCAGCGACACGCCCAGTCGATCAGGGCTGGCCGACACGCCCTGGGGACCGTCCAGCAACAGCGCCAGTCCGGCAGCGGGGGTGCAGGAGGCCAGCCAGCTCACGGCCGCCACCTCCCAGCGCGCCTGCTCCCGAGGGGTGACCGCCTCAGCTGGCCGCTCCAGCACGCCGCCGCTGGTATCTGCGGCCCAGCGGTCAGCGCGCCTGCCCAGCGGCACCTCCAGCCGCAGCAGTTCGTGGCGCTGGCGCCAGTGCACGCTCAGCACCAGCTCCAGCCAGGGCGTGCCCGCCAGCAGCCGGCCATCGAGCCGCACCGGGCTGTCGCCCACCCGCCCCCGCCAGCTGAAGCGAGCGCAGAGAGGCCCCTGCTCCAGCCATTGCGGCTCGTCGTGCCAACGCCAGGGCAAGGGTCGATCGCCGTAATCGGTGGCCAGATCCCAGGCGTCCCAGAACTCACCCCGATCGCCGTAACGGCACCAGGCCAGGGGCGCCGCCAGCTGGCCCGCACCATGGCGATCAAACACCTGCTCCACCCCGGCAGCACCGAGCTGCACGCTGATCAGCCCATTCCCCGCCCGCAGGCCTTCCACCCACACCGGCGCCTCGATCGGTGACATCTCGAGGGGTGACTTCTCGATGGGTGACTTCTCGATCGCTGGCGCCGCCCGGCGCTGCAGCGACAGGGCGGTGAGTCCGCCGAGGGCAGGCAGCTGCACCCAGATGCCACCGCCCGGGGCCGGCTGCGCGGGCAGCGGTTGTCCATCCGCCCACCAGGTGCCGGCAGGCAGGCGCAGGGTGCGACGGCGCGACTGCAGGGGCTGGAGCTGCGCCACCCACCAGCCTGCCGAGCCAAGCCAGATCTGCAGGGCCCGGTCCCGCTGCTGACGGGCCTGGCGCCGGGCCGCACGCCATTGCGGTTCCGCCTGCGCAAACACCTCCGGCACCGAGGTGCCGGGCAGGATGTCGTGGAACTGCTGGAACAGCAGCGGCCGCCAGTCCGCTCCCGGGTTTGCGCTGTGGTCTCGGGGGCCGGCCTTCCCAGCTGCCAACCCAGCTGCCAACCCACCGGCCAACGCCGCTGCCAGATCGGCCTCGCGCAGCAACCGCTCCAGCGTGCGGTTGTGGCGCTTCTGATCGGGCCGACTGGTGGCGCAACCGCGGTGCAGCTCCAGATACAGCTCATCGCGCCACACCGGCAACCTGCCGGCATGAACCGCCAGATCCGCGAGATGGGAGCGCAGGCTGCCGTGACGCTGCGGAGCCGCCTCCGGCTGGCAATCCCAGAGCGCCAGCTGCTCCAGCATCTCGGCGGTGGGCCCACCACCGTGGTCGCCCATGCCGGGCAACCACAGACAGCGGGCCAGGCCGGTGCCGGCCTGCCAGGCCAACCTCTCCCGTTCCATCGCCAGCGGGTCGCCATCGGTGCCGATCGGAGCGGTCATCAGCGCCAGGGTTTCGCTGCCGCAGCGGGCGCGCCAGCGGAACAGCCGATGCGGAAACGGATTGGTGGCGTTCCAGAACAGCTTGTGGGTGCAGAACCAGCGCACCCCGGTTGCCGCCGCCACGGCGGGCAAGCCGGCCCCGAAGCCGAAGCTGTCCGGCAACCAGGCCAAAGCGTGGCTGAGCTCGGGGAAGCGACGCCGACTGTCGGTCTGACCCAGCTGGAACTGGCGCAGCAGGGAGGCGGTGCTGATCAGCACGCAATCGGTCTCCACCCAGGGGCCGTTGATCGGCTCGAAGCGTCCGGAGCGCACCGCCTGCTGCAAGCGCTGCCACAGGGCGGGACGGTGCTGCTCCAGCCAGGCGTAGAGCGCGGGGGTGGAGTGGGCGAAATGCAGCTGGGGGAACCGCTCCAGCAGATCGAGCACGGAGGCGAAGGTGCGCTCCGCGGCCTGCCAGGTGTCGGCCACCGGCCAGAGCCAGGCGAGATCGAGATGGGCATGACCCAGCACGTGGAAGCCGGCGCCGGCGGGCGGCAGCGGTGGCTGGCCGGCCTCCTGCCGCAACCGCACCAGCTCCCGGCGGGTGGCGGCCAGCACCCCCAGCGGATCGGCCGGATCGAGGGGCTCCAGCTCAAGACGGCTATGGATCAGAGCTCCGTCGTCGTGGAGCGGGCTGCGCAGGCGCAGGCACAGCTCAAGGGCGGCCCCCTGCCACCAGCGCTGCGGCAGGGTCCAGCGGCAGGCCGTGTCGAACAGATCGCCGTGGTGCGTCGGCACCCCGTCGACCAGGAGCTGCACCTGATCGGCCCACCAGCGCAGCACCAGCCGGGCGCGCAGCGCCGCCTCGGGTGGCTGCAGGGCTGTCCAGGCGGGTGGGCAGACCAACCGCAGCCGCAGCAGGCGCCACTGACCGCCCCGCGGCCAGATCACCAGACCGCGGGCATGCCAGTCGGGGCGATGGGTCTGGCCCCAGGGGTGCGACAGGGCACTGCCGACGTCCCCATCCGGCTGAATGCAGCGCCACAGCGGCTGCAGATCCCAGCTGAAGGAGCCGGCAGGAGGACCGGCCTGCGCGGGGAACGTTTCAATTTGGGGAGAAAGCCCGGGGGCGGGGGCCTCGGTCATCGGTGGATAGCCGGCCAGGTCCCATAGGATGATGGGACTGCCGGCGGGCTTGTCAGCCCTTCAGAACGGCACGTCATTCCCTGTCACCTGCTCGCCTCCCGCAAGACCGAACCATGCTGGCTCTCAAGATCTCGGTTTATTCGGTCGTGTTCTTCTTCATCGGGATCTTTGTGTTCGGCTTCCTGGCCAGCGATCCGAGCCGCACCCCCAGCCGCAAGGACCTGGAAGACTGAGACAGGGAACTCTGGGGCGGTGTCTCCACCCTGTTGATCCTGCGCAGGCAGAACTCAGCCCCCCGAGACGCAGAATCCGGTCTCGGGAGACCCAGAACATTGTTTTGCGAGACGCAGAATCCCGTCTCGCGAAACCCTGAACACTGTTCCGTAAGCCAGCGGTCGCTCCCAGACCATCGGGCCCGCCACACCCTCCCTGCTTCGGCCCCACCCATCCGCAGCAGGCCAAGGGCCTGTCCATCGGGGCGATGCCATTCCCCGCTCTGGATCCACCCGGCCTGAGGTTCGGTTCGCTGCCATAAGGTCAGCTCGTTCAGGCTGTCCTGCCCCGATGCCCCTGCCCGAAGGCAGTCGTCCGTCCTGGCTGCGAGCCGCCGTGGGACGAGCCCGGATCGCGCCGCTGCTGCTCGCCCTGGTTGCGGCCCACAGCCCGGTTGCCGGCCAGCCGGCGCAGCAGGAGCCAACGCCGGCGGCCGCCACCCCATTCTTGCTGTTGCGGGCCGATCAGCAGGCGGTGGATGGAGATCAGGGGCGCCTGGTGGCGACCGGCAATGTGGAGGCCCACTTCGATGGCTGGCGGCTGCAGGCCGACCGGCTGGAGGTGATGGAGGCCAGCCGCACCGTCTACGCCAGCGGCCGGGTGCGGTTGCAACGCGGCAATCAGACCCTGCAGGCCAGCCGGCTGCGCTACAGCCAGCTGGAAGGCAGCGGCGAGCTGGAGGATGTGTATGGGGTGATCGATCAGGAGGGCATCGAAGCGGAGCTGGAGCGCCTGAAGCCGCCCGGCAGCCGACCGAAACCCGCGACCCGCAAGGCCGCGGCCCCCGCCAGGGCCGCCCAGCCCCTGGCGCAGCCACAGGACTTTGCCTGCCCGCCGCTGCAGAGCCAGCCGGGTGAGCGGCCGCTGCTCAACCTGCTGCCACCTGGCCGCACAGCCCTGCCCACGCTGCCCGCTCCCCGCGGCTGCCCGGGGGCAACGACGGGCCAGCGTCCCCGCAGCCTGCGCGAGGTGCTCACGGATGTGGCCCTCGAACCCGCAGGAGCCGGCAGCAGGGCCAACCCCGCCGCCGCTCCACCCGCAGAACCAGCCGCAGCGGCTGCCATTCCCCAGCGGGTGGCAGGCGTGCGCTTCCGCCAGAGCGTCGACACGTCGATCAAGCTGAATCTTGCGGCGGTGATCGACACCGATGAGGAGGCCAGCAATGCCGGGCCCTCCGGTGCAGCCGTGATCCGCCGACCCAAGCCGGGACGAGGCGAGCTGAACAGGCTGCGCTTTCAGGCCTCCAACGTGATGCTGCGCGGCGACCGCTGGACCGCCGACCAGGTGGCCTTCAGCAACGACCCGTTCACTCCGGCGCAGTCGTGGGTGATCGGCGAGCAGGTGGAGGCACGGCTGGAGGCCGGGGGCGTGACCCGCATCCAGGCCCGCCGCACCCGCATCCTGCTCAGCAACCGGCTGGCCGTGCCCGGCATCCGACGGGCTGCCATCGGCGAGGAGGCTCTGCAGTTCACCCTCGACACCGACCAGCGCGATCGGGATGGCATCTACCTGGGCTACAACCTGCCGCCCCTGCGCCTGGGTGAACGGGGCAGACTGGAGCTTCAGCCCCAGGTCCTGCTGCAGCGGGCGATTCAGGGCCGCACGGACAGCTACACCGCCCCCGGCAGAAGCCTGGCAGGCCCCCGGGTGAACCAGGACCTGCAGGGCGGCGATCTGTTCGGTCTGGTGGCGGTGCTCAACGCCCCCCTCGGCCGCTTCAGCCTGAAGGCCGACACCAGCCTCTCCACCTTCAGTCCCGACAACATCGCCGCCGGTACCCGCAGCATCGTGCGGCTGAGCACTCCCCTGGGGCTGCCGGGCCACACCAGCTCCCAGGGCCAGCTGTTCGGCGCTTACCGGGAGCGGGTTTACAACGGCAGCCTCGGCCTGCAGACCGTGGTGTATGCCTACGGCGGACAGCTCGAGGGAGGCCTCACCCTCAATCCCGATCCCGCCGACCGGGCCGGGGATCGGCGGCGCACCCCCTATCTCGGTCCGTGGAGCATCGACTGGCGGGCCGTGGCCGGCGATTACCAGGCGGCCCTGTTCCGCAGCGACGAACTCGACACGCTCTGGCGGGCTCGCTTCAACGCCGGTGTGAACGGCACGCTGCGGCTCTGGGACGCGGAACCGGATCCCGACCGGGAGGCGCTGCCGGCGCTGCGCTACTCGGCGCTGCCGATCCGGCCCGGAGTTGCGCTGGATTTCGGCCTGGCCACATCGCTGGCCCGCTACGAAGACGGCGCCCGCCAGAACACCCTCACGGTCTATGGCGGACCGGCCTTCACCCTGGGGCGGTTCCGTCAGCCCTGGTTCGACTACACCCAGGTGGCCGTGCTGCTGGGCGGCACCAGGCGCGACGGCCTCAGTCCCTTCGGCTTCGATCGGGCTGTGGACCTGCGCACGCTGAGCTTCCGCGCCGCCCAGCAGCTCTACGGGCCGCTGGTGGTGGAAGCGGGCGCCACGGTGAACATCGACGACAGCTCACGCTTCTACGGCGATGTGAGTTATTCCTACGTGGAGCTCAAACTGCAGCAGCGCTCGTACGAGCTTGGGGTGTACTACAGCCCTTACGACGGCATCGGCGGGATCCGCATCAAGCTCAACGACTTCAGCTTCAGTGGCAGTGGCAGCCCCTTCGTGCCCAGGCCAGCGGCTGAGCTCAGACCGCGCTGAAACCAGCCAGGTAGGGCAGGCGAGCGGCGGTATCGCCCAGGGCGGCAGCGTTGGCCAGCAACTGACCGGTGGCATCCCACTGGCCGCTCACCAGCATCTGGTGGGGGCCGGGATCGAGGTGCACCCGCCAGCGGTTGACGCCCACGAACTCGCTTTCCAGCTCCACCTCCAGGGTCTCCAGATCCAGCAGCAGCTCGGCGCCGGGGTCGGCGGCGATCGCCTCCTGCAGGGCGCGCACCGTAGCTGGCTCGGCGCTGAGGCAGGGGATGCCCAGGGCCAGGCAGTTGCCGAAGAAGATCTCGGCGAAGCTCTCGCCGATCAGGGCGCGGATGCCCCAGCGCATCAGCGCCTGGGGGGCGTGCTCGCGGCTGGAACCGCAGCCGAAGTTGCTGTTCACCACCAGCACCGAGGCCTCCCGGTGCTCCGGTCGATCAAAAGGGTGGGGGCCAGCCGCAGCGTTGGCCAGCTCGCTGCGGTCATCCGCGAAGGCGCCGCAGGCCAGATCGTCGAAGGTGACGCACTTGAGGAAGCGGGCCGGGATGATCCGGTCGGTGTCGATGTCGGCCCCCACCACGGCCACGCCGCGGCCGCGATGGGTGCGGATCGGGCCGGTGGGGAACGGGGCGGAGCTGGCCATGGCAGGGGAAGGGGCAGAAACGATCCAGAACGGAGCGGGGGGAACAGGACGAAGCAGCCGGCGCACTCAGGTCTGCAGCAGCGCGCGCACGTCGGTGACGCGACCGGTCACGGCGGCGGCGGCCACCATCGCCGGACTCATCAGCAGGGTGCGGCCCGTGGCCGAGCCCTGGCGGCCCTTGAAGTTGCGGTTGGAGGAGCTGGCGCTGATCTGGCGGCCCTCCAGGCGATCGGGGTTCATGGCCAGGCACATCGAGCAGCCGGGCTCACGCCACTCGAAACCGGCCTCCACAAACACCTGGTCGAGCCCCTCCGCCTCAGCCGCCGCGGCCACCTGCTCGCTGCCCGGCACCACGAAGGCCTTGATGCCGGGGGCCACCCGGCGTCCCCGGGCCACCGCTGCGGCGGCCTGCAAGTCGGAGAGACGGCCGTTGGTGCAGCTGCCGATGAAGCACACATCCACCGGCGTGCCGGCGATCGGCGTGCCGGGCTGCAGATCCATGTAGCGGTAGGCCTCCTCGGCCAGGGGCCGCTCCTCGGGCGGGGTCTGCTCCACCGTGGGCACGGCCTCGTCCACGCCGATGCCCTGGCCGGGGGTGATGCCCCAGGTGATGGTGGGGGCGATGGCGGCGGCCTCGAAGCGCACCTCGTCGTCGAACACGGCCTCGGGCCCGCTGGCCAGGCTGCTCCACCAAGCCACAGCGCGCCCCCAGGCCTCGCCGCTGGGGGCAAACGGCCGGCCCTGCAGATAGTCGAAGGTGGTCTGGTCAGGATTCACGTAGCCGCAGCGCGCCCCGCCCTCGATCGCCATGTTGCAGAGGGTCATGCGCTCCTCCATCGACAGGGCCGCAATCGCCGGGCCGGCGAACTCGTAGGCGTAACCCACGCCACCCTTCACCCCCAGGCTGCGGATCACGTGCAGCACCAGATCCTTGGCGAACACCCCCGGCTGAAGCTGGCCGTCCACCCAGATGCGGCGCACCTTGAGCTTGTTCATCGCCAGGCTCTGGCTGGCGAGCACGTCGCGCACCTGACTGGTGCCGATGCCGAAGGCGATGGCGCCGAAGGCGCCGTGGGTGGAGGTGTGGGAGTCGCCGCAGGCCACGGTCATGCCCGGCTGGCTGAGGCCCAGCTCCGGGGCGATCACGTGCACGATCCCCTGGCGGCCGCTGCCGATGCCATGGAGGGTGATGCCGTGCGCGGCGCAATTGGCCTCCAGAGTGGCCAGCATCTGCTCGGCGAGGGGATCGGCGAAGGGCCGGGCCTGGCTGGTGGTGGGCACGATGTGATCCACGGTGGCCACCGTGCGCTCGGGATGGCGCACCGGCAGGTCCAGATCCTTGAGAGCCGCGAAGGCCTGGGGGCTCGTGACCTCGTGGATCAGGTGCAGGCCGATGAACAGCTGGGTGGAACCGCCCGGCAGCTCCGCCACCCGGTGCAGATCCCAGACCTTGTCGTACAGCGTTGCCGCGCTCACCCGTGGCCCTCCCACAAGAGCTGACCGACCACCCTAGGCGGCGACGCTGAAACCGATCGCCGCGCCAGCCGATCAGGGTTCGGCGACCGGGCATCACAGCACCGCCGCACCGGCTGCAGAATCCTGCGCAATCCATTCCCATCCCAGCCGCTCGGACGCTGTTCTGCCCAGATCCGCCGGCCCCCGGTCCCGCCCGATCAGACCGATGCGCATCGCCCAGATCTCACCCCTCTACGAGAGCGTTCCACCCCAGCGTTACGGCGGCACCGAGCGGGTGGTCCATTACCTCACGGAGGAACTGGTGCGGCGGGGCCACGACGTCACCCTGTTCGCCAGCGGCGACTCCCAGACCAGCGCCGTGCTGGAGCCCTGCGTGCCGGAAGCCCTGAGGCTGGCCGGCTACGCCGGCGATCCGCTCGTGCCGGAACTGATCCAGCTGGATCGGCTCGCCGGCCAGCTGGAGCGCTTCGACGTGGTGCACTTCCACACCGGCCACCTGCACTATCCACTGCTGCACCGGCTGCCGGTGGCCTGGCTGAACACCCTGCACGGGCCGCTGAATGCCGCCGACAAGGCGGCCCTGTTCGGCCACTTCGAGCGGGTGCCGCTGGTGTCGATCTCCGATGCCCAGCGCACGCCGGTGCCCAACGCCCACTGGCTGGGCACGGTGTATCACGGCCTGCCGCTGGAGCTGTACCAGCCGGTGGCGGAGCCGCAGGAGTATCTGGCCTTCATCGGCCGGGTGTCGCCGGAGAAGCGGCTCGACCGGGCAATCGCCATCGCCACCGCGGTGGGGCTGCCCCTGAAGGTGGCCGCCAAGATCGACAGTGTCGACCGCAGCTACTACGAGAGCGCGATCGCGCCCCTGATCCAGGGCAATCCCCTGGTGGAGTTCATCGGTGAAGTGGATGACGCCGGCAAGCAGGAGCTGCTGGGCCATGCCCTGGCCCTGCTGTTCCCGATCGACTGGCCCGAGCCCTTCGGCCTGGTGATGATTGAGGCCAATGCCTGTTCCACCCCTGTGATCGCCTGGCGCAATGGGTCCACCCCGGAGGTGGTCAGGCCCGGCTGCAACGGCGAACTGGTGGAGTCGATCGAGGCGGCCGTGGCGGCGGTACGCCGGATCGATCGGCTGCAGCGAAGCGCGGTGCGGGCCGATTTCGAGCAGCGTTTCAGCGCCGCCCGCCAGGCCGCCGACTACGAACGGCTTTACCTGCACCAGATCCAGGCCCGCAGCGACCTCAGCCTGCGCCGCCTCCCCCTGCTCGATCCCATCGATCCGCTGCGGTATGCCGCATGACCAGCTCTCCCCGTTCGTGCTCAAGAACGGGGAAACCTTCGCGATGCTCGACGGCCGTGGCGAGATCTGCCCGGCCACCCATCCGGATTCCGGCCTGTTCCACCGCGGCACCCGCCACCTGAGCCGGTTGGAGCTGCGGCTGTGGGACCGCCCAGCAGCGGTGCTCAGTGCCACCGAACGGGGCGAGATGGGAGTGCACATCAGCCACCAGAGCGATGAGGCCGGACGGGTGCACCTGGAGCGCACCACCGTGCTCACGCCCACGGCCTGCCTGCAGCAGCTGCGTTTTCACAGCTACGCCCACCACAGCCTGCGGGTGCCGATCCGGATCAGCCTCGATGCCGACTTCCGCGACATCTTCGAAATCAGAGGGGCCCAGCGGCCCCGCAGGGGCTGCACGGTGCGCAGCTGCAGCCGGGAAGGGCTGGAGCTGGTGTACAGCGGTCTCGACGGGCAGGACCGCCACACCCTGGTCCGGCTCGGCGGCCCCCTGGAGGAGGTGAGGGACCAGGAGCTGGTGCTGGAGCTCGCCCTCGAACCCAGGCTGCCGCGGCGGCTGTGCCTGGTGTTCGACCTGCGGCCCGGCGGCGATGACAGCACTGCCGAGCAGGCCTTCGACGGCGCCCTGGAGGCGACCGTCGACCGATTCCGGGAGGCGCGGCGGCTGGCGGCCGAGGTGAGCAGCGACAACCCGGCGTTCAACACCTGGATCGCCCGCTCCTTCTCCGATGTGCATCTGCTCTCCAGCCAGCTGGAGCACGGGCTCTATCCCTACGCCGGCGTGCCCTGGTTCAGCTGCCCCTTCGGCCGCGATGGCCTGATCACCGCCCGCCAGCTGCTGCTGTTCGAGCCGCGGCTGGCCCGGGGCGTGCTCGGCTTCCTGGCCGAGCATCAGGCCAGCCAGGGCGACCCGGCCAGCGACGCCGAGGCTGGCAAGATCCTGCACGAGGCGCGTCTCGGCGAGATGGCGGCCCTGGGCGAGGTGCCCTTCGCCCGCTACTACGGCAGCGTCGATGCCACGCC
>Ga0079302_1000425_pt1 | contig 10768 bp, 8 predicted proteins | sample Wag4_2014_7_16_FD_75102 | JGI IMG/M metagenome (GOLD analysis project Ga0079302, IMG submission 75102) | Fresh water mixed with fracking chemicals microbial communities from Ohio, USA - Utica-2 Time Series FC 2014_7_16 | ecosystem: Engineered > Industrial production > Chemical products > Input... | reverse complement strand
GCTGCAAGTGGAAGTCCACCACCGATTGATTTTGCAAGAGTAATGAGATCTGGCTTTACACCAAGTCGGGCAGAGGCGCCATGTGCTCCAGCGGTAAGACCCGTCTTTACTTCATCAAAGATAAGAACAACGTTGTATTGATCGCAGAGTTCGCGAACTCGCTGGAGGTAACCAGCATCAGGTAGAACAATTGCGAGGTTCTCAAGAACTGGCTCAACGATAAAGCACGCAATCTTCTTCGCGTTCTTCTTAAACATTTTTTCCAGAGATTCAATATTGTTAAAAGGAACAACGTAGATATCGCCAGGAACTAAGTTGGGCTCAACATAAGGAGTTGGCTTCTTTGGGTTACCTGCTTTTTCTACCGGCGGTTTAGCAGAGACTACAAATGGGTCGTAGCTTCCGTGGTATCCACCTTCTACTTTAAGGATTCCCATCTTCTGGGTTGCCGAACGAGCTACGCGAACTGCGTACATGGTTGATTCGGTACCAGAGTTGGTGAAGCGAACCTGATCGATTCCAAAGCGCTTGCAGATTCGCTCTGCGGCATCGGTGGAGGTAGGTGAAGGTGTAACGAAGAGCATTCCCTGATTGAGTGCACTCTGAATCTCTTCAACGACAACTGGGTTGAGGTGGCCGGCGAGCATTGCGCCAAAGCCCATGGAGAGATCGAGCAGTTGGCGGCCATCGACATCGGTCATGTAGGCGCCCTTGGCGGAGACGATTGAGATTGGGTATGGATCCCAGTGCTGGAAGCTAGAGGTGACACCGAGCGGCAGTGAGTCAAAGGCGCGCTTGCTCTCGAGTTCAGAGCCCTTGGTGTTCTTAGTGAAAAGTTCCCACTCGGCGGCAAGTACTGCGGCAACTTTCTCAGGTGAGATTGGAGTGGATGTTGTTGGTACGTAACGATGTGATGTTGCTTGTTGCGATTGGATCGCTGCTTGTGTAGTCATTGTAAAGCTGTACGGCAAAAGTTTCTGATTTAGAAACCGTTTGAGAAGTACTCTCCCTTTAGTCTTGCGAATGAACGCAAAGCAATTATCTATGATGCGGTAAAAACTTGCAACAAATAACTATTTCAGCGAGTTTTACGCACGAATAATCTGAATTGCATTCAATACGATAATTCCGACCGCCACGATAATTCCAAGATACTTTGCAGGTAAGCGACCGACAAGCTTTGCAGCTATTGGGGCAGCGATTACTCCGCCTAGAGCTAAACCGCCAACCGTCGCCCAATTGATATCTATTCGTCCAATTTGCGCTAAGAATCCGGCAGAGGCACAGAGTGCAACAACAAATTCTGCTGCACTTACTGTTCCGATAACTTTACGAGGTTCAGTAGCAGTTGTTGTCATAAGTGTTGGTGTGACGATTGGTCCCCAACCTCCACCACCTGATGCGTCAACAAATCCACCGGTGAAACCTAAGTAGGTGAGAAATCGTGGATTCTTGATCTGCAAAGAATTTATCTGAGGCTCTGACTTAAAGACATTGCGATAGAGAAGTAAGAAACCTAAGAAGAGAAGGAGAGTCGAAATAAATATCTTTGAACTTGAGATGTCTATAAACGAGAGAAAGGTTGCACCAAGGAAAGCACCAATGCCACCAGGGATAGCTAATCGCAAGAGAATTTTCTTATCTATATTCTCAGCGTGCCAATGTGAGGCACCAGAAGCGAGAGTCGTACCAATTTCGGCGATATGAACAGCCGTTGAGGCAACTACTGCAGATGCCCCCAGTGTCACCAAAAGAGTTGAGCTGGTAAGCCCAAAACCCATTCCTAGAGAGCCATCGATTAACTGAGCTACTGATCCTACGAGTGCAAAGAGGAGCCAATTCATAAAAGAATCTTAATTATCTTCTCAACACTCTCGGTGACAGACACGGTTCCATCGAGGTGTAAATCTGGCGAAGTAGGTCTCTCGTAGTCTTGTCCTACACCAGTGAAGTTTGGAATCTCTCCTGCTGCAGACTTCTTGTAAAGTCCCTTGGGGTCACGCGAACGACACGTTTCAACTGGTGTATCAACGAATACTTCGATGAACTCGCCATCTTCAAAAATACTCTTTGCGCGTTGGCGGTCGACTTCAAAAGGACTTACCAACGCAGTAATCACGATTAGACCAGCGTCAACCATGAGCTTGGCAACTTCTGAGACGCGTCGAACATTCTCGGCTCGATCTTCGGGAGTGAATCCAAGATCCATATTCAGACCCAATCGCAAGTTGTCACCATCTAATACGTATGCGTGCGCACCGGAAGCAAAGAGTCGTTGCTCTAAAGCGTTAGCAATTGTTGATTTACCTGAACCTGATAAACCGGTAAGCCAGATAACGCGCCCCCGCTGTGATTTCTGCGCTCCACGTTGGACTTTAGTAATCTCATAATCTTGATGTGTAACGTTTGACGCTCGTCGCAGTGAATGGCGAACCATGCCGGCGCCAACTGTTTTCAGCGTTAAGCGATCCACGAGAATAAAGTTTCCAAATTCGCGTGACTCTGTATACGCCCGCATGATTACCGGAATATCAGTAGCGACCTCTACATCTCCGATCTCATTCATCGCCAGCGCATCTGAAGAAATATGTTCGCCGGTATTGACATCAATTTTGTGTCGTATTTTTGTAATAATTGCTGGCGTTGTCGTGGCGCCACTCACTAGTAAGTAGGACCGACTGTGAATGAGCGGCTCCTCGTTTAGCCAGACAACATGGGCAGCTAATCGATCGGATGGGGTTAAGTCATCGGCAGATTGCGCGATGACATCGCCTCGAGTGACATCTACTTCAGGTTCCAATACCAATGTCACAGCAGAATCCAATTCAGCAACATCGTGCTCCTGATTGAAGGTCACGATTGAGGCAACCTTTGCCTTCTGCTTACTTGGGAAAATTGTGACTTCATCACCCTTGCGAAAACTTCCGCGGCGAACAGTGCCCGCGAGTCCGCGGAAGTTTTCTGCTCTTGCAATCATCTGAATTCGCATCAACCCTTGGGCATCTGCATCGACGGGCTTGCTCCAGCCTTGAATGCAGTCAATGAGCGTATTTCCGGTATACCAATTCATGTTTTCACTTGGGTAAACAACGTTATCGCCTGAGAGCGCGCTCAAAGGAATGATGTGAACATCTTTAAGTTGAAGCCGGTCAATAGTTTTTTGAATCTCAGTTGAAATGTCATCAAATACTTTTTTGTCAAAGCCGACCGCATCTAGTTTATTGATGGCAACAATTACGCGAGATACGCCCATAAGTGAACAGATTGTTAGGTGGCGCAATGTTTGTGTGCGAACACCCTTAATTCCATCGACTAGTACGAGTGCAATATCAGCACGCGATGCAGCAACAACCATATTTCGGGTGTACTGCTCATGTCCGGGCGCATCGCTAATAATCAGACGTTTGCCATCTAACAGATTCATAGATCGGTAGGCGACATCAATGGTGATGCCTTGTTCGCGCTCAGCTTCTAAACCATCGGTGAGAAGACTGAAATCAATTTCTCCAGCAGGAATAGTCGAACCTGTGCGACGCACTTTCCTGGCTGCGCCAATGGTGTCGTACGGAATACTGTCGGTCTCTACTAAAAGGCGACCAATCAGGGTTGATTTACCATCATCCACACTGCCACACGTTAAAAGGCGAACTATTGCACCGGACATTAGAAGTACCCCTCGGTCTTCTTCTTCTCCATAGAATCTTCATTGTCGCCATCAATAAGTCTTGTGGCTCGCTCACTTAACTTCACTTGCAATACTTCTTCGACGACATCCTCGATAGTGTGGGCGCTGGATTCAACTGCCGCGGTAAGCGGGTAACACCCTAATGTGCGGAAGCGAACCTGCTTCATAAACGGTGTTTCGCCATCCTGTAGTTGATAACGATCATCATCGACCATGATTAATTGATCGCCACGTTTAACAACTGGACGTTCTTTTGCAAAGTAGAGCGGATTTACTTCGATACCTTCTTGCAAGATGTAATGCCAAATATCATTCTCGGTCCAATCTGAAATAGGAAAGACGCGCATAGTCTGTCCTGGGCCGAGCCGAGTGTTGTAGGTATTCCAAAGTTCTGGGCGTTGTTCACGAGGATTCCATCGATGGCCAGGATCGCGGACGCTAAAGATTCTCTCCTTCGCGCGAGACTTCTCTTCATCTCGTCGAGATCCGCCAATTGCAGCATCAAAGCCATGTAAATCAAGGGCCTCGCGCAGCGCGACAGTCTTCATCACACGCGTGTACTCCGAGATACCTGTTGTAAATGGAGTGATATTTGCTTCTACGCCAGCTTGGTTTGTATGGACAATTAAATTTGAATTTGTCTCTGCAACGACACGATCTCGAAAGGAGATCATCTCCTTAAATTTCCAGGTGGTATCGATGTGAAGTAGTGGAAACGGTATCGGCGCTGGATAAAAAGCTTTTCGCGCAAGATGTAATAGAACTGTTGAATCCTTACCTATTGAGTACATCATGACTGGCTTGCGGAAACCAACCGCAGTCTCACGGAAGATCTCTATCGATTCGTTCTCGAGTTCCTTCAGAACACGCTTTTTTATAGTCATGTCAGCACCTTTGGAAATACGAAGTCAGCGTAATTCTTACCCATTGATGAGAGAAAATCATCCTGAACCTTATTGGAGCGATCCTGCTTTACTGTTGTTGGAGCAAGAGTTAACTTATCCCAATCTGAGAATCCTTTAAAGTGTGCAAAACTCTGAATCTCTCGCACCTTATCTGGGCTATGTAAATCATCGAAATCAACGTCAAGAATATGGCAGCCCTGATCCTGTGCAAATTTTAAGTAATGGGTATAAAACTTGGTGAAGTCATCAATAAAGCGATTCAACTCAGCTGCATCTAAATTAATCACGAGATCCGAAGTCGAAGCCGTGTGCCATTTACCGGTTGCATTGGCCTTCTTATGAGATACAAAACGATCGAGATGGTTTCTGCGCAAGAAAATTATGTGGGGCTTATATTCAGAGATGAGCGATTCCAGCAAGTTATCAGGCAGATGCTGCGGAAAAATCTTTATTACGTGTATGCCAGGAATCTTTTTTAGGGCGTCCAATGTTCTATGAGCATCTAAGGATGTTGTTTCGAATTTGTTGTAAGACCAATTCTTTCGTTGTTGTTTCAGATTTTGTGAGTATCGAAATGAGAAGAACGGATAGAAGCGATTAATCTTCTCAATGTTTTTATTCCAAGCATTGAAGATAAAAAATTCACCGTAGTAGTGGAATCCCACATGATCATTGGATAGCAAGCTACCGATTGCGTGGGTGCCAGAACGGGGAAATGAAAGTATAAAAACTATTTTTGAATCTGATGGGCCAGGCTTACGAAGGTATTTGGCAACAAAGTAAGGCAGAAGTGCCCTCACATTAAGGAGAAACTTCTTTGTTGAGGGCATTTTGCCTTGGCTAGACACTTTTGAATCTTATCAGTCGAAGTTTTGAAGATTGATAGTCTTGCCTAGTGTCAGAGCCAGCAATTACGAGTCTCGGTAAACTCACCAGTTTTTCTCAGGAAATTGCCGCTCTAGAACTATTGCGAAAAAGCCGGAGATCAAAAATTAAACAGTATCCCTCAGTCTCCGTGCTTGTTTCAACGGTTCGCTCAGACGATCTTGCTAATCTGCTTAATCAGCTCTGCACCCAGACACTGACCAAATTTGAGTTAATGATTGGCTTGCATGCAATTGAGTTAAATACAACGCACAAGAAACTCATTAAAGAGCTAAGCCAGAGAAAAGTTTCAGTGCATCTTCACAGTTTTGCCAAGGAGCAGAATCTCGGCAGTATTCTCTCCGCGCTTGCTGAAGCTTCAACCGGGGATTACATCGCGAAGATGGATGACGATGACTATTACGGCCCAGAACATCTAAGGGATCTAGTAGATGCCGCAATCGAGACCGGCGCTGATGTTGTCGGTAGAGCCATGAATTATGTTTATTTAGAGCCGTTGCAGCTGACGGTACGACGATTCTCACCACACGGCACGCAAGCGGTTGAGTTATGGAGTGACTGGGTTTGCGGTGGCACGATTTTGGCGAAGCGGTTGAGTGCGCAGGCGGCCGGTTGGTTTGGAGATGGATACACCGCGGTAGATCGCTACTTGCTAAGCGGAGTGACAAATAATGGCGGAAAAATATGGCGCACTTTTGGTGCCGGATATGTTTATCGCCGAACATTCACATTCCATACCTATGCGACCAATTATTCAAAGTATCTCAACGGCGCAAACGAGCATGTCGTCGGTCAGTGGCAGCACCCGATATTTGGGAGCTACAGCAAATGAGTACTCAATTTCGATTCGAACGGCCAGAAGAGCTTGCAATCGTTACTCGACCATCGCTATCTGTTGCAGTCGTAATTTCATGCCGAGATGGTCAGGAGAAACTAGATCTAGTGCTGGCTTCTTTGTGCGCTCAGAGTTATCCATCAAAGCTTCTTCATGTGTACATAATCGATGATGGCAGCCAAGTGGCCATCACAATTCCAGCTCTTGCACCAAAAAATACCAACATCATTCGCTATAAGAACTCTCCATCACATTGGGGCAAGACAGCAGCCACCAATGACTGTGTAGCAAAACTTAAGGAAGATGTCTTGTGGTTTGTGGATGCGGATATGGTTTTTGAACCAACTCACCTGGCAGAACATATGAAGTGGCACCACGACGCCGACGATTACGTTGTGTTGGGATGGAAGAGATTTGTACAAGAGTGGGGCTACACCCCGAAAGATCTCTATCACTCGCTATCACAAGGTGAATTTCATAATCTGCACAAGCAAAGTTGGAGTAAGGATCTGTGGGAAGAGCGAATCAATCGCACAGATGATTTACGGAAACCAGCGCTAGAAGGCTACCGATCAGTGGTGGGTGCGACTTTCTCAATCATGAATTCACAATGGTCCAAATTGGGCGGTTATAACCGTGAACTCATTACGGGAGAAGATACTGAACTTGGTTGGCGCATTTTTGTAAATGGACTACGAACAGTCCCTGAGCGTAACGCCCATTCATGGCACTTAGGATTTAGTACAGTTGAAAAGAATAAAGATTTAATTCAACGCCACAATGATCCGGCGCTAGCGCAGTTCATACCCGAAATGCACTCAATTCGCTCACGTTATGAATTCGATTGGAAAGTTCCAACGTACAAAATCTTCTTTGATGTCCGAAACCTAAAATTATCCGAACTACTTGAGTATCAGACCGAACTCTTGGCACTCAAAGGAACCTCGGCTCATTTCACATTACTTGGCCCGTGGAAAGTACTAAGAAATCGATACTCTCCGACGACAGATGAATACGCAGATCTACGCGAAATTCACTCTTGGCTCAAGGGCGATGAGCGCTTTGACTTTGTGGAGATTGGCTCTGATGTAAATCTCACGATAGATGACATCATTGAACTAATCGAGCCAAGTTCCACTGCGCACTATATTTTCGCCGAAGGTAAGTTAAAAGTTAACTTTAAGCACTTGTCTGATTATCAGCTCTTGAAAGGCGAAGGCCTAACTGGAATCGTTGATCAGGAAGATAATCGCGCTTTTGTAATTTTTGGTCCAGCGCTAGCTCGGGCAGTATCAACCGGTGGATGGGTTTATGAAAACATCTCACAGCAGTGGGGGATTTCGTGGCTGACCCATGAGAGATTCATGCAAGTAAACGTAGGCAAGCGTTCTCGGATTGGTCGATTCTTCAGATTCATTAAGCGTGAAGGAAAGAAAGTTAACTCACCTAAACAGTTGGCTATTTTTATTAAGAAGCTTGCAAAGTTGGTCTTGCGAAAAGTATTGCGCAATGGGTAAACCAACGATCATCCTTGCGACGAGCAATGGAATTGGAATGGGTCATTTAGCTAGAGCAACGGCGATAGCAGAAGCGATGAAGGATTTTGCTACACCCGTAATTGTCTCTGTCGCTGGTGGTATTGCAGAAATTCCTGCCGCAACTGGAATTCGATGTGAGTACATCCCTGGAAAAACTAGAGGATGGATGCCTCGAAAGAATTGGGATACTTACTTTCGTGATCGCTTAGTTGCAATAGCGCACGAGACCGGCGCCAGCGTAATCTCCTTCGATGGCGTAGTTCCATATCCTGGCTTTATCGCTACTAAATTAATTGATCCTAAATTACAACTCGTGTGGGTCAGGCGAGGTATGTGGCAGAAAAATCTTTTGCGCTTTGTCTTACCGTTCCAATCGCAGTTGGTAGATCAAGTGATCGAACCAGGAGATTTTGCTCGAGCTTATGACCTAGGTCCGACTTCAGGGCGCACGGAGGCGATAGTTACCGCTCCGGTCTCGCTCTTTCAAAAAGAGAGTGCACTTTCACGCGATGCTGCTCGAAAAGTATTAGGTCTTGATCCCACACGTCCGGCAGTGCTGGTTCAACTTGGCACTGGCGAAAGCGATGTGAATGAAAAAATGAGAGCTGCACTCTCAGGTTTACTAGGATGGAAAGATTTGCAAGTTGTACTCACAAAGAATCCAGTTGATAAAAATGGATCCTCATTAGCTCCTGCAGGATTAGATATTCGGGTCGTGCGCCACTTCCCATTAGCTCAGGTACTGCACGCCTTTGATGCAAGTGTTTGCGCAACGGGATACAACGGCGTGCACGAACTATTGCCCGCGCAAGTACCGACCGTATTTGTCTCAAATATTCGAGGAACAGATGATCAAGAGGCGCGTGCGCAGTGGTGTCACGACATGGGCTTTGCGTTGCGAGCTAACCAGGCAGATTTAAAGAGCATTACGGCAACCGTCAAAAAGCTACAAGATTCACAAGTTCGCGAACGCCTTCATAATCAATGCGCTCACCTTCCTGATCCTGTCGGGGGAGACGAGATTGCGAAGATTCTTTATGAGTTCTCACTCAAGAGTGAAAATTCTCGTGATGCGCAACTTCAGAGATTAAAGCGAGTTTTATTCTGGGGAGTTCTACGAAGACTGGCCCTTGCTTACCGGGTAATAAATCCACACAAGGTAGATAACAAAGTGCAGAACGAAGGCCCAATCTGGGGGTCACAGAATTCGGCTGAAGAACTTCATCCTTTGATAAAAGGAAACGTTCGATTCGAACACCTCATCACTGGTGCTTCCGAGAATTACATTAAGCGGCGCAAAGTGATTGCAGAAACTGCCTACGGCCTCAAGTAACTCTTGAATCCGAGCCCTTAATCTTTTCGTATTGCCGTGTCTCGGTGAGATCTCTCATCCTTTGAAATCCATCCCACACTTCTACATAGGAAGTGGTAAGCGGGGAGATAGCTAGACGTATTGTGTTAGGTGTTCGGTAATCGGGAATGACATTGGCAAATTTGCGAAGCGCTACACAGATTCTCGCTGCATCAGGGTGACCAATAGATATATGACCGCCACGTTCCTGAGGATTTCTTGAAGTGAGAAGTGTGTAGCCGATAGGTGCTAACCATTCATCAAATAAATCAATCATCATCTGAGTTCCGGTGGCTGCCTTCGCTGCAATCACTTCGATACCTGCTTCTTCAATCATCGCAAAGGAAACTTGAATACCGCGAATGCCAATGATTGATGGACTAGCAATTTGGAAACCACGAATTCCATTGGCCTTTACAAACTCTGCCCCCATGCCAAATTGATCCTCGTTGGCAAACCATCCTTGAATTGGAGTGTGTAATTCATTTTGAATTTTCTTGTTCACATATAACCAGGCCGGAGCACCAGGCCCGGCATTGCCATATTTATATGTGCACCCGACTGCTAAATCAACACCATTTTCATCAAAGTTCAACTCGATTGCACCGGCGGCATGGCTGGCATCCCACACAACGAGGGCTCCATATTTCCGAGCCAAGTCAGTGATGGACTTTATATCTGTGCGTGCACCTGATCGATATTGAATTACTTCGAAAGTTACCAGCGCAACATCTTCCGACATGTACTTCTCAAGCAAAGCTGCAGTAATTAATTCATTCTCTGCAATCTTAGGATCCTCATTGTCAATGATTACTAGATTGAGTCCGTGGTATTTAGCAATACCATCAAGAATGTAACGGTCAGTTGGAAAGTTTGCGGCATCTGTAATAATCGTTTTTCGACCAGGGCGCGCGCCAATTGCGGCAAGACATAGTTGATAGAAGTTAACCGATGTTGTGTCGCAGACTAGAACTTGGCCTTGCGCCGCACCCAGAACTGCTCGACCCAAAAGATCCCCCGCCACCTGTGCTTCATCTATCCAATGGCTCCAACCGGTAACGACTTCCTTGCCCCACTCTTGCGAGAGGTAATCTCCGATGACTTTGACTGTGGCATGGGGCAACCGGCCGAGCGAATTTCCGTCGAGGTAGCAGAGATTTGGGTCAGTTATCACAAACTTACTTCGGTAATCGGCAAGCGGGTCGCTTTGATCGAGCTCTAATGCGTAAGCACGGTCAGTAACCTTCATAGTTCAAAGGTACGCTCTCCTACCGTGGCGCGCAACGTTGTAAATGTCGAAGAGGTATTTAAAGCCTTTGATATTCGCCCACTTCTTGATGGGGTTTCACTTGGTGTTTCAGAGGGTGATCGAATCGGAATAGTTGGACGCAACGGTTCTGGCAAGAGTACTTTGATGAAGATTATTGCAGGTACGGAAGAACCAGATTCTGGCCGAGTAACAAAATCAAGCGCTGCACGTATTGGAATTCTTTCTCAAATTGATACAGCCGCGGCAGATGCAACAGTGGGTGATGTTGTCATTGGTAATCGCGAGAAACATGAATGGGC
>Ga0079302_1000421_pt1 | contig 10809 bp, 9 predicted proteins | sample Wag4_2014_7_16_FD_75102 | JGI IMG/M metagenome (GOLD analysis project Ga0079302, IMG submission 75102) | Fresh water mixed with fracking chemicals microbial communities from Ohio, USA - Utica-2 Time Series FC 2014_7_16 | ecosystem: Engineered > Industrial production > Chemical products > Input... | reverse complement strand
GATCTATCGTCCTCTTCAGGATGGTCAGCCTTAGTGAAGTACGACAAGTTAGTCATCTTCCCTGACTTCCAGGTAGCAGCAGCAAACGAAGTCTTCTACTTGGACAACCTTGCCGTCAATGGAGCAGTAACTCCTCAGATCACTATCGTCCCTGTTGTTCCAGAACCGCCAGCAACTAAGGTAAAGCCAACAGTGAGAAAGGCAGCTTCTGTTTCAACAAAGACACCTAAGGTTGGAGTTACTCTGACTGCTTCTAAGGGTCTATACAGTGGAAGCTCAACTATCACTTACAAGTACACCTGGTACCGCTGTTCAGTTCTTGGTAAGACAGCTCTAAAGTCAAAGCCAGCTGCATCAGCTAAGTGCTCAGTAATCTCTGGAAAGACTTCTAGCTCATTGAAGCTAAGCAAGTCTGATAAGGGTAAGTACATTAGAGTCATGGTTACAGCTAAGAACTCTAAGGGTTCTGTATACAACATGTCTAAATCGACCACCAAAAAGGTCAAGTAACTAAAAGAGATTGGAACTAAACCCCCGAAGATAAATCTCCGGGGGTTTAGTTGTTAAGTCTTAGCTAACTGCTTTTTTGATCAGAGCTTTAATTTCAGCCTCAACCTTTGGGGTTAGTTTGGTAAGCGCGTATGACGATGGCCAGAATGTTCCGGTGTCCAAGTTAGCGTGTTCAGAAAAACCTAGAGTTGAAAGTCTAGTTTTGAACTTGGCTGCGTTTTGGAAGAAGATGATGACTTTACCTGTCTTACCTGGAGTGTAGAAGGCAGGCATGCCGTACCAAGTCTTTGGAATTAGATGAGGAGCGTTCTTAGCAACTAGCTCTTGAATCTTGAGAGCCATGGCTTTTTCATCCTTTGGCATCTCATTGACTTTCTCCATGAAAGCTTTTAGATCAGCTGCTCCACTGGCTGCCTGCTTGGCTTCAGCGGCTCTGTCTTTCATAGCCTGGCGTTCTGCTGCTGTGAAACTTGCAGTTGTTTTCTTCTCGGCCATGGGACTTCCTTTCAACTAATACATCTAATTTTAAGCCACTGTTTTGGCGTAACCTTAACCAATGAGTGATCTAGACGCAGTCGGCCAGAGGGATAACTGGATTTGCTGGATTTGTGATGAGCCAGTTGATTCGGAAGGGTCTGTCAACAATGACCGCGGACCTTCGGCAGATAGCTATTTTGTTGTCAAAGCCAAAAAGGGCGAAAAAGCCAATGAGCGTCTAGCCCATAGAGCCTGCAACACCATGAAGGGCAAAATAGACCCTGTTATCCAGTGGCCTTCTCATCTAATGGTGTTTGAGCCAGCTCCGATTATTGCAACAGTAGAGCGGTTAGCTAAGAAGGGTGGCAAAGAGGCTATTGGTCGCTGTGCCGATAGTAAAGATGCCGACCTCGCATCATCTTGGCTTGTAGATCGACTTTCTAGGTTTGCACCTGACTCAGAGTTCAAGGTCGACATCATTCAAGGTGGCGGTCAGTACGTTCTTATGCTGAAAGCTAACTAACGTGGCTAAGCCAATCAAAGTCATTTTCCTAACCTTCTACTTTGAAGCTTGGGATGCCTTTGATGATATCTATAGACAGATGAAAGCTGACTCTAGATTTGACCCAATGGTTATCACAATGCCTAGAAAGCTAACCGGTTATGAAAAGTTTCGTGATGAGGAACTAGTTAGCTCATATCTAGACACACTCGGCATAGATCACGAGCGATTCCAGTTCAAGAAGAGTAAAGACGGGCTAGCAAGACTCAAGGAATTAGCTCCAGACTATTTATTCTTGAACTACCCTTGGCAAAGAAATTACAAGAAGAACTACCAGATAGAAAAACTGGTTGAGTTCACCAAGGTTTGTTATGTTCCTTACTTCTCAACTTCACTGGTAAATGAACCAGGAGTTGATGGAGTGGCTCTTCATCAGTACACTCAACCAACTCATGAGCAAGCTCACATGGTTTTCCTGCAGGATGCTGACACTAAAGAAGCTTTTGACAGTAACGGTAGAGCTGATCACGCTTTCCTAACTGGTACACCGAAGATTGATGCACTTCTAGAAGCTAAAGACAAAGTTGAACCAGCGTGGCCAATTGATAGAACGCTTAGTGATGGCACAAACCCAAGGAGGGTAATCTGGGCACCTCACCATAGTTATGGTGCTAGCTGGTTGAACTTCGGTCACTTCACCAATCAAAAAGATTCAATGCTTGAGTATGCTCAAAAAAATCCAGACATAGACATAGTCCTACGACCTCACCCATTCTTATTTGGAACTTTGACCGGTAGAGATCTGATGACTCCCGAAGAGTTGACACAGTGGAGGGTGAAGTGGGATTCACTGCCAAACACATTTACAGACATCGATGGACCCTTCACATCTTTAGCTCTCGCATCAGATGTCATGATCACTGATGGAGTTTCATTTATTGCTGAATACCCTCTTGTAACTAGAAAGTCTGTTATTTTCTGGGAGAAGCCAGATCACTGGGAGTTCTCTCCACTGGGTAAGATCGCCGCAGCTACAGCTCACACAGTTTCATCCATGGAGCAGGTTGTGGAAGCTTTGGAACTGGCTAAGGCGGAGAAACTAGCTCCTAAGGAGCAGGAGATAGACGCTCTAATCAAGGCTGTTAGGCCAGGTAAGACCAGTGCTGCAACAGCGATTGTGAGCCTAGTTCTAGGCGATTACTCCTCAGATAAAGGGGATTAGCACCCTTAGAGGGCTAAAAGTACCAATTTGAGCCCGAGAGAGTAGATTAGAGCCTGAAATGAAAAAACTTCCAAGGCTTTCGGCAACTCAGTCGATTGCAGCAGCCTTCACGGCTCTAATTGTTATAGGCACAGTACTTCTAATGTTGCCGATTTCTTCTGCCTCAGGAGAAGCAACAAACTTCTTCGATGCCCTCCTTACTTCTACTTCATCATTTACAGTTACAGGTTTAGCTTCTGTTGATACCGGAGCATACTGGTCTACTTTTGGTCACGTTGTCATTGCATTTGGTGTCCAGGTAGGTGGTATCGGAATCATCGCTTTCGCGACTCTCGTGGCTTTTCTTTTGGATGGAAAGATTTCTATCAAGAACAGATCCACAGTTCAAGCTGAATCTTCTGCACCTAGGAAGATGGACATCAAGTCATACTTGAGAACAATTGTGAAGATGCTCCTATTCTTCCAATCCATTCTGTTTGTGATCTTGGCAGTTAGATTCTTTACTGAGTATGGCTATTCATGGGATAAAGCTATATCCCACGGAGCATTCCATTCTCTAATGACTGTGAATCACGCTGGGTTTGCTTTGTATGCGGACAGCATGATTAGCTTCGCTAAAGACCCTTGGATAATTCTCTCCATGGTTGTTTTTGCAATTGTTGCTTCTTTCGGTATTCCAGTTCTCTCTGAGATTAGAGATCGACTAAAGCTCGTTGTTTACAAGAGATTGGGTAAGGACGCTGGATACACAGTTCCAAAGCAGTGGTCCTTGAATTCACGAATAGTTTTGTGGGCTACCTTGTTCTTGACAGCAGTGGGTACATTAGGCACAGCAATAGCAGAGTGGAACAATCCAGACACTATTGGTTCTGATAATCCTTTACAAAAACTAATGTCCAGCCTCTTCAACGCTTCAATGACTCGTACGGTTGGCTTCAACTCAATTCCTACGGGGGAGATGGATCCAGGCTCTTGGATTGGTTATAACATACTGATGTTCATCGGTGGGGCTAGCGGTTCTACTGCAGGTGGTATCAAGATTGGTACTGCTGTAATTCTTATCTTTATCGTTTACACAGAGATCCGCGGAGATGCAGCAGTGAACGTTGGAAACAGAAGACTGCCAAGGTCTATGCAGAGACAAGCTCTAACAATTGTCACCCTCTACTCTGCAGTGATTATCGGTGCTCTCTTCATTCTTAGATTTACTACTAACTTCACCACAGACCAATTGCTCTTTGAGATTATTTCCTCAATTGGAACTGTGGGTCTCTCTACCGGTATTACCCCAGATCTTCCCGACCATGCCAAGTTCTTGCTCTCACTAGTAATGCTGTTTGGTCGTCTAGGCCCTATCGTTGTTGCCACCTCCTTGGCTCTTAGAAAGACCAAGAGACACTTTGAATACCCTAGAGAAAGTCCGCTAATTGGCTAATCTAAAGAACCTACAAGCTACTGAAAGGAACCTAGTATTAACTAGTGTCCTAGTGGTAATCGAACAACACAGTCAACACCCGAATGGAGAATCAATTGCCTAACCGTAAAAAAGGTACAGCAGGTAGAAAGCTAGAAGCCAGAAGCATCGTAGTTATCGGGCTTGGTAGATTCGGAACCTCGCTAGCTTTAGAGCTAATCAAAGAGGGCAGAGAAGTTCTAGGTGTTGATGCTGATGAAAAGATCGTTCAAAACCTCTCAGACAGACTCACAGATGTAGTTCAAGCAGACACCACAGATGAAGCTGCTCTTCGAGAACTAGGTATTCAAGACTTTGACTCAGCGGTAGTAGCTATTGGTAGCGACCTTGAAGCTAGCATTCTGACTGCTTCACTATTGCTTCAGTTAGGTGTCCCGCAGGTATGGGCAAAGGCTACAAGTACCGCTCACGGAAGAATCCTTGAGCAACTTGGTGTGCACCACGTTATCTTCCCTGAAATGGATATGGGCAAGCGTGTTGCCCACATGGTTTCAGGAGAATCACTTGACTATGTTGAGCTGGATAAAGATTTCGTCATGGTCAAAACAGAGGCACCAGATCTATTCCACGGTAAGACCTTGTCGGAGCTGAAGTTCAGATCTGAACATGGAATTACAGTTGTTGCAACCAAGAGAGCAGGCTCTACCTATCAGCCATCATTCCCAGAGACAATTATTGAAAAGGGAGATTTAATGGTTGTTGCTGGAAGAACAGAAAAGGTAGACGAGTTCTGCCGCATGGGTCACTAAAACTTATTGAGAAACCTGGGCTATTTCTTTAGGTCCAATTCCGCAGCAACCACCAATAATGGTTGCCCCGCACCCAGCCCATTCCTGAATGTGTTTATCTGAAAGCTTCACTGTTGCACCTTCAAGTCGCTTTAGTTTCTCATTCCAGGTGCGACCAGCATTTGGGTAAACAACAAATGGACCATACTCTTTAGCTGATTCAAGAAGTGATGTAACTAGTTCTGGACTAGTGCAATTGATGCCAATATAGTCAGCCCCTAATTCTTTAGAAACCCTTGCTGCATCCTTGAAGTATTCACCTGAGCTAAGGCGAAGCTCATCTCTGCAGGAGAATGCAATCCAGACTGGGATTGTGTTGTTTAGATCTTTGAGTAGTTCTAGCAATACTCGAGCTTCTCTAATCTCAGGAATAGTTTCTATAGCTAAGAAATCAGGTTTACAAGCAATCAGTATTTCTAAGCGTTCTTTGTGGAACTCTCTAAGCACAGCTTCAGTTGCATCGTAATTACCTCTGTATTCAGAGCCATCGGCTAGATATGCTCCATATGGTCCGATAGATGCAGCTACCTTTGGTGAGTGTGCATCACGGGCAAGTTGAATGGAGTTCTTTAGGGCATCGACTACTTCTTCGTGAGTCCAGCCCTTTGCTAGGCAACCTGGGAAAGAAACTTGGTAAGTAGAGGTAATGATGATCTCAGCACCTGCCCTAACGAAAGCAGCATGAGCTTCACGAATTTGATCTGGAGCACTCTTTAGTAATTCACCAGTCCATAGCTCTGATGTGAATGTATTGCCAAGGTCTTCTAGGGCTGTTGCCAAGCCACCGTCTAAAAGTGTGTATTTCGTGCTCATGCTAAAAGTCTAACTGGAGAGAACTTTGAGCTACTTTGCCTTCAGGTTATTTGAAGCCTTGGATAGGAAGATTGCAAATACTAGAGCCACAACAATAGCCGTGCTGATTCCAAGCTCGATAACTGCTCTATCAAACTCTGCTTGAGATTTTCCAGATGCAAGTGTCATAGAAGCACCAACGGTGAGAATGTGTCTAACCGCTGCAATAACTCCAATGATGAGGAAGTTTTGTAGTTGGAATACACCGTCTGTGTATCTGGCTACTACAGTTCTCAGAATCTCGAGAATGATGATGATAAACAGAATGTCATTGATGGCTTGGATCATTCCAGTAGGGAAGAAAGGTGAGGTATCAAAGACTCTGACCACAGAGAAGTAGAGAGCGGCCACAGCAATGCCAAGAAGGAACACTCCAAGAATCACGTGGAAGAGTTCTTCTATTCGTTCCACCCATCTGCCTGGAACTAATACTTTGTGCTTATCTTTAGTTTCTCTAGCCATGGTTGAAATCTAGACCCAAAATGCCTAGTTTTGGGCAAAAAAGTGCTGCCCGATTATCACAGTATTATCTCGTTCTTGGTGATCTTTTGAACATGAAACCTATGAACTCAATAGGCACAACTGCCAGAGCCCCAATCCCAAGCACTGTAAGCAACATCTCGATGCTTAGCTGGGTGAATCCGAAGAACTCGGTAGTTAGAGGTAAATAGAACAGAGCAAACGCCAAGAGGACCATAACTAACAGTATGGTCAGCTTGATCTTGTTAGTGGGTCTATCCAAGGAAGAGAGAACCCATAGACCAGTGATTGAAAACAGCATGGCTGTGGCTGTCTGTGATTCCATCTGTGTCCAAGAAGAATCAGATCTCATGATGGCTGATAGAGATACAACGGATATGGCTGTGACTAGTCCTGCCGGTATGCAGAACCTCAGTGCTCTCTTTAGAAAACCAGGTTGATAGCGCTGAGAGTTCGGTAACAAAGCTAGAAGAAAAGCTGGTATTCCAATAGTGAAGCCATCGACTGCTGAGAGTTGTCTTGGCAAGAATGGGAACTCCCAGAAGGTTAGACCAAATACAATTGCTAGCATCATCGCCCAAGTTGTCTTAGTTAAGAACAACCTCGATAGTCTCTCCACGTTAGCTATGACTCTTCTGCCCTCACCAACAATCTCTGGAAGAGATGCAAACCTATTGTCTAGTAGTACTAGGTTTGCTACCGCTCTAGTAGCAGCAGATCCTGAACCCATAGCTATTCCAAGATCAGATTGCTTGAGAGCTAGAGCATCGTTTACTCCATCTCCAATCATGGCAACCACGTGACCTTGTTTCTGCAGCGCACTAATCATTAGCTTCTTTTGCTCCGGTGTTACTCGGCCAAAGACAGCATGTTCTTCAAGAGCTTTGGCTAGTTCGTCTATGTTGACCGACAACTCTCTTGCATCAAATCCAAGACCATCAAAATCTAAGCCAACAGATCTAGCCACACCTGCGACTGTTTCTGGGTGATCTCCAGATAGCACTTTCACCTGAACACCTTCAGCCTTTAGATATTCAAGGGTAGCTCTAGCCTCCGGCCTAATCTCTTCTCTAAAGGTAAGCAGCACTAAAGGAATAGTTTCTGCACCAGATACTGCAAGCAGGAGAGTTCTGGAACCATTGCTGGCCAATTCACTTACTTGTTTCAATAGAGCTGTGTCTTTAGAGATAACCTCAGGCGCTCCAAGTGTCCATTCAATTCCTGACACTTCAATTGAGCTGAATTTAGTTGTTGAAGTGAATTCAACCTCTCTATCGATTGCTAGTCCCTGACAAGGAAAAGAATCTTGAAGGGCTTTAGTTGTCGAGCTACCTGAAGTTAGATGAGCAAATTCACCAAGGACAGATTTCCACTGCGGATATTCCTTGGCTGAACTTAGTTCAATTACCTGATCAAATTCCATAGCGGAACCAGTTAGGGTTCCTGTTTTATCTATGCAAACAACATCAACCCGAGCTAGCCCTTCAACCGCCGCTAGTTCCTGAAGTAGTACTTTACGCTTAGCCAGTCTGGTTGCGGCAATAGCAAAAGCAATGCTGACAATTAGAACTAGACCCTGCGGGACCATGCTTATGACGCTGGCAACTGAGCTAACTATCGCATCTTCCCAATTGCTTGTGGCCTGCAGTTGACCGTAAACAGCTATTGCAATTATTGGTCCCAGTGCCCAACTAATCCAAACAATTACATTGTCGAGAGCACGTCTTATCTCCGATGAGACTTTCGAGAATACTCTTGCCTCGGATACTAGTTTGCTTGAGTAGGTGTTAGCTCCTACTCGGATTACTTTTACTAAAGCAGAACCTGAGGTGACTATAGAACCAGAGAGAAGTTCATCATCTACAGACTTACTTACTGGTTCTGCTTCTCCAGTTAGTGGAGACTCGTCTAGTTCTAGACCATTAGTTACTAGAACTACAGCATCAGCTGAAAGCTGATCTCCAGCTTTGAGTTCAATCAAATCATCTAGAACTACATCTTCGATTGCAATGAGCTCCGTTGTTCCAGATCTTCTTACCTGGACAGGAGACTTACTGAGAATAGTAAGCCTGTCCAGAATGCGCTTGGAACGGTATTCCTGAATAACACCAATCAGAACATTTGTTATGACTGCAATCCCGAAAAGGGCATCTTTCCAATATCCCAATAAAAGTAGAACAAGGAATGCCCCACCAACCACAGCGTTGAACAGTGTGAGCAGATTGGATCTAAGAATGGTCAGGATGCTTCGACTCTTACCAAACTCTTGACTATTGACTAGACCTTGTTGAACTCGGGAGGAAACCTCTTGGGCACTTAGGCCAATGAGCTCAGGTGAGATCTGCATAGTCCTATCTTCGCAGAGCAATCTAAATGTTCCTATGCAGGGTCTTTGTAGGTAACCCTCACACCTTTTACAGGCAGCAGGGTTCAATCAGGAGTAAGTTGGAAGTATGAACACGATACAGATTCAATCCTCAATCTTTGACACCATTGATGGCCTTCCAATTCACCCACTTGCTGTCCACGTAGCGGTTGTATTCCTGCCACTTTCAGCGATGGCTTTGGCACTATTAGTCTTCGTCCCTAAGTGGAGAAAGACCTATCTTCCGCTGACTTTGATCGGCCTAACCATAGCCACTGTTTTCACTTTTATCGCTAGAGAGTCCGGGGAAGCTTTGGCAGATCGTGTGGGAGAACCTCAAACACACGAAGAATTGGGTGGAATTCTGTTTCCAGCTGCAGTTGGACTTCTAGCTGTCGGTGTTGCCTTTTACTTCCTTCAGAAATCAGATAAGCCTAAATGGGTAGTTCAGGCAACAGCTGGTGTTGCTATTGCAGCAGTTCTATCTGTTTCAGGTCTTACCTACTTCGTAGGACACACCGGTGCTCAGGCAACCTGGGAAAAACGTATTGGCCCAATAGCTTCGCCAAACCCTACCCCAACACCAACTGACACTACTGGGACTGGGATTACTGTTGCTCAAGTAGCAACACACAACAAAGCAACTGACTGCTGGGTAATCATCAAATCTGATGTCTACGATCTAACTTCATACATCCAACAGCATCCAGGTGGTGCAGGAGTTCTAACTAATCTCTGCGGTAAAGATGCCACCTCAGCATTTGAATCTCAGCACGCAAGTCAGATGGCCCCAGCTAGTGCACTAGCTGCACTAAAGATTGGCAGGATTGGAGAAGTTCCAACAACTACTCCAACTCCAACACCTACTAAAACCACTCCTAAGCCAACGGCTAAGAGTTACACAGCTGCTCAGGTAGCTACTCATAAAACAGGTTCTGATTGCTGGAGCATCATCAACAAAAAGGTTTACAACCTAACCTCCTATGTTTCTTCACATCCAGGAGGCACAGCAGTTATCAGTGCTATCTGCGGTAAAGACGGAACCTCTGCTTTCTCTGGTCAGCACGGGGGTGAAGCTACACCGACAAGTGTTCTATCCGGATTACTTCTAGGAACACTGGCTGCTTCCAGCACAACTGAGCCTCCTGTTGCCAAGACTTATACATCTGCTCAAGTTGCTTCACACAATTCAGGATCTAGTTGCTGGGGTGTAGTCAATAAGAATGTCTACGATCTAACTTCTTACGTTTCTTCACATCCAGGTGGAGCATCGGCGATTCAGGCTCTATGTGGAAAGGATGCTACCTCTGCCTTCACAGGTCAACACGGTGGTGAATCAAGTCCGACTAATGTTCTTGCAAGTTTCAAGCTAGGAACACTAAGTGGAGCTAACACACTACCTACTGCTGTTGGTGAAGAAGAGGAAGACGACGACTAGTAACTACTAGCTAGTTTTAGTAACTGCTCTAACGGCAAGCATTCCAAGAGCTGCACCTAGCAGCTGTGCTGCTATGAATGGCAAAACAGAACCTGGTTCGATACCTGCAAAAGTGTTACTAAAGATACGTCCAATAGTTACAGCAGGGTTGGCAAATGAAGTAGATGAAGTAAAGAAGTAGGCAGAGCCGATCCAACCTGCAACTGCTAGAGGAATTAGGTTTCCTTGACTTCTCTTTGAAAGAATTCCGATCAACGCAACTAGACCTGCTGTTGCAATAACTTCACCTATTAGTAAACCGAAACCCTCTCTAACTCTTGTTGAGACTTGAAGTGCTTCCTGGCTAAACATGACATTTGCAAGTACTGCTCCTGAGATAGCTCCCGCAATTTGAGCAACGATGTATGAGAGTGTCTCGCTTACTTTCTGGCTCTTGCTAAATAGTTGAACTAGTGAAACTACAGGATTGAAGTGAGCACCACTTACTGGAGCAAGAACAAAGATCAAAAGCACTAGAGCAAAAATGGTTGAGAATGTGTTGATTATCAAAGCAACACCAGAATCCTGAGAGAGGTTGGTCCCCATGATTCCAGAACCAATAACCACACAAACCAATAGAGCTGTTCCAAAGTACTCAGCTAGAGATTTACCTACTGTTGTTGGCATAGGTCTTGCTCCTTCAGGGTCTGTTTCACTACGCC
>Ga0079302_1000418_pt1 | contig 10861 bp, 9 predicted proteins | sample Wag4_2014_7_16_FD_75102 | JGI IMG/M metagenome (GOLD analysis project Ga0079302, IMG submission 75102) | Fresh water mixed with fracking chemicals microbial communities from Ohio, USA - Utica-2 Time Series FC 2014_7_16 | ecosystem: Engineered > Industrial production > Chemical products > Input... | reverse complement strand
ACCTTTGATGGTGACGGTGATGCCCGGATGCCGACGCTCGAGAGTGTCGACGGCGGCGGCGACCCGACTGGCCGCTGCGGTCGGGCTTGCTCCGATACGGATGCGACCGCTGCGCTGGATCGCATCGGATTGCAGGGTTTGGCGTAGCAGCGTCTCGTCGGAAATAACCTGCCGAGCGAAACGGGCTAGCTCATGACCGAAAGCGGTGGGTCGCGGTACCGAAGATTCGCGGTCGAGCAGTTGTACACCGAGCTCGCCCTCTAGCTGCCTCAACGACTTGCTGATGGCCTGCTGCGTTCTTCCAAGGTGGGTCGCTGCGCGCGTGAACCCTCCGTGATCGATGACGGCGAGAAAGTAGCGTAGCTGCTGAATCTGCATGGCTGCGCCATGGTAACTCCCGGTTGGGAGTCGGGGAATGGAAGTTGTTTTCCGGACGGCGAGCGATACGGCAGTCTTCGGACATCAAACAACGGGAGTGCAGCATATGGCGAGCCTACAGAGCGTGACCCACTGGGCGGATGAAACTGACGTTCTGATCTGCGGATATGGGCTAGCCGGTGCAACGGCGGCCATCGAGGCGCACGATCTCGATCCCGGTGCCGACATTCTGATTCTCGAGAAAATGCCCGAAGTCTGGGCGGGTGGTAACTCGCGAGTCTCGGGTCAGTCTTTGCTGATCTCGAAAAACAAGGAAGCGCTGAAGTCCTATCAGCGTGCGATGAGTCAGCCTAACCCGATCCCCGAGGATATGTTGGATGCTTGGGCCGAGCGGATGGTCACGCTGGAGCCCTATATCCAGGCGCGTGCCGCGGAAGTTGGCGCAACTTATATCCACGGCACCGGCTTTTCGGATCGTGCTGCGGTGCTTGAGTTTCCTGAGCTTGGGGCTGCAGAGGCGGTAGAGCATACGGCCACCATCCTGCCGATACCGAGTGGCGTGTGGCTCGCCTTCAAGGCCAATGTCGAAAAACGCCCGCGTATACGTAAGCGCTTCGAGACGCGGGTGCTCGACCTTATTCAGGACCCTGACACCCTCGAAGTGTTTGGTGTCGTAGTGGAAATCGCCGGCGAGCGACGTTGCATTCGTGCGCGACGCGGCGTTGTGATGTGCACGGGCGGCTTCGAGAACAACCTCGAGATGCATCGCAATTATTTTGGTCTCTCCCAAGCGCATCCACTCGGTACGCCCGGCAACACCGGTGATGGCTTGCGTATCCTGCAGAAAGCGGGCGCTGACATGTGGCACTTGCGTAACCAGGGGCAGTCGGGCGGCATTTGGCCTGGATTCCGATTCCCCGGAAAAGACACCGTCTTCCTGCGTCAACTCTTCTGGCAGACCTTCAGCTGGATCGATGTGGGTCGAGACGACCAACGTTTCTTCGACGAGACTTGGGAGTGGCAGCTCACGCACTACAAGATGAAAAGCCACGGTGAGTGGATCGATACGCCGCATCATCGCGTGTTACCGATACACATGATCTTCGATGAAACCACGCGTCTGCATAACCCGCTGATCACCAAGGTCATGACATGGAACGCGGTGGTCGAGAGTTACCCCTGGAGTGATGACAACAGCGAGGAAATCGCCAAAGGTTGGATCGTGCGTGCCGACTCCATCGAGGAGCTCGCGACCAAGATCGGTCGAAATCCAGTGGAGTTGGCGGCGACTGTCCGTAAGTACAACGAAGCCTGCGCCAAGGGTGTCGACGACGAGTTCAGTCGCAGCAAAGAAACGCTGTATGCGATCGATAAGCCGCCGTACTACGCGATTGAAATCGTACCGGCCATCGTCTGTACCGGTGGTGGTGCGAGACGCAACATCGAGTCTGAGGTGTTCACGCCCGAAGGCGGTAAGATTCCCCGACTCTACGAAGCGGGTGAGTTGGGTTCGATGTTCTCTAACCTTTATCAAAATGGGTCGTATCTCACCGAGGCGATGATCTCGGGTCGTGCGGCCGGTCGTAATGCGGTGCAACAGAGCGTGCGCAAATGAAGATCAAGACACCCGCGATGAAGCTCGACCTTCGCATCGACAAAATGGAAGTGCGGGATGGCGAGCTGCGCCTCGATGGCGTCGCAGGGGTTTTACCTTGCGAGGCGTCGCTCGGCGCCGTAGAGGCTCGTCGTCTGATCCTGCAAGCACTGCGTCCGAAAATTATTTTGTGGGCGCTGTTCGGCAAAGGCCCCACTAACGGGAAGTGAGGCCATGGATCTTTACTGGACGCTGGTGTTCTTGCACGTCATCGCTTTCGCTTATTGGCTCGGCGGTGATTTTGGCGTCTATGTGACCGGAGGCTATGTCGCTCGGGCTGCAAATCGCAGCGCTGCGCGAGGCAATTTACTTATCCGAGTGGGGAAAGCTTGCTGTTTGGTTGGGTGGCGCTGCCTGGGTTGCGATCGTTTGGGGTGTGTTTGCACAGCGTGGCGAGTTGGTTTCATGGAGTTGCAGCGTGGCCCGAGCGAGTCCGCTGAACGCTTGATTGCGCAGGGGATTCAGCGCGGGCGACGCGGCGCATGGGTGTTTTGGGCGGTGATTGCTTTGACGGCTTATCTCGGTGTTGCCAAGCCGTTTTGATTTCTCTTGGGGGGTTAGTTCAGTGTCCTATTCTTTGGTGTCTTGGGCCCATGTTCTCGTCATGGGTTATTGGCTCGGTAGCGAGTTGGTGATCAACGCGTTGACGCACTATATCGCGCGCACGACGAGCCTCTCGGGTGCTGAACGCATGCGCTTGTGGGATTTCCTGCTGGATGTCGATCAGCACGTGCGCAACGCCATGATCATGTCCGTCCCGCTGGGCTTCACGTTGGCTGCGATGCTAGGGCTCGTCCCCATCGAAGGCCCGTGGATGTGGGCTCTTTGGATTGCTTCAGCACTTTGGTTTTGGTTCATGTGGATGGTGCACTGGCGCCGCAAGAGTCCCAATGGCTCGGTTTGGGCTCGCTGGGATTGGCGTCTGCGCTATCCGCTCATCGCGTTCTTCGCGGGTAGCGGTGCGCTCTCGCTCGTGATTGGTTGGCCGTACCCGGCTCCTTGGCTCGCCGCTAAGGTCTTGTTGTTCGCCGGCGCGATGGTCTGCGGGATTTTTGTCCGCCACTACATCCGCGAGGCTTACCGGTCGGCATTGCCCGCTATTGCGGCCGATCGCGCGACCGACGCGGACAACGCCGAGTTCCGTATCCTCATGATCAAGGGTACTTGGGCGCTCGTCGTGCTGTGGGTGCTGCTGTTCACGATCGGCGCGCTCGGGGCCCTCAAACCCGGCTAGAATTCGGGGGATGAACCTCCGGATCCTGCCTGCTTCGCTGGCCCGCCTGCTCGGGCTTTCTCTGACCCTGCTGTGGCTGTCGGCCTGTCTCTCGAGCGCAGCGCCTAAAGCGCCGACCATCACGGAGCAGCCGAAGGATCGCACCGGATTCGTCACTCAGGCGGTCAAGTTCGATCTGGGCGTCTCGGGCAAGCCGCCATTCACGTTCCAGTGGCTCCGTAATGGTGTCGCGATTGCCGGTGCTACCGATCCGATTTATTTCACTCCAGCGCTGACTCTCGCGGATGACGGATCGAAATACTCCGTACGGATCACCAATGCCGACGGCTCGGTGACGAGCAATGAAGCGACATTGACGGTGAAGCCAGGCCCGACCTTGACCGGCCAGCCAAGCTCGCAGTCCGTGGCGCTCGGCGCGAGCGCGAGTTTCACGGTCACCGCATCGGGCGAGCAGCTGGTTTATCAGTGGTATCGCGACGAGTTGCCGATCAGTGGCGCCAATGCTGCGACCTACACCATCAGTGCGACGACCGCGGCTGACGACGGTGCCGTGTTTCGCGCATATGCCATCAATCCGGGTGGCTTCGCGGTCTCACAGGCGGCGACGCTGACGGTCAGTGCGGCGCCAGTCATCACGATACAGCCTGTTTCGCAGACGCTCGTCGCGGGTGATCCGCTGTTGCTCGGTGTCTCGGCGACGGGCGGTAATTTGCAGTATCAGTGGCGACGTAATGGGATCGATATCAGCGGTGCCACCAGTCGAGTGCTGCGCCTCGAGGCGATTGCGATCGAAGATTCGGCCGCCACGTTCTCGGTGATCGTGCGCAACACACAAGGCTCGGTGACGAGCGCGAATGCCACCGTCACGGTGGTAGCCGGAGAGTCTTCAACTTTGCCGAAGGCGATCGCGGATGTCGCAGTCTCCGACACGGGCCTCGCGACGGGTGGTTTCGTTTTGGTGCGCCGCAGTAATGGCAGCGTGGCGAGCTGGGGTCATGCGGTCGATGGTCAGCGCGGTGATGGCACGGCAGGCGAAGCGACGGACACCATCTCGACGGTCAAACTGCCGGCGGGGCGTACGGCCACAGCCGTCGCTGCAGGCGGCTCACACGCTATGGCGTTACTCGATGATGGCAGCGTCGTCACTTGGGGTTTGAACGATTCGGGGCAGCTTGGCCTTGGCGATACGACCGCGCGTTCCACGCCGACCAAAGTGACTTTAGATCGGCCTGCCGTCGCGATTGCCGCTGGGCGACTCTTCTCTGTTGCCGTGCTCGACGATGGACGAGTCTTCACCTGGGGCGCCAATACGATCGGTCAGTTGGGCGATGACGGACGTATCGCGCAGTCTGTGCCGGTTCGAGTCAAAGATATCACCGACGTCGTCGAGGTAGCGGCGGGCTCCGAGCATGTCGTCGCGTTGAAGCGTGATGGATCCGTATGGGCGTGGGGCGCGAATGCGGCCGGTCAGCTCGGTGACGGAACCTTCAAAGCGAGTCGCGTGCCGGTGGTAACAGGACTGCAGGGGATTGCCCGAGTGCGAGCGGGCGGTAATCAGTCGTTTGCGATTTCTTCGCGTCGGGCCGTCTACAGTTTTGGCGAGAGCGGCGACGGACAGTTCGGCCTTGGCGATACGATCAGCACAGATATCGGCGTGCCTACGGCTATTGCGCGTGCTGCGACAGACGCCTCTGCAAATGATCGGCTTGCCTTGTTGCTCGGAGCAAACGGGCTCGTCAGTTCTGCCGGAGCCAATGAGAGCGGATCTTTAGGCGATGGCGGCACCACCGCTCGTAAAATCTTTGGCGCCGTCAATGTTTTGAGCAATGTCATCGCCCTCGATTCGGGCGGACGATCGTTCTCCGTGGCGATCGTGGCCGATGGCACGACCTATGTTTGGGGCGACAACACCACGAAGCATTTCGCCAACTCGACGATTGCAGCAGCCGGCACCGGTACGCCGACGGCTGTGCCGAATTTTGACGCGATACCGTAACGATCTATCGGTATCTCTGCCAGCGACCCTCACGTCGAATCAGTAAACCCTCGGGACGATTCACCGTCTCGAGGATCGCTGCCGTCTCAGCATCCGGCTCGCCGTTGTAGATCGCGGGCCGATACTTCATTTGAAAAGCGGAGATGACGTTGCGTGTTTCGTCATCGAGTAGGCCGTGGCGCGGGACGATAAAACCGTGCTTCTCTAACTGAGTTTGGAACCAAGCAACATCGGGTAGCTCGCTATCAAAACGCGAACGATGACTCGCAACGAGCTCTGCGTCAGGCCAGGGAATCAAGCCTGCATCTGCAAAGCGCTTCCACGGAAAGAGCGGACCGGGATCCGATTTACGCTGCGGTGCGATATCGCTGTGGCCTACGATACGATGAGGTGCGACGGCGTGACGCTTTGCGATGTCTCGAACGAGTTTGATCACCGCGTCGATTTGTTTGTCAGGAAAGGGCTCGTAGCTTCCGTAGCGATCTCCTGAGTGTCCGCCGTTAACGATCTCGATGCCGATCGAGCTCGCGTTGAGTTCGGTTTGCCCTAGCCAGCTACTGCGTCCGGCATGCCACGCCAGTCGACTCTCGTCGACCAAGCGGTAGATGGTGGGTGGTTGGACGTCGACGAGGTAATGGCTGCTGACCCTACCTCGCGTCAAAACCTCCAGCGAATCGGCAAAGTTCAGGTCGGTGTAATGCAGCACGATGAAGCGCGCACGACTCTCGTGATTGAGGCTCTGATAGCGGGTGTCGATCCGGGGTTTATCGAGGCTTGCAACACAACCTGACAGGAACAAGAGCGGAGCGAGTATGATCAGGGCCAGGTTTCTTGGACCGGAAGATAAGGGGAGAGTCTTCATGGGACGAACCATACTGCCTCTGTTGGCAACCGTCATCGTCTTGGCGGTCAATGCAGCCGCCAATATCGTACCCATCAACGGCCTGAACACGGGTGAGCTCTCGGCGCTGTATCCGACTGGCTTCACGCCACCAGGTTGGATCTTCGGTATCTGGTCGATCATCTACCTAGGCTTGCTGGCATTCAGTGTGGCGGCTTTTCGGGGCGCTCCCCGAACGCGTGCACGGATTGCGCCGCTCATCACGCCGTACGTGTTCAACGCGATCGGTAACGCTGGCTGGATCTTTGCGTGGCATTACCGCCAGGTCCCACTCAGCGTGGCGCTGATGTTGCTCGTGCTCGGTTCGCTTATCGTGATCTTTTGGCGATTGCGTCAAATGCCCACCTCCACTTGGGGTGAGTTCTTCGTCATCGACGGCGTATTCGCTCTGTACTTCGGCTGGATCAGCACCGCGACACTCGTGAACTTCGCAACCCTGTTCTACGACCTTCGCTGGTATCCCTTCGCTTTGAGCATGGATGAGTGGGCGCTCGTGACGGTGGTGCTTGCTACGGCCATTTACGTTTGGATGGGCGTCGTCACTCGAAGCATCGTCTATTGCGCTGTGTTCGTCTGGGCGGCGACCGGTATCTATCTCGGTGAGCCCGCTATCACGCAACCAGTGCGTTTAGCTGCCGCAACCGGCATCGTCGCCGTGCTCACTTGCATGGTGTGGATGGCTTTCAATCCGCGGCGGCGAGCCAGTCTGCGAGGACCTTGAAGACGGGTGAGGCATCCACCTCATTGAAGATCTCGTGATACAGATCGTCAAAACGTTGTGACGTGACCATCTTGCGTGGTGCCACAGTCGCAAACGCATCGCTGCCCTTGGGGCTAACCAAGCGATCATCGCCTGCGTAAAGCAGCAAGGTCTGCACATCCCATCTAGGTGCTGCTCGCAGCACCTGTTCTCCTTGCGTGGCGACGAAAGCACCGAGGCGCGCGCAGATTCGATCGTGGACGAGCGGATCGGTGCGATACGCTTCGACGACACTTCGGTCGTGAGAGAGATAATCGGCGTTCAGGCCGTTGCCGAGCGTGAGGCTTGGTGCGATGCGGGGCAGCCAACCAACGATCGCGCGTTGCCATGCAGCCATCTCAACTGCCAGCGCCGGTGACGAGAGCACGAGTGCATCCGGTTTTACGTAATTGCTTGCGACGGCTGCAGCAGCGACCAGTCCACCGAGACTATGACCAAGCAAAATGCGTCGAGCGGTCGTCGCAGTGCCGGTTGCGCACCAGAGCTCTTGTAAATGTTTGAGTAGTTGGTCGTCGTCGGCGAGGTGACCGCGTGCGCCTGAGGATTCACCGTGACCATATTGGTCGTAGGCCAGCACATCACAGCCGAGAGCCACGAGACGCTCGGCTGTTTTTTGATAGCGCCCCGAATGTTCTCCAAGCCCGTGAACGATCAATACCTGCCGCGTCGCTCGAGGCACTTGCCAGTGGCGCAGCCTTAACGACGAGCCGTCTTCGGTCGTGTGAGTGAGTAATTCGGGCTGGATCGTGGAGGCGTTATCCATAACCCTAGCCTCGCAGATGGAAGCCCCAAAAGAAAAGGCCCGCCGAGTGGCGGGCCTTCTCGTGTCACGTAGTGACGGATCGCTTAGAAGCGATAACCGACGTTCACGAACGCACGACGTCCGAGGATGTCGTAGTTGCTGATCGCGATCGCGTTACCGATGCGGGTCGCACCAGAACCGGTCGAGACGATCGGCGGCTCTTTGTCGAACACGTTGTTCACACCGACGATGGCTTCCCACTTGTCGGCACGATAACGCAGCGACATATCGTGCTGGAAGTGCAGGTTGGTCGACTGATCGTACTTCGCCGAGACGCAGTATGCAGCCAACGATGCCGACGTAGTCGCGCAGTTCGGCAAGCCGAGACCACCGAAGACGTCGCCACCGTAGAACTTGTCGTTGGTCGTTGCCGAGAACGTGTCGATATTCCAGTTGAACGTCCAAGGACCACGTTCGAAGCGCAGGTCGAGGCTCGACACCCACTTGTTGTTGTAGGGACGACCGCGAACGCTGACGTTCGGCGAGTCACGGAACAACTGCGACGAGTCGACGAAGTTGTAGGTGACGAGAGCCTGCGCCGTGAAGCGGGTCTTGCCGAAGCGCTTGTCGAAGCGAACCGTCCAGTCCGTGCCTTCCACGATCTGATTCGAGATGTTCACGTAAGAGTTACGCACCTCAAGGATCTGGTTAGGACGCGTATCAGCCGTTCCGGGCTGGCGCGTAAAGAGTCGGCAGAAGGCATCGTTCGGATAATCGGGCGCGTTGTAGCAAGCGCTGACAATGCTGCCGGCGCCGAACTGGGCCACCTGATTCTCGACCTCGATGCGCCACCAGTCGACCGCCGCGCTCAGCGGCAGCTCTTCCGGCGTCCACACAAGACCGATGGTGGTGTTGTTCGACGTTTCGGCGTCGAGCACGCCCTTGCCGCCGCCGGCGATGATCGTCGCCGAGGATGAGCCAGCAGCCGTGTAGTCACCCGGCACGTTGGCAGCGGCGCAGTTCTTCCGCAGTGTTTCGTTCGAGCTCTGTGCCCAGTTGATGCAAGGATCAACGGAGAGCTGGCCCAAGAACGAAGTCTGGTTGGCGAGGAACAGTTCGTACAGAGCTGGCGCGCGGAACGAGGTGCCGTAGGCGCCGCGGAAGCGGATCGAATCGATGATCTGCCAGTTCAAGCCCGCCTTGTAGGTCGTGTCCGAACCGTAGCTGTCGTAATCCGTCCAACGGAACGAGCCGTTGAAGGAGAGGCGCTTAACGGCCGGCAGATCACGCAGCAGCGGCACTTCGAGCTCCGTGAAGACTTCCTGCACGGTATCTTCGCCCTTAGTGCGACCGGCGCTCGTGAGACCCCAGGCGTTACCTTTGATCGCCTGCGGACCCGGGATATCGTCGATCTCGTCTTTACGCTGCTCGATACCGAACACCGCGCCGATCGAGCCAGCCGGCAGATCGAATAGGTTGCCCGTGACCGACGCACCGAAGGTCGTCTGGTTATAGGTCGTATTACCGATGTCGCGAGCCATGAGGAAGTCACGCTCTGCTTGGCTCATCGCGAAGAAGCCACCAGCAACGACCGCAGGATTAGTCCAGCGAATCGGAACGCAGGTGACCGGGCCGGAGATCGTGATGGCAGCGCTGTTGCAGGCCGTCGAACCCGTGACGGCATTCATACGATCGTTGTAGAACGAATCGATGCCATAAGTGGCATCGGACTCCGTGCGCTGCGCGAACACGTCGTAGGTCCAGTCATTCAGCGGACCGGCCGAGAAGTCACCGGTCAAGCCGATGACGCCGCGCTGAAACTCCACTTCCTGATTCTGACTCAGAGGTGCGATCAGAATCGGGAAGATGAACTCACCGAAGCTGTTGTTCGGGTTGAACGGATGCACCTGCGGGAAAATCTGGCGGAAGCTGGTCTGTTCTGACTCACGCTTGTTCCAGAGGTATTCGCCGTAGATCTTGGCCGAGTCGCTGAACTCGTGCGAGGCCTGGGCGTATACGGAGTTACGCTCAGCCGGCGAGATGAACGTCCGCGTGCCATAGAGCGGGTTGTCTTGATTGACTGCCGCGCGCAGATCCAGATAAGCCTTCAAGTTGGCGGCCGGTGTGGAACCTGGACGAAGGCCGATCACCGAGGTGATCGAACCGCCGACGCGCTGCCAGCCGTTCAGGTTTTGACCGACCGGACCACCGCCTTTAACAGCCGTTGAGTCGGGCTTGTAGTCGCCGAGATAGCTCGACGGGTTGAAGAAGTTCGACAGAACGCGAACCTGGCCCGTGAACGTGTTGAAGCACTTCGATTGTCCGGTGACCGGATCGATCGTATCGAGCGACGTACCGGCGCCGCTTGCGAACAGCGAGCGAGCATCGGTCGTGACGTTCGTGAGCAGGTCCTGTGAGCAGTTCAGGAAATCACGCTCGTTGACGAGCAGTGGATCACGCTTGTAGTACTCAAAAGAAATCGACGCGTTGGTCTTGTCGTTCCAGGTCTTGCCCCAGGAACCCGAGAAGTTCTGCGTTTCACCACCACCGTCGAACACGTTCGTGCCCGAGAAGTTGAGGCGTGCTTCATCGAGATTCTGGTTGGTGATCAGGTTGATGACGCCCGCGATGGCATCAGAACCGTACACCGACGAGGCACCGTCTTTCAGGATCTCAGTGCGCTGCACGATGGAGCTTGGGATGACGTTGAGGTCGGCGGCAGCCAACTGACCACGCGCACCGGCGGGCGAGAGGCGACGACCGTTCAACAACACGAGCGTACGAGAAGAACCGATACCGCGCAGAGCGACGGTGTTGGCACCCGGACCGTTCTCGGTCACGAAGCCCGTCGTCTGGTCGTTGATCTGCTGCGAACCCGCGGCGAGCGTGTTCGTCTGCAGGATCTCGGTGGTGCTCAACAAACCTTCGAGCGAAGCATCTTCACTCGTGATGATGAGCACGGGCGAGGCAGTCGTGAACTCGGTGCGCTTGATTCGCGAACCCGTGACGACAACTTCCTCAACTTCAGAAGCATCAGAAGACTGATTCTGCTGCTGCTGACCTGACTGCTGCGAATTGGCGGTGGACTGACTCGCCTGCGGCGCAGCCAGAGCCGCGCTTTGCGCGATCATGGCAGCGACGAAAGACGAGATCAGAGCCGCGCGATTGACGCGATTCATGGTGGTTGGTCCTTCCC
>Ga0079302_1000417_pt1 | contig 10881 bp, 21 predicted proteins | sample Wag4_2014_7_16_FD_75102 | JGI IMG/M metagenome (GOLD analysis project Ga0079302, IMG submission 75102) | Fresh water mixed with fracking chemicals microbial communities from Ohio, USA - Utica-2 Time Series FC 2014_7_16 | ecosystem: Engineered > Industrial production > Chemical products > Input... | reverse complement strand
CAATACGCCACTTAGCTACACTAATCTCGTATAGTATTCTTAGCTTGTAGTTTGGATTGTCATTAGGCATCGTTCTCCCTTCGCATGTTTGTGTTGGCGGGTGTTTTAGATATCATCTATATCTTCTTCTTCAGATATATCCCCTACTTCAATCCATCCGGCATTGAAATCCTCACGCCATGTGGAGTTTTCTTCGTTGATGATTTGGTCTTCAGCGAGGTCTTCTGCATCTGCTTCAGAGAACGCTTGAATAAACGAGTCATATATTTTATGTTCATGGATTGTTACCTTGTACATTTTCTTTTGTTGAGACACTTGCTTTCCCCTCTGTTGTTCGGAACGTATTCTCAGGCGTTGGCCATTGATACGGTAGGTTGTCTGGAACATTAAACATATAATGCTCCGGATTCTTGCGTTTTAGATTTGACTTATGAGACTCGTGAAGCTTACGTTTACCTAACCACCAAGGCTTGTCAAAGCTTTTAGGTGGAAAGTCATACGTATAGTAGAGTTCATCTACTTGTTCTTTTACGCTGTCTTTAAAGCCGCGGTCGCTCCACTCATTGCAGATAGCATAGATATACTCTATGAGACTACCTTCATGTCCACGCCACATTACTGCGGCTGGGTGGTTACGCCATCCCTTGGTTAGACCTAAGTTAGCCCTCAGAATTTGCAACGCTTCTACACGCTGCTTACCAAGTCTCTTATCGTCTAGGTACTTAGCTGTTTTGTTGTAGTCAGGCCATGGCAAGAATGTATTTACCACGGCGCACTCCAAGCACTAAGAGCACAGCTCTTACAGCTTGCTTGATAGCCTTCTTCCACGATTTCCCATTCCTTGTGGTCACAGTCATCGTGATATCCGCTATCAATATCTTCTTGCAATACATACTGGTAACCTGCAGGCCAGTTGTATTCGTCGCTGTCTTGTTCCATATAGTCTCCAAAATGATCAATTGGTTCATAAGCTTTTGTATCTTTTAGGAAGTCATCTAACTTTTTTTCTGCAGCACGCCACTCTTTTACAGATATGCCGTTCTGCTTTGCTTCCCAGTACTCCATGAAATTGATCAGTTCTCCCATTACACCACCGCATCCAATACTAGGCCGTTATCCATAGCCCAGTCTTGAACTGTAGATATTGCCTCGATAGTTAGGTTAGCCCCACTATCTGGAACTAAGTCTGATATCTGAAGTAAGAACATCTGTGCAGACTCGTAATCATTAAACACTTCGATTAACGTCTCTGTCAATGTATCCCATATTGTGTACATGTTGCCTCCTTTGTTTGTGTTGGTTAGCCTCTACGGCGCTTCTTAATTGCTGCTACTACAACTGACTTTGCAAACGGCAGTAAGTCCTTGGCTGAACTGATACGGCCAAAGATCTCCGACTCATGACGAAGCTGATCTTCGCTGTAGCCACTATTGTTGTAGTACTCCAGGTCCCTATCAGTGCAGATAAGGGTCATGGCTGTCAAGATGCCACGATTACCGATACGCTTAATAACTTCATCATTCTTATCGTTATTAAACACACCGTCAGTGATGATGAACAGCATCTTATTCTTCTTACGAGAAGACATCAACAACTGCTCGGCTGATATAAGCGCACCGTATGGATTTGTTCCACCATTGCCATAGATGAACTTATAGTGTGTGCGGTTGGCTTTCTCATTACGCTTGTATGCAATCTCATTCTTATCGTCGAACGCATATACGGTCACTGGAGCATCAATAGCTTCCAATGCACGCTTGATTGTCCAACATGCTTGAGATGCATGCATATCGTTACGGCCACTAGACATGGAACCAGAACGATCTACCAAGATCACTGCTTCCACATCCGCACCATCGGTGCCCTCTTCCCAGCGATCAAAGGCTTGATCAATCTCACAGCCATTGATTACACGCTGAACGTTAAGCTTACCGGTTGGAGTCTCTTTGACCCACGTAGGTTCGCACTCATCACGCAATCGTTCAAGTTCTTTAGCAAACTTGCGATATGCCATGATGATGTCGTGTGGAACAGACGTATTGTCGAACTTGCCATTCTTTGTAGACTCCTCAAACTTACCATCACCACCAACGATTACTCGTTGCTTGGATTTGATATCTTGCTGAACCGCTTTGTTATTTAGTACGTTGTCTATAGCATCATTGAGCATGGTTTTGATATCATCTGGGATACCACCCTTGCTCTCGTGATGGCCTGTACCAGGAGTCATAGATGGTGGTGCCATCTTATTAGCTTCCTGATTCATTTCACGCATTGCAAGAGCATCCGCAGCACTTTGTGGTACTGGGATATTGGATTGCGTGTCTTCGTTATTTGATGGTTGGTTGTTTGTGTTGGGCGCAACCTTAGGTTTAGGAACATAGATTGATTCTGGTTTGCCCATACCACTGGCTGCTTTAGAGTCACGCTCTTGCATTTTGCCAGGCTCAGGACGTCCCTTAGACATTGGATCACGCATACCACATCCATTAGGTCCGCCAGATAAAGGAATGTCATCACCCTTGATAGGCTTAAGGACTTCATCATTGAATCGTTGAATCAATACCTGCGCCAGCTTGTAATCACGTGGGAATGCAAGCAAACGGTATTGATCTACGATGTCCATGATTGCAGGTATTAGTTCTGGTAAGGCAAACTCATCACGATAAGCTTGACGAACTTCTACAGGTAAATAACGACGGCCACGAATAAGTACGTAACCACCAGCTATTTCCTCCGGACTATTACCAAGCCAACGAGCAACTGTACCGGTTAGATACGGAACAACTGCTGGATATCTTGCGCATAGCAATGTCTCGATGCGCTGATCCTCCAAGATATTTGTAGCCTCCATATAACCATTGGCTAAGACCCACTTAATCAACTCTGTACCCTTACGAGGAGTATAGAAGTGATGGGCTAGCTCGTGGTAGTTTAGGCCGGTAACTTGCGTCAATGTCTCTAGATCCATATCAGTAATCTCTTCCTGATTGATATAGATTGCAGCGCCATCAGACCATGCTGGTGCAGGACCGTTTGGCATAACATTGACTATGATTGGATCACCCGTTAACACACGGTCAGCTTGCTCATACACACGACAAAGAGAGCCTAGTTGAACTATGCGCTCTTGATCATCTTCTGTACGATACTCGCCATACCACGGATTGTCGTTGAAGTCATCGATTAGCATCTTACCTCCTTAGACGTTGGATGGAATGCTTGCTGCCCATGCTGCAAGCTGATCATCAAGGCTGACTTCTAAGTCGTTCTCGATGTTTATGTTGGTCGCAATACCAAAGTCTGCTTTGATATTGTGCTCATGAGTTTGAAACACCATACGCACGCTAGCTTGCTCATCGTAGCTAAAGTGTGCAATAAAGTTTTCGGATGCGAACTCGTAACCTAGAGCGGCTACAAGCTCTACGAACTCCATACCCATGTTGGTAGAGATTGGTGTCTCGTATTGACCCTTGGCAGCTTCTACACGAAGTTGCTTCATGAGAATACGAAGAGCCTTGGACTCAATCAACTTCTCCTCGACCGAGTCGTCATAATCCCACGGGATTTGAATGTCGAAACGATTGCGGAATGCAAAGTTGAGTGGTGTGGTGCCGATATACTCTGGATTCATTGTGGCAAAGATAGTGAGGTCTGGATGAGCCTCAATTGTCTCGCCGTGGTGATCGAGCAATGTAATATTGCGACGACCATCAGTCAGTGAATACAAGTTGGTGTAGATCTTAGGATTGATGAAGTTAACCTCGTCAAGCAAAAGAACGCCACCATTGCGAACTACGTCAGTAACTGGACCATCGATCCACATGAACGACCCATCTCCATCGGAGACGAACTTGCCGGTCATTTGACTTGGTTCCATAGATGCGTTACCTGAGATAGACGCCATGCGCAAGCCGCGTTCTGCAGCCCACGCTTCTACTGATGTGGTCTTACCTGGGCCAGTAGGGCCGTAGATAAGAACGTTTGTGCCGTTGGCACGTGCGTGGTCATAGACTGCAAAGTCTTCCTGACCCCAAATCTTACGATGAACGTAACGTTCAGCCAACTTGATTGGTGGCACTGTAGCAAGATTAACTTGAAGAATCTTGCCAGCAGATGTTGTAGTAATTGGTGCGTCGTCCATTGTTTGTGTTGGTACAGGCACTACAAGTGGAACTGTAGAGCCAGACTGACGACGGTTATCGATTACGTATGCGTCCAATGAATCATCTCCTATTAGAATTAGATCGTGAATTTCGTAGAGCTTTTCTACGAAAGGAGTTGTATCAGTATTAGGTGTTGCCTTGGTATGTGAGTTACATGCCTTGGTACCTAACACTGGTGAATAACCTTTATCACTGATCGCTTTCTCGTCAGTAGGTGTAACGTACACACCTACAGGAGTACGAGTCAGCGTCTCATTATCCTCAACGATGTGAGAAATCTGATCGAGAAAGATTTCCTCCCACTTATTGTGAGGACCCTTGCTGCCATCAGTAAGACGCGACCATATCTTGACGCCACCTTCATGAGGAGCCATAAGAACCTGACGGCGCTTATTCCCCATAGTTGGTTCGTAAGACTCGGTGAATACTGCTATCTCCATGTGTTGCCTTCCTAGTAGTCTTCATCATCATCGAGAATATTTTTCTCCATGACTATTGCAGCTTCATACATAGCAACCTTTTGTCTAGGCCACTCTGTAATCATTTCAAACAAGAAGCCTTGCGCTTCTGCTCGTTCCATAACATGACCCATAAGGCCAGTTATCTTACCAATCAATTCATCCTTTAAATCAGGAGGCATTGACTGTAGTTCATCTACGTAGTGCGAGTCAAACTCCACTTCGTTTCCTTCATCTTCATGCTCACATGCGTGGCACATGATGTTCCTTTCTGTTAATTAGCAGGAGACTAACTTACCCCCGTTGCGCACAGGGACTGAATACCCATCGCACCTTCTCTTCTCATCTCGCATACACAAGGTTCTCATTTCCCCCAAGTGTGTGAGCCTATAAATTACTCGGATTTGAATCGATTAAGTATGATTGAGGTTGGCTTAGTTAGCCTCCTGCTATTTGATAGCCATATGGACTACCAAACTTAGATGTTTAACGACAGCTTCTCGTGCTCCCAAGTGTCAATTGCACCTGAGTGTGCTTGATAAACGGCTGCTTTGAATTTATCTCCAGACCAGCTATTTAATACAAGCGCTTTATACAATGTGCGTAGATACTGAGTTGCTTCAGCAGGGTTAACACGTATTAACGTCTGCTTAACTAGGTCGTAGTTCTGCGCAAAGTATGCTGCTGTTGCTGTTAACTCACAAATAACAAGTTCTTCTTGCGAGTTGACTTCAGTAATGCATTGCATACGCGCTGTTAGCGTAGCAAGCATGCCATCAATCGTATCTGTCTTTGCCATGTGTGCGAAGAGCGCTTCTTTGAATGTGGATGTTTGTGTTGAGAGCTTACCCATATTGTCTGGGAAAGCACCTGAGGCAATATACATACATACTAACTCAGGGTTATCAACACTACCTACTATCTGTGGGAAGCGTGCTTCTGGATTATACTTAACCGATAACGAATTCGACATTATCTGCGATCATCCTTTCTAGTTGACTTGCTGCGGATTTTATTACCTTGCCATCACGTAGACGAAGTGGGGTTCCACTCCACAACATACGCTCAGGTTTACTGCCATAGTCATACTTTTTACTACCTTTACAGGTAGAGCAGACTACTTCTTTAGTTACTGGATGGCCATCACTTAGTCCGTGAGGACATGGAACTGTGTGCCAACGATATTGGTGCAATTGACCAATGTAGTTTGCTTCAGGGTGGGTCTCGCAATGCATGCGGCCATCTTCACCCTGCTTGCCGTTGTAACAAGTATTGGAGTAACACCAACCATCCACTAGTCCACTTTGTGAACAGGTTCTGCAACCTTGTATCTTGGGAGGAGATAATGGGGCGTCATACTCTTGTAGATAAAACTTAAAGTTACGCTGTAACACTGTGATACCTGCGTAACGTTGTATTGTGAAACGGGTGCTGTACCCACGTAGGGCTGACCAACCATGCGGATAGCTAGGTCCAAAGATAGTTGTTGTGCCGTCTTTGTGGTAGGTTACAAATGACATGGTTGAATTCCACGTATAACCTACGTTGATGTCACTATCAGCATCCCATTTGTTTGTCTTCCAGACACGTAAACCTCTGTCATACAATGGGCGCTCATACTTTTTGCGACCACCTTTGAGGTACGTATCTGCCCATTGCCAATCATAAGCCATTAGTCAACCTCCTCATAGAATAATGATAGCTTGTTGGCTTGCTGTAAGTCAAAGACACGCTCACGCATAGCTTCGACTGTTTGTTGTTTACGAGCAATAGTGCAAGACTCTTCGTCTTCCTCGTAGAACGATAGGCTGATAGGAAACATCGGGGCTTCCTTAGCCGGATTGTCGTGCATAATATGTAGAACCATGCCTAACCCATCGATAAAACCAGCACTGTAAGAGCGCATGACTTGGCTCTCTTCGAACTGATTGTCACGATGTTCTTCCCACATGATACGATTTATCTTATCTGTGAGTTTCTTGCGACTTAACAGAAGCTTTCGCATACTGTCTCCTTATAGGTAAAGCCCCCGCCATTGCTGACGGGGGCCGGATTGTTTGTGTTGAGTTATTATTTTGTGGGCGGTGTTACAGGGATACCTGCAACATACTCATTCTCTTGGCTATCAATAACCAAGAGTGTGTCGTTGGCATATGCTTCACCAACGGGTGTTTCACCAATCACTGCGTAAACTAAGGCGCTCTTCAAACTCTGAAGCTCATCTTCGGTAAGGTGCAAGAGCCGTTTATTTACTAATTGATTGGCCATCTCGATAACAAGACCAGCACACTCTAAACGAGTGGCATCCTCGGTAACATTATCTGAGTATTTCTTTTCCTTTAGGTAGTCCAGTGAATAGACTCTAAGACTACCCATTAAGGATTGCCTCTAGCTTTTCTGGATCAAAAGCTGGAGCAATAGTTGATGGCTGGTAAACCTTTCCGGTCTTCCAGTGGGGAATTGATTTGTGATTCCAACGACCACCTTTTGCTTTCCAAGCCTCACGCTTGGCATCATTCTCAGGACTTCGTCCGTTGATATGAGTGAAGTTGGTCTTTGGTGGTTGAGCAGGGCCTGGGTTCTTCTTTGCTGCCTTGCCATTTGGGCGGTTATCATTGCGACCGCCTGTTGATTTCTTTATTGCCATTTACTTGTCCATCCTTTCGGCTTGGGTTGACTCTACACTGTCGTATAGAGTGTCGATGCCATCATTCCACAGCATCAATGCTTCTTTGCGGGTACAGCCGTGAAACAGCTGTGCTTCTAATAAAAATAAATGCTTGGTAATGAAGGTGTCAGGGATTGTTTGTGTTGACACTGCTTATCCTTTCTGTTAAGTGAGCAGTTTTAATTGTCATGCTCAGGACATTTGGCGTAGACGAGGGAGGTTTTCTGGCACTTATGCCATCCCGACTCCGTGTCATACCAATACTGTGAGCAGTTTTACCTTAAGTCATGCTCAGGACTAAATGACTAATAGATAGGAGTTATCTTTATTAACTCACGCTCTAAGTCAGTCATTGTATGCTTGCCACTCTCACGGGTAGACTCATAGCAACCTTGCCAAGTTTCATGGTAGAACTCTGTGCCACGTTTGACACTGATTTCTAACTTGGGTTGGTTATCTTGTATGCGTCTGCCGCAATTGCCGCAGTAATGCAGGGCTTTGGGGGCCATGCACGTACCTCCTTTTAGTAGGTACATCCCACTCGGTGTGGGAATACTAATACAGTCATCACCCGAGTGCAAATCCACTTACACTCGGGTGATGAACTGCGGTTTTGAATCACCGGCTATTTCATTATAGGAATTTCGATAACTTCATACTATCTACAGCCCACGAAGTCTGTAGGAATATGTATGGCTTCACAATCAAGGGGTCGTACATTACTTGAGCGCACTCATTCCTGAGTATGGCCTTCAATGCCTTAGCACGAGGATTCACAAAAGCTATCTAGTTCCTTCGGTGATGCAGGTTGTCTATACAACCAGAGCACACACCAAACCATAACTGAATCGGTAGACTATTTTCAGAGGTGTATTTCAACAGAGAAAAACAGAAGTGAATAGCTAATTCACCCATCAACTGTCCTAGCAAGCAGACTGAACATTGTCCCCTGACATTCTGCGTTGCGTCACCATTCTGGTAGCGTAGTTTGTTCTACCCATCACGAATAACTCCTCAATGTTCAGCCATAACGAGAGTTAATTAGCGGCCTGTGCACGATAGTTATGCGTTTGGTGTGTGTCCTGACTGTATAAGCGGGGAATGTTTATGTTGGACGCCTGTTGTAATACCATTCGGCAACAGTACGGCTAAGGAAGTTCATCTCATCTAGGCATAAAACAGTTGGGCGCATCTCTTCTATGTATGCTGGGTCTTCATCTAAAAAATCTATGAAGTCATCTAACTGTATGTTGTTTTCATAGCCTAACTCACGCAACTCAGCAAGGAACTCATCTGTTCCTACATAGAGATACACTTCATTCTTTTTCATTGGTACTCCCTACTCCAAAGATGCCTACAACTGAGTAGACAGACTCGGCATAGCACAGCATGTTAGATGTCAAATCTTCAGGATGAAGCACATCATCTTTGTTAGCGCTCTTCCAATTGGTATGCAAATATTCTTTGAGACCAAAGGCAAACTTATCAACGAACTCGTCGATAGTCATATAGCCGTGCTCTCTTCTGTCTTCATCTGTCCAATCTTTTGGACGCTTGTTTCTTTTACCCATTACCATTCCCTTTCATCATAGGCAAACACTGCGTGTAGGATGTTATTGAAGTACTCACCCCTACGGCAGATACCTGTAGCGTGTTCGTATGTCCATACGACAAACGGATCGTGAGGACTGTTGGATGCGTAGCACAGGATAATATCTGTGAACTCATCGGATGGTTTATGTGCAAGTATCATCGCGCCTGTGGATGCACCACCATCGCCCTGTAATACGATACCTACCTTGAGTGTTGTAACATTACTGCTCATTCTGTATCTCCTTTTTCCACAGATTGCGCATACGCTTAGACCAGCGTTTCTTGTTGGGTAAGGAACCCGCTGCGTTGGAGCGTCGTAACTGCTGTACTCTCTTGACTCTGTCTTTGTTGGGTGACTTGCGGAACATATGGCGCCTCGATTGTTTGTGTTGGAAACATTATCTGTTTGATAATGAGCATACATAGTTGATGTCTGTCGTGCGATGTAATGACATCTTTAGTTATCTTTACCTGTACTGATAGGGTTTGCATTGTGTTCCTTTCTTTTAGGGATAAAAATGGGCGGGTGAAGGCTCCCTCAAACCTCCACCCGCCTGTGTCTGCGCATCTTGCAGACTTTTTCACATAAGACTAGTTCTTGAGAGTCTTAAGTAAATCTACCTGTACTCGCATGATTGCTACCTCTGCCAAAGTCTTGATGCAGAAGTCCTCAAGTTCCTTAAATACGGACTCAAGGTCTTTACTTAGTTGTTCATCCATTGCTTTTTCTCTTTTCATCTCGTAGTGTGACCTGTAAGAATCGCACTTGTTTTGTCAGTCTGATGTTTTCCTTCCAGAACAGACCCATTACTGTCATCATTCCAAGCAATGCAATGATGATTCCAAGCGTTGTACCATTATCTAGTACCATTATGCTACCTTTCTCTTGGTTGTTGTATGTGTGGCGGGACTTACGAAGCCTGAACCATCTCTCCACTCACCAGCCCATACACCATAGAGACCAACAGTCTCATTGGAGTACTTACGGCAAGCATCGAGCATAGGACATTGAGCGCACAAGGCTTTTGCCTTTGCGATTGGTTCTTTGAAGTTTCCCCAACCTTCAGGGAAGAAAAGGTCGGGGTCAACTGAGGCACACAACTGAGTGCCATCAAAGGGATTAGACATAGCACTATCCTTTCTTAGATAGGGTCTTTGTTGCATCTGTATCTGCTTTATCCCATAGTTCATAGCAGGGATAGCAAAGGATGTGTCCTTCATAGCCGATAGCGTCATCTATCTGCGTCTTACAGTCAAAACACTTCATGGCAAACCTTTCTAATCAAGGGATTCGGTACGCTTATTAGCGCATGGGTAACAAATCTTCTCTACTAGGTCAATAACACCTAGACAGAACGCATCTACACCTGAGTAGACAAGATCTTTAGTAGTCTCGCAGTCAACGCACTTCATACTATTCTCCTTTCGCGGGATGGGTGTTTGTTGAGCAGTTTGTATTCCTCATACTCAGGAGGCGTCCCATAGAACAGGGCAACGGCAGAAAATAGGCGGGGAAACCTATTTGTTACTCATCTTACAAGGCTTACACACATAAGCACCTGTAGATAGAGAGAAGAGGAAGATAGCCTGTGAAGGATAGGAATACTCCTTACAGACAGAACAGCACAGCCTTGCTTGTACAGACATACAGCCTCCGATGTTTGTGTTGAGCACTCTCAGATAGAGAGTAAGAGACACATAGGGAATAGCCTCATAGACCAATGGGTCAGTACGCACAGTCCTATGTGTCCATCACCAACTACCTGATAATAGACCCCACCCCTAGCCCATAGCCTGGTCGCACTCTCAATGATAAGAGTTGGTGGTGTGTAGTAGCCTGAATAGACTCCCAACTCCCAATGATGAGAGTTGAGAGCCTATTCGTTAGCAGGACACCGAAAACGGATACCAAGACTACTCTTGGGCGTGCTAGCAGTTCCATAGCACTGTGCGGCAGACATATGTCACCTAGGTTAATCTAGATTCCCCAGCCCGA
>Ga0079302_1000414_pt1 | contig 10947 bp, 10 predicted proteins | sample Wag4_2014_7_16_FD_75102 | JGI IMG/M metagenome (GOLD analysis project Ga0079302, IMG submission 75102) | Fresh water mixed with fracking chemicals microbial communities from Ohio, USA - Utica-2 Time Series FC 2014_7_16 | ecosystem: Engineered > Industrial production > Chemical products > Input... | reverse complement strand
CAGCAGGGCCGCCTGTTGGCGGGTCACACCGGCCAGATCACAGAGGATGCGCAGGGCCCTGTCCTCCAGCTTGCTGTTGGTGACCGCCACATCCACCATGCGGTTGCCGTACACCTTGCCCAGCTTCACCATCACCCCGGTGGAGAGGATGTTGAGGGCCATCTTGGTAGCGGTGCCCGCCTTCAACCGGGTGGAGCCGGTGAGCAGCTCGGGGCCCGTGAGCAGGCGGATGTCGATCTCACAGGGCATCGGCGCCTGCTCCGCCGGCACGCAGGCCATGGCAATCGCCAGCGCGCCGAGCTGGCAGGCATGGTCCAGCCCCCCGAGCACATAGGGGGTGGTGCCGCCGGCCGCGATCCCCACCAGACAGTCGGCGGCGCTGAAGCCCGCGGCCTCCAGATCGGACCGGCCCGCTTCCCGCAGATCCTCCAACCCCTCGGAGCTGCGCAGCAGGGCCGGCGCGCCACCGGCCAGCACACCCTGCACCAGGCTGGGGTCGCTGCAGAAGGTGGGAGGACACTCCGCCGCATCCAGCACCCCCAGACGGCCTGAGGTGCCGGCACCGAGGTAGAACAGCTGGCCCCCAGCGCTCAACCTTGCGGCAATCGCATCCACCGCGGTGGTCAGCTGCGGCGCGGCGGCGGCAACGGCCCGCTGCGGTTCGAGATCGTTGCGGCAGAACAGGTCCACCAGCTGGTCGGTGGGCAGCTCGTCGAGACAGCTGCTCAGTGGATTGACCTGCTCGGTGAGCAGATGGCCCCGGTCGGCAGAAAGCACCTCTGACACGCTCACAGCAACCCCTCCAGCTGGCGACGGAATGCCTCCAGTTCAGGATCGTCGCAGGCGAGCGGATCGGCGGCGGTGGCGCCTTCGGCCTCCTGCCAGCTGCTCACATCCATGTTGCGTTCAGGCGGGGCGATCAGCAGCCGCTCCTCCGGGCTCTGGGGCAGGAAGCCGCTGGGCACGAGCCGGGCCTCATAGCCGGCTTCGCTGCAGAACAGCTCCATGTCCTCCCTGTCGAGCGCCTCCACCGTGGGCACAGGGAAGTCCTGAGCCTCCAGCAGACCGGCGTAACGCTCAGCATCATCGCGCTCCTCGAAGAGCAGCACCACGGTTCTCCCCTGAATCTCCAGGGAGTGAATGCCCTCCTGATCGGATCCGGCATCAAACAGCAGCACATGCACCGGCATCTCGGCTGGCAGGTCGGGAGAGGAGCCTTCAGTGTCTCACTGCTGTGGCAGGTCTCACGGCTGCTCCAGGGCCAGTTCCTGCAAGCGCCGGTAGAGGGCCAGTTCAGCATCCGAAACCTCCTGCGGCACCACGATCCGCAGCTCAACCAGCTGGTCGCCCTGGAGGTCGCCATCGCGAAGCCCGCGCCCGCGCAGGCGCAGCAGCCGGCCACTGGAGGATCCGGCCGGCACGGTGAGCTTCACCGGACCCTGCAGGGTGGGCACCACCACGCGGCAGCCCAGCACCGCCTCGGCCGGCGAGATCTCCAGCTGGTAAAGCACGCGCAGCCCATCGATGCGCAGGCCTTCGTCGCTGACGACGCGCAACTGCAGAAAGTGATCCGTTCCACCCGCTCCCAGGCCTGGCAGGCGCAGGCGCCAGCCATCGCCGGCCAGCGGCGGCGTCCACACCTCGAGCACGGTGCCATCGGCAAGCTCCACCTCCACACGGCTGCCCGCCTGGGCCTGCTCTGGCGTGAGCGAGACCACGGTTTCCGAGGGGCTGGTCGCCCGCACCGGCGGTGACGCGGGCTCCGCAGCCGTCACCGAGCCGCTGGCTGTCCCGGCCGGGGCAGGCTCCTCCCCATCTCCTGCCGCCGCCGCGCTGGAACGGCGGGGGGTGCCGAACAGCTGCTCGAGATAGGTCTCAAACGCCGGAAAGCCTGCAGCAAAAGGGTCGGCGGCCACCGGGCCACCCTCGGGATCCGGCTCGCCCGCCTCCCAGGCCCGCCGGCGCCTGGGATCGGAGAGAAGGGCATAGGCCTCATTGACCTGCTTGAACTTCTCCTCCGCCACGGGGTCGTTGTCGTTCAGGTCGGGATGCCAGCGGCGGGCCTGGGCGCGGAAGGCACGCTTCAGGGCGGCCGCATCAGCTCCGGGAGCGAGTCCCAGCACCGCCCAGGGATCCAGCGTGGCGGCAGCGGTTCGTCCCGTTCCCATCAGCGCTCAGCCCAGGGGTCGTCCCAGCTGTCGCGCCGGGGACGCTGCTCCTCAGCTGGACGGCCGTACACGGGTTGGCGTCCGTAGCTGGGCGGCTGGTCGTAGGGATCCCGCTCCGGGCGCGGGCGGGCCCAGGGGTCCGCCGCCGGCCGGTTCCAGTCATCCCAGTCGTCGTCATCGGAGAACAGCTCATCCTTGAGCGACCCCAGGGTGTTCTTCAGGCCCTGCAGCGGGCCCTGCTCAGAGCGCCGTTCGCTCAGCAGCCGACGATTCAGACCGAACAGGGCTTCCTGCAGCTGGCTTACCGCCAGCTCCAGCTCGCCCGGATCGGCTTTGCCCTGCTGTTCCAGAGCCAGCAGATCCTGCACCTCGCGCACGGCCATCTCCACGGCCCGCTGCTGGCGCTCAGCACCGTAGGGACCCAGCTCAAGGCTGGCGTCGCGCAGCCGTCGCTCCGCCTGGGAAACGAGCGTCTGAGCTTTGTTGCGGCGATCGATCGCCAGCCTCAGCCGGCGATCTTCGGCCGCCTTGCGTTCAGCCTCCTCGATCAGCTGCTCGATCTCCTCGGCGCTCAGATTCGACCCCCCCTGGATGCTCACGCTCTGCTGCCGGCCAGTGGTGCGGTCCATGGCTGAGACCTGCAACAGGCCATTGGCGTCGATGTCAAAGGACACCTGGACCTGGGGCACACCCCGCGGCGCTGGCGGGATACCCGAGAGACGGAAACGACCCAGGCTCTTGTTGCCTTCAGTCATCTGCCGTTCGCCCTGCAGCACATGGATCTCCACCGAGCTCTGATTGGCTTCAGAGGTGCTGAATACGTCGCTGCGGCGCACCGGAATCGGCGTGTTGCGGGGAATCAGCACCTTCATCAAGCCGCCCACCGTCTCCAGGCCGAGTGACAACGGTGTGACGTCGTTGAGCATCAGATCCCGCAGTTCGCCGGTGAGGATGCCGGCCTGAACAGCGGCCCCGATCGCCACCACCTCATCCGGGTTCACCGACTGGCAGGGCTCACGCGGCACCAGGGTGCGCACCATGTCCTGCACCATCGGCATCCGGGTGCCACCGCCCACCAGCACGACATCATCGATGTCCTCGGCTGCCAGGCCGGCATCGCGCAGGGCCCGCTGCACCGGGCGCAGCAGGCGGTCGAGTAGATCGGGGCAGAGGCCTTCGAACGTGCGGCGCTCCAGACTGGTTTCAATGTGCAGCGGCCCCTCGCCGCCGGTGGCGATAAACGGCAGTGAGATCGGCGTGGTCTGTACGCCGCTGAGCTCGATCTTGGCTTTCTCGGCGGCCTCGGTGAGGCGCTGCAGGGCCTGACGGTCCCGGCGCAGGTCGAGACCGTGCTCGCGCTGGAAGCCATCTGCCAGCCAGTCCACGATGCGCCGGTCCCAGTCGTTGCCGCCAAGCTGGGTGTCGCCACTGGTGGCCTTCACATCGAACACGCCCTGGGCAATCCGCAGGATCGACACGTCGAAGGTGCCGCCGCCCAGATCGAATACCAGCACCCGTTTGGTGGCACTGCGGTCGAAGCCATAGGCCAGGGCCGCGGCGGTCGGTTCGTTGAGGATCCGTTCCACGCTGATGCCCGCCAGCCGGCCGGCATCGCGGGTGGCCTGGCGCTGGGCGTCATTGAAATAGGCCGGCACCGTGACCACTGCGCCCTCCACCGGCTCGCCCAGGTAGGTGGAGGCGTCGTCGCAGAGCTTGCGCAGCACACTGGCCACCAGTTCCTCCGGCGCGTACTCGCGCTCGGTGACCGGACAGACGACCCGCACGTTGCCCTGGTCGTTGGCGCGCACGGTGTAAGGCACCGACAGGCTCCCCTCCTCCAGCTCATCCCACTGGCGGCCGACGAAGCGCTTCAGGTTGGCGAAGGTGTTGCGGGGGTTCAACACCAGCTGGCGCCGTGCCAGCTGACCCACCAGCAGCTCCTGGTCACGACTGAAGCCCACCACCGAAGGCGTGGTGCGGGAGCCCTCAGCGCTGGCGATCACCACCGGGCGGCCACCCTCCAGGACCGCCACAACGGAGTTGGTTGTGCCGAGGTCGATGCCGACGATGCGCCCCATGGACAGAGTGGTGTCGAGAACGGCGCGGTGGCCTCAAGCTACCGGCCCACCGGACGTTAATCACCGCTTAAACCGACCAACAGACCCTCTTCGTAAATTCCAGTTGCTGCTTGGGTGGACCCCACCCTGCAGCCAAAAGCCGATTGCCGGACGGCCCTTGAGCCGGCTGTCAGACGGCACCACCAGCGATCGACCACTACATGACGACGGCACACCGCCCACCCCCGTTCGTGGACGCCTACACACTTCGTCGCCGGCCAGCGTCCGAAAAGCTGGTAGACCAAGGATTCCGCCAGCTCACCGTTGTTCTGGCCTCCATCGTCGCGGTTGTGCTGCTGGGGATTTTCCTGGTGGTGATCGATGGGTCCAAGGAGGCGATCGGCAAGTTCGGCCTGAACTTCCTCACGACTTCGGCCTGGGATCCCGTCAATGATGAGTACGGGGCACTGACCGCCATCTACGGCACCCTGGTCAGCTCTCTGCTCTCCCTGGTGATTGCCGTTCCTCTCGGCCTTGGCACGGCGATTCTGATCACCGAAGACATCCTGCCCCGCTCGGTGCGTGAAGGCGTCGGTCTGATGGTGGAGCTGCTGGCCGCCATCCCTTCGGTTGTGCTCGGACTCTGGGCGATCTTCGTGATGGAACCTGCCATCCGCCCTGTCCTGCAGCTGTTTAATACGGTGCTGGGCTGGACACCTTTCTTCGATACTGTTCCTCAGGGTCCCGGCATGGCGCCCGCCGTGTTGATCCTGGTGGTGATGGTGCTACCGATCATCACGGCCATCTCCCGGGATGCCCTGAACCAGGTGCCCATCGAGCTGCGACAGGGGGCCTACGGCATCGGCACCACGCGCTGGGGCGCGATCAGCAGCGTCATTCTCCCCGCCGCCGTATCAGCAATCACCGGCGGCGTGATGCTGGCACTCGGCCGGGCGATGGGCGAGACGATGGCAGTCACGATGATCATCGGTAACGCTTTCAACTTCAGTTTTTCGTTGCTGGCCCCGGGCAACACCATTGCAGCCATGCTCGCCAACCAGTTCGGAGAGGCGGCCGGGATTCAGGTTTCAGCGCTGATGTATGCGGCTCTCATCCTGATGATTCTCACTTTTGCAGTGAACATTTTTGCGAAGTGGGTCGTCAACCGTCTCAGCCTCCGCTACTGAACAGGAGCTCTTCAGCCATGACATCCTTCCAGCCCGGCACCGTTCAGCAAGCCAACGCCCTGTTTGAGCGTCGCTCCCTCAATATCGACCATTCTCTGCAGCGCAACCGGATCAACAGGATCTGCACGACGATTGCTGCGGTGTTTGCCGGCATTGCGGTTTTGCCCCTGTTCCTCGTGATCGCCTTTGTGCTCTACAAAGGTGGCAGGCTCTTAAGCCTGAGGTTGTTCACCGAGCTGCCTCCTCCTCCTGGGCTCGAGGGTGGCGGTATCGGCAACGCCATCATCGGCACGATTGTCGTGACACTGATCGCCTCGCTGATCGCGATTCCGATTGGCGTCGGCGGTGGTGTTTACCTTAATGAGTATTCCCAGCGTGGCTGGTTCGCCAAATTTGTCGGCTTTGGCAACGACGTTCTGGCAGGTGTTCCTTCGATCATTTGCGGTGTGTTCATCTACGGCATCGTCGTAGCAACCCGTCTGTTTTTCAACCAGAGCTACAGCGCGGTGTCTGGTGGCATCGCTCTGGCTGTGCTGATGCTGCCAACCGTGATCAAAACCACTGATGAGGGATTGAAGCTTGTTCCCCAGGAACTGCGCTGGGGGTCTTACGGGGTTGGTGCATCCAAGTTTGTCACCGTGATGCGCATCACCTTGCCGGCTGCGTTCACTCCGATCGCCACCGGGGTGGTGCTGGCCATTGCGCGGGCAGCTGGAGAGACGGCACCCTTGATCTTCACAGCGCTGTTCTCCCCGTTCTGGCCTGAAGGTCTGTTCAACCCGATTGCCACCATGTCGGTGTTGATCTTCAACTTCGCGATCATGCCGTATGAAGCGCAGAACGAGTTGGCCTGGGCTTCATCCTTCGTGCTTGTGATCATGATTCTGGGAGCCAACCTCCTGGCTCGCTGGATCAGTAAGGTGGCTCGCAAAACCTGATTCTCAGCCTTTCGCGTCGCCCGATTAATTACCTCTCAACCACACATCGATCTCCACGTACCCATCCCCCACAAGGTCATGATTCAGCCCGCGCCCTACTCCAATACCAGCACCAACAGCGGTGGCGAGGTCTGCATGTCCCTCCAGGACGTGACGATCTCCTACGGCAAGTTTGAAGCCGTGAAGAATGTCTTCATGGATCTGCCCAAAGGAAAAGTCACGGCTTTCATTGGCCCCTCCGGCTGTGGTAAATCCACCGTGCTGCGCGCCCTCAACCGGATGAACGATCTGATTCCCGGTTGCAGCCTGCGCGGACGGGTGATTTTTGACAACGTCGACCTCTATGACAAGAAGGTTGATCCCGTTGAGGTGCGCCGCCGTATCGGCATGGTGTTCCAGAAGCCCAACCCGTTTCCAAAAAGCATCTACGAAAATATTGCCTTCGGTGCCCGGATCAACGGCTATCAAGGCGACATGGATGAATTGGTCGAGCGTTCCCTGCGCAAGGCTGCTGTGTGGGATGAGTGCAAGGACAAGCTGAAGGAGAGTGGCTTCGCTCTCTCGGGCGGTCAGCAGCAGCGCCTCTGCATCGCCAGGGCAATCGCCACCGAGCCTGAGGTCATCCTGATGGATGAACCGTGCTCCGCACTCGATCCGATCTCCACCCTCAAGATCGAGGAAACGATGCACGAGCTGAAGCGTAGCTACACCATCATCATCGTGACCCACAACATGCAGCAGGCAGTGCGGGTGGCTGACATGACAGCCTTCTTCAACGCCGAAGCGGTCGAGGGAGGCACGGGCAAGGTCGGTTATCTGGTGGAGTTCAGTGACACGGAGAAAATCTTCAATGCCCCTGGTCAGCAAGCGACCCAGGACTATGTGAGTGGACGCTTCGGTTGATCGCAAACCGGCCCAAAGGCTCCTGAGTTACCGCCAGCCGCGCACCCAATCGCTCCTGGTCAGCCCCTCAAGGGCTGACCTTTTTTGTTCTCTGAGATGCGCATAACGCCAGAATGGCTGAATAACGGCAAGCGAGCACGCTACGAGCTCGCTGCCTCGGCTTCGCTGTGAAAGCATAAAAAAACCGGCGTAGAAGGCCGGTTTCCGTAAGCGGAGAGGGAGGGATTCGAACCCTCGATAGAGTTGCCCCTATACAGCATTTCCAGTGCTGCGCCTTCGACCACTCGGCCACCTCTCCAGCGGCTTAATGGGGCAACGTGATGGCAATGTAGCAGTCGACCCATCGTCAGACCGCTCTGCAGGTCTGCGTACGGCATGACGCGCAGCTACCCGATCACCGTGCACTGGCGCCAGACCGGCCGGGTGATCCAGCACCAGGTTCCCGAGGGGGAGTACATCCTCCAGAGCTTCGAGCAGCAGGGCGACCCGCTCCCCTTCAGCTGCCGCAACGGCTGCTGCACCGCCTGCGCCGTGCGCGTGCTGCACGGCGAGATCGACCAGCGGGAAGCCCTCGGACTCTCCCGCGAGCTGCGCCAGGAGGGTTACGGGCTGCTCTGCGTGGCCCGGGCAGTCGGTCCTCTGGTGGTGGAGACCCAGGATGAGGACGAGGTGTACGAGCTTCAGTTCGGCCGTTATTTCGGGCGAGGGGCGGTGCGCCCCGGCCTGCCGCTGGATGAGGATTGAACGGTAGCCATGGCCGGCGCAAGCCACCGCCGCTGCATCCCAGCAGACCGTCTGGCCTTGCGGCAGCCGTGCAGACTCGGCTCTGCGCAGGCTGAACGGCCTGAGCAGCAACGTACCCAGTTACTGCCCGCACAATTGTGTTGATGCCTCCCCACGACCGACCGGTCGGCCCCACTGGCTGCATGCAGGCCTGGCTGGAATCCGGCCTGGATGTGGGCACGATCGAACGGCTTGCCGATGTGGCCCGCCGGGCTGCGGAGGCGGGCGGGGTGCAGCTGCAGGCGCTGTATGGGCGGCTGGAGCAGGTGCGTGAGAAGGGGCGTTGCGGGGATCTGGTGACGGAAGCGGATCTGGCCGCGGAGCGCGCTGTGCTCGACCTGCTGCAGCGGGAGACCCCAGAGATCGGCGTGCTGGCAGAAGAGAGCGGCCGCCGCCAGCGCAGTGGCGACCTGGAATGGTGTGTGGATCCGCTGGATGGCACCACCAACTACGCCCACGGCTTTCCATTCTTCGGCACCTCCGTGGGATTGACGTGGAGGGGCATCCCCCTGCTTGGGGCGCTCGCCGTGCCAGCCTTCGACGAACTCTTCTGGGCTGCTCCTGGCCTGGGCAGCTGGTGCAATGGGCGCCGATTGGCTGTCAGCCGCTGCGCCAGGCTGGCTGATGCCTTGCTGGCGACAGGCTTTGCCTACGACCGTCACAGCCGTCTCGACAACAACTACGCCGAGTTCGCCTGGTTCACCCACCGCACCCACGGCGTGCGGCGTGCCGGTGCCGCCGCTGTGGATCTCGCTTTTGTGGCCTGCGGGCGTCTGGACGGCTACTGGGAACGGGGGCTGGCCCCCTGGGACATGGCGGCCGGCGTGGTGCTGCTGGAGGAAGCCGGTGGCCAGGTGAGCGGTTACGCAGGACAGCCGCTGCAGCTGGCGGAAGGGCGCGTGGTGGCGGCAGGCCCTTGCCTGCATGCCGAACTCGTGGCCGGGCTGGCGGCCTGTGTGCCTCTGGCCGGCGCCAGCTACGGCGCAGCCGAGCTGGACCAGGCCGCGGCGGCCGCCGGCGGCGGAACGACTGCTCCATAGGATCGCCCCGATACCGACTCGGGACACCACTGCCATGGCCCTGCAACCCGCTGCCGGCGCCCGGGATCTCAATCCACGGGAGGTGGAGCGCAACCGGTTGATCCGCACCACCCTGGCTGAGGAATACCGCCTCTGGGGTTACCAGGAGGTGGATCCGCCGAGTTTTGAGCGCGTCGATACCCTGGCTGCAGGCGGCGGCATTGATGGCCGTGAACTGGTGCTGCTGGCCAGCGAGGATCGCCTGGGTCTGCGCCCCGAACTGACCGCCTCGATCGCCCGAGCCGCCTGCACGCGGATGGCGGAACGGCCCAGGCCCCTGCGGCTCTGGGCGGATGGTGTCACCTTCCGTGCCAGCACCGGCGACAGCGGTCATCAGCGCATCCAGGAACAGCTCCAGAGCGGTGTGGAGCTGCTGGGGGATGCATCAACGGCCGCGGATGTGGAGCTGATGTGCCTGTTGCTGGCGGCGGCTGGGCGCCTCGGCCTCGGCGCCGATCAGCACGCGCAGCTGCTGGTTGGTCACCACGGTCTGCTGACCGCCCTGCTGGAGCAGTTGCCGGCTGATCATCGCCATGCGGCCCGCAGCGCCCTCACCGGGTTCAACCCGCTGGCCCTGGAGGCCCTGCCCGTGAGCGAGGTGCTGCGCCGAAGGCTCCAAGCCGTGCTGCGCTTGCGTGGTGAGCCCGGCCCGGTACTGGCAAGCCTGGCGCAATGGCTCGGCCCGTTGCCGCTGCTGGAGGACCTGGCCAGCGTGCTGGCCACGGTGGCGCCCGTCGCCGAAAACCATGGTGTGCAGCTGCGGCTCGACCCGAGCTTCCAGCCCCATTTCGCCCTCTACGACGGGCTTGTGCTCAAGCTGGTCTGTCACGGTGGAACCGGGCCCGTGGAAGTAGCCAGTGGTGGTCGTTATGACGCCCTGGTCGGGCGATTCAGCGGCGCCGCCAGCGAGGCAGCCGGGGTTGGCTTCGGCTTTGATGTGGGCGCGCTGCGGGATCTGCTGCCTGAGCAGACGGTTCAGCGAGGCAGCGCTGGGCCCGTGCTCGTCGCCTACGCCAGCGGTCAGCAGCTGGCGGCGGCGCTGCAGGTGCTGGCGGCCCTGCATGGCCAGGGCACCGCGGCCGAATTGCATGGCCAGCCACTGGAGACCGAGGACGAGGCAGGGCGTGTGGCGCACCAGCGCGGTTGCTGCCGGGTGCAGTGGGTCGCTGCCTAAGATTCGACCACTTGCTGGCAGCCCGTGGCTCATACCATCGTCACCAACGTGTGCGAAGGGGTGGCCGATTGCGTGGACGCCTGCCCGGTCGCCTGCATCCATCCAGGCCAGGGAGCGAACAGCAAAGGAACGGCCTTCTACTGGATTGATTTCGACACCTGCATCGATTGCGGCATCTGCCTGCAGGTCTGCCCTGTGGCCGGCGCGATCCTGCCCGAGGAGAAACCCTCTCTGCAGAAAGCAGGCTGAGTCGCCAAGCCCGGCCAGAGGGACCGGGGCATTTCGGGGCGTTCAGCCGGCCGGGTCGCTCTGAGCGGCACGCCTGGCCGCCAGCACAGCCAGGTAGAGCTCCTCCGGCACCTCGCGGATGTCGTACTCACTGGGCAACACCCCGTGCACATGCCGGTGAACTGCCAGCCAGCAGTTGCGCTCTGGATCGGCTGCGGTGCCATCAAAGGCGTGGGAAGCGTGCACAAGCTGGCGAACCAGCTCCTGATCCCCTCCCGAACCAGGGGCGACCTCCCGGGGAAGGCGGCCGGAAGCCGCTGCATCGCACGCGTCCATGAGTGGCTGAGGTAGAGGGTGGACAGCCGGGAAAGCCGGATCGGAGCAACGCTGGCGCCAGCCAGCAGACTGGAGCCAGGTACCGGCCTTGATC
>Ga0079302_1000403_pt1 | contig 11032 bp, 21 predicted proteins | sample Wag4_2014_7_16_FD_75102 | JGI IMG/M metagenome (GOLD analysis project Ga0079302, IMG submission 75102) | Fresh water mixed with fracking chemicals microbial communities from Ohio, USA - Utica-2 Time Series FC 2014_7_16 | ecosystem: Engineered > Industrial production > Chemical products > Input... | reverse complement strand
GTAACTATTGGGTAGATTTGTTGGTACTGCCAAACTGTTAATTCGTTCCAAGTCATTTGTTTTCTTTTTTGTCTTGTTCTAACATCTTGTTGCTTTGATCTATTAATCGAACCCATACTATTGATATAAGGGTTGCTGAGATTAAAGAACATATTATTGCTACTATCATTTCGTTTGGTTGTACATATCCCTAACTTCAATTATAGCTAAAAGTACTATAATTATTGCGAATGGTAAAAGTATCATTTTAATTGTTTTATAATATATACAAGATGCCCACCGATGTAAGCTACTGCAAACAAAGGTAAGCAAATTGTAAAGAAGTATAATATTTTTATTACTTTAAAGATACGGCTACACTTGTTGTGCTACTCTTGGCAGGGGGGTAAACTTTTGTAACCTCGCCAGTAACTCCGTTAATAATATCAAGACCTTGATGCGGTACTTTCTTTAAGAAATCTTCCATATCCTTTTTACGCTTACTTGCATCATTGTAATCGGCCATAATCTCTTCGTAAGCAGGACTTTCACATTTACTAAAATCGTATTTAACTCCTACTTCTCTAATATTAAACTTTGCGCTCATATACTCAAAGTCCTTGCCGTTTAATACGGCTGCTTGTAATACTGCATCTTTGTAGTCCTTGTTTGCCTTTAGGGTTTCAAGCATATCCTCTAAAGCTTTTACCTGAAGATGTGTTTTTAACGGGTCAAGTTCCCCTGCGTTTAAGCGTTCAATTACTTGATGTGTAAACTCGATGCGTTGTTCTTTTGTTGTTTCGAAGATTTGTTGTAGTTCCATTTGTTATTTCTTTTTTCTGTATGATTTGCCTATATAATATTTTTTAGCTTCGTTGATTATTTGTATTAACGCATCTAATTTATTAACATCTAATTGTATGTAAGATAAATCTTCTGTGTTAAGTTCTATATAATCTTCATAAACAATACATTCAATAGGGTCTAATTCTAAATCAATTACCTGTGTATGTACTGCGCCATCTTCAATAGTAAGTATGTATTGGTTAGGATATAAAACATCTTCTATGTCTATTTCTTTTTTCATATTGTTTCGGGTTTGTAATTATCAATGTCAAAAAAGCCGATTTCTGACTTATGTTCTGGTCTCCTTAATCTACGCTTTGCAGGTTCGTAACCCTTCTCGTTGCAGTAGGTAAGTATCTCAAGGTAAGTCGCATCGATGTTATTCATCATAATGCTAATAGGCTCACTTGCGTAATATTTGTCTATGTATTCTTTGCTTAGTTGGGTCATAATGTTTAATTGTGTAGTCAGTTAATGCTGCCATTACAAAGCCTGTTGCAATTAGCAGGAAGCAGATAGCGTAGATCATTTTGCGTATACGTCTTGAAGTTGCCCTATAAGGTAACAAGCTACTAAAAATACGGCTAAAAGTTGTGCGGTTTCTTTTTTCATTGTGTTTGTGTTTTGATTAAATAATAACCAAATATACAAGTTTTACACAATCCACCAAATTTATTTTTGTAACCTTGTTGCAATTATAGGAAGGCATACCTACCCGTGCCACGTTTAAGGCTGAAGTTCTGCCAAGCCAAAGCCAGAGCCATAACGGCATCATCGTGGAAGCCTGAAGGTGCTGAGTACTTTACCCCCGTTGCCGTGTATTGATACTCAAATACTTCTAACTCCTGGCTTATTATCCCTTCAGGATAGCCTATTTTACCTTGATGAATGGCAGCTTGTAAGCCTTCCATTAGTTGCTGCTTACTTGAACTTGTGAACTTTAAGCCTTGTATCATTACCCCTTCTCTTTGTAAGTCCTCAAGGATAGGGTCTCCAACCCCCGTACTATCGACAAGGATAGGGCATTTAGGCAGCCTAAGAATAGTTTGCTTGGTATTGTGCCAATCCATTTGAAAGCGGTCAAAATAAGCCACGTTTCCGTCTTCGTCTAAGCCTACGATAACAGTCCAATCGACTGACTTGGCAAGGTCAATCCCATAAGCTACAACAGGCATTGTTGTTACTGGGTGTATGCACTTGCGTATGTGTTGGCTACCAAATGGGTTTGCTGCATTCTCCGCAGGGTTTGCCATATACTCCTGCTCAAACACAACCTCTGGCAGTTGCCTTCTTGCATCATCTATTTCTTGTGGGTCTATATAAGGGTTGTCGTATGTAGTAAACTTAAAGCTTTGCCAATCGGGTTCTGCTTTGCTAAACAAACTAAAGAAGTAGTTTTTACCTTTAGGGGTGCTTAAGAATATAGCTTTACCCTTGTAGTCAGTCAAAGTAGGTCTTATTGAGTTGAGCCACCCATCTTCAAGGTTAGGTATAAAGGAAGCCTCGTCTACTATTACCAGGTTAAACTTTCTACCTCTCAGGTTATCTAAGCGTTCCCCTGTAAAGAACTCTACCTTGCCACCATTAGGAAAGCTGATGTTTAAGTCCGATTTGTTATTAGGGAACGGAAGGCTATTACATAACTTCTCAAAGAATACCTTAGCCAATTTATAGGTAGGGGTTATGTATGCAACCTGACCGCCTTTGATTGCGGTTGTAATACATTTGATTTGGCTTAACTCTGATTTGCCGAACCTTCTACCGCACATAACAACTATGTACCTGGCTTCGCAGTCAAGTATCTTCTTTTGGTTTATATGTCCGTTAGGTAGTTCTATCCGCATTAAAGAATTGTCTTGCCGTCTACAAATACTATCTCAATCCTGTTATCTGTTTGTATGTCCATTTGTTCCTTTGGCTTACCATATACACGGGTTAGCAAAGTTTCTAAACTATAAAGGCTGCCCTTCTCTAAGCTTTTACGCATAGCTGCTGCTATCGTCTTTTCAAGTATTGTTGCCTTCGGGTTATCCCATACTGTTTTAAGTTCTTCTAAGTCCATTGACATCATAGCTTGGATAGTATCATTTATCTCAGCAAGTTTATATCCCTGCTCTTTGAGTAGGCTTACATACTTACGAGGTCTGCCGTTTGGGTTTCCTGATTGTCCTGGTTTGTATGGTATCAAATGTTCTTTGCTCATTCTGTTACGCTTCTGTTTTAACATAAGGTTGACCGTTCCTTTTAACTTCTAATGTCGGGTCGAGTTTAATCATTCGGTCTACTATCACTTGGCAATATTTAGGGTCAAGTTCAGTACCATAGCACTTGCGTTTTAATTGGTGTGCTGCTACCATTGTTGAACCTGAACCAAGAAATAAATCTACTATAAAATTACCTTTGAATTTATCTAATAAAATATTTAACATACCAATTGGCTTCATCGTAGGATGTGGTTTAATTCCATTTACTTTATCTGCCATTCTATTTGTCCAACTAACATATTCATATCTTATTATTTCTCTCTTTACCTTTCTTTTACTAAAAATTGTTTCAAAAGCTGAGCCTATTATTTTATCATATTTATCTTCTACCCTTTTATCCCATATTAACCAACTACCTTCATTTTTATTAGGTATATAATCTGAATAATAATCTGCTCCAAATAATACTATATCATCACAATAGTTAAAATTTGTAAATATTAATGATGGGTCAAATTGTTTATCATCATTTTCTATATTATCGTGTTTTCTACCAGCTTTTATTGTATCACTTCCCATTTTTGAGAAGTCAGCATCTAAATTCATACCGTAAGGCGGGTCGGTAAACACCATATCAGCCTTCTGTCCGTTCATTAATAAAGCCACTTGGTCGCTATCAGTACTATCTCCACAAAGCAATCGGTGTTCCCCTATCTCGAATAAATCTCCTAATACTATATCGGTTTCTATTCCCCCGTCTGGAACTGCAAACTCATCTTCCTGAGCTTCTAATACTTTGGCATCAAAGCCGGGTATATCTAAACCCCAATCTTGTAATTGATCTGCATCCCAATTATTAGCAAGGTCGTTCCAATCCCATTCGCCATAACCTACATTGTCCTTAACTATAAACTCCTTTTGCTGCTGCTCGGTTAATTCACTTGCTTTGATAATTGGTATATCTTTAAGTCCTGCTTCCTTACAAGCCTTAAGTCGCATATTGCCACCAAGCACAACCATATCGTCATTAACTACAATAGGTCTAAGATTGAGCATTTGGGGAAACTCATTAATTGACTTTACAAGCTTTGCAAACTTATCATCCTTAATTATTCTGGGATTGTTAGGGTTTGCTTTTACTGTGTTGATTGGTACGTTTTGTATCATAGTATTCCGTTAATTATGTCGTTTGCTTCGTCTATTGCATCTTCTTGGTCAAGGTAAGTATCTACATCTGCTATATGCTTATTAATCAAAGTTTCTGCCATTGCATAGGTGTAGTGTCCTATCGTGGTCATATCGTCTCCATTAAAGCCCGTCTTACATACTGCTACGAAGTAAGCTTTGTGAGTTAATATATACCAAATGGCTCTTAACTTTCTCATCTGCCTTGTCCTCTATATGCTTTTTCTCTGGGTGTGTGCTTGTTAAAGGACTTCTTTGCAGAACCTCTTTTGCGTTTGCCAAAGCTAACTTTGTTATTATTCTCTTTAATCTTTGCCATATAATTTGCTCCAAGTTGTAGGAAGTGATAAATCTTTTAATTTGTTATATCCTTTTGTTTTAAAATAGCTATCCCATTCGTCTTGTTCTTTAATGTTACAATGCCCCCATTGTTCGTCAAATCCAGGAACTCTTTGTGATGTGCTACTAAACAAAATGTATTTAGGCTCTATCTTGCTGAACAAGTAATCAAGTTCTTTATCTGTCATATGCTCTGCCGTCTCTATAAAGTTAAGCAAGTCGGTTGTAATAGGCTCGTCTACTATTTCTACATAGGCTACGTTCTGCTTCATATACTCACGATGCGACTTAAATATTTCAAATGCTACAATGTGATAACCTGCTTTAAAATAGGCATCGCTATAAACTCCCGTTCCTGCTCCATAATCTAATACGGATACAACAGGTAAATTTTCAATCTGTGCAACAGTATTTTGTGCCAAGTCCTTAAAAAAGTCATTGTGCATACCTATCCCGTGGTTAAGTTCGTACTCTAAGAACTCTTGCTCAGTTAATAGCATCGGTAGTTTTGTTTATGTATATCTATTAAAAACTCTTTATATTGTTTCTTGTCTCCAAAATCTAAGTGGCACTTCCTACATAACCCCATAAGGTTTTCAATCGTGTCCTTATCATTTGAACCACCCATTCCCCTCGCTTCAATATGATGAACGTCAACTGCTTGACACCCACACACTTCACAGGGAACGAAGTCAGTTGTTTTATACCCCATTCCCTGCAAATAAATTTGTGTGTGTTTTTTCATAGCTTCCCCATTAAATTTTCCGTTGATTAATAATTAAAAATTTAACTATGAAAATTATTTTCCGTCTATTTCTTTTAACTTATTAATCGCCCATTCAACACCAGAAGTGCCACCCCAAGCATCCCACATTAAACCGCCACAACCTTCACTATAAGGCACATCTTTATGTTGTTGATGTCTTTTAAAAGAAGCCATACGAGCAATAGTATCTCTACTAATCGGCTCACGATTTGCCAATTGCCTTGCTCTTGCCTTACCTGTTGCTTCTCCACAAGAACCCCAACCATTTTTCTCTGCCCATTCTATTGCCCTCTTTGCGTTGTTAGTTGCACTCTCAGGATAGTCGGTATAGCTTTCGGCAAACTTGCCACCTGCAAGGATAGCCTTCCAAACTTGGTTAGCCTTCTCTTCGGTATCGTAAACGCAACCGCCTGAGCCTATTCTATATTTCCCGTTAGAGCATTTTATTACTGGCATAGTTTACTATAAATATACTTTCGGTCTAAATTTATCTCGTCAAAGTTATACTTCTTTTGGCAGAACTCAAATAACTTTTGTCCGCTTTCCTTTCGCATATCCGCATCGCTTACTAAATCTCGTATATGTTTGTACCAATCCTTCTGACTTTTAACGTAATGCACCGGCATATCTAAGTAAGGATTGACGTGGCTAACTATGGCAGGATTCTTTTTAGCAGCCGTTTCCAATACCTTAAGGTTGGACTTCATAGCGTTGAACTTGTTATCAACCAATGGGATAACTGAAATATCGCTATCGGTGTAAGCCCCCATATATTCCGTAACTTTTGCATAGTTATAAATTGTAGGGTTAAGCTTTAGCCCACAAGTGAAGGCATCAATCATTTTATCCCATATAGGTTTTTCGGCATCATTATAACCTGCTATTACAGTTCTTATATTCATACCTTGCAATCTTTTAAACGGCTGCCTAAGTATTTCTAAATCTCGTTCGTGCGTTCCGCTACCGCTCCAGAACAATCTTACTTTGTAATCTTCTATTTTATTATCCATAAACTGCTCTTGCCCGTAAGGAAGTGCGTTTGGTAGTATGTGAACGTTTTTATTGTAAGGACTTATCTCTTCTGCCAACCTTTCGTGTGTGCAAGTGCAAAGGTCAGCTATTTGTAAAAAGTCAGTAATCTGTTTTCCTATGTTGTTATACTTATATCTCCAATATAAAATATGTGTTTCGCTAAGTTCCCAATGGTCATCGTTATCGACTATTAATTTAAAGCCATATTTTGTGCGCCAAGTATCCATTTGTTCTGCCGTAATCTCATTAAGCATTCTATTGATTAGAACAATATCCCACCCTTGTTCAAGTATTTCGTCATTAAGCACATCTGTAATTAAGGCATACTCCTTTTCTAAGTGTACTATTGGCATCATTATTCGGTGCAGTCCAACACCTGAGTTAGCTGAAGTTATACAAAGTATTCTCATTTTCGCTTCTTAGGTTTTTTAACTTCGTCTGTAATAAATGTAATTACTAAATCGTCATTAGGTTGCGCTTCGTACCAAGTGTATAAGCGCTTAATCATATCGAAGATACAATTACCGCACCAAACTGTTAATATGAAATCTGGACTCATATACTTGCGATAAATATGCTCGTACATTTTTAAAATGTCTAAGTCGATGTTACGCACATAACCATTTTGAACTGTATGCCAATTACCAACGTGTTCATCTAAAAAGTTGCGGTGTTCTATTTCCATAAGTTCCACATTAATTTAGCTAAAATTGGTGCAAATACTCCTGGTATAAATACAAAAGCCACTATGTTAGTGAATACTTCAGGTAGTAAATATAAAACTAAACCTGTCCAAGCTGCTAAACAACTCGTGCAACTAAAAGGCTTGAAATCTAAATACCATTTTCTATGAAATTGGTGTATCTCTACAAAGAAGATTGCAAAGCATATTGCTGCTATTATTATCATTTTCGTAATTGTTTTTTAAGTTCGCGTTTAGTTAATTTTAGTTCCCTATGTATTGACATATAAGGTATGCCTGTAACTCTGCTAAGTTCTTTAGCGTTGCAGTTGTGTTTAATTGCGTACACTCTTAATAGTTCCGCTTTATACCAGTGCATCTTGGATAGTTCGTCTTCTACTTTGTTTAGCAAATCTTCGTCTCTATCGTGTACTATTAATTGAACCTCTAAAGGTTTTCGGTATGTGCGATAAAATTGGCTTGTATTACTTTGCATCATATTAATCATAGTCCTAACCAAGTAGAACTTTAATACGTTTCGATTTCGCATATCAATTAAACGCTCTTCGTCCATTTCGCATAGCACCTTAAATATTTCACTTCTTAAATCTTCTCGTAAATCTTCAGGCTGCATTTTATCTATTGCTTCCTTAAGTTCTCGGCTTTCCCAAAGTTCTAATATGATGCTATTCTTGTTCATATTCTTTTAAGGTTAATTTGCCGTTGTCTTCGGTAGCTATGTAACAAAAACAATTTGCCGTTTTTGCTAAGTTTAAGAATGCTATTTGGTAGCTGCTTAACTTATCGCCTATTGCTTTGGTCTCGCAGTAAACCGCTACTCCGCTTTGTGTATGGAAGCCAACAACATCTGGAACTCCCTTTAGTCCTATGAAGGTGCGCCCTCTTACCGCTAAATTGTTATTACGCCATACAAAACACCCGTTTTTATTTAGGGTCTTGATTGCTTCTTTGGTTAATTCGTTTGCGGTCATATTACAAAACTATATTAAGAAAACGATACTTTGCCAATTTTTATTTGCTCATCAAAAAATAAAGCTACGGCAACTGCTCGAGCCTGGTTCTTTAACCATTGCTCCGTCCATTCGTCTCGGTACTGCTTTGCGCTTATTATGTCCATTTTATTAGCTTTGTAGGTTATAATCTCCATAAGTTTCTTTTTAGCAAGTGCGCCATCTTCTTTTGTCCATACCTTGATGCCTGAACTATTAAGCTTTGTAAATACGGATAATGGGTTAAACAACCTATCGAATGTTCTATTTTCCAGAACTTTGTATTCTTGGTAACTGTAATCAATTATCTCTAAATCGGTTAAATGTGGGATTGCTTCTACTCGTTCTTGTGGCATCATTTTTCTTACTTCATTTGCTTTTTTCTTATATCTGTCCATTACCTGACTAAAATAAGCAGGGCTAAAATTCTGGTAGTGGTCGATAAAGTCATTGGCTACCATTTGCTTAAACGCTACTTTTATTTCGTTTATTGTGTAGTTACCGTATTGGCTTCTTATCCAATCTTCTAATAAAGCTAACTTAACTTTGTCTGGCATAACGTTAATACCTACTAGCTGCATTATGTAAATAAGGTTTTGATGCAAAATTATTTGGTTTACATTTCTAACCCTATCCCCCGAAAATGCGGTCATAATCTCCTGCTCCATAGGTAGTAGCGTTAATGAGGTTGTAGCCATCAAGGTTAAACTGTTCTCCTTTTGTAAGTTTTCTTGTATTGTTTGTAGTTTCTTTTGCATATTGTTTAGAGTTTATTAACCAAGTATTTGCTGCGTGTGTCCAACTTTTCATAGGGTTTTTACCTACTTTCCAACCGTTGCTCGTATAGTAATTTACAAACTTTTCAGCTTCAATTTTAGCTAAATCTAAACTAATTTTATTAGCCATATATTCGTAAACTTGCTCAAAACTACATTTACTTTTATTATTAATTATATCTTTATTTGTATTTTCATTTACATTTTCCATATGGGAGTCCATATGAGGTTGCATATGCGTTTCATATGGTGCATCTTCTTTAGGTTTGTTTTTAGGTTTCATATTGTTTCGCCTTGACTCAGTAAAGGTTTTACGCTTTTCTTTTTCATAATCAAGCCTTACATTGTACCATAAACCTTCGTCATCTTGTATAAATTTGGATTTCACTTGCTCCCACAAGTGTCCAACCGTATGTTGTATCATATGAGTATTCATATGCCCTCGATTGAATTGAAGCATAAGTAAGTCCATATATGCTCCTTTCTCTTCAAATGTCATTCCCATAGTGCCACTAACATAGTCGCCTGGGTAAAATAAAAACGCTGGGTCTTTTGCCATAAAAAAAATAAACCCCGATAGCTGCGAACTACCAGGGTTATTATTATTTAACCACTAAACACATAGGCGGTTCGCAGTTCGTCTATGTGTCTTATTATGTTGCGAATATACACTAAATTTCTTTAAGTTCTAATTTTAAACAAAGTTTTTTTAGCTTAGTTTTAAACCAGTCCTCAGTATCTATTAAGTTGTTCGCTTGTTTAATGTTATGGATAGCCGTTGTATGGTCGCTTGTTCCTGTGTATTGGCTTATCTCCTTAAGGCTCAACTTAGTGTATTTCCTTAGTAAGTAAGCAGCAGCCTTGCGCCCAAATGTTGTTTTTAAACTCCTATCCTTAATTAATACATCGCACTCAAACTCTTCGTCTACCAATTTGACAATAGTCCTTGCGCCAATGTCTAACCCTAAAGGCTCGTTATCTTCTATGCCTAACAATCCAAGTTGCTGCATCATTTCGTGTAGCTGCAAATGTGTGTTACGTTGTGCAAAGTATAACTCCTTTAATTGTCTTATTGATACATCTTTATTTCTATTTAGCATAATTAAAACGGCAATCCTTCCGCATCTTCTTTTGGTTTGAAATCGTTTAAATAAATTTTGTAATCTGGTTGCTTATCTTCTGTTTTGTAGGCATTAACCCACATTGAATACTTAACATCATTGATTGTAAAGTTAATTACTTCTCCTTTAGTGGTTTGCTTTTTCCAAGCACCTGCACTCCATTTTTTTTCTTGCATTTTTTACTTTTTAATTAGTGAATATTTACTTACAAATTTAGGTTGTTTCTTGTTACCTACGTTAATTAAATCGGACTGTATCTTATATCCTTTGCGTTTAAGTTCAAAGATAACTGCCGATAATCTAAGGCTATTAAACTTCGTTAGAGCCTGGATTGGTGTCAAGGTCTTGCCCGAAAGCAAGTGGTTCAAGATGCGTTGTTTCTGTGTCATTGTTATTAATTGGGGTTAAAAAAACTGGTTTGTCTATTACGTTTTGATATTTTTCTATAAACTCTAAAAGGTCTTTGTAAGCTACTTCACTATACCAAGCGTAGTGGTAAATTTCTGCAAGTAGCATCTGCCTTTCAAATGGTAGCAATTCTCTCATTAGTTTTCTTTTTCGTTAATGTCTTCTTCTATTAAATTATCTAATACTTTTTCTGCAAGTAATATGCATATTTCTTTTTCTTTTGTAAGTAAGTTATGTGCTTTTAATACAACTTGGTCTGCTGAAATCATTTGACCTTTATATTGATTAGCCCAATCTTTTAATTCTTGCATTGCGGTTTTCATATTAGCTTTTTTTAATTGTTTCTTTAATCTTGTTAAATTCGTCTAAACTCTTGATGGCTTTGATTTTCTCAATAGCTTTATACTTCTGCTCCTGAGTAAACTTTGTTTTATCAAGTGCTTCAATCAAGAACGCTTTTTGACCTTCGCTTACTTCGTCTTTATGCTCATTGGTAGCATCTGCATCTTTAGTGTCGTCTATTGCAAAAAGTCCATTGAGTGCATATTTTCGAGCATACGAGCTACACGCCCCAGTGAGCTGCGAAGCATCCATTCCTTTTTTGTTTTCCTCTTCACGAGCAAGACCAGTACAGGTAATGTTATCTTCTCCGTTACTTAAACAAGCAGTAGCCTTTACATAAAC
>Ga0079302_1000401_pt1 | contig 11066 bp, 10 predicted proteins | sample Wag4_2014_7_16_FD_75102 | JGI IMG/M metagenome (GOLD analysis project Ga0079302, IMG submission 75102) | Fresh water mixed with fracking chemicals microbial communities from Ohio, USA - Utica-2 Time Series FC 2014_7_16 | ecosystem: Engineered > Industrial production > Chemical products > Input... | reverse complement strand
TGTTGTAATTTAAAACTACAGTTGTAAGCTCTGAGTTATCTGCGTTGATAGTAGCTGTATATGAAGTTGCTTTTAAGCTAGGGTCAGAAAAGTTATAGATGACCTGGTTGGTGGTCACATTGGTGATGAGAATGAGTCGTTCTCTTGGAATGTGACGAGGAACCGTTACTGTACGCGTTGACGGTACGAAGGTGTACGCGGTTTCCCATAGAATTTTTCTAGCCATTAGTTAGTCTCTTTCCTGTCATTGCTTATGCTCCTAGTAAAATATCCACTGCTTTAAAGGGGTATGCCTTACCGATAGTATTTACGTTAGGTCCTAGCATAACTCTACCATCAAAAGTAGATCCTGCTGGCGGAACCTCGTTAAAGGCAATCCAACCATCACTATCCAACATAAATCCGTCTAATGGTAGCATAGATTGCCAAACATAGTCGGGATAACTTGGGGTCTGCATTACTCCGTTTAGGGTAATCATCAAACGTAACGGGTTATAAAGAGGAACCTTGGTGCCCTGGAACCTAGGCTCAAATCTACTTGTAACCCCATCAAAGATATACCGTAGGTCGTCTAAGGGGGTAATGTCCGGTAGGTACGGAAGGCTGGCAAAAATAAGATCGTCAACGTACTTTTTGCTTGTTGCGTCAGTGTTGTCTGTCGGTACTAGGGGTACGCTAACGTGACCTGTGAATGTAGGGTTATTGGTACGAGCAATATCTGTGGAGATGTATGGTTCAGCAATAGGGGTGGCTGCCCAGGTACCGATTGTTACGTACCCCAGAGTAGCAATGTTTAGTGGCACACCTGAGTACTGAGCAAGATCAATATTGTCTGTACCAACCTTGATAGCACCACTGGTTACTGTGGAAGTGCCGGAGTTAGAAACAATCCAAGAAGAGTTAGCTAGGTAGGTTCCAGAGGTAACAAAGATATAGTTACCCGGCTTAATTGTTCCAGCAAGTAGGTTACCGTTAAAGTCAGTGGCACGAGTAAGAATCCATTGGGTATCACCATCACCAGGGTTAGTGGTTACATAAATACCGTTTTGCTTAGGATCAGTCTGGTCCTTAACAAGAACTCGCTGGTTTACCGTAACTCCAACGCCGTCAAGGATAAGAGCCCCGTTTACGGCAGCAGTAAGTTTTGCTCCAACTCCTAGGCCTCCTGTGGAGTCAGAAGTTCCTGCAGTATATGTTGAGTTTAAGTTTGCGCTGGTTGTGTAAATAACCTGGTTCTTAATAGTAAGTCCAGAAGCAATATTGTCTACATACTCTTTGTTAGCGGCTTGTACACCAGTAGTTGGATAAGGAACAACTACGGTCTTATTAAACGTTGTAGGAACATCTACGCTAAGAGATCCTGTAGCACCGCTTGTTGATGATCCAACGTTAATGTTCGTTACGGATCCAAATGCACCGCCAGTACCAATATTAACAGTTTTTGTTACTCCGCTAGCTGTAGCATTTGTAGAGTAGTTATGTGTGACTGCACCTGTAGGTGTTCCACCAATAGTAAGAGTAGTAGCGGCCCCAGCAAAACTGACAGTTGTTGCCCCTGTGTTGTACAGGTTAACGTAGGTTAGGTTACCCTTAACTGTTGGGGCGTTAAGTGTGGTAATGGACGTAGAGTCGTTAGATCCAATACCTAAAGTTGTAGCTGCGCCAGCAAAGTTTATAGTTGTGGCAACGCTATTTAATAGGTTAAAAGATGATGTTCCAGAAACAATAGAGGTATTAAGCGTTGGAGATGTGGCTGCTGCGTAGGAGTTTGTATCAATTGCATAGGTATTTGTACCTGTGCGCTTTACAAAACCTACACCTGTTAAACCAGCAAGTGCTGTAAGTTCATTGCTTGATGCTTGATATGCGTGTGAGTGGCCTGTATCGGCTTTTGCACCAAGCTGAGTCTGAATAGAGGATGTGACCCCTGTTACATAGTTTAGCTGGGTAGTAGTTACTGTTGCACCAGCAAGCTTATTTAACTCTGAAGTTGTAGCGGTTAACCCTGTTAACTTATTAATTTCTGTAGATGTAGCTGTAACAACTACAGTGTCGTTAATGTAAGGGTTGGTTAATGTCTTATTAGTAAGTGTTTGGGTACCTGTAAGTGTGGCCACTGCTGAGCTAATAGCAAGTGTGTAGGTTCCTGCAGAATCGTTGTACGTTCCAGTAAGACCAGTACTAGCAACAATTGTATTGTTGATCTCATCTTGGACACGTTCTTGTGTGTAATATAAGTTTGTACCCTCAGGAACTGCTGAGCTAGTAAGGGCTGTAAATTTACCATCTGTATATGTGTTGGCACTAGAAAGGGTAGTAGAGTCCCCAGTAATTCTAAGAGAAGCTTCAGCAGCAATAGCAGTATTTCTATCAGTTACTTCAGTAGCAATTGCTGTACTAATAGCTGTGCCACGATTTGAAGTTTCAGTAGCAATAGCTGCGTTTCGGTCTGTAACTTCTGTGGCAATCTTTGTATCTGTGTATGCTTGGTCTGTAACAGAGGCTGCAGCAATAGCAGAGTTTCTGTTAGTTACCTCAGTGTTTATAGCTGTGGTAATAGCTGAGTTACGGTCAGTAACTTCAGTGTTGATTGCACTTGTAATTGCTGTGCCACGGTTAGTAGTCTCTGTAGCAATTGCGGCATTGCGGTTTGTAACCTCAGTTGCCATGATGCCATCTGCGTAAGTCTGTGAAATACCTACAGCTTCATTTTTAGCATTAGCAATATTTACGTTACGGTCAAGTACTTCATTAGCAATCTTAGTATCTGTATACGCAAGAGCCGCGGTGTGGTGATCTGAATCTACGCCAAGTGCGTAACCAACAGCACCATTAATAGAGTCGTAGATGTCTTGTGGAAGAAGACCTATTTTTACCCAAGTAGTTCCATTATCAAGCCACATAAACCCAACATTGCCAATAAGGCTGTATGTATCTGTGGCTACGTATACGCGTCCAGCACTACCTGCAGTTGGGCGAGTCGCCAAAGTTCCATATAAAACTGTAGTACTAGAACCTCCGGCAGCAACCCAAGCAGAACCTGAATAACTATAAAGGGTTAGGTCAGAAGTATTGAAGTAAACATCTCCGGCAACAAGGGTAGGGATTGTTGGAGCAGTTGCTGACGCTAGTACGTTTAACGGAACAAGGCTTTTTCTGCTCATGTGTTATCCGTGTACTACTGCGCGATACTGTCCTGCTGTAGGGGCAACTGAAAACAGAAGAGTAACTGTGTTGACTGTGGCGTGTTGTACATCACACATTACTTCATCATACGTAGAAGTAGCTGAGTATACTGCAACAGTTACATCACGAGTGTTTAGGTTGTGAGTAACGGTGATTGAAGTAGCAGATCCATCACCAATAGCTGTTGCATACTTGCGAACAACTACCGAAGTATCAACTGCAACATCATTAGCGTTAGATACAATACCCAAGCCAGCAACAACATCAAGTGTGTTAGCTGTCTTAGTTAGACCATTGCCTGCTGTAATCTGACCAAGGCCAGTAAACTGTGTGAAAACTAACTCTGTTGTTCCAATTGTTACTGTGCCGTTATTTGTAAGAGTCCAACCAGAGTCCGCGTTTGCAGTTCCTTCTTCTACAAATACTGCAAAGGAAGCTGTAATCTCAGCTGAGGTATCTGCGTCAGTTGCTCGTGTAGGTGCTCCTGTTGCGTTTACAACGTAGATACCGTTTTCTGCACCATCTGCTTGATCCTTAACAAGGATACGGTTACCAGTAGCAAGAGTTACTCCGTCAAGAACATCGCCGTTTTCAAAAGCTGTTGCTAAAGTTACAGCAGCTGTAGTAGCTGCACGAACAGATGCCTTCCAATCAATACCTACAACTGCGGCATCAACGTAGCCCTTGTTAGCAGCGTCTGTTGATTCTGTAGGAGTAGCGAGGTTAGTAATCTTTTGGCTGTTAAGATCTACTGAAGCAGTGGCTACAGCAAAATCGTGTAGCTTGTTTTCAAGTCGAGCAACTGTACCGCTAGCATTTGGAAGTGTGATTGTATTGTCTGCAGTTGGGTCCACGACAGAAAGAGTGGTTTCAAAAGCGTTAGCTGTGGCACCTTCAAAAACAAGGCTTACACCAGTGTCAAGACTTACTGTGCCAGTAAAGGTAGGGTTGGCTAGAGGAGCCTTAAGATCGAGCTGTCCTTGAATTCCAGAGGTAACGCCGTCTACATAGTTAAGCTCTGTGGTTGTAAGTGTGGCGCCATCAAGAATGTTAAGTTCTGCAGCATCTGCTGTTACACCGTTTAGACCAATAGCCTCAAATGAGACGCCATTGTAAATGCGCATTTCATTGGCCACTGTGTTGTAATAAACTTGACCAGCAACAGGGGTTGATGGATCAGCAGCCAGGTTTTGAATAACCGCATTTTGAAGCTCATTTTTGGTTAAGTCAATCGGGGTTAAAAATTTACGTGCCATTCACTATCTCCTTATGATAGGTAAGCTGATCCGCTAAAGGCTGACCTAAACGTTAGCAGTACTGTAGCAGGGTTCGGGTAAGAAATCTCTCCTTCAACAACACTACCCCCAGAGTCTACTACAGTAACATTAGGGTGAAAGGCCAAATTATGAGAAATGGTCCATGTAGCAGAAGGTGTATTCTGAGTATAGACGTACCCCAGCTGTTGAAGCTCTGTACTTGGATCTGAAAGAACAACGTCAGGAGATTCTATGATGGTAGTAATATCTGGAATCTCTAGGCCATAGGCCGGATTAGGCTGCCAAATAGGGCTCAAATTGTCACCTGCTTCTGAGTAAAGACCTTACCTGTGGCGTATGTTTTAACCTTGCCGTCAGCACCAGTCATTTGAATATCATAATAGCATGTCTTTGGTAGATCTTCTGTAGTTGTTGCAGGAAGAGAAATTATCAGACCGTCTAGAACACTGTTGTTATTTACAGAGTACTTTGTTATAGTAAAGTCTGCAAGCAGTACTGGGCCAACCTGTGCGAAGTCTCCTTGGGTATACAGACGAATCTGTCCCTTAGGGGTATACGTAGTAAGGTCAAATCCAAACTGATACCTCATAGTGAAGTCGTCTCCAGAGTACATCGAGATGTCTCGTGTAAGAACTGGAGTAGGAGGAGTGATGTCTCCGTAGTCCGGCATAGGTAAGGTAACTCTGTCTGGTAGAGACCAGTCATCGATCTCTTGTGGACGATAGATTGGCACGTACTTGTTTGTGCGACGGCTAATACGACGAAGGCTTGCAACCTCAATGCGGTACATGCCAATACCAAGCATTGCGCAAAGTTCCTTGTATTGATTCTTGCGAATTTCTACCATCTCATTGAGCTGACGGAAACGCTCTGAACGTGGGATAGAAACACCGTCAGGTGAGATGATGTCGATATCAAAAGCTGAGTCTGTAGCTAAAGTGTAAAGAGCCATAGTTGAGGCCAAAAGAACTAGAGGGTACTCATCAATAGTTGGGAGCAGGGCTACCTGGCTTACTCGTGAACCGTTAGGATCTGTAGTGTGAGCTGCGTGTTGAAAAAACGCTGTGTTGATATAGTATGAGATCTCTGAATCTGTGAAATATCTGTATGACTGACCTACTACGCTGATAATAGATGTGTTAGGTGGAACCTGGGTAGAAGCAAAGGTAATTACTCCTGTGCCTTCTTCCACGGTTACAAATGAGGACTTGTCCACACCATTTACTTTGATAACAAGTGTGTATCCCTGAACAGGGTAGGTTGTAAGTTGAAACCTAACCGTAGTACCATCACCAGTAAAGGAGTCAGTAAACGCTCTGGCTGTGTCGCCAATTTCTGCTCTTAGTCTTTCTGAGAGCTGTTGTACTGAGGCAGTCATTTATCCTCCATATAGGTAATGTGCTAATCATCTAATAGAATATGAAATTAGTCAGGTTAAAAGGCTCAACTCCGACAGGAGGGCGGTTGTCGGAGTTGAGCGGTCTTTAGAGGAAAACTAGGTCCTCTTACAATCTATTTGACAGGTAACCTTTTTCTTCAAGGTGGCGAGCAAGATCCTTAGAAACCTTGTACTTCTTACCAGCTTGGAATGAATAGTAATTGCCTGCACCAAATGCCATCATCTCTAGTGTTTCCGCAACACGGATAACAACCTGGTCATCTGCTAGAGAAACCCCTACGCTTTCAACTTCGTCAATGATAGTTGGGTTCCCTGGGTTTTCTGTGAGGTCTGTAATTTCAACCTCATCCTTATATTCTTGTACTCTTGTTGCCATAGAAATTTCATTTGCCCGCGCAGCTTGCTGCTCAGCCACTGCCTTAAGTTGTTCTTCTCTTTGACGTCCTGTGACATCTGATACTTTTGCTTTTGACACGATTTGTGTTCTCCTTGTAGTTTAGTTTGGTAGTAGCTGGGGGAGCTTTCGCTCCCCCAGGCCACTGTGTTAAATTAGTTGGTTTCTGCGATAACTACAGACTGATCTGTGATAAGACCAAGACCGTAGATTGCGTACCAAGCAAGTGCGTGCTCACGACCGAAGTCTAGAATACCGCCATCGCGGAGTTCTACTGGAAGAGAGATTGCGTGACCGAATGCGTTATCTCCAATGAAGATAGCTGAGTAGCGGTCTGCGTTACCGTTACCTGTCTTGCGAACAGGAGTTGTGTATCCACCACCAGTTGGGTAGACGATTGACTCTGGAGCAACAGCTGTATCAGCAGTGTAGTTAGTACCAGCACCGTTTGTTACCTTGTCGATCTGAGTTGTTTCGATGAATACTGTGTCGTATAGACGACCAATTTCACCTAGCATGAAGTTACCTGGAGCTGCGTACTTTGTTACTTCGATGAACTCTGAGTTGTCACGAAGCTTACGGCTCTGGTGTGGGTGAACGAACGCAACATATGTCTCACCAAGGCGAGGGATGTTACGTGTTGCAAGTGTCTCAACTGCGTCCTTAACAGTACGTGTTGAAAGGTTGAAGTTACCTGTCATTGAAGCACGTGATGTACCGTTTGTGCCGTATGCGTAAAGGTTGTTACCAGCTGCGTTAGCAGTTGATGAGTATAGACCTGAACGATCTTCACCGTAGATTACTGATGAAGCAGCCATAAGTGTGTCACGAGCCTGACCATCAAGGTATAGGGCCATGTTACGTCCGAGAAGACGTGAAGCTGATGCCATAACGTCATCGAATGATGCGTTAAGTAGTAGCTCTGATACAGCAATTGCAAAGCCGTGCTCTGCTACTGTGATTGAGAACTGCTGTGCTGTAAGTGCGTTTGTTGACATACGGACACCTTCAACTAGTGAAGATGCTGATCCGAGGTTGTTGTAACGCATGAAGTTGATCTGGAGACCAGGTGCAACTCCTAGTTCTGTCTTCTTAACAGCGAACTGCTCGAAGCGTAGAATAGGCATTGACTGGAAAAGGATTTCCTTCGACCAGATTGTCTGAATTGCTTGTGTTAGCTGGCTGTTTGAGCCAGAGTATGCTGTAGGTGCTGCGGCTAGATTGCCGGTACCTGTTACGGCTGATGCCATGTCGGTGTTACTCCTTGTTCATATATGTTTGAGTGGGGGTACTTGCTATTTAGTTTTTAACCAAAGATTCCTTTGTCCGCGCCACGTCCCATTCCGAGACGATCACGAACCTTTGCGTATTCAGTAACCGACATAGCGGCAATTTGTTCCGCTGAGAACTGTTGTTGGTCCGAATTATTTTCCATGGTTGGAGGCAATGTTGGACGAGTACCTGTCATTTCACGACGTGCACTCTGCAATGCCTGTGATGCTGAATCTAGGATCTTAGAGGATCGGTCTCTAAGTCCAGTAATACTTTGTTCAATCTCTTCAGGAGTATTTCCTGAGATTAGATCTACAAGCTCAGGGATAATATTATCCTGTTCTTCCTGAACGCGACGGTTACGATACTCTGTAAGAGATGCATACTGACGTTCACGTTCTACTAACGCGAGATTGCGTGCGTTTTCCTTGCGTACTTCTTCAAGCTGATCTTGCCACTCTTTTTCTTTGAGTGATAGAAGCTCACGTGTGTCCATTTCAGCTTCAGCCTTTTTACGAGCTTCTTCCTCTGCTTCTCTGCGTAGGCGCTCTGCTTCAGCTAAACGTTCTTCACGATCTTTAGCGAGAAGATTTACTTCTCCCTTAAGAGATTCAATTGTGTCATAGAGCTTTCCTTTTTCCTGCTCACGTACACGCTTTAAATCTTCTTCTGTGTAGCTCTTCTGTTCTACGAACTGTGAAGAGGCCACTGCTTCATTTGTTGTAGGAGCCGGGGTTCCTTTAGCTTCCATGTGGAAAGCTTCTTGAGCCACTGCATCAGTTACAACTGGAGATGCTTGTTCTGACATAATTGTTCCTTTAGGTTTAAGAGGTCGTTGTCCGAATAAGTGCCACGATGACCTGCGGTTTAGTTTGGTATATAGTCTGTCAAATATTTATAGTATTTACAGCCTAAAAGTTAATCTGTTTGTCCTTTGAACCCATCGTCTGATCCACCAGCTTCATCACCTGAACGCCACTGCGGGATCTTAGTTCCGTAGGCTTCTGTGACAAGCTCGGATTGCATCTGAGCCAAAGTCTGTTCTTCAAATGGAGTTACTACTCCTGGTTGTCCAAGAGGTCCTGGACCTGTTCCATCACCTGGAGCAGCCCCTGGAGGAAGTGTACCATCTGGCATCATGCCTGTTAACGAAGTAATGGCTGAGTTGATCTGCTGCTTAATCAAAGCAACAGCTCCATCAGCCTTAGCATCAGAAATAAGCTCTTGACGAATTTCTTCTAGCTTCTCTGCTGGGAACTCTTCGCCAAGCTGACGTAGAGCACCTTCACGGCTTTCTAGGTTTAACTGCATCTTCATTTGAATTTCATTCAAAACAATTAGCTTATCTAGAGGCAAAGGTTGTGGGAAGTGAACAATGGTCTTATATGTTAGTGGGCTAGCCAAGTCTAGCTGAGGCAGCTGGTTTTCTTTAATTGGCCCGTTAAACATAGGGTTATAAGTAAACATCTCTGGCTCTTTAAATGCAAGAGTTCTAAGTGCAAGCTCATTAATACGTTCTAGACCCTCGCCATACTGAACAAGCTTCTGTTGGTAGCGATTCATCAGAGGCTGGTACTGAATGGCAAGGGCAACACCAGATGTGTTAGAGATAGGCTGTACTTGACCAAGTGCTGTCTCAGGGACACCGATCATCTCATGCATGGCTGTCTTTAGTACTTTTAAGTACTCCATAGCGCCCTGTAAGCCCTGTCCACCGCCTTCTAGGTTAAATACCTGGGCATCCTTAGGAAGACCGCCCCAGACCTTCTTAGGGCCCTTCTCAAGGCTAGATGCTTTAGCTCCTGTAATAACAGTAACTGGCGCAGCATGGTAGTTAATAATGTCAGCAATATCTGTGGCTGTTTCATTATAGGCGCGGTTTAGCGTAATAACGTCGTGGCAATCAGCCAGACCCCATGGGGATCCAGAAACACGTACGTTAGGAATATGAATGACTGGAACAACGCCAATTGGATTTGGACGAGAGTCAATAAGCTCGTCGTTAATGTATTCTTCAATGCGATCATCAGTCAAGATTTCGGTGTAAGTATATACCTGGCGTGTTCCCTCAACAGAAGTACCCCAAAAGCGATACTTAAGTTTAAAACGAATTAGGCGAGAACGATCATGTGGGTGAAATTCAGGGAAGCAGAATGAGGCGTTGAGGGGAAGAATTCTAACGCGTCCAGGATGTACCTGACCGATAGAGTCAGCGTATGCTTCTTCGTAAGCTACTTTAACGAATGAGTCACCGGATACTCCACCCTGCTGACCAATTTCCCAAAGTACGCCCTTTTTATCGTTATCGATTTCCCAAACTCTCTTTAGAATGTCTGGGATAATTGCCTCAGTTGCTACTGGGCTACGGAACTGTACTCCGCGACTAAATGTAAAGTTAATAATAAAATCTGTAAACGCACGGTAGTAGTTATACACCATTTGCGATTCGCCAATTTCACGGCGATAAGACCAGTGATGGCCTAGATACATTGCCCAGTTAAGCGAGTAACGGTTTAAGCGTGGACCGTGTACTTCAAACTCTTCGTCTGCAAGTTCTACAAGACCAAGTGGAGAAATGGAGATTGTTAAATCACTCGACGCCGCTCTATACGACGGAGGACTGAAATCAATACCACCGGCCATTAGTTATTTCCCATCATGTTTGCCCTCAAACTATTAGATTACGCTTTTTCATCTCACGCTTTTTGCGTGAAACTTTTGCCTTCTGTCGATCTTCTTCTACTTTTTTCCAGTCAATATCTTTTGGATCAGCATCTCTTAAACTCTGTGGTTCGTTACCACCAATAAGAGCCCACTGCTGACTAATAATTTTATTAGCCTGAGGTGAAGTACCCTTACCACGATGCTTAGGGTATCTAGCGTCTGCTTGATCTTTTACAGCTTCATATGACTTTAGATACTTACGAACATTAGCCATGGTTCTCCCCTACATTATCCCCGGCCTTGCGACCGGGGACAACATTAGTATACAGTAATTAGTCGTTGACTGAAGCAGGGTTCATGCGACCATAGCGGCCACCTGAGCGTACAACTTCTTCGATAACGATCTGAGAGTGATCACCAAAGTTACCCTGTGCAAATTCGCCAAGGTATGTAGGTGCTTCTACCCATGATGCAGATCCAACGTGAGCGCGTTGCTTCATTGTCTCGTCTGCGTACTTTTCCATTACGTTTAGGTTGTGGTTAGGACGACCGTTTGGTGTGTCATAACCCTGATCCAAACCAACTTGGAAATCATTTGGAACGTCTGTATCTGTAGCAATACCTTCTTCGAAACGAAGTGGACCACGAAGTCCTGGTGTTGCTGGTGTGAACTTGCGCTCATAAGATGAGCCTTCACGCTCAGGGAACTGAGGTGTTGGTGCAATATTTTCCATTGCCATTGTTTATTCTCCTATAGGGTTGGGATTGAGGTCCTCAGGCATAATTCTGTCGCCTGCGGGGCGTTTTGTCACATTAAATACAATAATTAAAAGAAAGGGCTGGCGCTTACTTCAATAGTAGGCATAACCATTTC
>Ga0079302_1000399_pt1 | contig 11076 bp, 9 predicted proteins | sample Wag4_2014_7_16_FD_75102 | JGI IMG/M metagenome (GOLD analysis project Ga0079302, IMG submission 75102) | Fresh water mixed with fracking chemicals microbial communities from Ohio, USA - Utica-2 Time Series FC 2014_7_16 | ecosystem: Engineered > Industrial production > Chemical products > Input... | reverse complement strand
TTTTTTCTTTGGCTTTTTACCTGGCTCAACACAAGGGGCATAAAGCTGGTTGGCAGCATTCAACTGTTGATGACGGTACTTAAAACTGCACCACTTTTACTGGTGGGAATTGTCGGATTGTTTTACATCAACTACGAGCAGATCAATCTGGCCTTAATTTGGGATTTTGATGCGCTGACCGCATCGGTGACCCTGACGTTCTTCGCTTTTCTAGGTCTTGAAAGTGCAACCATCACCGGTGATAAAATCAGTAGCAGCAAGACCATGGTTAGGAAGGCAACCATTTGTGGAACCATCATCACGTCTGTTATTTACCTGCTGAGCTCATTTGCAGTGCTGGCGCTGCTCGGACAGCATAAACTCGCCACCTCTGCCACGCCATTTGCTGATGCCACTGCCATTTTCCTGGGACCCACAGCCAAGTATTTTATTGCTGCAGCTGCAGTACTGGCAACTGCAGGGGCACTCAACGGGTGGACATTGCTTCAGGGACATATTCCCATGGCAGCAGCAAGGGATGGACTCTTTCCGCAGGTTTTTAAAAAAGTTAACCAACACGGAGCGCCAACCTTGGGTATCATCATCACCACTGCCATTACCTCCCTTCTCTTACTTTTCAATTACATTAAAGACCTCGTATCTGTTTTTACGCTAGCGATATCACTTTCTACACTTGCTGTCATGATTCCATATATTTTTTCCATTGGCGCCTACCTTTTTCACATCCGCCAAAAACAAATCAGGCAAAAAACGGCAATACCCCTTGCTGCTGCTTGTGCTATTTTTTTAATTTGGGTCATGAAGGGATATGGTTGGGAAACCATCCTCTTAGGGATTGTATTCATCTTAAGCGGAATACCATTTTACCTTTTCACGAACAAACATAAATAATTATTATGAATTTAAATTTTTTCATAAATAAAGACATAAGCAAAGCAGAAACATTACCGGGATGGTTTTACCATGATATTTCTGTTTTTGAAGCCATGAAGGAGAAGATATTTGCCCGCTCATGGCAATGGATAGGCGATGCCAGTCAGGTAAAGCTGGCAGGCATGGCACAACCCTTTTCCTTCATGGAAGGATTGTTGGAAGAGCCTATGCTGCTCGTCAGGAATGCAGACGAGTCCATACGCTGCCTGTCTAATGTCTGTACCCACCGCGGAAACAGGGTGGTTGACCATGCAGGCAGCTACCATAACCTGATGTGTGCCTACCACGGACGCAGGTTTGAACTAGATGGGAGTTTCAAGTCCATGCCCGAATTTAACCAAACTCAGGACTTCCCAAGACCCTGCGACAGCCTTCATAGTTTTCCTTTGCACCAGTGGGGACCATTTTTGTTTACTGCTGTTTTCCCGGAATTTTCATTTGAACCGATTGCAGCAATCATGCAGGAAAGGGTAGGCTTTCTGCCCTTACATGAATTTGTTTTCCATCCAACGAAATGTAAAGACTACCTAGTCAATGCGCATTGGGCGCTTTACTGCGACAACTACCTTGAGGGGTTTCATATTCCTTTTGTTCACCGTGACCTGAATGCAGTACTGGATTATGGCCAATACAGTACCCTCTTATTTGATCATTGCAACCTTCAGATTGGTTATGCTAAAGATGGCGAAGAATCTTTTAAACTGCCGGAGGATCACATAGATTATGGAAAAAATATAGGCGCCTACTATTTCTGGATATTCCCAAACATGATGTTCAATTTTTATCCATGGGGATTATCCATCAATATTGTGAAACCCATCAACACAGACAAAACAAAAGTCTCGTTCCTAACCTATGTATATGATGAAAGCAAACTGCATTCAGGTGCAGGTGCCATGCTGGATAAGGTAGAACGTGAAGATGAATACGTCGTTGAAAATGTACACAAGGGCTTAAAATCCAGGGTTTATGCAACAGGCCGGTTTTCTGCTAACAGGGAGCAAGGAACCCATCACTTTCACCAGTTGCTGGCTGCATTTCTCAACAATAAAATGTGACATTTTATTAAAATGCTAATCGAGTTACTTACCTTTTGAAAACAATGAATCAGTCCAAATATACTCAAGCTTCTGCTTCAAAAAAGATATTGCTTCACTGCCAATGAACAATAACTTCTCATTGATAAATGCAACAGATTCTGTTTGTGCTGGTCCTGCAAGCAGTACTTTTTTCTGCTCACCTGAAAAGAAATTATCATTCTTAAAACCACTTAGCAGGTAAAGAAAGCGCAGTCCTGTTTTGGTATAACCTGTCAACACAACCCTTTTTGAACCCGGATGCATATCTGCACCTGTAATCAATGTGCCTACATCCAGGCTATCTCTTCTCTTTGCAATTTGAGTGCCGGCTTGGTTACTGAGCTCATACATCACCGTCTTATTACCTTTCCATTGTTTGGTAAACAGATACAGTCTATCCTGATAAGCAATCATAGCTTCACAATCCCAGTCTGTACTATTACCTGCAACTGGTTCAGGATTCTCTGGCATGTCTTCGTAGCGAAAAGTAATTAATTCTGGCTGAATGGTGAGATTGCGCGGACTATCCACAATCATTGATTTTGCTATCTTATAAATCATGAATCTTGGTCTGGCACCATTGGTGTTGTTCCCCACATCTGCAATATAAATGTACTGATCATCCTGCGCCATGTCTTCCCAGTCTATATTCACTGCTCCTTTCAGACTTACTCTTCTCAAAATAACATTATTTGTCGTATCTGTTGCATAAATAGCGGGCTCTCCGCCGCCGTCATTGTGTTGCCAAATCAGATTATTCCACCAAATCATACCTGAATTCTCAGCCAGCATGGGCATTTGCTGGTAACGGACAATCGGCTGAACAGTTTTAACACTGGATGACTGTGCTTTAGTCTGATTTACAATTGAAAGAGAAAAAAATAAAACAACACTGCAATAAAAATGCTTCATGAATTCCGGGTTATTTCCTTCATAAACATAATAAGGGAAATTGAAAAATGGAATTCATGAAATATTCAGGTAATACCTATTACCACAAATCAATCAGAATTCTGTCCTTATAGAAACAATAAGATTGGAACCTGCAGCAACGAGTCCTGACGAATAGGGGCGGTACCGCTGATTGGTCAAATTCTCCCACCCCAGAGTAACCGACAACTGTTTCCGTACCTGGTAAGATGCCTTGAGGTTAATGGTGTGCCATCCCGGAGCATAAGGATTTCCGGACGGGTCTACCGCATAGATTTCTGTTTTGGCTTTTTCGGAAGGAGCCAATTTACTGTTTGCTACAGGAGCGTTATAGTAAATGGAGGCTTCCATGAAAAGCCTATTCCTGCTATACCTCAACAAAGCATTTCCATAAAAGGGAGGCGCATGCCGGAGGGGGACCTGCTCGTTTTTAACATCATCGGTTTCTTTTCCGGTTATCCAATTTGCATGTCCCTGCCAAACCAATGAAGGAAGCAAATTCCATTGTGCACTGATTTGTAATCCCCATACCTTTGCCCTAGATACGTTTTGCAGGGCTTCAACCCTACTTTCTGATCCCCCAAAGCTGATGCTGTCTGCTCCATTAAATATGAAGGGTCTGCGGACAATGGCATTGTTCAGCAAAGTATAGAAGGCATTGAGCTCCAATCGGAACTTTTGTGGAATCCTGAACACAAATCCGCCTTCGAAATTCCATGCATATTCAGATCTCAGATCAGGATTTGGAACAGTGAGGTTACCAGGCACACTTTCAAACAACTTACCGGCATCATCTACATTGGGCATTCTGTAACCAGATGATATGTTTGCATTCCATTGCCACATTTCTGATGACCTGAAAACAACACCCAGATTTCCCGTTACGCCACCTTCCTTTATATCAAGCGACTTATAGGGGAATTTGATAAATGAGGTATCAAATCTGGCGCTTAGCGTATTGTAACTGTATCTCAGCCCTGAAAGCAAAGTAACCCGTTTACCTAGAGTTGTTTTTTGGGAAAGGTAAAGTCCGGAGGTCGTCCACCTGCTGCCATTCGGGTACCTACTGACAAAGGGGCTGACTACTCCTGTTGCAATATTGGTTCTGGAGCCAACAGAACCTACCTTATTTGACACCTGCTCTATGCCATAAAAAAATTGCGTTTTGTTAACCAATTTTTGTGCATCCCAGTTGAAACTGAAGGCATCAACGGCTTCCGACTGAATGGTCCGATTTACAGCAGCGCGGATCCTGTCAATCCTACTTTCCGCATAATCCTGGTATGCGACAATCCAGCGGGATTCATCATAAAGAGTATTCTTGCGGTTATGCACAGCTGTTAGGGTATGCATACGCCAGAGCATCGGACCGTAACTCCATTCTGCAAACCTAAGCTTGCCGTTCCGGTTTTGAATCAGCCTGTCGTAACGGGGTGCATCCCCTGTTCCGGCATAGGTGAAAGCGTATTGGAGATCCCAATGTTTTCCTGGTGTGAAGCGAATCTTTTGCAAGGAATTGATCTGACTATAACCTGAAAATTTTTGCACTCGGGGATTGGCGTTGACTATGATACTATCGATAGTGCCAATACGCTGTATGAAATTAGCCCGCAAATAACTATCTTGGCCACCCCGAATTCCCATCTTTAAGTCAGAGAATTCAGAGGATGTAAATGAACCAAAATATGCCCATTTTTTACTTCCCAGCTGCCATGCGGTATGGATTGTTTTTTCCTTGTTTGCGGAACTGTATCGTAAAGCGGTGTTCCCGCCCACATACAATTTTCCATTGGGTGAAAACTTGGGGGTGACAGACCGGAAATCCATGACACCTCCGATTGCGTCACTGCCGTAAATCAGGGAACCCGGACCGAATACAACTTCTCCGTTTTCAATGGTGAATGGGTCTATACTGATGATATTCTGTAAATTCCCGCTGCGGTATATGGCATTGTTCATCCTAACACCATCATTGACAATCAACACACGGTTGGTAGCAAAGCCACGAATCATCGGACTTCCGCCGCTGAGCTGACTCTTCTGAATAAACACACCGCCCATTTGTCCGAGCAGATCTGCAGTTGTCTGCGGATTACGCAACCTAACATCTTGCCGATTTATTTTTTCTATTCGGTTAGGAATTTCATTTCTCGATTGTTCCCATTTATTGAAGGAGACAACAACCCCTTCAAGCTCCACGAACGCGCTGTCATTCTTCTCCTGTGCAGGTGTTGTTAATATGGAAACCATGAATACAGGCAACAAAAACACAATTCTGAGAGACCAGCTCATTGGCATAATTTGTAGAACGATCTGCAAATTAAAACAAAGTATGTTTCTAATTCCTGAATTTGCTTCGCCACCACCTGTTACTGGTGAAATAGAGTGCGAATCCACTCAATATGGTAATCAAACCGAAAATTGAAAATATACGCAACAGCATGTTACCAATTTCATCGCGGGATTCATAATCCATGGTATGTAACATCCAAAGAAAATCAAAAATCCGCCATTTATCGTTTCTGAATTTCTGAACAGTGCCTAGTTCAGTTGAAACATAAACAGTTGTATTGGAGGGATGACTGAAGGTGACGGCATAAGCGGGCAGTGGTTGTTCCCTATACTCATGGTGACCGTCTGTGGAAGTGAGGTACTCCGTTTTGACAACTTCGGGGTTGCCATTGAAATGCATTGATGCCACGGCAATAGACTCCGCTTTCGTCAGCGGCTTTCTCAGTTTACCAGTTGCGGCTTGGGCAAGGTGGTTCATAAGGCCTTTTCCGTGGGTATGTGTAATTGTATCATGGATTGTAGAAACGCAGCGGATCTGATAATGGGGTTCACCCAGGATTTCAATCAGCTGAATGGACACCAATGAATCAACAGTATGGATTTTTTTAATGGAGTCCAGGACAACACTGGGAGACACCATGTACATATCGGATTTCAGCAGTGGGAGCTTCTTTTTCTGGAAATCTCCATGGATCTCATCTATATTGCTCCAACTGAAGTAGAGCCCTCCAACAGTCCATAACAGGAACTGCACGCCCAACAAAACACCCAGATAACGGTGCAATTTTCTAATGTAATAATACCTGCTTTTGGCCATAATGCAAATTAGTGGAAGTATGGCATTCGGCAACAGGGATACATCACTTCAAGTGGTCAAGCAATGATGTGGTCGACCATTGCTCAGTTGTAAAAATCCATGGACAGGTATGATCAGAAATGCTGGCAAGAATATCCCAGGCATCTATCAGTTGCTCCTTGGATGCAAATTTCTCATTAGGAACCGTGTAATTCTGACAAATACCTGTGATTTCACCATTGAGTAGGTAAACCTTACCCTCTATGATTTTCCCAGTAACCAGTTGTTTCCTGCCAAAACAACAGTCCCCTATTTTAATTCCTACCACTGCATCATCCCCATCTTTGAAGATAATGTTATTCCTGATGTAAGCAATCTGTTGACCCGACTCATTGATAATGCGTTGCATGAATTAAAGATTTATAAAATTTTCAGTGTGTTTATACTGTCCGCCTACCAATTGTTCACACAATCCAAATGAGAGTGTCATACCTGCTCCACCGAGTCCGTTCACAACAGTAACACCTGGAAGAGGTGATTGGATAAACTCGGTTCGGCCGTCTGTCATTTTGGGATAAATACCATTCCATGTAGCTGCAATTGTTTCTTTGTCAAACCTTGCAAATGATGACAAATAATTCAATATCAACTCATTGATTTCAGAACGCTCAAATGGATCATGGGTATGCCCATATTCGTGGGAGTCGCCAATGATCAATTCGCCAATCTCGTTTTGTGAAACCATCACATGGATTCCCCATTTGAAAAAATCAGGATTGGCTTGCTTAAAACTTGCATGCAGCTGGTCAAGGATATTACCAGCAGCCTGGAATCCCTTGTAATGCAAAAGCGAGAGCCCGCCACACAAAGATGGCCCCATCCTCCAGGCATCAGGCTGTGCAGCAAAACGCATCATCTGCAACTTGCACCTGGTTATAGGAGCCTTGGCAAACAGGTCAGGAAAAAGTGATTCAAAATCCGGTCCGCTACAAACAAAAATCTCATCTGCTACAAATATGTCAGCTCCTGAATAGACCAAACCTGTTTCAACAGCGTGAACTGGTTTCTTCCAGAGAAACTCAACCCCCAAGCGTTCATGCAAATATGCAGGCAATTGTTTGATTGCCTTAGGCGCATCTACAATCATTTCTTCAGGACTATATAAGCCACCTACCAACTGATTTGAAACAATAGAAGATGACATCTTGCAAGCCTCATTAGCATCAATCAGGCTATAGGGTCTTTTTGATTTGACTTGACCGTAAAATGCATTGATAACTTCCATTTCCAACTCAGTGTATGCGAGATGCAAAGAACCCGCTTCTTCATGCCAGATAGATGAGTCTTGGAAGATCTCCTGCCAGATTCTTCTCGACAAGAGTGCCCGTTCATAGAGATCCCCTTCAGGCTGACCGATTGGCCAAACCATGCCGAAATTCCGGATGGAAGCACCCACCGCAAATTCACTCTTTTCAAGGACCAATACAGATTTGCCTCGTTTGGCTAATGCCCTCGACATAGCAAGACCTACTATTCCAGCGCCGACAACAATAGCATCATACTTTTTTTTCAACATAGTTATTGCTGATGTTTCGTTAGTTATGTACAGCTTGTTTTCTAAAATAAAAAAATGCGAAGACGGATAAAATCAATATCAAAAAACCAGCAAGGGTGGCAGAAAATATAAAAAAATCAAGCCAGCTTATATGCGGTGTTGCAAAGCTTTTGATGATGAGTACAATGGTACTACCCAGGTAACCGGCTGTATCTGCCATGTACATCAGAAATCCTGCATTACCCTTGTACCTGAAATAGGCCAACCACCGTTCAAAAAATATAGTATGATATGCCATGTAGGGTAAATACATCAATGCCCCTGCAAGTATCATCCATGTAACACCAGCAATCATGCCATTGCTGAATAAGAGTGAAACAACAATTAGACAAAGACCAGCACAAGCAGATATAATGAGGGTGCTGAAGAATGCAGGTTTATTATCCCTTATAATAATCATGAGTGAAATAACCAATAAAACAGCAATTGCTGTGGGAAGTTCCGAAAAAGTAAATAAAGCCGGACTAGCTCCAAAACCAATGGCCTGCCAGAACTCTACAGCAAAATTATCTCTTAGGTCCCTGAATACCGTCAATGCAACATAAAGAGATACAGTCATTGCAATACCCGGAGCAAACCGCTTTAAAAACAGCGCTCGTTCTGCCTTATTCATAGGCAATCTGGCTGTTCTGTGCTCAATATCATCCTGATCAGGAGCCGCAAGGTTTCTCAAAAGAAGAATACCCAAAATCAATAAAGGGATAAAACAAATTGCAGTCACAAATGGCATCCACATTTCAGAAAGCTGCCAGTTGAGCAACAACCAACTTCCTGATGATTTTACAATACCTGAAGAAATGATAAAGCTTGAAGCCATCACAGCTCCCAGTAACTCCGTTGTTCTTCTGCCCTCGAGAAATGAAAATACAACACCCCAGATCATCCCCAACGGCAAGCCATTCAGAAACATAACCGGTAAGTTGTAAGGGAAGGGTACTATACCGAACAATAATAATGTCAGGAGTGCGAAAGACATGAGACCCGTTAAAACAGCTATCCTGTTTTGTTCTGTGAGTTCAGCAATAAATCGTATCCCCAGAAATTTTGAACAAGTATATCCAATGAGCTGAGCCAATACAAGCCATAATTTGTACTGCATACCCCAGATGTACAAGCCATCATATGTAGCTGCTGTAAAAGGTTTCCTGAAGGCATACATACTCAAGTATGTAATGAAAGCAGCAACAGCCGCTTTGATAACAAAGGATGCATTCTGACGGTATGAATAGCCTGAGACACTTGCACTCTGATGCATCATTACTGGTTAAATTCTTGAGTAATCAGTTCGGGCAATTGCCTGACATCTTCAACGATATGTGTATGAGGAAAGCGTTTGAGCGTTTCAAAATCATTAGCGCCACTTAAAACACCTATATTCCCTTTACATCCCGCATTGTAACCTGAGAGGAGATCAGCAGGCGTATCTCCAATTTTCACAACTTCGTGCACACTGGTTATACCCAGCATGTACATGGCTTTATGAATCAGGTACGGAGCAGGCCTGCCTATCCCGTTCGTATCCTCAACATCGAGATGTACATCTATAAGGCCCCTATCCTTCCATTTCAATCCGTCCATAATCGCATTGCTGACATCTCTGTGAAAACCAGTATCTGTAGCAACCCTGATCTGATTATCCTGACACCACTTAAACACGTCTTCGGCTCCTTCCATCGGCTTGACTTCATTGCGGTAAAAGGCCACCATATGCAGGGAATATTCGTCAAAAATTTCCAATGCATGGTTATGGAATTGTGGGAACCGCTGTGATTCAAGTTGGGCAAAATCAGTTACGATACCTGATTCCCGAGCCAGTAAAAACTCATATAAATGAATTTTATTAGTCCCAATCGTTTTTTCAAAGTCTTCCAGCGTAGCGCCAAGTCCATATTGTTTGGCTGCCCTGAAGAGACATTTTGCAACTGCATTGTCATCACTTACTGTGGTGCCCGAAAGATCAAATACAACCAGTTTTATCATATTATTGAATAAATTCAAATCCAACACGAAAGTGATTCTGGGCAACAGCCTGGGAAAACCCATCAGTTATATTGGCTATTGAACAGTCTCGGTTAATCAGTTCGTCAAATCGATATAGACAATCATAGCTTTCCATAAATCTCACCGCTGATAACAAATCATCTTGATTGTAATTGTGCAACCCGCGGATTGTCCATAAATTCCGGACCAGTTTTTCTGCATTCAGTTGAACAGCTGGTTGCGGATAAGTAGCACCAACCCAAACTGCAACACCTCCGATACCAAGGAGTTCAAGGGAAGAAGCCATTGCTGTTGGGTTACCGGTAAAATCGATGACGATGTCTGCGGAAATATTGACCGATTGACCAGTTTCCAGAGAAATAAAATTACTGGTCTCCTCTTCAGGAAGCCATTGCAGTGATGCACCAAATGATACGGCCCGTTCCAATCTATCCTTATCATGATCAATTGCGATTACACTGGTTGCTTTTCCAGATCTAGCCATAGCACAAGCAACCAGTCCAAGCATCCCTGCACCATTGATTACTACAATTTTATTTTCGATAGCACCAGAAAGCCTTAGCGCTCCCGCTACTGTTGCCACTGCGCAATTAATGAGTGCTGAAGAATAAAGTGATAGTGAATCAGAAAGCACAACAACAGGTGTATTTTTCCGAAGGATGATATGTGTTGAGAGCCCCCCATGTAACTGATTGTCATGACTGATCTGCTCATGCCCATATTTGAATAAACCACGAGCCTTCTGAGGTATTCCTTTAACAGAGAGCGGATCCATTGGGTCGCTTGCATAGATGGCCCAGGTTATGCGGTCACCAGGCTTCAATACATTCCCCCTCAAGTCAACCAAACCGTCAGTTTCAGCCAAATCAACAACAATACCAACTGCTTCATGACCCAGAATGGTAGGATTTTTTTCCTTGCGTTTACCAAGGAAGGTATTGAGATCACTCCTGCAAATTGTTGTAAATAAAATTTTTACAAGTAACTCACCCCGCCTTAAGGCTGGTATTTCAAGCGTATGACTATCAAACAAACGCTTCTCACTGTCAAAAGAAAAATATGTTGCCGTATCGCCCATTAACAGTACTGTCTGATTTCATTGAGTGAGTCAAGTATGTGATCTGGTTTATACTCAGCTAGCTGTAATCGGGTGTAAGCACCTGTTGTAACAGCCAACACCAATCCGCATGCTGCCATTCTTCCTTCCTGAATATCAACCATGGTATCACCTATTTTAATTACAGCTGATGATGAATCAACGCCAAACTGTTTCATTAACTGATGCATCATAATTGGATAAGGCCTACCCATTTCAACTTCATCACTGGCTATGTATCCATCTATCAATCCTTTTTCCATCCACCCTAAACGGTCTACAATTGCATCAACAACAACTTTTGGAAATCCTGAATTAAGCGCCACCCGTATTC
>Ga0079302_1000398_pt1 | contig 11101 bp, 6 predicted proteins | sample Wag4_2014_7_16_FD_75102 | JGI IMG/M metagenome (GOLD analysis project Ga0079302, IMG submission 75102) | Fresh water mixed with fracking chemicals microbial communities from Ohio, USA - Utica-2 Time Series FC 2014_7_16 | ecosystem: Engineered > Industrial production > Chemical products > Input... | reverse complement strand
GGCTCGGGCCGGTCGCGTCGGTGGTCAGCGGCGGATTCGGCACCCTCGCGGTGGTCGGGTTCGTGGCGGCGGCCTTCCCCGCGCTGCGGCGCATGCGCCGGCTTCAGGAGGACAAGGCCGAGTCGCGGGAGGACATCCGCCACGCCGAGGTCGAGGAAGAGGAGCATCGGCGGCTGGGGACGGAGGGCTGAGGGGTGACGTAGTGGCCATCCGAGGAGGCTTCCTCCTGGGCGCCGAGTGGGTCGCGGCGGGGTGAGCGATGGGGCGAGCGATGGGGCGAGCGATGGGGCGAGCGATGGGCCTCGTGGGTTCGCAGCGGTGGAGGCGGACCGGACCGGCTGTCACCTGTTCGAGAGCCACCTGTCCGACAGCCACCCGCCCGACACCGTGATCACCGGCGTGTGATCTCTGCAAACTGATCCAAATTCACCCCAATCCGCGCAGAGGGCGCAGCGCGGGCGCTGTTCTCGGTCGGCTTGAGTCGTCCGAGCCGCCTTTGTGCATTGACGTGCTGTGTTGGATGGGAGGCGCCCCACTCGGGCGTGGCGGATGCGTCGCATCGGTCGCGCTCGGCCATGGGCGCCGGCGGACGTCTCTCGCTGGTGCGGGAGCGTGAGTGAAGTGCACCCGCGCTTGCGGGTGCGTGAGTGAAGTGCACCCGCGCTTGCGGGTGCGAGGCCGAAGTGCACCCGCGCTCGCGGGTGCGAGAGACGACAACGCGCTCGGCTCGCCCGCGCGCGGAACGGAAACGGGACTTCTCATCATGAACGGACTCAAGCTCAGTGGCGCCGCTCCGGCGGTCGCCCTCGTCGCCATCGCCTCGACCGCCCTCGCCCCGAGCTTCGTCGCTCGCGAGGCATCGGCCTCGTTCGTCGGCTACTTCGTGAGCGCCACGAACACCTCGTACGCCGGGCAGGAGCTGGTCGTCTACACGCTGACGGCGCGCTTCTCGACGCAGCACGTCTCGGTGTTCCGCGCGTCGGACCTGGTCACCGACAACACCGACTGGCTCCGCGGCTTCTGGCACAAGGACAACCACGGCGACCCGGCCACCAACGGCCGGCTGTCGCAGCAGTTCGGCACCTGGGATCCGAGCAAGACCGGCTCCGCGTCGGTCAACCGGCCCTACGACTCGTACCTGACGATCGGCGGCATCGCGAACTCCGGCAACACCACCGAGGCCGACGCCAACTGGCTCGACGGCGGCGGCGGCGGCCCCTCGACGCGCGGCTGGTCGCGACCCGATCTGCCCGACAACGGCGCCCTCGGCTGGTTCAACGGCGACGATGACAACGAGCAGGGCGCGGTGGGCAACTCCCCTGGCGTCGCGAACACCGACGTGCGGCTCGGGCAGTTCGTCCTGAGCGCGGGGCACGAGGCGCGCACCTTCTCGCTGACGATCAAGTACGGCAACGAGTACTCGCTGAGCGAGCGCTACGAGTACGCGACGGAGAACTTCACCCTGGGTGCGGTTCCCGCGCCGGGCGCGCTGGCGCTCCTCGGGCTCGCGGGCCTGCTCGGACGGCAGCGCCGTCGGAAGTGACGCGCGTGCGGCTCCGGCGGCCGCGCGGCGTTCCTTTGCGCCGAGGTGGAGGCCGCCGCGTCGTCGACGGGATCGCGTCATCGACGGACCCGCGTCATCGACGGGCTCGCGTCATCGACGGACTCGTGCCATCGACGGACTCGTGCCATCAACGGACTCGTGCCATCGACGGACTCGTGCCATCGACGGGCTCGTGCCATCGCGGGGCTTGCGTCATCGGGAGGGGCCCGCGTCATCGAAAATCCCTCGATTTCACGAGTGTGGGTGGCGTCGTCGAGGCGTTGACGTCGGCGCGTGCCGCGGTACCGTCGCGTGTGCTGGCGCCGACGTCGTCGCTGGCCGACGCCAGCGCGCGAGAGACATCCCGCGCCGCCGACACCAGGATGTGGGTGACGCCATCCCTCCGCTCGACCTTGCCGCGCACGCAGAGCACCGCGGCGTGCCGCACCTGGGAACGCAGCCGCTCATAGACCTTCGGGCGGAAGATCAGGTTCGCGACGCCGGTCTCGTCCTCGATGGTCATGAAGAGGATTCCCTTCGCGGTCGACGGACGCTGACGCACGAGCACCAGGCCCGCCACCGACAGGATGCGCCCCACCGGCGTGCGCGGCTCGTCGCGGAGCCATGAGCACGGCACGACGCGCGCGCGCGCCAGCCGCGTGCGGATGCAGGCGATCGGATGACGCTTGAGCGAGACGCCGGTCGCGTCGAAATCCTTGGCGATGGCGGAGAGCTCGTGGACCTGCGGGAGATTGGGCTCGAGGTCGTGTGGAATCGCCGCGTGCGACTCCGCCGCTGCGGACTCGGGCGGAGAGGCGTACATCGGCGCGGCATCGTCTGCAGTGCCCGCGGCGGTGTGCGGATGTGGTGCGGCGCGCGAGACTGCGGCGCATGAGGCGAGCGAAGTTTGGTCGGCCGAGGCTTGGTCGGCCGAGGCTTGGTCGTCGGAGATGGTCGCCGATGCGTTGTCCGAGGCGGCTCCCGAGTCGGTCCCCGAAGTGTTCGCCGAGGCGTGCTCCATGGCGCCCTCCACCGTGCCGCCCGTGCCGCCTGAAGCGCCCGTGCTGCCTGAATCGCCCGTGCTGCCTGAATCGCCTGAGGCGAACGACCACAACGGCCGCTCGCGGTCGCGCAGCGCCAGGATCTGCCACGAGGCCTGCTGGCGATCGAGCCCCATCGACAGGAACGCATCGGCGGCGGCGAGTCGGCGTAGGGACGCCGTCGAGACACCCGACACCTCGTGTAGATCGGCGATGCGACGAAACGCACCGTGGCGCGCGACGGTGTGGACGATGCGATGCGCCTCCTCGACATCAAGACCGCGGACCATGCGCAGGCCGAGACGGATCGCCGGCTGCGAAGGTGCGTTCATGAACGGTGCGTGGTTGGAAGATGCGTGGTTGGAAGATGCGTGGTTGGAAGATGCGTGGCTGGAAGACGCGTGATCCGAAGTCGTGTGCTCGGCAGACGCGTCATCCCCCGACGCATGCTCTCCGGATGCGGGCGCACCCCCCTGCATCGGACTCGGCGCGCAAAGCGGCTCCTGCGTCATCGCCTGCGCGGCGGCGTTCGCATCGCCTGCCATGACGCTTCGACCACGCGCATGGAGGCGCGCGAAGGACTCGGGGGCAACTCCCCCCGCGCCCGCACCGCGCGTCGACTCGCCGATCGGCGACCAGCCGCCATTCCGTGCTTCATTCCGTGCTTCATTCCGTGCTTCATTCCGTGCTTCATTCCGCGCTCCATTCCACGCTTCATCCCACGCCTCGATGCGCCCCGCACCCGCGCAGCGCACGGTGGGATGACGCACCTGCATGCGGAGGTAGCCCTCGTCGAGTTCCTGCTGGGTCCGGCGACAGGAGCTGCGTGGCACGGCGTCGACGGGGGATGCGGATGCGCCGAAGAGACCGGGGAGTTCGCGCATCTGCGCGTACTCCCGCGCACGGCTCCGCGCCAGATCCCGCGCGAGATCGATCCCGCGCTCGAGCGTCGTGTCCCACTTCGAGCAGTGGATGTCGACCTCGCGCACCGCGACGCCATGGTCGCGGACATCGCGGAGGATCTGCGCCGGCGCGTAGAACCCCATCGGCTGGCTGTTGAGCAGCGCCGCGCCGAACGCCGCGGGGTGATGCCGCTTGAGCCACGCGCTCGCGTAGACCAGGAGCGCGAAGCTGGCCGCATGCGACTCGGGGAATCCGTACCCGGAGAAACCCTTGATCTGCTCGAAGACCTGCAGCGCGAACGCACGCGAGTACCCGCGCGCGACCATGCCGCCCTCGAGGGCCTCGCCGAACTGCGCGATGCGGTTGCCCTGCCGCTTCCACGCGGCGATGGCGCGGCGCAGTTCGTCGGCCTGACCGGGAGTGAAGCCCGCCGCGACCACCGCGAGCGCCATCGCCTGCTCCTGGAACAGCGGCACGCCGAGCGTCTTGCCGAGCACCTTGCGGATCGCCTCGTCGGGATACGCGACGCGCTCCTCGCCGTTGCGGCGGCGCAGGTAGGGATGGACCATGTCGCCCTGGATCGGCCCCGGCCTCACGATCGCGACCTCGACCACGAGATCGTAGAAGCAGCGCGGACGCAGGCGCGGCAGCATCGACATCTGCGCACGGGACTCGATCTGGAACACGCCGATCGTGTCGGCCTTGCAGATCATGTCGTAGGTCGATGGATCCTCGGGAGGGATGGAGTGGAAGCGGAGTGGCGTGGATGTGGGCGCGGGCGTGGAGGTGGAGGTGGAGGCGGAGGTGGGCGCGGGCACGCCCGACCCCGCGCCAAACGCCGCGAGTGACGGCGCGAGGACCGGCGGACTGACGCTCGCGAGATCCGCCCGCGCGACCGGCGCGTCGGGTGCGCGAAACGGCGATGCACCGGCCGCGATCGCCTCTTGGTCGCCGTTCACGAGGTCGATCGCCTTGCGGATCGCGGTGAGCATGCCGAGCGAGAGGACGTCGATCTTGAGCATGCCGAGGGCCTCGATGTCGTCCTTGTCCCACTCGATGATGGTGCGGTCCTGCATCGCGGCGTTCTCGACGGGCACCGTCTCGATCAGCGGCCCGCGCGAGATGACGAACCCGCCCACATGCTGCGAGCGGTGCCGCGGGAACCCGAGAAGCTCGTCGACGAGACGCGCGAAACGAATGACCAGCGGCGCCGTCGGATCGAGGCCTGCGGCCTTCAGTCGCTCGGCAGATGACCGAGGGAGTGGCGGCGGCGCGTGCTCCCGTTGCGGCGGCGCGTGCCCACCTCGCGCCGCGCGCTCCTCCGTGAGTGCGTCGCGCGTGCCGAGGCCGCCGCCGCTCCAGCGGTCGACCTCCTGCGCGAGGCGCTCGATGGCGTCGGGAGGAAGCGCGAGGGCCTTGCCGACATCGCGGACCGCGCTGCGGCCACGGTAGCTGATGATCTCGCAGACCAATGCCGCGCGATCGCGGCCGTACTTGGCGTAGATGTGCTGGATCACCTCCTCGCGCCGCTCGTGCTCGAAGTCGATGTCGATGTCGGGTGGTTCGTTGCGCTCGCGGCTCACGAAGCGCTCGAAGAGCACGTCGACCCGGTCCGGGTCGACGGCGGTGACGCCGAGCGCGAAGCAGACCGCGCTGTTCGCCGCGGCGCCGCGACCCTGGCAAAGGATCCCGCGCGCGCGCGCGAACGCGACGATCTCGTGCACGGTCAGGAAGTACGGCGCGTAGCCGAGATCGGCGATGATCGCGAACTCGTGCTCGAACTGGCGCGCGACCTTCTGCGGGACGCCGCGGGGATAGCGCTCGCGCGCACCGCGCCAGGTGAGGTCGCGCAGGTGCTGCATCGCGTCCGTTCCCGGCGGCACGATCTCGTCGGGATACTCGTAGCGCAGTTCGGCCAGCGAGAAGGCCGACGCCCGCTCGATGAACCTCCAGGCCGTCTCCACCGCCTCGGGGCAGTCGCCGTAGCGACGGCGGATCTCCTCGACCGGCCGCAGGCGTCGCTCGGCGTTGGGCGCGAGCAGGCGCCCCGCCCGCTGCACCGGCACGCCCGCGCCGATGCAGGTCAGCGTGTCGAGCAGCTCGCGGCGCGATGCGTGGTGCATGCGGACATCGCTGCTCGCGACCACCGGCACGCCGAGCGCGTCGGCGAGCGTGCGCGCCCGCTCCGCGGCGACCACGCCCTCGGGATCGTCGGTCCGCCGCATGGCGACCGCCATGCGATCGCCCATGATCCGGGCAAGCCCCTCCGCCGCCTCGAGGAACGCCTGCGAGGGAACGCTCGGCGGCACCAGCACCGCGAGGAGCCCGCGGCCACCGGGGTGGTCGTGCAGCACGCCGACGAGGTCGTGGATCAACCGCGCACTCGGGCGGCGCTCCACCGCGTGCGGGACCGCGGACGATGCGCTCCCCCTGCCCCCCACCGCCCCCATCGCACTCATCGCACTCATCGCGCCCGCGCCGCACGGCAGTCGGTGGCTCAGCAGTCGGCAGAGCGCACCCCACGAGGCGCGGTCGCTGGCGTAGAGCGCCAGCGTGATGCGATCGGGGCATGCCTCGGCGTCCTCCCCGATGCCTGCACGCTGTCCAGCATGGCCCGTGACTGCCGCGGGCGGATCGATCGCCAGCGACATGCGGGCACCTTGCGCGAGTCGCATGCTCCGCCCCTCGGCCATGGCGATCTGATCGCGCGCCGCGACGTGCGCACGGACCGCACCGCCGACCGTCTCCACGTCGGCCAGGGCGATTCCCGCGTGACCGAGCCGCGCCGCCTCCGCCACCAGTTCCTCGGGATGGCTGGCTCCACCGAGGAATGTATGGTTGCTCTGCACGAGCAGTTCACCCCAGCGGACCGGCCGCGGAAGACGGAATGGATGCGCGGACGGGCTTGCGCACCGGGGTTCCTCGAGGGATCCGGCTGCGGGCATCTGCGTCGGGCCGCCTGCATGCAGCGGATGCGGCGTGTGCTTGGGTGGCGGGTACTCGGGCATGCGGGACTCGGAACGGTGCGTGAGGTGGACGGAAGGATGCGTGGTGGACGCGATGCGTGGTGGACGCGATGCGTGGTGGACGCGATGCGTGGTGGACGCGATGCGTGGTGGACGCGATGCGCGGGCGACGCGCTAGGACCAGACCCCCAGCACGGAGAGTGCAACGCCGTGGGCGAGGCTCGCGCTGCTGCCGGAGAGCCAGTCGGCGGTGCGCGCCGGCGGACGGGGAAGACTCGGCGGCCAGGACACGAAGAGCCAGAGTCCCGCGCCGATCTGCACGCGCGAGAAGACCGGATGCACCGCCGGCGTGCCCTCGATCCACCCACCCGCTTCGCGCTCCCATCCGTCGATGGCCTGCAACGGCCAACGCCTGCCGCGCCATTCGAAGTGCGCCATCGGATGGCACGCGGCCGGCACGACCCATCGCGTACGCGTCGCAATCGACCGTGCGATGGACTCCGAACACGCACCTCCGAACAGCGCGGCGAACTCCGGCGGACGAAACGCCTGCGTCGGCCGATGGGCTGTGGCGGGAGGGTCGGACGCGCGGTGAGCTGGGGACGACGCGCTGCGAGCTGGGAATGACGCGCTGCGAGCTGGGAATGACGCGCTGCGAGCTGGGAATGACGCGCCGCGAGCTGGGAATGACGCGCCGCGAGCTGGGAATGACGCGCTGAAGAGATCCGAAACCGTCACCAGGCTCGAGGCACCGAACTTCGCCGCCACGAGATCACGCCACTCGGCGTGCCCACCGACATCCCCCGCGTTGGGCACGGGGCCGGACGCATGCCCGTTGCAGGAGGCCCCTGCACCGTCACCCGTCGTCGCAGCATGTGAAGCTCCGGACCGCAGCAAGGCCGACTGACGGAAACGCAGCAGCGCCGTCTGCTCGACATGGCACTCGATCCGCTCGATGCCATGGTCGAGGGAAAGCCTCTCGAGCCTCGGCCGGAAGACCGTCCAGAGATGCGCCCGCCGCGCACTTGGCCGGACGCACTCGAGCGCGATGCGCGACTCCGGTCCAGGTCCGCACTCGTGGGCGACATCGCTGCGGGCGGCGCCTGGTGTTCGATGCGGCGATGCGCACGGCGGCACCGAAGGCTGCGGTGCTCGAACCGCTCGCGCCGAGGCGGGTGCACCGATCCGCGCGTCGGTCGAGAGATCGGCGGGCAGGCTTGCGTGCCGGAACACCCATGTCGCCGAGCGCAGACCCTCGCGGCGACGGCCAAGCGCCATCACAAGCCTGTCGATCAGCTCGCCGCAGGCGACGATCAGCGCATCGAGCCGGCTGCATGGACCGTCGAAATCACGACACAACACGAGGGGATCCACCGAACGAAGCGGCAGCAGGCGTTCCCCGGTTGCCGTCGCCTCGCTGCGCCGGTCATGGCCAAGCGCCTGGTCGAGCCTGCGCAGCGCGTCATCCGCCGAGCGGAGCGCACGATGCCCGCGCGCGCGCGATGGATGTGCGGATGGCGTGGATGCGGCGCACGCAGCGATGGACGACGCCCCCGCATCCACCGTGGACATCGGGACCGATGACGTCGCCGCCGGATCCGCGAACAGCATCGGCTGCTCATGCCACGATCCCGTGCCCGCGGCGTGCCGGGACCGTGCGGGAGCGCGTGCCGAGCGGGCACGCCGCGAGGTGGAACCTGCGCCGCTCGGCGGCGACGAGGATTGGTGAGAGGATTGGTGAGAGGATTGGGAAGAGGATGGGGCTGAGCCCCCCACCTCCAACGCGCGAGCAGTCGACGAATCACCGTCCGCCCCACCCGACAACCGCGCGGCGATGCCGTCGCGCCGGAGACGCGCCAACTGGCCAACCGAGTCGACCTCGACCGATCGCAGCGCGGTCGCGGCGTGTGCGGAGATCCGCAGGGACTCGATGGGCAGCGCCTCGAGGAACTCGAGTTCCCGCCCTCGGGGAACGGCGATGCACGACATACGCGCGTCGGACCCATGACCGCCCCTCGGCCGCGTCCGCTGCATGCAGCGCGCGACCGCGGAGGCCGCTCCGACCGTCGATGCGGTCGCGACCTGGCAGCGGAATCCCCTTCGCATGAACGATGACGCCACCCGCCTCATCAGCGCCTGCTCGGTGCGATACCGCCCTCGGAAGAGCTCCGCACATCCCGTGAAGTCACCAAGCACGGTGTCGGATGCGGCGGAGGCGACCAATCCGCCGTCATGCCATGCGCATTCCCCGGGGGGCTCGACGGACACCACGGGGATGATCCGTTCCAGGCACCGCGCCAGCCTCACGATGGCGCGCGTCGCCAGCGTCGGGTCGCAGCGGATCACCAGCAGTCGATCGCTGCATGAGACGATCCGGTCGGGCCAGGATCGTCCGCCCAGCGCGCGAATGCCGGCGACACGGGCCTCGGACCGCCGGTCGCGAAGCGCGTCGATCCATCCACGGCATTGCGATGGTGGTTGGCACTGCAACGACGGCCGGGACGCCGATGATGCGGAGCCGACTCCATCCGCCGACTCGCACGAGACCTCCTCTTCGTCGGACAGCCGGGGGCACATCGCCTCCGCCTGCCCCGTCGTCATGCCGAGACGCACTCCATGCGCGGACGCACGATCGCAGCACGCCAGGATGCGCATGGCGCCGACATGTTCGGTGTTCCTCGGCACGGCGTCCGCCGATCCGGCGCCGCGCGCATCCTCCACCATCACCGTCGGCCAGGGAATGCGTCCGCCGAACGACGACCCGGCGAGCTGCGAGAGTGCGCGATGCAGGAGCCCCAGCTCGAGATCGATGAGCCAGTAGGAGAAATGGACCGCGATGAACCGCGGCACTGGAGATGCGCCCGCGGCAGCGGAGTCCGCATCGGAGTGGGAATGAAGCGGCGAACCGTGCACGGTGACCGGTGGTGGCGTCAGGCGGAACGAGCCTGCCAGTGACGCGGCACCCCTCCTCCCCTCTGCACGTCCAGCAGCTCACGCAGTCCGTCGATCGGAAATCCGGATGCAGCGTGCGCACGCGCGCGGGCCCAGCGCTCGACCACGCTCCATGCAGCACCGCCGTGCATGGCTCGCGGCATCACGATGTCGACGAAGATGCATCCGGACTCCATGTCGCCATGCGAGAATCCGCCCGCAGCTCGATGCCATGCACCAACGCCCGCATCCACGCGCTTCACGGCATCGAGCTGCATACGCCAGCCGAAGTCGCCGCCGGCCGAGTCGCGAAGGCCGCTGCGACCATCGGCGGGGACCAGCCCGGTCGGATGCACCGACCAGCGGGTGCTGGCGCCGCCGCCACCCCGACTCCGGCCCCGATCCGCATGGCCGCCGCACGTTCCTTCCGGCGGAGTCATCACGAGTACCAGCGGCCGCAGCGCATCGTCGGCCATCGAGTGCGGTGCCGGTGATCCACCCGAAGCCGCCAACTGGAGCCGGCGCCATGCGAGCGTGTCGAAACCTGTTCCATCGACGATGACGACACCGGCCGCGCCCATGCGGATCGCCTGTTCGGCGCACCAGACGCGGTTCGGGACCGGGTCCGGCGAACGCGTGTCCTCGCCGGCCACGGCATCGCGCACGAAGGTGAAGCGATCGCCGCCGGCACCGCCCGCGAACACGGGCGTCCCGCACTGCAAGGCGCACGCGAGGCCCTCGAGGGATGGATGAACCCGATCGCCAATCCAGACGACACCGGCGTCGAGAAGCGCGCGGCAGCCGGCGTTCGATGGATGATCCGACGCCATGCACCGCAGGATGTGCACGATGCACCCGAAGGGCACGATCCAGGGGTGGACCGAGCCCGCGGCCGTGGACCCGGCATCGGTGACGGCATCGGTGACGGCGTCGAGACAGAGGCCGCGAATCTCATGCACGGCACCGCAGGAGAGGCGTACGCCACGATGATGTGCACGCGCATCGGGGCCGACCATCGCCTCGTCGTATACGGCGTGCGCATCGAGCACCACGCAGGCGCGCAATGCCGCATGCATGACATGGGCGGCGCGCACGTCATTCGGCGGAGCTCCATCGCGCAACTCCCGCGAATCCGGCGCCCTCGGCCGGACCCCGGCGGCGGAATGCGCGCAGTCATGCGTTCCGGTCCCGTGATTGGCGTCCACTGGACCTGCATGCACCGATTCCGGATGGATCGCGCCGGACTCCAACGCATCGAGAGGCATCGAGAACGCATCGGCGGATTCGGCTTCATCGAGAACCACGCGATAGGCCGATCCCGCGATCGTGTCCGACATCGGACCGCGTGCTGCACGAAGATCCGCGGTCGCCAGGTGATCGCGAACCGCGCGGTCGGCATCGAACACCCGAGCAGCCTTGCCGCGGCGCTTGCCACGCCGTGGAGATGAACGGGTCGGGCCTCGATGCGCCGATGATCCATGCAGCGAACGACCTCCACAGCCGTGACCTCCACAACCGTGACCTCCAGCGTCATCCGGGGCAAGCACCTCGCGGACATGCTCGGGGTCCATCTCTTGCATGGAAGACCACGCAGAAGATCGTGGCGACGGATGCGGCGCCTCTACATCACGCGCCGCGATATCGCACGTCTCGACTTCACAGACATCGACTTCACAGATATCGACTTCACAGATATCGACTTCACAGATATCGACTTC
>Ga0079302_1000394_pt1 | contig 11129 bp, 7 predicted proteins | sample Wag4_2014_7_16_FD_75102 | JGI IMG/M metagenome (GOLD analysis project Ga0079302, IMG submission 75102) | Fresh water mixed with fracking chemicals microbial communities from Ohio, USA - Utica-2 Time Series FC 2014_7_16 | ecosystem: Engineered > Industrial production > Chemical products > Input... | reverse complement strand
GGCGCCGGCGAAGAAGCCGACCGCTGGCGCGGAGTCGACCGCGCCGCCGCCCGCGAAGGTCGCACCGAAGAAGTCCGCGGAACCCGCGGCGATCGCAGCGAAGGCCGCGGCGCCGAAGGCGAAAGCCCCGCGCGCCGCGAAGCCGCAGCCGGTGGACGCGACGTCCGCTGCGTTGAAGGTTCCGAGCGCGCCCTCGGTGCCGGCTCCGGTCGTCGCACCGGCACCCAGCGTCGTCGAGGTGAAGCAGCCGATCGCACCCGCGCATCCGCCGCAGCGTGAGCAACGCGATCCTCGCGAGCAGCGGAACAACCAGCCGCGTCGGGACGATCGCGATCGTCCGCAGCAGCGCCCGCAGCAACATCCGCAAGCCCAGCGGCAGGACCAGCCCTCCCGCGATGGAGCGCCGCGCGAGCAATCGTCGGCGTCGCAGGTTCACACGGAAGGTCACACGGAACGCCACACGGAAGGACAAACCTCCGGCGGCCAGCAGAACTTCACCGGTGGTCCCGCGGGCGGTGACGCCGGCGTGCCGGGAGAGGGCGGCGGCAAGCGCCGTCGTCGCAGGCGCCGCAGGAGGCGTCGCGGTGGTGGCGACGGGAGCAACGCGAACGGTCAGCAAGGCCAGGGTCAGCAAGGCCAGGGCCAGCAGGGCCAAGGTCATGGCCAGGGTCACGGTCAAGGCAAACAGCGCAACCAGAACCCGCAGCGCCCGCCGCAGAATCAGCAGCAGCAACAACGGGGTCCGCGTCCCGATGCCGACGAAGGCGATGACGGTGATGACTTCGACGGCGTCGACGGATTCGATGACGGAGGCGACGAGGGCGAGGACAGCGGTGCCATGCAGCAGTCCGGCCAGCAGGGCCCGCCGCCGTTCGAGTGCGAGGGCGTGCTCGAGTGGACCGGCAACGCCGACGGCCGCATCCGCCAGCTCGGCGATGGATTGATCGAGTCGGAGAACGACCCGTTCGTGCCGCAGGCGATGGCGCAGCAGTACACGCTGCGTCACGCGCAGCGGATCGTCGCCGAGGCCGTGCTCAAGAAGCCGAAGCGCAAGCGACGCGGCCCGCGGCACACGCGGCCGATCGTGACCCGCATCCTCTCGATCGAGGGCATTCCGCCCGAGGAATACGCGCAGCGCAAGACGTTCGCCGACTTCACGGCGCTCGATCCGCAGCCGCGCATCTCGCTGGAATACAAGGGTTGCCCGCCGGCGTGCCGGCTCATCGACCTCTTCTGCCCGATCGGCTTCGGCACGCGCGGACTCATCGTGGCACCGCCGAAGGCGGGCAAGACGATGCTGCTCCAGAACATCGCCTACGGCATCAAGCGCAACCATCCGCACGTCGAGCTGGTGGCGCTGCTCATCGACGAGCGTCCGGAGGAGGTCACCGACTTCAAGCGCAACGTGCCCGCGCACGTGCTCGCGAGCTCGAACGACCAGGACCTCGACCGGCACCTGGCACTCGGCATCCTCGCCATCGAGCGCGCGAAGCGCATGGTCGAGGCGGGCCGCGACGTCGTCGTGCTGCTCGACTCGCTCACGCGCCTCGGCCGCGCGTTCAACAACAGCCGCAAGTACGGCTCGTCGGGCCGCACGATGTCGGGCGGCCTCGACTCGCGCGCGCTCGAGGTGCCGAAGCAGCTCTTCGGCGCCGCGCGCAAGTGCGAGGAGGGCGGCTCGCTCACCATCATCGCGACCTGCCTCGTCGACACCGGCTCGCGCGCCGACCAGATGATCTTCGAGGAGTTCAAGGGCACGGGCAACATGGAGCTCATCCTCGACCGCTCGATCGCGGAGAAGCGCCTCTTCCCCGCCATCAACCTGGCGGCGAGCGGCACGCGCAAGGAGCACCTGCTCATGCCCGACAAGGAGTTCAAGACCGTGACCGCGCTCCGCCGCCGACTGCTCGCGGTGCCGCCGCACGCGCAGGTCGAGCAGCTGCTCGCGGCGTGCCAGCGCTTCGAGACCAACGAGCAGATGGTGGGCGGCGCGAGCTGACGCGATGGATGCCGCCGCGCCGATGCCGATCGATGTCGAGCCGGGCGACGCGCGCCTCGACGCGTTCCGCGGGATCCGCGACCGCGAGCTGCGCGGCACGCTCGGGCTGCATGCGATCGAGTCCGAACGCGTGGTGCGGCGCTTCCTGACCGCGGCGCTGCGGCGACGCACGCAGCCGATGCCGCCGGTGCTCGAGCCGGCCGCGCTGCTGGTCACGCCCGACGCCTGCGAGCGGCTCGCCGACATCACCGCGCATTTCCCCGCGCTCGCGGTGTTCCGCTGCGCCGGCGAGCATGCGCTGCACGAGATCACGGGGTACACGATGCACTCGGGTGCGATCGCGCTCGGCGTGCGGCACGACGACGGATCGGTCGGGGAGCTCGCGGCGTGCCTTGCGCGCGGCGTGAGCGAGGCGCGCGGCGCGAGCGAGGCGCGCGGCGGGAACGAACACCGCGACGTGCTCGTCGCACTCGACGGCATCACGCAGACCGACAACGTCGGCGCGATCTTCCGCAATGCGGCGAGCTTCGGCGCGCGCGGCGTCATCCTCTCGCCGCGGGCGAGCGACCCGTTCCTGCGGAAGACGCTGCGCGTGTCGATGGGCCGCGCGGTGAACCTGCCGTGGGCCCGAGCGCGCGCCGAGGAGTGGCCCGCGTGCCTCGACCGGCTCCGGCGCGAGCACGGCTACGCGATCATCGCCGGCGAGGACACGCCCTCGGCCGTGAATCTCGCGGGCTTCACGCCTCCCGCGAAGTCCATCGTGGTCTTCGGCGCCGAGCAGGACGGCGTGTCGCGCGCGGTCCTCGACCTCGCCGACGCGGTGGTGCGCATCCCGATGAGCGACCTCGCGGGCGCGCTCGCCGACGACCCGCCGAGCCTGAACGTGTCGATCGCCAGCGCGGTGATCCTGCACCACCTGCTGGCCTGAGGCGCCGGCGCGCAGCACCCGCGCATGCCGCACGACCGATGCAGACCGAACGCGCGGCATCGGGAGATCGCCCCGAACCGTTGCCTTCGCGGACACTGAATTCCATGCTGTTCGGCAGTGATTCGGAGGCAAACCCCGGGTCTCTTCGGAACTCCATGCGCACACACACCGGCCTGATCGCCCTGTCCGCCTCGCTCGCCGCCGCGACCACCTCGCTGAGCGGCTCCACCACCCCGCACCCGGCCGACCCACCGGCCACCATCGCGCTCACCGGCGTGGTGCGCGACTTCCGGGAGCGCACCGTCGCCGGAGGCCACCCCGATTTCGAGCGGCGCCCTGCCGAGGGCTTCGGCCAGTACTGCAAGAACGTGGAGGAGGAGCTCGGTGCCAACGGCAAGCCCGAGTACAACTCCTGCGGCTTCAAGCTCACCCGCCAGTGGAAGAATTCGGCCGGCAAGAACATCTGCTGGCTGCTCTACGACGACGACCTCGGCGATATCCGCGGCGACAAGGACGGCGGCAGTCCGAGCGGCGGAGTCCAGAGCGAGGAGAGCTTCGACAAGTGGTGGCGCGACGACGTCGCGACCAACGTCTCGGCGCCGCTCCCCCTGAACTTCGTGCGCCAGGCGAACGGCACCTACGTGTTCGACTCGAACACCGATCCGCAGTACGCCGCGCTCGGCGGGTTCTTCCCGATCGACGGCCAGCTCCTCGGCAACTCCGCCGGGACGCCGGCGCACAACTTCCACTTCACCTACGAGCTGCACACGCGGTTCACCTACAGCGCGGCGGCGCACCAGACGCTCGCGTTCCGCTCCGACGACGCGCTGTGGGTCTTCGTGAACGGCATGAACGTGATCGATCTCGGCGGCGTGCACGGCGTCGTCGAGCAGGAGGTGCAGCTGAGCCGCCTCGGCCTGTCGGAAGGCCAGGAGTACGACATCCACATCTTCTACGCGGAGCGCCACCGTCCGGTCGCGAACCTGAAGCTGACGCTACCGCTCCCCACACCCGACGCGCCTCCCCCGCCGACGATCTCGGCCGGCTTCGACTGAGCGCCCCGGGCACGGACCACGCGAGCTCGCTTGGCGGCGAGCCATACAAAACGCGACGGAGCATGGAAATCCTGGTGGAAACCCATGCTCCGTCGCGTTTTTCAGGGGTTGCGCGGCCGGCGCCGCGGGCGATCAGGCCTCTGCCGCGACCGGCGCCGACTCGCTGGCGGCACCTGCGGCGGCACCCGACGACTTCACGCCGCTCTCCTCGCGCACGCGCTCGATGCGCGCGCCGAGCACGTTGAGGTGCTCCTCCATGCGCGAGTATCCGCGGTCGAGGTGGTAGATGCGCGACACGTTGGTCTCGCCCTCGGCCATCAGGCCGGCGAGCACGAGGCAGGCGCTCGCGCGCAGGTCGCTCGCCATCACGGGCGCGCCCTTGAGCGGCGCGCCACCGGTGACCACGCAGGTCGGTCCCTGGCGGTGGATCTCGGCGCCCATGCGCGAGAGCTCGGCGACGTGCATGAAGCGCTCGGGGTAGATCTTCTCGGTGACGATCGAGTTTCCGCCGGCGAGGCAGAGCAGCGTCATGAACTGGGCCTGCAGGTCGGTCGGGAAGCCGGGGTGCGGCTGGGTGGTGATCTGCGTCGGCTTGAGCACGCGCTCGCTGGTCACGCGCACGGTCGCGTGCATCGTGTCGTCGTGGCCGTCGATCACCTCGACGTGCACGCCGATCTCGTTGAAGCGGTCGATCACCGCGAGCATGCCGTCGTAGGGGAACTCCTCGAGCGTGACGTCGCCGTTGGTGACGGCGGCGGCCACCGCGTAGGTGCCCGCGACGATGCGGTCGGGGATCACCGTGTGGTCGGCGTTGCCGAGCTGCTCGACGCCGTCGATCACCAGGCGGGGACCACCGGCACCCTGGATGCGGGCGCCCATCTTGTTCAGGAGGTTCGCGAGGTCGACGACCTCGGGCTCGCAGGCGGCGCACTCGATCACGGTGCGGCCCTTGGCGAGCGCGGCGGCGCACATGACGTTCGCCGTGCCGAGCACGGTCGAGCCGTTCGGCCCGCCGAGGAAGATCGTCGTGCCCTTGAGGCCCTCGGGGGCGGTCACGATGATGTCGCCGCCCTCGAGCTCGACCTTGGCGCCGAGCGCCTGCATGCCGCGGAGGTGGAGGTCGATCGGGCGGGAGCCGAAGGCGCAGCCACCGGGCATCGCGATGACGGCGCGGCGGCGGCGGGCGAGCATCGGCCCGAGCACGCAGATCGAAGCGCGCATGGTCTTCACGATGTCGTAGTGGGCGTGGACCTTGTTGTGGTCCATGACGCGCATCCTGACGGTGCCGCAGTCACCGCTGACCTCGACGCCGAGCTGGCGCAGCAGCTTCGCCATGTTCGAGATGTCGGAGAGGCACGGGACGTTCCGGAGGGTGATCTCGCCGTCGGTGCAGAGCGCCGCGGCCATGAGGGGCAGCGTGGCGTTCTTGGAGCCCTCGATCTGAATCCGACCCGCCAGCCGGCGGCCACCCTGAATGCGGAAGGAGTCCATGTCTCGTGCAATCCTTTGCTGCGTGCGAGCGTGTTGGACCTCTCCGAACAGGTCCTGGCTTCATGCCTGACGCCCTTCATGATGTCGGATCTCGGCGGTCGCGACGACCGCGCGGATTATGACGATTGCATCGGCTCGCGGGCGCGTTTCGCAACACCTTCTGCGCGATTCTCCCGACCGCTCCAGACGGTGCCCGGCCACGCAGCCGTCACAGCCGGCCCGCCGCATGGTCGGACTTCACCCCGACCACTTGACCGTGCCTCCGGCGAAACCCACGGTTGTTCATGTGAGATCAAGAGGTCGTCCCCTCTGGAAGGAAATCACCATGTGCAATCGCCGCCAACTCATCGCCCGCTCCGTGCTGTTCGCCACGGCCGCCCCGCTGGCCATCTCCGCGTACTCGCTGAGCTTCCCGTCCGATCCGCCGACCAACGGTCCCGCCGCGATCACCCTCACGGGCGTCGTGCGTGACTTCAAGGAGCGCACCGTGCCGGGCGGCCACCCCGACATGGAGAAGCAGCCGACCAACGGCTTCGCCCACTACTGCGGCAACATCGAGGCCACCCTCGGCGCCGACGGCAAGCCCGTCTTCAAGGGCGGCGGCTTCAAGGTCAAGACCGAGTGGAAGAACTCCGCCGGCAAGAACATCTGCTGGCGCCTCTACAACCCGTCGCTCGGCGACGTCCAGGGCGCCAAGGTCTCGGGCATCGTCGACACCGGCGGCATCAAGGACGCCGCGTCGTTCGGCAAGTGGTACAACGACGACCTCGCGTTCAACGTCTCGGCCCCCCTGTCGATGACGCTCGTCCGCCAGTCGAACGGCACCTACGTGTTCGACTCGAACACCGATCCGACCTGCGTCGCCCTCGGCGGGTTCTTCCCGATCGAGAACCAGCTCTTCGGCAACCCGGGCGGCACCCCGAACCGCAACTTCCACTTCACCTTCGAGTTGCACACCACGTTCACCTACGACGCCGACGGTGGACAGACGTTCAGCTTCCGCGGTGACGACGACGTGTTCGTCTTCATCAACGGCCAGCTGGTGATCGACCTCGGTGGCGTCCACGGCGCCGTCGAGCAGGAGGTCCAGCTCAACCGCCTCGGCCTGGTGGACGGCCAGGAGTACACGCTCGACTTCTTCTTCGCGGAACGCCACCGCACGCAGTCGAACTTCAAGATCACCACCAACATCAACCTGCAGAACGCCGAGCTTCCGACTGTGTCGAACGCCTTCGACTGATCGGTCGGCACCCGGCGCCTGCAGCGGCGGCACCCGCCACGCAACCCGGACTGGAAGTGGTCCGGGCAGGGCCCTCGCCGATGAACAACCTCACGGCTGAGGGGGACGACCCCGTGGCAACGACCGGCGCGCCGTGCGCGCCGGCGTCGCCGTTTTTGCGGTCATGCCAGGAGGCGCGCCGGTGAAGCGGACCCGGTGATCGCGACGCGGTGTCGCCACCGATCGGTTGGCGACGACCGACCTCGCCGGCGCGCGGCGACCGCGGCGACCTCGCCGGCAACTGGCGGGAACCCCGCCCGCGCCCTACAGTCGCCGCCCCATGTCCGACGCCGAGACCGCCGCAGATCCGACCGCACCCGTCCTCCCCGAGGCCAAGATGCACGTGGTCATGCCCAATGCCCCCACGCGGGCGAAGGTGCATTCGACCCGGCTGTGCCTGAAGGGGAAGAGCGCGTCGTTCATCCGCCACGTCGAGATCGACATCGCGGGGACCCCGCTCGAGGGGTCGTTCCGCGCCGGGCAGAGCTTTGGCGTGGTGCCCGCGGGCGTGGACGCCGCCGGCAAGCCGCACAAGGTCCGGCTGTACTCGCTCGCCAGCCCGAGCTGGGGCGAGGACGGCCACGGCCGCGTGATCGCCACCACCCCGAAGCGCGTCATCGCCGAGCGCGAGCCACAGCGGCCGACCGACGATCCCGCGGACCACGACCTCTTCCTCGGCGTCTGCTCGAACTGGATCTGCGACCGGAAGGCGGGCGACGACATCGATGTGTCGGGCCCGAACGGCAAGCGGTTCCTGCTGCCCGAGGATCCGTCGCGGCACGACTACCTGTTCCTGGCGACCGGCACGGGCATCGCGCCGTTCCGCGGGTTCCTCATGGAGCTCCTGGTCGGTCCGCCGGCCGGCTCCCCCGCTGCCGCCACCTGGAGGCGCTGCGAGAGCCGCATCGAGCTCGTCATGGGTTCGCCATACACGACCGACCTGCTCTACGACGACTTTCTGCGTGACCTCGCCGCCAAGCACCCGAACTTCCGCTACCACCCTGTGGTCTCGCGCGAGATGCGCGCCGACGGCGCCGGCGGCCTCGCGAAGGGCGAGTACGTCCACCACTTCATCGACCGCCAGCTCGCGCGGCAGACGGGCGCGATGGACCTCCTCCACTCGCCGCGCACGCTCATGTACATGTGCGGCCTCGCGGGCATGCAGCTCGGCGTGTTCGAGCTGCTCGCGCGCCACGGGATCGGCGGCTTCACCAAGGTCGCCGAAGAGCTTGCGTCGAAGCCCGTCCCCGAGTGGACGGCCGACGACATCAAGCGCCGCGTGCGACCGACGCATCGGTGCATGCTCGAGGTGTACTGAATCTGAGCGCTCGCGACTTGGCGCGCGGGCGGCTGCGGTGCAGCCGCGTGCGCGCCTTCGCTCGCTGTGGCGCTCGGATGCCGCCGGGAGCCGACGTCAGCCGCCGCCCGGGCCCTTGCCGCCCGGCTTCGTCATGCTCGTTGCGTCGAGCAGCTTGGTGAGCTGCTTCGCCTCGACGAGGTTGTTGCGCAGCGCGTACTGGCGCACGGTCTCGCCAGTCTTGAAGGCTTCCTTCGCGACCTTGGCCGCGTTGTCGTAGCCGATCACGGGCGCGAGCGAGGTGCACATCATCAGGCTCTTCTCGACCGTGCCCGTCGCCTCGGCCTCGTTGAGCTGGAGGCCGTCGATGCACTTGTCGCAGAACATGTGCGACGCGTTCGCGAGGAGGTCGATCGACTCGACGAGTCGCTCGGCGATCACGGGCATCGCGACATTCAGCTCGAGCAGCGAGCCGACTCCGCCGAGGCCGCCCATCGTGATCGCGGCGTCGTTGCCGACGACCTGGCACGCAACCATCATCACGGCCTCGCAGATCACGGGGTTGACCTTGCCCGGCATGATCGACGAGCCCGGCTGCGTCGCGGGAAGCGACAGCTCGAACAGGCCGCAGCGCGGGCCCGAGCCGAGCCAGCGGATGTCGTTGGCGATCTTGGTCAGGCTCACGGCGATGGTCTTGAGCCGCGCATGCGCGTCGACCACGCAGTCGCGCGTCGACTGCGCCTCGAAATGGTTGGGCGCCTCGGCGAACTTCACGCCCGTCGCCTTCGAGAGCTTCGCGCACACCGTCTTGCCGAACTTCGGGTGCGCGTTGATGCCCGTGCCGACGGCGGTGCCGCCGATCGGCATGTTCAGGGCGAGCGTCGCGCACGCCTCGCGCGCGCGGTCGGCCGAGTAGCGCGCCGCGGCCGCGTAGCCGCTGAACTCCTGGCCCACGCGGATCGGCGTCGCGTCCATCAGGTGCGTGCGGCCGATCTTGACGACCTTGTCCCACGCCTTCGCCTTGGCATCGAGCGCCTTCGCGAGCCGCTCGAGCGCGGGCACGAGACGCTGCGCGATGCGCAGCGCGCCCGCGATCTGCATGCTCGACGGATAGGTGTCGTTCGAGCTCTGTCCGTAGTTCACGTGGTCGTTCGGGTGGACGGGGTCCTTCGAGCCGATCGCCTTGCCCGCGCGCTGGCTAGCGACGTTGGCGACGACCTCGTTCACATTCATGTTGGTCGAGGTGCCCGAGCCGGTCTGGAAGACATCGATCGGGAAGTGCCGCATGAGCGGGTGCGGCATGCCGAAGGGCGCGGGCTGCGCGAACTCGGCGAGGAGCTCGTCGCACGCGGCCGTGACGGCGGCGGCCTTGTCCTTCGCGAGCTCGCCGAGCTCGGCGTTGGCCTCGGCGCAGCACTTCTTCAGGAGGATGTGCGCCTCGATCTGCGCCTGCGGCACCGTGCGGAACGACACGGGGAAGTTCAGCACCGCGCGCTGCGTGGTCGCGCCGTAGAGCGCGTCGGAGGGCACGAACATCTCGCCCATCGAGTCGGTCTCGCGGCGCTGGCCGATGGCGGGCGCGGTGGCGGCGGCCGCACGCTTCGCCGTGGACTTGGGTGCGGACGACTTCTTCGACTTCGTGCGGGTGGTGGCGTTCGACATGGGCGGATCCTCGCGGGAAAGCGCAGGAATATACCGAGCCCGTCAGTTCCCGCGGGCGGGCGCGGCCGACAGGACGCCCTCGACGCTCGCGAGGCGGCGGCGCTCGTCGTCGCCGAGGCGCGCGCCGAACCGGAGCTTCATCTCGTCGACGAGTGCGCGCGCGGAGGAGTCGCCGGTGCGGGCGAGGCTCTCCGCCACCGCGACCCAGCGCGCGGGATTCGGATCCTGCCGCGCCGCGTCGTCGAAGCGACCCGCGCAGAGGCGCGCGGTGAAGAGCGCGTCGGCGAGCGCACCACCCTCGGCGGGGCGCGCGTTCTCGAGGCGCACGACGGCGTCGCTGCGGCGCTCGAGGGCGATCATCTGCAGCGCGAGGCGATCGACGAGGCGCGCGGTCGTGGCGTTCTCGGCGCCGCTGAAGCGCCGCGCACCCGCCTCGAACACGCGCAGGCGCACCCGCGCGTCGATCGCCTGCGCGCCGGCCGCGTCGATCGCCTCCGCGCCGGCCGCGGGGCCGCCCGACATCGCATCGTCGGCGGCGAGAAGGTCCTCGGGCGAGAGCCGCGCGGCCACCTCGCACAGAAGGTCGTGCAGCTGCCCGCGCAGCTCGCCCGAGATCGGGAAGGCGATCAGCTCGCGCAGCCCGGCGAGGTTCGGACGCTCGCGCGCGATCGCCGCGATCACCACGCCCGCGATGGCGGGATCGGAGGCGCGCGCGAGCACCCGCGCGTGGTCGCCGATGCGCAGGAACCCCTCGGCCGCGCCGCGGCGCACGGCCGGGTCGGCCGACTCGAGGAGCCGCTCTGCGCGGGCGATGTCCTGATCCTCTCCGAGCTGGGCGACGAGCAGCGCGACCGATGGCGTGGCGCGTCCATCGGCCACGACGCGCAGGGTCGGCGCAAGCCGCTTCTTCCAGTCGATCGGCGCGGAGCCGAGCCGCACGAGTTCGGCGATCACCCTCGCGGCGCGCTCGCCGTGCACCGCGTCGGGGATGCGCGCCGAGGACGGAGCGAAGGCCGCAGCGCTCGGCGCCTCGAGCATCGCGTCGAGCCAGGCGTCGATCACAAGGTCTTCGCGCTCGTACTCGAGCCGCGCCGCCAGGCCGTCGCCCGCGAAGGGCAGGCCCATGTCGACGACCAGCGCCCCGACCCGCGCCCGGACCCGTGGATCGGCGTCGGAGAGCATGGCGGCGGTGGCGTCGGAGAGGGACGCGTCGGGCCGGATCCCGTCGCGGAGCAGCCGCTCGATCTCGGTCACCGCCGCGAGGCGCACCGCGGCGACCTCGTCGCGCAGCAGTTCGGCGACCGCCTTGGCACGCGCGGGCACCGGCAGGCTGGCCAGCCAACGCCCCGCGAGATCGGCCACGCGCGACTCGATCGCGGAGCACTCGTCCGCCGTGGCGCCGACGAGCGAACCGGAGG
>Ga0079302_1000393_pt1 | contig 11130 bp, 10 predicted proteins | sample Wag4_2014_7_16_FD_75102 | JGI IMG/M metagenome (GOLD analysis project Ga0079302, IMG submission 75102) | Fresh water mixed with fracking chemicals microbial communities from Ohio, USA - Utica-2 Time Series FC 2014_7_16 | ecosystem: Engineered > Industrial production > Chemical products > Input... | reverse complement strand
CGGCAGATCACCGAGATCCGCTCCCTGCTGGCCAGCGGCGGCAGCCCCAGGCCCAGCAGCGGTGGCAGCAGCGACCTGAGCTTCACGCCGCGGGAGGCGTCGGTGCTGCAGCTGGTGGCCGAGGGGCTGATGAACAAGGAGATCGCCCGGCGGCTGGAAACCTCGATCCGCAACGTGGAGAAGTACGTGAGCCGGCTGTTCATCAAGACCGGCACCGCCAGCCGCACCGAGCTGGTGCGCTACGCCCTCGAGCACGGGCTGGTGGATTGATGATCGCTTGGCGGTGGTAGGTTGGGCCGCTTGAATGCTGGCCCGACGGCTTGATGGTTGCTTTTAAAATTAACCAAACAGAGGTGATTCATCAGCAGTTTGCCGATGAAATGGTCATCGTTCATCTGGGTAGCGGTAGTTACTATTCCCTCTCAGATTCGGCGGCGCGTCTCTGGCAGGAGCTCTCGGGTCGTCCCATGGGCGCCCTGGAGCTGGCCCAGCGACTGAGCGCCTGGTACGACGTTGATGCCGATGGGGCCCTGCGGGACGGAGCGCAGTTCCTGGCCCATCTGGAGCGGGAGGGACTGGTGCTCCAAGCCGACATGCCGGGCGCCCCGGCCGTGCCTGTGGAGGCGCTGGCGGTCCGCCCCCCCTATGCCCCCCCGGCCCTGAGCACCTACAACGATCTGCAGGAGCTGTTCCTCCTGGATCCCGTGCATGATGTGGATCCAGCCCAGGGCTGGCCCCGCCAGGCGTCGAGCCCGATCCCCCGGCCTGGGGCGGTGCGGCGCGCCGATGGTGATCTGCTTGAGGCCGGCATGGGCCCCACCATCGTGCTGGTGCACCGCGACCGTGGCGTGGTGTGTCGCCTCGATGGCGCCGCCGCCGAGGCCTGGCGTGCCCTGGCCCAGGGGCCCAGAGCCCTGAACGATGTCGCCATCCTGGCGCCGCTGCTGGAGGCCGGGGTGCTGGAGCCGGCCCCCTCAGCCATCGATTCCACGGAGCCTGAACCAGGGGCACCGGAGGTTCTGGCGGAGGCGCGGCTCACGATCAGCCATGGGCTGGCGGAGCAGATTCGACCCTGGGGTCAGCAACGGCGGCCTGCCCGGGCGGCGAACAGCGAGGGGGCCCGCCATCTCTGCGGCCGGATCGAGGCCTGGTTCGAAGCCGTGGCCGATGGGGGGGTCGACCAGCAGTGGCGGGCGGTGGCCGGTGAGCCGATCACGGTCCATACCCCCAGGGGGGATGCCTGTCATCAGCTGGCGGCGGCCTTGCCCTCCCTCCCCCAGCACCTGCAGGGTCAGCCGCCAGGGCTGGAGGTGCGGGCCTGGTGCGGCGGCCTGGACCGCGCCTCACCCCGCCTGGCCAACCTGATGGAATCGCTGCGGTCCAGCTGGCGGACCCTCTGCGGCCCGCGCGGTGAGGTGGTGGATCTGCACACCGTTGACACCACGGCCATCTTCAACCCCGGCCCCGATGTGCTGAGCGTGATCGATCGCCGTGGCGGCCGGGCCTGGGCCGTGAAGCTCGACACCCAGCCCTTTCCCTTCTGGGAGATCGGTTCACCCTTCCGTTTCCTGCTGCACGACCACTTCAGCCAGCGGGGTCTGCAGATGGTGCACGCGGCCGCCGTGGGTGACGGCGATGGTGCTGTGCTGGTGGTGGGCCAGGGAGGCTCAGGCAAGTCGACCACGGCCCTGGCCTGCGCGGCGGCCGGCCTGCGCTATCTCAGTGATGATTACGCCCTGGTGGATCCGGAGCGGGGGCTGGTGCATGCCCTCTATGGCAGTGGCAAGCTCGTGGGACCGCCCGATCTGGATCGCTTGCCGGCTTACCGCGGTCACTCCATCAATACCGATTCGTTTGAGCAGGGCGGGTCCGGCAAAGCCGTGTTTCTGATCGACAGCGTGGTGCCGGGTGCCCTCACGGCCACGCTGCCGATCCGGGCGATTGTGATTCCGAGGATCGATCCATCCCGAGCTGGCGAAGCGTTGCCCGCTTCGGTGGGGGATGCCCTGGAGGCCATCGTGCCCAGCACCCTGGGGCAGCTACCCGGCGCCGATCGGGGTGATGCGCGCCGGTTGGAGCACTTCTGCCACTCGCTGCCGGTGGTCAGCCTGGCCCTGGGGGGCGATGGCCCGGCCGTCGCCAACGCCGTGCGGGAGGTGCTGCGCCCGTGCAGTTGAGCGTTGTGGTTCCCACCTTCAATAGCCGCCGCTTCGTTGCCGAGGCCATCCACAGCGTGCTGAACCAGCGCCACCTAGCCGGCGTGGGTGTTGAGCTGGAGGTGCTGGTGGTCGATAACGGCTCCAGCGACGGCACACCGGAGTTGGTGCACACGCTGTTCGGCAGCCAGGTGCGGCTCCTTCAGGCTCACGATCAGCAGGGTGTGTTCCATCCGCGCAATGTCGGCGTGGCGGCTGCCGAAGGGGAGTGGATCGCCCTGCTCGATGCCGATGATCTCTGGGAGCCCACCAAGCTGGAGCGCCAGGTCGCGGCCGTGGCCCAGCAGCCGGAGCTGGCTCTGGTGTTCTGCGATGGGGTGGAATTTTCCGATCCTGACGGGGCGTTCCCCAGCCGCCAGGAGCCCCGACCATTCCTGATGCCCAGTGCCCTCCTGGCGCGGCGTACGGCCCTGGATCGCACCGGTCCGTTTCCCCCGTTCCGCGCCGGTGACTTCATCGCCTGGTTCGGTTGGGCCCAGGCCCTCCAACTGCCCTGGCATGTGGTGTCGGAAACCCTGGTGCGCCGCCGGGTGCACCGCTCCAACACCAGCCGCGACCGAGCAGCCCTGGCCGACTATCCCCTGGCCATGGGTTGGTTGCTCAACCGTCGGGCTGGACTGGCGCCCGCCCGCTCGCCCAGCGGAGGGCCGATCTGTTGCTTGATGTGGTGCTGGCCGGGCGCGGCCCCGGGGCCACCGAGGCCTGGAATCGCTGGTGGTCTGGCATCGATCTCGACACCCTGGCCTGGCGGGATGCCCAGCTGCTGGTGATGGTGGAGGCCCCCCTGAGGCGGCGTTGGCTGCAGCACGATCCGGCGGCCCCCAGGGTGGAGGGGCTGGTGCGGCGAGCCTGGACCGAGGCCGGCCTGCGCGTGCGCCTGGCCCGGGAGCTGGCCGCCAGCCTGATGGCCGCCCAGCTGGGGCCAGTGATCCTGGCCGGTCCGCCGGCCGCCTTCCTCAGGGCTCAACGGGAGGGGGCGGTGCGCCCCGTGAGCGAGATCCATCTGCTGCTGCCGAGGCCCTGCCTTGAGCGGGCCGTGGCCCATCTGGCGCAGCTGGGCTGGCAGCTCACCTGGCCGCTGCCCACCGCCCTTGCCGCAGCTGGAGTGCGAGCGTGGGGTTGCGCCGGGGCGCCGATCTGCTCCGCCTGGGCTGGCGCCATGTGCAGCCGCCCCCCTGGCGCACCCAGGCCGTTGAACGGGGGCTCTTTGCCGTGGCACCCGAGGTGTTGCCGGCCGAAGACCTGATCCTCAGCCTGCTGAGCCCTGGCGCCGCCTGGGATGGGGTCATCCCGTGGGAGGCTGACGTGGCGGTGCTGGCCGATCAGCCCCTCGACTGGCCGCGGGTGTTGCGCTTCGGGTCCACCTGGGATCCGGCACTCCTGGATCGCCTGCGAACCCTGCAGGGCCGCCTGTCCGGGCTACCCGCCCCGGTGGACCGGGGCTGTCGGCGGGCCCGGCTGGAAGGGCTGGCGGCCCAGCGGCTGCGCACCCTGTTCCTTCGTCTTCACAACGCTCTGCCCCGTCGATGAGCCACCTGCTCTTTCTCACACCCCTGCTGCCCAGTCCCACCGGAGGCGGATCGGCGATCCGGGCGGCCGCCACCCTGGAGGTGCTGGCCAGGCATGCACCGGTCTGGGTGATCCACGCCGAATGCTGGGGAGACACGCCAGCGGTTTGCGATCGCACCTGGTGCCGCAGCCGAGCAGCGGCCGTGGAGGTGGTGCAGCCCCATCGGCTGCGCCAGATCCCCGAGATCGTGGCCGAGTTGCTCGCCGAGGCCGGCGACAACGCCAGCCTGGAGGTCATCCATGTGTTTCGCCAGCTGCTGGCGCCGGTGGGGCTGGGCTGCAGCGAACGCTTCGGGCCCAAACTCACCATGCTCGACCTGGATGACGATGACTGCGGCAGCCAGCGGGGCATCGTGCCGCTGCACGAACGCCATGGTGACCACCAGCGTGCCGCCGCCCTCGCCGCCGAGGAGGCCCGCATGCGGGTGATGCGGGCCATGCTGCTAGCCCGCTACGACCGGGTGTTTCTCTCCAACCCCGATGAATGGCGCGCCGTGGCGGCCGAGCACCCCACGGCCCATGTGGACCTGTTGCCCAATGGGGTGCCGCCGGTGGTCCTGCCGGAAGCGATCCAGCGGGATCCCCTGCGGTTGCTGTTCCTCGGCACCCTGTCCTACATCCCGAATGAAGACGGTGTGCGTTGGTTCCTCGACGCGATGTGGGGGGCCTTGCGGATGACGGAGCCAGGCCTGACCTGGCGGGTTGTGGGCGTGGGACTGCCTGCCGCCCTGCAGGCCACCCTGGCGGCGGCCGCGGGGGTGGAGGCGGTGGGTGCTGTGCCTGAGGTGGGCCCGGAGTTTGCCGCAGCGGGGATGCTGGTGGTGCCGCTGCGGGCGGGCAGTGGCACCCGCATCAAGATTCTGGAGGCGTTTCGCCATGGCACGCCGGTGGTGTCCACCAGCATCGGTGCAGCTGGTTTGGCGGTGGTGGATGGGGAGCACCTGCTGCTGGCCGACACGCCGGCCGCCATGGTGGAGGCCTGTATGCGCCTGTGCCGTGACGCAGGCCTGCGGGATCGGCTGGCGGCGGCGGCCGCCGCCTGGGTGGCGAGGGAGCATGGGCTCGAGGCGATGGAGGCTGTGCTGACCGGGGCCATGGATGCCGCCGGAGTGGGGCTGTGATGGCAGCAGCCGATCAGACCCGGCCCCTGGTGCTGGTGGGAACCCACCACAAGACCGGCACCGTGTGGATGCAGAAGCTCTTCTCCCAGTTCTGCAACCACCTGGGCGAGCGCTTCTACGAGGGAGAGCAGGCTGCGTTGCCAGCCGATGCTGGGGTGTTTCTGCAATGGCACAGTCGCTTCCAACCGGCCGACCTGGGTCGCGCCTACCGGGGCCTGCACCTGATTCGCGACCCACGGGATGTGCTGATTTCGGGAGCCCATTACCATCGCTCATCTAAGGAGGCCTGGCTGCACGTTAGAAAACTGAAGTTTCGAGGTCTGACCTATCAGGAAGCCATCGGCAGGCGCCGCACTCTGGCAGAGGCTATTGTATTTGAAATGAAGCATGTTGGCGGTCACACGATTCGCGAGATGCTGGCGTGGAATCGTGCGGATCCCTGCTTTCGTGAGGTCACCTATGAGTCACTGGCCTCGGTGGATGGGTTGGATCAGCTGATGGGGTTACTCCGCTTCCTTGGATATCCCGATCCTGCGCTGCCCCAGCTCCGCCTGATCGCCCAGGACGCGAGCATCTTTCATGCAGGTGCCACCACTTCGGGCCATGCACGCGATGGTCGCCCCAGGCAGTGGCCAGAGGTTTTTGATCATCATTTAAAAGATCGCTTTATCGCCTATTTTGGTGATGCACTCATCCAGCTTGGCTACGAGAACAGTCATGACTGGTCGTGGTGATGGGGGCGGCCAGGGGTGGCAGCAAGCCTCTGCCCTGATGGCCTGGTTGCTCAATCCCGCTGAGACGGCGCCCGTGCCGCCCCAGCAATGGCGCTGCTTGCTGGAGCGATGTCAAGCCCTGCGGATTGGCCCCCAAGCCATGCATCGCCTGGCCGTTGAGCCAGGGGCCGTGCCTGCTGCTGATCAGCATGAATTCAATCGGCTCAGGATGCAGGGATTTGTGGCCACAACCCAGGTGCTGAGGGTTGGCTGCCGGGCCCTTGAGCAGTTGCGTGCGGCTGGTATTCAGGCTGTGGGGTTTAAGGGCCTTGCCACGGTTGGCTGGCTCCATGGTGGCCGCCCTGAGCGAGGAATGGGTGATTGCGACCTGTTGATTTCCTCCGCTGATTGCCAACGTGCACTCATCGTTTTACTGGAAGCCGGATTTCATCCCACCGTACAAGATGTGGCCGTTGATGACCTCATCGAATTTGTGGCATCATCGCCCGGTAGCGCTGGCAACCGCGCCATCAGTCTGGCGGGTCCCGATGGCTCTGAAATCGACCTTCATTGGCATCTTGGTGGTCTTGATGTGGCGGTCCTGATGGGGGAGGCCAGGCCCCGGGCCGTGCTCGGCCTGGAGGTTCCACTGGTTCGCCCTGCCGTTGGTTGTCTGCTGGCTGTGCAACATGCGCTACGCAATGATTTTGTGCCTGATGAGGTGATTCGTGATCTTCTCGATGCAGCCGGTTGGTTCGCCTTGCTAGAGGGCGATTCAGCGGAACGGACCTGGCTGCTGCAGATGGTTCGACGTGCTGGCCTGGAGGATGCCCTCGTGGCCGTTGCCCTCATTCTCCAGGCTGTGAATGCCCGTGTCTGGTGCCTGCCGCCCAGCCCCCGGGCCCAGGCCCTGGTGGACCACTGGACCCGGCAGTTGGAGCACCAGGCCATCAATCGGGATCTTCTCTATCTCTGCAGCCTTCGGCCTGGGCGACGGCTGCTGGCGGGTGTGGTGCGCTCAGGGGCCGAGTACTGGCGAGTGATGGGAGCGATGGAGACGGCCATCGGTGATCAGCGGCGCAGCGTGCGCCGGCGCCTGCTGATGCTGGCGCATGCAGCCTGGCGCACCTCCTGGTCGGATTGGCAGCGGTTGCGGGCCCTGGCAAGCCTCAAGGCTCGGCTCGACCGTTGATCAGCCCATGACCGATCGGCCTGCCGCCCCCAATCACGGCTGGATCTATCGCGACCGCGTGGCTCCCTCCGAGGCCGGCCAGTGGGTGTGCGCCTGGTATGCCCAGCACCATCGCCATTCCCCGGAGGCGGTGTGGCAAGCGCGGCTGGCCGCCGGCGAGATCGAGCGCAATGGGGCCCCGCTCACGGCCGATGGCCCCCTGGCCCCGGGCGACCGGCTGGCCTGGCATCGCCCCCCCTGGATCGAGCCGACCGTGCCCGGCTCCTGGGCCGTGATCCACGACGATGGCGACCTGCACGTGATCGCCAAACCCGGTGGCCTGCCGGTGTTGCCCGCCGGCGGCTTTCTGGAGCACACCCTGCTGCGGATGCTGGAGCGGCGCCACGCCACCGACCCGGCGGGATTGCCCCGGCCGGTGCACCGCCTGGGCCGCTTCACCTCCGGCCTGCTGCTCTGTGCCCGCCGGCCGGCCACCCGGGCCTGGCTCAGTGCCCGGCTGCGGGACAGCACACCTGCTCAGCCCAACGGGATCGGCACCCAGCGCGGCTCCTGCCGCAAGCTCTACCGGGCCCTGTTGCAGCCCCCACTGCCCGGCTCGCCGCTGCTCGCCCTGGCCCCGACTGACAGCCTGGAGCTCAGCACGCCGATCGGCCGCCGCCCCCACGATCAGCTGGGCACGATCTGGGCCGCGGCCTGTCCCGCAGACCCCACATCCCCCTCCCTGGCAGCCCGCAGCACCCTCACCCTGCTGCGGCGCAGCCAGCACAGCTGGTTGGTCGAGCTGCTGATCGCCACTGGCCGTCCCCACCAGATCCGCATCCACACCGCCGCCGCCGGGGCGCCGCTGCTGGGCGATCCCCTCTATGGCCCGGGCGGGCTGGCCAACCCGCAGGCCCTGCCGGGCGATGGTGGCTACCAGCTGCACGCTCACCGGCTGGGCATCCCCCTGGAGGATGGCCGCCGGCTGGACCTGGAAGCGCCCCTGCCGGCCTGGGCCGTTGCCTGACCATCCCCGCCAACCCAGCCTGCTGGAGCGGCCCGGCCTGCGCCTGCGTCACTGGCCCGCCTGGCTGGCGCCCACCGCCGCCGCCCAGCTGCTGGCCGCCCTGCGGGCCGAGGTGCCCTGGAGGCAGGAGGCGATCCGGTTGTACGGGCGCCAGCACCCCTTGCCGCGGCTCACCTGCTGGATGGCTGATCCGGGCTGCGCCTACCGCTACAGCGGCCTGGCCAACGCCATCGAGCCCTGGTCGCCGGCGGCAGCCGCCCTGCGCCACAACCTGCAGCAGCTCACGGGCTGGCGCTTCAATTCCCTGCTGCTCAACCGCTACCGCGACGGTCGCGACGCCATGGGCTGGCACGCCGACGATGAGCCCGAGCTGGATCCGGCCGCCCCGATCGCCTCCCTCAGCCTGGGGGCCGTCCGCGATTTCCGCCTGCGGCCCCGCCCCAGCCCCCGGGCCAGCGGCCTGCCGCCACCGGCGGGTTATGGGCCGGGCTGCGGCACGGGCCCAGAACCAGTTGCTGTCCCGTTCAACCTGCCATTGCACAACGGCGACCTGCTGTTGATGGATGCTCCCACCCAGATGTGGTGGCAGCACGCCGTGCCCCGCCGCTTGCGGTTGCAGCAGGAGCGCCTCAACCTCACCTTCCGGGTGGTGCGGGCCAGGGCCTGAGTGCTTGCCGGGCGGCAGACAATGGTGACCGCTGCCTTTGCAGACCATGGCCCGCCCCCGCCATCGTCCCAGTGGGTTTGGTCAGCCTGCCGGCGCCGATGTCTGGGAGATCGGTCTCACGGCCATGCCCGCCACCGTGCCGGGCGATGACGGCCAGCCGGTGCGGCCCCTGGTGGCGATGGTGGTTGAGGGCAGTGGTCGCGTGCGCGGCTCCGCCATCGGCCATCCCGATCGCCCTCTGGAGGCGCTGGAGCCTGCGATCGAGTTGGCGATCGAGGCGCCCCAGTCGCCTTGCGTGCCGGGCCTGCCGCGCCGGGTGGTGGTGGGCAGCTCGCGGCTGCTGAAGCTGGTGCCCTCGTTGCTGCCGGGTGTGATGGTCACCAGGGGGGAGACGCCCCGGCTCGATCACGCCACCAGTAACCTGCGCGACCACCTGGCCGGCGGCGCCGATCAGCGTGGCCTGCAGGGCCTCACCACCTACCTCACCGCCGATGTCACCCCCGAGGCGGTGGCCAGCTTCTTCAGGGCCGCGGCGGCGCTCTACAAACGGCGGCCATGGCAGCACGTGCCCAGCGATGGCCACCTGTTCACAGTGAGTTGCACGGCCCTGCACATCAAGGGCTGGGTGGGCTGCGTGATCGGCCAGAACCGCGAGAGCTACGGGGTGATCCTGTTCGAGTCGGTGGCGGCCTATGACCGCTATGTGGAGCTGGCCGAACGGGCCGAGGTTGAAGGCCCGCAGGTGATGGATGCGGGCCCACCCCACCGGGTGATCAACTTCGAGCCGAAGCGGGCCATGCCGGCGGCCCTGCTGCAGGAGATCCAGCGCTATCGCTGGCCGGTGGCCGGAGGAGACGCCTATCCCACCGTGATGCTGGTGCAGTCGCAGTTGATGCTGATGCCGCCCACCCGGGCGGATCTGCGCCAGCTGGAGGCCGTGGCTGCTGCCCTCAGCCAGTGGCTGGATGCGGAGCCCGATCTGGCGCGTTGCTGGCATGGCCCGGCCGTGCGCCGCCGCCGCTTCCGGGTGCCTGTGGGCGGCATGGACGTGCCCGTCACGATCGGCGTGGCGGCGGAGGTTGTGCCGTCACCGCAACCTGAGCTGGATGCGGATCTCGCTCGATTCGCCGAGCCGGAGCCCCCGGCGCTGAAGGTGCCCAAGGCGCTGCAGCCGAAGCTCGACAGCCTGATGGCGGCAATTGATGGTTTCTGCGCCAGTCACCTGAACGAGGAATACCGCCAGCTGATCCATGCCGCGCTGGCCTCCCTGGCCCGCAAGCGGCCCTCACCACTGCTGGGGGGGCGGGAGCCATCGTGGTGCGCCGGGGTGGTGCATGCGATCGGAAGCGCCAATTTCCTGTTTGACAGGAGCCAGACGCCGCACTGCACAGCTCCGCAGATCTATGCCCACTTCGGGGTGTCCGCGGGCACCGGCCAGGCCCACTCCAAGAAGGTGCGCGATCTGCTGCGGATCGCCCCCTTCTCACCGCACTGGACCCTTCCCAGCCAGCTGGAGGATTCCCCGATGGCTTGGATGGTGGAGGTGGATGGCTTCATCCTGGATGTGCGCAGCCTGCCTCTGGAGATCCAGGTCGAGGCCTGCGCCAAAGGGCTGATTCCCTACGTGCCGGCTCTGCGCGATCGCACTTCAGGCTGATCAGCCCCGCTCGAAGGCGATCAGGCGCGAGAAATAAAAGGGTGCCTGGTTGAGGCTGCGGCGCACCGGCTTGTACCCGGCCGCGGCGGCGGCGGCCACGATGCCGTCTTCCCGCAGGGTGTAGGCGCGGGTGGTTTTGCTCGGGCCGGGGAACAGCTGGCCGATGCCCTTGAGCAGGGCCAGCAGCGGGGTGTAGGGGGCGAAGCTCACGATCAGGTGTTTTTCGGCCATGTCGGCCAGGTGACGCACCATCTCCTCGGCGGCGGCCTGGGGGTAGTGGATGAACACATCCAGGCAGATCACGGTGTCGTAGCGGCCCTCCAGGCTCTCCAGGTCGGAAGCGCTGAACTGCAGCTGGTCGCTGCTGATGCCGGCCGCCTCGGCCCGGCGACGGGCTTCGTTGGCCATGGCCTCGGAGAGGTCGGAGGCGGCGATGGAGCCGGCGCCGAGCTGGGCCAGGGGGATCGCCAGGCTGCCCACGCCGCAGCCGGCGTCGCAGAAGCTGCGCCGGCCCAGCTCGCCCTGCTCCTGCAGCCAGGCCAGCACGTTGTCCACGGTCTTCTGGTGGCCGATGCGGATGTTGCGCTGCACCCGGTTCACCTCGTCGGACTCGCTGTAGATGCGATTCCAGCGCTCGAAGCCGGTGGTCTCGAAGTACCCCTTCACCTCCTCCTTTTCGGCGTCCTTGCCGGCCACCGGGGGGGCATCCAGCTGCTGCTCGAGGGGCATGGGGAGTGGTTCAGTGGCGCGGATCCTAGTCAGCGGAACCGTTGCAGCCGGATCGTTCAGGCCGCCGCCCGCCGCCAGCTCAGGCCCGCCGGGCTTCCACGCCAGCGCAGGGTTTCCTGCAGAGGCATCCCGTTGAGCATCTCCGGGGCGCTGCGCTGATCGCCCAGAACGTGGCGAGGCAGCAGGGTGGCCGCGGCGATCGCCCGCTCCGCTGGCGCTCCCCAGCTGGCCAGCCGCCGCACGCCCTCCAGCAGGGGCAG
>Ga0079302_1000390_pt1 | contig 11163 bp, 16 predicted proteins | sample Wag4_2014_7_16_FD_75102 | JGI IMG/M metagenome (GOLD analysis project Ga0079302, IMG submission 75102) | Fresh water mixed with fracking chemicals microbial communities from Ohio, USA - Utica-2 Time Series FC 2014_7_16 | ecosystem: Engineered > Industrial production > Chemical products > Input... | reverse complement strand
GTCTTTAAGTCATCAATAGATAAACCAACGCTTGCAAGTTTTTGTTCAATAGTTGGCTTAGGTGCAATAGTTGTGCCATTGTGAGCATCAACTACAACTTGCGATTTAGTTTCATCTTTTTTAGCAATATCTAGCCATAAATCGTTATTGCCATCTACAACTGGCACTTGTGTAATAACAACGCCATTTGCTTGCAATTCTTCAATTAGTTCTGCGCCATTTAGATTGACTGGTTTTGTAAATTTAATCATCCTAATTTCACCGCCCCAAAGGTTGTTCCTAGACTTGTTGTTGACTCAACATCAAAAGCCCCGCCAGTTGTTTGAAATCCAAACAATTCAATGTAATCTGCTGCTGCAAGATTTACTACTATACTAAAGATATTTGATACATAGGCTCCAGATGTCGGCCCTGTTCCACCATCTGCAAGTGCAGGCGTGCTACCATTTTTTCTTAAACTAAATTCACGTCTTCCTGTTGCATTGAGTCCCCAACCACAATTTCCAAAAACTAAGTAATAACCATCTTGACCGCTTGGTATTGTAATCCTTGTATTGTTTGAGGAATTATCGTGGAAAGCATTAGTATCATAAGTCTCTCCATTAAAACTAATTGCTGTTGCTGTAGAGTTAGAAATTGATTGGTTTGCACTTTTTGTTAAAAGCACTCCCACGAATGGTGCAGCGGCAGGAGCAGCCCACTTTAAGCCAGTGGTTTCCGCACTATCCGCTACAAGTGTGTACCCTGCTGTTGAAGCAACGGTAAGGATACCTGGGGTGTCATTAGCAGTACCAACGATAAGGTCACCCTTAGCGGCTATAATAGATGCAGCAACTTTACCATCTAACTGTGTCTGTAATGCAGAGGTAACTCCATCTAGGTAGCCTAACTCTGTTGCAGATACGGTAGAGGGTGCAGGGGCTGCACTCGCTATATCTCTTGCTTTAGTCATTTGTTATTTCCCTCCAAGATAGGTCATCCTCTGACCAGTAGTAAGATTTACCATCTGTTGGATAAGGTGTAGGTGCTTGCCATTGGCAAGTATCTTCATCTAATACCCAAGAGTTAAAAGGTTTAGGTGGGATAAAAGCATCCCGTGTAGCATCATAGGTATAACCAATACCTGCATAGTTTTTACGTATGTTGCCATTGTAAGAGGTTTGTTTCCAATTAGAGTAACCACCTGACCATTGAGTTAAGAACTCAATACCAGATGCTTCTTCATTAGATGCATCAAGTGCATTATTGTTTACAACATTAACTTCAAGGACTATGTTGTTCTCATCTAATTTAGCAAAGTGTGCCATTATATTGTTATACTCCCATTTCCAGTCCAGGTATAATATGTATATCCACCACTCTCTACACGAGTAGGTGAACCTGTTGTAGCACTTGCTGTGTAAGTTCCAGCAGTCCTAAAAATAACAATTCCACCTGCGCCAGAGCCAGCATTAGAAGAATCACCACCTCCGCCACCGCCTGAGCCTGTTGTAGCAGTTGCAGACGAGCCAGCACCAGCACCGCCTGAGCCACCGCCTCCGCCTGCTCCGCCACCACCAGCACCGCCTGAGCCACCTGACATTGAACCTGAACCATAATAACCACCTGCGCCGCCACCGCCTGCGTAATAACCACTAGCACCAGTTGATGTTGCAGATGCCCAAGATGAATAAGTATTTACTCCAGCACCGCCAGAAGGAGCAGGGTTAGCGTTAGCATTTCCGCCAACAGCACCTGCACCACCACCGCCTCCGCCAACATAATAATTAAATGTTATTCCCTCTGCACCTGAACCACCTGAATTGCCAAAACCAGTAGCACCACCAGTATTTCCTTGATTTGCAGCACCTATTGTTCCATCACGAGATGGACCACCCGATGAACCACCTGCTGATGAATTACGATATGGTGCTTCACCACCACCGCCTCCGCCTCCGTTGGAAATTATTGTGTCAAATACTGAGTTGTTTCCGTTTCCGCCTAATTTATTACTAGCACTAATACCACCACTACCACCTGAGCCGACTGTAACTGTGTATGTGTTTGTAAATGAAAGAACTTTACTTGAATGATATGAAAGTCCGCCAGCACCACCGCCGCCTCCTTTATCTGCACCACCACCACCGCCACCTGCGATTACTAATAACTCAGCAATTAATGGTAGGGCATTAAATCCACCACCAAACCAAGAGTTAATAGAGTTGGCTTGTGCAGCACCAGTTAATCTACTTCTTTGTCCATATCTTGACATTAAGCAATCCTGTTCACATAACCTGTAAGAGTAATTACGTTAGCAGTTGCAGCAAATGCTTTAACTACAAGTGAGTTTGTTAGTAAAAGTCCAGGAGATACAAGGACAAGTCCTGTACCTTCAGCACCAATATTAATCTCAATGTTGCCATCTGGAGCAGCAGCCTCACCCCACTCAAGGGTAAGTTTTACTGTTGCAGCAGATGAGTTATGTGCGTATAGCCAAATCTCATCAAGGGCTGTTGCGTGTGCTGTATGAATAGTTGTTCCTGCTGTAGCAGTTTGAACAACCTTGATGGCTTTACCATCTGTTGAACCACTAAGTTTTAGTTTTGTAAATGTTGCCATTGTATTTTCCTTATCCGAATATTTGTGCGGCTAGTATTGGTTGGTCATCGTCTGCTGGTGGTACTGTTAATGCTGCCCACTCAAGTCCTGTTGCAGTTCCTGAGTTAGCCTTTAAGTAATATCCATCTACCCCAACAGTTAATTTGCCTGGTGTATCTGCAGCAGTTCCTACAATCAAATCGCCTTTAGCATCAAAGACTGTATTAGAAATTGCTGTAGCCAAATCAAATGCGGTAAATGTAATTACCTCAAGTATATCAGATGCAGCCAATGCTGCTAAAGATGTAATGCTAGTTCCATTAGATGCTGTGTAATCTGTACCACGAACTAATAGAACACCATTTAGATATACCTGCTCTTTACCTGCTAGGTATGAAAGTGTTAGACCATTAGCATCTGCTCCAGACACTGAGGTCTCTCCGCCAGTTGCTACATACTTATAACGGAAGATTTCTGCAGTAGAGGAAATAGAACCCCAAGCAGAACCTGACCAAGCAAACATAGTATTAGATACTGAGTTCCAATATAGAGCACCAGTTAAAAGCGCATTGCCATCATTGTCTAGTGTAGGGGCAGTTGACTTAGCACCTAGGTATCTATCATCAAAGTTATCATAGGTTGTAGCAGCGGCAGAAGCAGAGGCTGCAGCAGCAGTAGCAGAACCAGCAACGGCGTCTACATAGACCTTAGTTGCTGCATCAGCATCTGATGTTGGAGTACCAAGACCAGTTACTTTAAATCCACCTGCAGCAAGGTTACCTAATAATGTTCCAGTAGTTCTATTTAGATATGTACCTGAAAGGCTAACTGCACCAGTATTACCATCAACAGAAAGAACTGCATCTGTTGGAGTTAATAACTCTTGCCAGTTACCTAATGTGGTAGCAGGAGATGCTGTAAGGATAAATGATTTGTTAACATCTGTTCGAACTGCAACATCACCAACCTGTGCGGTAAGTGCAAGCATTGCAGCCTGTGAAACAACTACTGATGTTTCGGTAATTGCTAATGCAGGCAACTGATTAGTAGGAATTAATCCAGAACCATCTAGAGATGCGATACCATTTACTGCACCCTTTTGAGTTGTAATGTAATTAAGAGTTACTGCATCTTGAGCATTAGTTGGGTCTGCAAGTCCTGTAATCTTTTGAGCATTTAATGGTACGGCAGCAGTAGGCGCAGCCATCTGGTCTAAACGAGATGTACGTACCTGTGTATCAAAGTCTGAGATAGTTGAGGCTGTCTGTGTACCTGTATGGTTAGCACGGGCTAGTGGGTCAGTTGCTAACTTGCTAAGTGCAATAGCAGCACTAGCATTAATATCAGCATTGACGATAGTTCCATCTACTAAGTCAGCAGAAGTAATAGAACTGTTAAGGCTTAATTTACCATAAGTAATACCAGCAGATGCACTAATGTCTACGTTTTCAATAGTACCATCAGAAATCATAGCACTAGTTACTGTGCTGGTAGGTAGGGTAACTGTGCCAGTAAATGTAGGGCTAGCAATAGGAGCCTTAGCATCTATTTGTGTTTGGATTGCAGAAGTTACGCCATCTACATAGTTAAGTTCGGTTACTGATAAAGTAGCACCATCAAGAATATTTAACTCAGCAGCAGAAGCAGTAACTCCATCAAGGATATTAAGTTCTGCAGCAGAAGCGGTTACTCCGTCTAGTATGTTAAGTTCAGCAGCACTTGCGGTAACACCATCTAAGATATTAAGTTCTGTAGAGGTTGCAGTTAATGCTACGTTCTCATTAATCTTAGGGCTTGTTAAAGTTTTGTTTGTAAGAGTTTGAGTCTTATCTGTACCTACTACATCACCTTCAGCAGAATCAATACCATGTAAAGTGTGGGTAGCAGTTCCATCATTGTAAGCAGCCGATGCTTCAATATGTAGGTTGGCCTCACGATAGTCACGGCCAATAGCCATGTGTCTAACCACTGCACCAGCAGAGTGAGCCTGACCTGTACCACCAACTTCAATACCACGTACTATGGTTAGGGTATTAGTTGATACCCCGCTGACATCTACAATTTCTTCAAGGGCTGTATCTGGGTCAATTACTACTGTGAATCTTTCGGCTCCAGTTACTGTTGCACCACCTAGTAGTGATGTACCAGAACCAACAACCATAGTAGTAGCACCAGCCGTAATGGCTGATGTTAATGTAGTCTGTTGTGAACGGGATGAGTATTTGCGTGTTGTCATTTATGTTCCTATCGGCTGTAGTGAACTCGGGCTGGGTACTGTTGCTGTTGTGCTTTTGTTTCCTCGGCCAAGCGCTGTGTGTATAGTGCGAAGAGTTGTCGTGTTGCATTTCCAGATGAACCAAATGGACGCTTTGAATCTGTCTCATCTGCTTGTGGGCTAACCATTGCAGCACGGGCTGGGTCAAGATAGGTAAGTAATCTATATGCAGCACCAAGAATTACCACGTCTCTAACAGACTCAGGTAATCCAGTTGTTGTTGTAAATACATCTGAGTTAGTAGATAGTGCTGTTGGTTCAGTTGCATATACAACCTTTACAGTTCTACCAGGAGTAATAATATCTCCAATGGTTACTGTTTGTGATGTAGCACCCCAAGTAGTAATCTCTGGTAGTGCATCAAAGTCAAATCTTTTAACACGAATCCATTCTTTAGATGGACCAATGCTTTCCCAGTGCATTGTCAATATGTTTCTAATATTTAAATTCTCTAATTCATAGGTACTAACTGCTGCATTATATGTAAAGGTTGTCTGCTTAACTGCAAAGATAGATGAACCTAATGCTCGAACTGTGTCATTGATGGCACGCTTTACTACGTAGCGTGGGAAAGTTGGGCTAATAACAACCCTGCTTCCAGCAGCAGCGGTAGATGGTGTGGTACCTAGATAGCCACGACCATACGGGGATATAGTTGCCGTACTAGCAATACGGTCAAATGAATCAACCCATAATAATTCTTCACCAATTTCAATAGTACCTTTACCAAGGTCTGTACTTGCAAGTTGTAAAATTGTAGGGCTAGCAATGGTAGATGTTGTAGTGGCTAATGTTGCAGTAAGATGTGTAGACTTATCCTGCTGTAGGGTATAGCCAGCAAGGTTAATAAGAACTTCATCAACCATATTATTTAGAGTAGACACTATAATTTACCTTATCTGTACTTAGATGTTTTTTTGGCTATTGGTTTTGGTTGCTTAACAAATTGTTTGCCCCGTTTATTACCCGCAGCCTTAGCCTTATTGGTTGCAGCCTTTTCGGCAGGACTTAATGCAGCCCACGCTTTCTCAGGTAGATATCTTTTCTTGCCCTTAGATGGTTTACCGTCAGAAGTTTTCCACTTCTGTGCAGTCCAATCTTTTAAAGACTTCTGAGATTTAGCAAGTGCCATTACTTGTATCCTCCGCCAGCCTTCTTGTATTGCACAGCAAGTAATTGCGCCTTACGTGCTGACCATTCCCCTGGGTCTCCGCCCTTAGAACCAGCCTTAATTTTCTTAAACAATGATGCTCTCATGCCAGGCTTGGTATAGTTACCAGCCTGATTAACTTTAGATTTAACCTTTTTTGTTGGCATTATTTTTTACTCTTATTTCTTTTAGAGATTGCTGCTGCCTTAGCCTTAGCATCAGCCTTTGAACTAGCACCCCAGGCTTGCAGAGATAGTAGTAATCTTGTTGGTGACCCATCAGGCTTACGTTCAGGTCCTGGCATCCCGCCCATACGGGCCAAGAATGAGGCTCTACGGGGGTTATCCCCGCTCTTTACAGGTGCCTTGAGGGTTCCACCCTTATAGGATGCTCTGCCCTTGGCATTAAGCCCACCCTTAGGGTTTTTACCTTCTTTTCTTTGCCATGCTGCTGTCTTTGCCATACTCCCCGTACCTTCCAAGAACAGACCTAATGATTCCATTTTTGCCCATACGAACCACTAGGCCATCTTTAATTTGAATTGAGTTAAAACCATCATGGCGTTTATAACTACCAGATGATGCCATTACTTACGCTTAAGTCTAGGTGGTGAAATTTTAGTTTCAGGTATAAACAATCCTGGATACTTTTTCTCAATTGCTTTTTTAGCAGAAGCCTCGGCCCCTGCCATGCCTTTAGGAGATATCTGTTTTTGAAACTCCTTGATAGCATCATTGCCTGTAAGTTTTTTTCTAGGCCCAACACCTGGCTTTTTACGACCTGAATTTACCATTGTTGGTCTTGCCTTAGGCTTACCTTTCATTACTTCTTCTTACCCATTTTTTTCATGGTCATTTTCTTTACACCTTTTTTCATAACCATCTTCTTGCCTGACTTCTTGGCTGCTTTCTTTGCCATAGCCATTCCTTTTGGACCGTATGAATATTCTTTTCCGTTTACCATTGGCATATTATGCTCCTAGTTCGTTGATTGTTTTAGCGGTTTTTTTATCTATATGTTTAGCATTTGGGTCCTTCTCAGCGTTGTAAGCCCTTCCCAAATTCTCTGATGCTTTCTCCGCAGCAACTATCTTTTCCATAGTAGTTCCTGCTGGTTGGATACCTTGTCTACGGGCATCTCTATAGGCTTGTAGTTCGCCTTCCCACTTACGCTTTGGCATAGCCGCTCTTCCATTAGCATCGCCTGTGCTCAACTGTAATCCTTTAGCCTTGCATCCAAAGCAAGGGTCAAGATGACAATTACTATGGTCTGTTACATAAACTTCTTCTTTACTTACAAATGGTTTAGGTGATGTAGCATCACACTCAGTGCATCCATATAAGGATACATACTGATTCATCTGACCATCTTTTAATTCATAAGCCCAACCAAGAACTTTGCTCTTGTGGTCGCACTCCATATTGCCCCCTACTGTGCTGTAAAGTTAGCCTCTGTAACTCCAACATTGCCTGCAATTAATCTTGTTTTAGCATCTTCGTCAACTATGTGACGATGTCCTCCAAGATAAACTTCTTGGTAACTCTTTAAGTCTTCATCTACTAGATAACGTACTTGCTTGTATGTACCATTATCACGAATAATAGTTATACCACGATTTAATTTATAAAAGTAAAACAAGCGGTGTCCACCCGCTGGACCTTCTCTAACTATTGGTGTATCAAAAACGTATGTAGTCATTTAAGTCCTTTATTAAGAGAGGGGTAGGGTATAAGCCCCACCCCTCATTGCTACTAAAGAGCAGCGATTGATGAACCTGTTTCGATTCGATACAGTGCTTCTTCACGGTAGCGAGCAAAGCCAAGAACGCCATACCAACCCATTGGGCGATGACGCATTAACTTGTCAACTACTGGTCCAATAACTACATGTGGCTCTTCGGCAACGGCTTGTGCCATTGCTTGCTGTCCACAGATAATTGTGTTAAATACACGAGTTACAGGAGTTACGGTTACAACTGTTGTTGCTGTTACAGCAGCAGTGTTAGCAACATCTACAGTAATTGTAGTTGTTGAACCTGTGGTGCTAATAGCAGTAATCTTTGCAGAACTTGCAATACCTGTTCCTGAAATCTTATCTCCAACCTCAGCACGGCTAGCAATTACTGCAGAAGAAGCAACGCCGAATGTAAATCCTGCTGATGTTCCTGCTACTGTTACTGCTGTTGTTGCTAATGTTGATTGGTCAGCACCATCTTTGGCTGAGTAAAGACGTGGTGATTCAATATAGAATGCACCTTCGTAGTTACCAATTTCTCCAGCCCAGATGCGGTCCTGTGAAGAACCGTATTGGTTAGGAAGTAGCCAGCCTTGGCCAGATGATGACTCTGCACGTAGGTCATGTGATACTTCTGGGTGGATACCAGCCCAGTATAGTGAACCCTTGCGTGCTACAGCCTTAGCAGAACGTAACTTAGCAATAGCCTTACGGATATCTGCTGAGTCAATTGTATCTGATGCTGTAAGAGTTGCAGTTGATGTACGAGTTCCACCAAAAATTTTATTGGTTCCGCCACGCAATGTTGTCATTGCTACTTCATCAATAGAATCTGCTAGGTTGTAAGCGATAATGTTTGCGATTGCTGGGTCTACATCAGCAAGGCTGAATAGTTCCAACGCACGTGTTACCAACACTGAGTTACCGTACTCGTTAAGAGTAATAGAAACTGTTGTTGGTGTTGATAGTGCTACTGCGTCTGGGTCAGTTGTTTCTGTCAGAGCAGTAGTATTTTTTGCCAAGTCAACGTACTTCTGTAGAACTACGGTTGAACCTGGGATTGATTGACGGGCAGGTGTTTTATCTGCGACTGAACGAATTAGTGGTTCAGAACGGAGAGCGAACTCCAATAAGCGGTCATACGCTTGCTGGACTAGACCTGCGCCACCAGAGGTACCGCCAAGTGTAGCGGAACCTGTACCTGTATAGGCATTAGCCATTTGTCACCTCCAAGGTGATTAAGAATTACTATGGATTAATTATTATTCTGCACGTAGAATGGCAAGAATTTCATCTGCAGATTGTGCATTAGATAATCTCATTTCCAAATCTTCTGTGCGTTCAGGGGTTAATGCATTCTGAGTAAGAACATCTTGCTGCCGTAAGGCTGCTCGATTAAGTTCTTGTTCAGGATTTGCAGACTCTGCGCTTTTTAATCCAAACAAATCAGCATTCTCGTCAAGCCAGGTATTAACTGACTCTTCATTAATGTCTTCTAAGTCTTTCATAATTAAACGTTGTGCCTTTAGATTAACGCCCTTCTTTTCTAGGACTTCCTTGACGACTCTCTCACGCTGCACCTTGGACAATCCCTCAAGTTGCTCAGTCAGTTCCTTGATACGTTTCTCATCTGCACGTTTGGCTTTTCTTAGTTTCTTAACTAAGTCATCGCCTTGCAGAGGCATGTCGTTATCTTGGTCTTCGTCTTCGTCTTCCCAGTAGTTGTTGCTCATAGCAACCCACCCTTCTATTCGTTGATTAGTCGCAAGCCACAAGTCAATTCGGGGAAATTGGTTGGCTCTTGCTACCAGACTTATACACCCCACGGGGCTGGTCTATCCGTGTGGGGAATCTATTTAGAACTGACCTGCTGAGGAACCTCTACGCAAGTATGTAGTTGACAATCCTGCTGCACCTACACCAGATGAACCCTGGAATTGTGCTTCTTCAGTAGCAACTAATTTTTCTTTCTTTCGTTTAGCAGATGCTAAACCTTTAAAGGTTGCGGATTCTGCATCTGCTTGTCCGTAAGTAATACCAGTTTCAGAGTAAATATTACCTAACTTAGTAGCAGTAGGTAACTCACCAGCAATGGTTTCATAACCTACCTGTGCTTGTTGTCTATTAATACCAAATCTAGCAAGGTCTTCAGCGCTTGTCATAGTGGCTGCTAATCCTTGTCCTATTGCAGCACCACCTATTTCAGCAGCGGTTGCCTTCTCTTTAAGATTTACTAAAGCCTTCTTAGGGTCTAGGAAATACTGAACAAGGTCTGCTTCACCAATGCCATAGAATTGTTGGAATGCACTCTTAGTTGCTGGGTCAGCCATCTTAACTCTATCTACTGCGGTAGATACTCTTTCAGTAAATTCAACAGCAGATATATCAGCACCAATAACATCAGCCATTGCTGATTGTTTAATACTTTTATCTACACCAAAATAACTTTCAAGACCATATGATTTAAGAGTTTTAGTATAATCATCTTCTAGGGTTAGGTATTCAGCCTCAGTCAATACATTTAAACCAGCAGAACGCCTTAATTCATTTCCTCTAAATCTTGTAATATAAGCCTTGTTATATCTTGGGTCAGTCTTTAAGGCAAGGGTTGCCTCTTCTGGCTCATACCCTTCCTTCATTAAAGTTTCTATAACTGAACTTAAATCACCTAAACCATATTGAGTAAAAACATTTTTAAGAAGAGCAAATGCATTTCTTTTATTTTTTTCATCCTGTGCTTTAGCATAGGAAAGACTAGGGTCATCTCCAGTAACAACATTATCCTCAGTATCATCTTGAAGTTTTTTGTCTCCTGAAGATAAAGCATCTAATCTTTGACCCATAGCACTTAGTTGGTCTAATATTTTTTGTGCATCTGATGCAATTTGAGTAGATGTTTTAGGTTCTGGTATTTTAGTACTGCCACTAGTTTTTGTTGTAACCGTTTTAGTTACTGGTCTAGTGTTAGTAGAAGGAGAACCATAAAGATTTAAAGTTTGTGCTGGCGCTGGAGCAGGAGAACCATAAAGATTTAAAGTTTGTGCTGGTTTAGGCGCTGGAGCAGGTGCTGTCCTAGATGGCGGAACTCTATCTTCTCTTTGATTAGCGGTAGGTGTTGATTTTTTAGTTGCCATTATGCTATCAATCCAAAGTTACGAAGAATACTATTAGCATACCCAGCAGCAGTTTCTAAAGCATTTGAAGTATTGCCCCAGCGTGGGTCTTGTTTAAGGACACGTTCAAAATCGGTCAAGTTCATCGCTCCTTTGTTCCCGTTATTCTTAAGTGCTAATTGAATAGTTGGATTTAATGTATCAATCTGTGCTTCAGGTATTTCTAATATCTGCCTCATTGTATATTTATAGTTAGCAGATAGGTCATCTAAGTCAACATTCTCAGATAAAACATCTGATAGGTTAGAATAAGT
>Ga0079302_1000388_pt1 | contig 11181 bp, 11 predicted proteins | sample Wag4_2014_7_16_FD_75102 | JGI IMG/M metagenome (GOLD analysis project Ga0079302, IMG submission 75102) | Fresh water mixed with fracking chemicals microbial communities from Ohio, USA - Utica-2 Time Series FC 2014_7_16 | ecosystem: Engineered > Industrial production > Chemical products > Input... | reverse complement strand
GGTCATGGCGGGGAATGGCGTTGTCGTCGTCGTCGTCGGGAAAGGCGACGAAGCCGCCGAGGGGGATCGCCCGCAGCGCAAACTGCACGCCGCGGCGCCGGCGTTGCAGCAGCACCGGCCCGAAGCCGATCGAGAAGCTGCTGACGCGGATGCCCTGGGCGGTGGCGGCCAGGAAGTGGCCCGCTTCGTGCACCACGATCAGGCCCGCCAGGATCAGCAGTGCCGTGAGAACGCCCATGGGCAGGCCAATGCGATGCGAATCAGCCCATTGTGGTGGCTGGGCCGGCGCTCAGATGTGCAGTTCGGCTGGATCCTGCTCAGCGTTTGACTCTGCTTCGGGGGGATAGAACCCCGACCTTGCGACGCCTGCCCGTTTGCTGGCGGTGGTGAGGGGTTCGATCGGCCCCTGCTCCCAGCAGCCGCACCAGAAGTTTTCAGGCACCAGGCGCCAGTCGTTGGTCGGGAAGGGCTGGGGGGGCAGGTAGCGGCAGGAGAGCGCCTCATCCCGCGCGAACACCGTGGAACGACGCGCGAATCGGCAGTTGGAGCAGTTCTGCTCCCCCAGGGCGATCTGGCCAACGCTCATCGGGGCGGTCGCTCCGCTACAGGCCCGAGGTTATGCAGCGCCGGTGGTGGCGTCAACGGGGCTGCATGAATCTGGGCTCACTGGAGATCAGGGAATCTTTGGATTAGATTTTGAGCACCTGATTGGATTTTGAGCGCCTGATTGGATTTTAAGCGCCTGATTGTTCTATCAAAACTTTAAAGCACCATTCATGTTTGATTCCCCGTCTATGGTAATCGCATTAGTTTCGACCGGCTGACCTGACTCGAACAGGCTATGCCGGTATGGGCTCCCAAGCGGCTTTTCTCTCCTCCCTGGAGTTGCCATGAATCAGATCGGTGTCTTTTCTGGTCGTCGCCTGTCGCTGTCGCCATCGCCGTCGCCGTCGGACCCAGACGTCATCAGCGCTTGCTGGGTCTCCAGCAGCGGCGGTCGGCTCCAGCTCGCCACCCTTCCTGCTGGTGGCGGTGCATCGACGCTGGCCTCGCTGCAGGAGCCAGGCGGGCGGCAGTTCGTGCAGCCCGTCGTTCAGGGATTGGGGGGCGGCCGGCTGGCGGTGGCCTGGGCCGGCGGGAATACTGCCGATGCGCGGGTGAGGGTTGCTGTTCTGAATCTGCAGCGCGATGGATCGACGCGGTTGTTGGCGCGTTTCCGCAGCGGCAAAGGGGAAGGCGAACCGGATCTCTCGCTCACCCCCTCGGGTGGCCTGGTGCTGGCCACCAGTCGCCGAGATGGTGCGTTGCTGGTGCGGCAGCTCAAACCTGATGCCCTGTCGGCATCGGCACCGTTGCTGATCCGCTCCGGCCGCAGTCAGGACCCCCAGCTCGCTCCGCTTGCCCGCCAGGGACTGGCTGCCGCCCTGCTGTTCCGCACCGATCGGGGCCTCCGCCTGGCCCTGCTGGAGGCCGATCGATCGGGGGTGCGTCTCGAGAGGCAGCTCACGATCAGTGGCAGCAGTGCCGATCAAGGGCCGGCGATCAGCAGTGATGGCGGGGGCCGGCTGGTGATGGCCTGGGCCCAGCCCGATCCGGCGCGGCAGGGTAGCAACGATGTGATGGTGCGTTCCTACAGCGTTGAGGCCGATCGCCTTGGCGCCAGCCGCCGCGCCCATGGCGATCCCACCGGCGAGCAGCGGGATCCGATGCTCGCCATCGAGCGGGGAGGGGATGTGCGTCTGGTCTGGCGCGACAGTCGCCAGGGCCGCCTCGGCGTGGCGACCTCCTTGCTGCGTGAGGGCACTGCAGGTGAGTGGCGCATCCTGGCTGAAAGCGTGCTGGGCGAGGGCCTGGATCCGGATGTCGCCACAGCGGCGGGTGGCGCACCCGTGGTCGGCTGGACCAGCACCAGCGGCAAGACCGATGCGGTGGTCCTGGCACGGCTGCAGGGGGGCGGGAACCGCAGCAAGCTCCGCCCTCGGCGCCAGCGCCACGAGATCCGGGCCAGCCTCAACCGCGACCGGCTGCGCGGCACCGGTGGCGCCGATGTTTTCGTTTTTCCCACCCGCAGTCACTCCCTGCTCGGGCGTCACGACGTGATCAGCGGCTACCGAAGCAACGATGTGATCGATGATCACCACGCCCGCCGGTTTGTCACGGTCGATCCGATCACCGCACCGGCCGGCCGGATCCGCAGGCTCACCAGCGGCGAGCTGAACCGGGTGTGCACCAGGACCAACGGCTTCGGTACCTATGGCGCTGTGGCATTCACCGTCAAGGGCGAGCCTGGGGTGTGGCTGGCCATCAATGACAGCCGCTCCGGTTTTCAGACCAACAGCGATCCTGTCCTGCATCTCAACGACTTCACCCCGTCGCTGCGGGCCCCGATCACGCTGGCCTGACGCCCCTGCTGCCTGATCCCAGCGCTCAGGGGCCGATCCGGTCACTGCCGAAGTAAGGCACCAGGGCGGCGGGCAGGTGCACGGAGCCGTCGGCCTGCTGGCCGTTCTCCAGCAGGGCGGCCATGGTGCGGCCCACGGCCAGGCCGGAGCCGTTGAGGGTGTGCACCAGCTGGGTGCCCTTGCCCTCCTTGAAGCGGATCGCGGCGCGGCGGGCCTGGAAATCGCCACACACCGAGCAACTGGAGATCTCGCGGTAGGCGCCGGCGCCGGCCAGCCACACCTCCAGGTCGTAGGTGCGGGCGGCGGAGAAGCCGAGATCCCCGGCACAGAGCTCGATGCGGCGGTAGGGCAGCTCCAGGGTTTCGAGAATCGCCTCGGCGTGGCGGGTGATCTGCTCGTGGGCGTCGGCCGACTGCTCGGGGTGGGTGAACCAGTAGAGCTCCACCTTGTTGAACTGATGCAGACGGATCAGGCCGCGGGTGTCGCGCCCATAGGAGCCGGCCTCGCGGCGGAAGCAGGGGGTGTAGGCGCAGTAGCGCAGCGGCAGCTGCTCGGCGGGGATCACCTCGTCGCGGTGGAGGGAGGTGAGCGGCACCTCGGCGGTGGGGGTGAGCCAGAGGTCGTCGTCGGCGCAGCGGAAGCTCTCCTCGGCGAACTTGGGCAGCTGGCCGGAGCCGGTGAGGCTGGCGGAGTTCACCAGGATCGGCGGCAGCACTTCGGTGTAGCCGCGGTTGGCGTGCTGATCGAGCATGAAGCTGATCAGGGCCCGCTCCAGGCGGGCACCGGCGCCGAGCAGGGTGATGAAACGGCTCTGGGCGATGCGCACCGAGCGTTCGGCCTCCCAGAGCCCGAGCCGTTCGCCGATCTGCCAGTGCTCGGCCAGCCCATCCTGCCGCCGCGGCTCTCCCCAGCGCTTCACCTCGACGTTGTCGGCCTCGCTGCGGCCGGCGGGCACGGCTTCGGCGGGCAGGTTGGGGAAGGCGATCAGGGCCTCGCGCAGCTGGTGCTCGAGCGTCTTCTCCTGCTCCTCGATGCCGGCCACCTCCTGCTTGATGGCGTTGCCGCGCTCGCGCAGGGCCAGCACCTCCGCGCCGCGGGGGTCGCTTCCCGCCTGGATCAGCTGGCCCACCTCTCTGCCGATCCGGTTGCCTTCCGCCTGCAGGCTGCTGCGCTGCTCCTCGAGATCCCGTTCCAGCCGGGCGATCGCCTGCAGGCCGGTGAGATCGATCTCCACGCCTCGCCGGGCCAGCTGGGTGGCGATCAGCTCGGGGTTGTCGCGCAGCAGGCGCTGGTCGAGCACGGGGCGGAGGTCAGCTTGGCTGAGCCTAAAAGCCGGTGCGGGCGCGCCTGGTTCACGGCTCGGTTGCGGCGTGATTGCGGCGTGATTGCGGTGCGCGTGCAGAGCAATCGCGTGCAGAGCAATAAGGTGAAGCTCAGCACGGAGATGCCGGTGCGACCCCATTTGCTGCGAACCGCTCGCCGGCGTCGCCGCCAGCCGGTCAATGCCTTTGCCCTGCCGGTGGCTGTGGTGGCTGCTCTGGCGTTGCTGATCGCCATGGCCGCCCTCGGCACCCGCAGCAGCCAGGGTTTTCTGGCGAGCGTGTTCCAGGGGGTGAACCGCGAAGCCCGGGATGTGGCGGAGAGCGCCATCACCGATTTTGCGGTGACGCTCAACCGCGAGGAGAACCGCTGGCTGCTGGTGGCGGGCAACGACCAGCTCGATCAATGGAGCACGAACACCACCCACCGCAACCTCTGCACGGGCACCTTCGTGAACAGCAAATACCAGGCCAACACCGCGATCGCCACCAGTGCCGATCGTTTCAGGCGCAGCGCCTCCTGGCAGAACCTGATCAGCGGCGACAGCAGCCGCCAGTTCCTGGTGGAGGACGTGACCTACCGCTACGAAGACCGCACTGCCGGCTCGGAGCGCACGGCTTACAACTTCAACACCACCAACGCCAACATCCCCACTCATACGGTGCGCAACGCCGCCTTGCAGGGGGGCACGCGCACCTTGCTGCGGGTCACGATCCAGGGGCGGGTGCAGCGCAGTGGGCAGACCAGCCAGGCGCGGGTGACCCGGGAATTCGAGGTGGTGCCGAAATGCTGCAAGCGCTCCTTCGGCCGCCATTCCGGCCTGGGAGGGGCGGAATCGGATCCGGCCTGGGGCACCGATCCGGTGCTGGAGTGCCCGCTCTTCCTCGATGACGGCATCGGCCGGGGCATCATCGGCAGCCTGGATGGCGGTGGGCCGAGTGGCAGCAACAACACGCTCGACATCGTTGATGAATCGGGCAATCTGGTCACCCGGGCACTCTGCTGGGGGGGCAATCTCACGGGTGGTTCCGACCTGAACGGCACCCCCAGCACCAATTGTCTCAACGGCACCCAGGCGCTTGGCAAGGCTTCCAAGAGCAAGCCGGGCGTCACCTTCGTGCCGGAACCGTTCGATCTGGTGTTGCCCCGGCCTCACTTCGGGGATGCCCCCGGCGCCGGCAGCGGGTTTGACGGCGGCTGGATCGCCCGCCAGAGCGGTGTGCAGTCGGCTGCGGAGGTGGCCAGCACCTATCCGGGAGCGACCTTTGGCAACTGGGTCACCACCAACGCCGGCAAGGTCTGGCTGAAGACCTTCGCCGGTTGGCGGCTGTTCGAAACCAAGCTCGCCAGCGCACCCTCCTTCGCCAGCTGCGGCAGCGGTACAACGGATCTCGGCTTCTGCCGCAGTGAACCGTTCATGGGCAGCGCCCCCTACCCGAAGGCTGAGAGTGAGCCATTCGGCCAGTGGCCCACCGCCTTCCCCCAGCCCACGCTCACGATTACCGCTGATACGAGCATCTACCTGGATCCGGCCACGCTCACGATGAAGCGCAACGGCACCACGATGACCAACTGCATCGTCACCAGGGATCCCGGTGCCCCTTATGCGGTGGCCGATTGCCGCTTCCGCGACATCGCCTCAGGCAACCAGACGCTCAGGATCGATACCACCTACGCGATGATCAATTTCCACTTCGATAACACCAGCTACACCGGCCAGTACATGGGGGGCAACGGCAACACCACGATCCGGCGGGTGCATTGCAGCCGCAGCGGTTATGTCGGGGGCAGCTGCAACGATGTGGTCACCTGGAGTGAGTTCCAGCAGAAGTGCAATCCTGCGGCGGGATCGGCGGCTGATCCCAATTGCACCACCCGCAACGACGCCTACGACCACTCGGAGCTGTTCAACGTCTATGGCCATGGCGCCGGCTCCTTCAGCCTGCGGGGCACCGCCTCCACGGTGGGGATGAACATCTACGCACCCTGGGCGTCGGTGGAGCTGAAAGGCGGCGGCAACGCCGACCCCAACTTCATGGGGCGCATGTGGAGCAACAACATCTACATCAATGGCAACAGCAAGGTGCGCACGCCGGTGACCAATCCCTCCTTCTGCAGCAACCACCGCTGCCCGCCGCCGGCGAAGATCCCGCTGTACGACATGATCGCCCGCAGTTTCAGCCATGCTTCGGGCTTCTAGGCAGCGGCGGGAGGCTGGCTTCCGGGCTGTCCGGCCGGAGGCCGGTTTCAGTCTGGTGGAGGCGTTGGTGGCGGCGGTGGTGCTGGCGGTGGCGCTGCTCGGCTCCAGTGGCGCCCTGCAGGGAGTTTCGGGCCTGGTGCAGCGCAGCGCCGATCAGAACGCCAGCGGTCTGGCGATCGACAACGACATCTCCGAGATCAAGCGGCTGGCCAGTCTCTACACCGCCTGCCTGGTGCCCACCGGCAGCATTCCAACCGGCGCTGACGCCGGCTGCGGCCAGGGCCTCAGCCCCGATCAGGCGGCCTACTTCTTTCCGGTGAATCCAGGGGTCGCAGAGGCGAACATCACGGCCTTCTTCGCGGCCTGCAATGCCGCCAGCGCCGCCAGCCACATCACCCAAGGGTTCATCACGGCGATCAATGCCCTGCCGGCCGTGGGGGCCGGCGTGAGCCGCACCAGCGTCGCCAGGGAGGTGCCCACCGATCCGAAGAATCACAACGTGACCGTGCGCTACGCCACGGCCGATGGTTCGATTCAGCGGGTGATCAAGGTGGCGCCGGTGCTGTCGGCCTGGTGTAACTGATGGGCCGGCCTGTTCCGATCGACCGCAGCCGCCGCTGGACCCACGGCTACACCCTGGTGGAGCTGCTGGTGAGCGTGGCTGTGATCGGCATCGTCGGCGGCATTGCCGTGCCGACGTTTCAGTCGGTGCTGCGGCGCGAACGGGTGGGCTCAGTGGCCTATGAAACGGCTGGCTGGCTGGAGGAGGCTCGCGCCCTCTCCGCCCGCGAGGTGAATCCCGATGCCCAGGCGGGCGGTTGCGCGATTGTGCTCAGCGGCAGCCTCAGTGCCGCCGAGCAGGGCGCGGTGCTGGCCGGTCTCACGGGCTGCTCGGCCCGCAGTTCGCAGCTGCGCATCGGCGACACCTGGGGCGGCAGCTTCCGCATCGCCCACAGCATCGCCACCGGTGCGATCAGCAATGCCCCCTCCGCCGCAGACTGCACCGCCGCCGGCATCCCGGCCGGTCAGTGTGCGGGCAGTCTGGCGCTGTTCTTCACGCCGCGGGGCATGTGGTCATCGGATTCGGTCCAGAACCTGCAGACCGATCTGGAGATCCGCATCGCCCCGGCCGACGGCGGCGGCCCGAAGCGCTGCGTGCGCCTCTCGAGCATCCTCGGCTCGATCGACATCGGTGAGGGGGCCGATGGCAATGTCACAACCGGCTGTGAGCGCTATGGCCAGCTGTAGGCGCAGCGCCGGCTTCACCCTGGTGGAGCTGCTGGTGGCCCTGGTGGCCGGCACCGTTGTGTTCGCCGCCGCCGGTTCGGTGCTGCTGTCGCAGGTGCGCAGCACGTCGAACCTGGAGGTGGCCCAGCGCCAGCGCGATAACGCCGTGCGGCTCGACTATCTGGTGCAGGTGGAGGCCAGCGAAGCGGCCGTGGTGGAGGTGGCCCGTGCCCTGCCGGACGGCTGTGTGGGCACGGGAGATGCGCTGGCCGCCTTCCGGGTGCCGCGCGACAGCGGCAACTATCTCGACACCACCACCAATGTGTCGTTCATTTACTACTACAACCTCGGTGGCAACGTGCGCCGCTGCGGCCCGCCCGTGCATCGCAATGGCGTGCTGAACCACACCATCGGCGCGGCTCTGCACGATGGCGTGGCGGTGCGCAATGCCCGGATCGAGCTGGTGAGCTGCGCGGGCCAGAGCACCAACAGCCAGCAGCTGGTGTACCGGTTGATCTACCCGGCGGGCTATGCCCCTGCCTGCTCGATCGCCCGTGCCCGCACGGTGTTCATCCGTTGAAGGCAGTCGCTCAAAGGATCAGCTCAGAGCACCTGCACCAGCTCAGAGCACCTGCACCACTTCGGCCACCTCGGGGATCGCTTCGCGCAACTTGCGCTCGATACCCATTTTCAGGGTCATGGTGCTGCTGGGGCAGGACCCGCAGGCCCCCTGCAGGCGCACCTTCACGATCGGCCCGTCGATCTCCACCACTTCGACGTTGCCGCCGTCGGCCATCAGGTAAGGGCGCAGCTCATCAAGGTTTCGCTCCACGTTCTCGAGGGTGAGGGCGCGAGGGTCGCTGGTCGGGGCGCCGGCGGTGTCGGTGGTCATGGCAGGGGAATCGGCCAGGGATGCAGCGATCCTAGAAACGCCGCTGTCAGGGCAGGTCGTACAGCGCGAAGAAGCTGGCCGGCGGATCGGGCCGGCCCAGGTCGCGCCAGCGTCTCACCAGCTCGTTGAGGTTGCGCTCGTAGCGTTCGCGGTTGCCGCGCACCACCTTGAAGTAGTACACGAAACCCGGCACCAGGCAGCAGAGCAGCAGGCCCAGGGTGATCAGCCCCTGGCGGGTTTCCGAGGGGGGGTAAGGGAAACGGCGCCCGGCGCCGATCGCCCAGGAGAGGGCGCGCACCTGCTCTTTCTGCAGGCGGATCTGGCGCCGCTCCACCTGCACGGTGCTCTCCTTGAGGATCTCCACCTTCACGCCGCTGAGCAGCTGGCGGGCAAGCTGGCGGCGGAAGCTGAGCATGGCGCGGGCGTCGACCAGGGCCACGCGGCTGATGATCTTGTCGTTGGCATCGCGCAGGGTGTAGCTGCTGCGCCCCACCACCGAGTGCTCGAAGCTGGCCAGCCGGCCCTCGGCGAGGGCGCCCTGCTGACGGGCGAAATCCTGGGCGCCGGCGAACAGCAGCTTCAGGCCCTCAGATCGATCAACCCGCCGGCGCTCCCGTCCGGCGCCCCGCTCGCCGGCGGAAGCATCACCCGGGGATTGGGGTTGCTGAGGGTCGTTGCCGGCCAGCTGTTCTGTTCCTTGGCACTGCGAACTGTAGGCAAGCCGTTGCAGCCCGGGCCGCTGCCTAGGATCAGCGCTCCTGGCGGCCCTTGTCATAACCCCTGCATGACCGACGCTCCCGTTTCCCGCATCCGCAATTTCTGCATCATCGCCCACATCGACCACGGCAAATCCACCCTGGCCGACCGGCTGCTGCAGGACACGGGCACGGTGGCCGCCCGCGACATGCAGGAGCAGTTCCTCGACAACATGGAACTGGAGCGGGAGCGCGGCATCACGATCAAGCTGCAGGCCGCCCGCATGGAGTACAGGGCCGCAGACGGGGAGCTGTATGTGCTCAACCTGATCGACACCCCCGGCCATGTGGACTTCTCCTACGAGGTGAGCCGCTCGCTGCAGGCCTGCGAGGGGGCGTTGCTGGTGGTGGATGCCAGCCAGGGGGTGGAGGCCCAGACCCTGGCCAACGTCTATCTGGCGCTGGAGAACGATCTCGAGATCATCCCGGTGCTCAACAAGATCGACCTGCCCGGCGCCGATCCTGAGCGCATCAAGGAGGAAATCGAGGCGATCATCGGTCTGGACTGCTCCAGGGCGATCCCCTGTTCCGCCAAGACGGGCCTGGGCGTGCCCGAGATCCTGCAGGCCGTGGTGGACCGGGTGCCGCCGCCGCCGGATCAGGTGAGTGAACCGCTCAAAGCCCTGATCTTCGACTCGTACTACGACCCCTACCGGGGCGTGATCGTCTACTTCCGGGTGATCAGCGGTTCGCTGGCCCGGAAGGACAAGGTGCTGCTGATGGCCAGCGGCAAGACCTACGAACTCGACGAAGTGGGCGTGATGGCGCCCGACCAGCGCCAGGTGGAGAGCCTGCATGCCGGCGAGGTGGGCTACCTGGCGGCCTCGATCAAGGCGGTGGCCGACGCCCGGGTGGGCGACACGATCACCCTGCTGAACGCGCCGGCGGCCGAGCCGCTGCCGGGTTACACCGAGGCCAAGCCGATGGTGTTCTGCGGCCTGTTCCCCACCGACGCCGACCAGTACCCTGATCTGCGCGAGGCGCTCGACAAGCTGCAGCTCAGCGACGCGGCCCTCAAGTACGAGCCGGAAACCAGCAGCGCCATGGGCTTCGGCTTCCGCTGCGGCTTTCTGGGCCTGCTGCACATGGAGATCGTGCAGGAGCGGCTGGAGCGCGAATACAACCTCGATCTGATCGTCACCGCGCCGTCGGTGATTTACCAGGTGAACATGCTCGATGGCAGCACGGTGATGGTGGACAACCCCGCCACCCTGCCGGATCCGCAGAAACGCGAATCGATCGAGGAGCCCTATGTGAAGCTGGAGATCTACACGCCCAACACTTACAACGGCACCCTGATGGAGCTCTGTCAGGAGCGGCGCGGCGAGTTCATCGATATGAAGTACATCACCACCGACCGGGTGACCCTGCACTACGAGGTGCCTCTGGCGGAAGTGGTGACCGACTTCTTCGATCAGATGAAGAGCCGCACCAAGGGCTATGCCTCGATGGAATACCAGCTGATCGGCTACCGCAAGAATGAGCTGGTGCGCCTCGATGTGCTGATCAACGGTGAGAAGGCCGATCCGCTCACCACGATTGTGCACCGCGACAAGGCCTACAACGTCGGCAAGGGGCTGGTGGAGAAGCTGAAGGAGCTGATTCCACGCCAGCAGTTCAAGATCCCGATCCAGGCTTCGATCGGCAGCCGGGTGATCGCCTCGGAGAGCATCAGCGCCATGCGCAAGGACGTGCTCGCCAAGTGCTACGGCGGCGACATCAGCCGCAAGAAGAAGCTGCTGCAGAAGCAGGCCAAGGGCAAGAAGCGCATGAAGGCGATGGGCAAGGTGGATGTGCCCCAGGAGGCCTTCATGGCCGTGCTCAAGCTGAACCAGTAGGGCGCGCTGCGCCGGCTGTGGCAACCCTGGCAGACGGATGCCTGGAGCCGATGTTGGCGTTGTCGATCAGTGTGTCGTTGTTGATGGTGTTGAGCAGCCTGTCGTTGCAGGCGCTGGTGCTGCAGGGCCGCAGCCTGGAGCTGGTGCGGCAGCGGCGCCGCCTGCAGGAGGACCGGCTGATGGCGGCGGCCCAGCAGCTGGCCGGCGCGTTGCAGCGCCGGCACCGCTGCCTGCTGCCGCTGGCGGCTGAGCAGTGGCCGCAGGCCGACTGCATCGCCGGTGGCGCTGCGGTGGCGGCGCTGGGGCAGGGGATGGCCGCCGACCAGCCCTGGCAGCTGGCGGCCTACCGGCCCCTGCCGGGGGGCAGCACCAGCGCCGGCAGCGCTGAACTGCTGCTGCGCGGCGGCGGGGCCCAGGCGGCCTATGCCGTGCACTGGCGGGCGGCGGCCGGCGAGCTGCCCCGGCTGCTGGCGGTGCAGGAGCTGGGTCTGACGGGGGCGAAGTGATGAGCCTGCCGGAGGTGTTGATGGCGGCGCTGGTGTTGGTG
>Ga0079302_1000387_pt1 | contig 11205 bp, 8 predicted proteins | sample Wag4_2014_7_16_FD_75102 | JGI IMG/M metagenome (GOLD analysis project Ga0079302, IMG submission 75102) | Fresh water mixed with fracking chemicals microbial communities from Ohio, USA - Utica-2 Time Series FC 2014_7_16 | ecosystem: Engineered > Industrial production > Chemical products > Input... | reverse complement strand
CAACTTTATTTAGAAGCCTGTAACTTTTGTTGCAGGCTTTTTTTTGCCCATCAATACTTAGATTTACAACTATGAAGCGCCTACAAAAGCAATCTCTTTTATTGATTTTGATATTTTTTGGTTGCCACTTTTATGCAGCATCGCAAGTTGTCATTACTGGCAGTCATGCAGCTTTTTTAAGAGAAGGTGATAAGTCATTTATCACTGCTACCCTAACCAATAAGACCGACAAACCAGTTACAGGGCAGGTTCATTTAGCACTTGTCAATCCTTCTAGTAACAGCCCAGTAGATGGATGGTTTCAAAACGTTTTTCCATCACAGTTTTATAGTATTGACGCTGGATCTGTAATACGCATTCAGTTTCCTATTCAAGCAGCTTTTGGTTATATACAAATGCTCCGCTACCAATTAGAAGCTACGGTATTAGAAAATAAAAAAGATATAGTAGCAACTAATACCTACACCGATAGCTTTCAGGTATACACCAATAGAATACTTGTTTCAGATTCCATCATTATTACTTCTTTTAAAGACACTCTTATAAAGGGCAATTTTGCTTCACTCTTAAAGGCTCCGGAAAGCAGTACCCATAACAGTTTGCGCATTTCGTTTGCCGCATCTACCCCACTTGATTATTGGAAACTACAAATGGGCAACAAACAATTTACAACAGCCGGTCGTGATCGTATTGACACATTGCTACTTAGTGATTTTATTAGTAATGATATGGGTGCTTATACGCTACAAACCATTCATGCTACTAGAAATAATAAACAGCAAACTAAAATTGTTTGGACGCACTACAATAAAATTGAAAAGCCGGTTATTTATAACGCATCGTTTAGATTGCAAAAAACAATTCAACAAAAAATAAAAGGACGCTGGATTGATTTACCCGAAAATGCTACACTACATATAGGCGATACACTTAACGTTACGCTAACCATAAATACACCACAGGCTTTTAAAAAACTATCCATCGAGGAAAACACCATGGGCAGCGCCGTAAGTATATTTTCGCAAAATACTGGAGAGAAAAAATATACTACTTATTTTACAAAAGAGATTAGCTATAATAGTTTAGCAAAGCAGGTATTCAGCTACCAGTATATACTTACAAGTACTGGCGTTTTTAACACAGGCAATACTTTTGTAAAAATTGAAACTAAAGCCCTAAAACAAAACGCTGCGCGTAAAACGATTCAACTTTTTTTACCTACCACCGAAATACGAATAGAAGAATAAATGAGAGGCAGCCATTACGATATAATGATAGTTGGCCAGGGCATTTGTGGCACTGTTTTAAGTAACTCACTTATTTTGCAGGGTCAAAAAGTACTCGTCATTGACGATGGTAGCAACAAGGCAGCAAGTAAAATAGCTAGTGGCGTTATTAACCCAGTTACCGGAAGGCGCATTGTAAAAACCTGGCAAATAGACGATGTTATGCCAGCGGCGGTTCGCATCTATCAGGCACTCGAAAAGAAGTTAGGCACGAGCATTGTCAGGCAGTGTAATATTGTCAATTTTCATGCCAGTGAACAGATGCAAAAAGCTTTTGCAGACAGGATTGCCGAGGACCCTACTTACCTATCTACTCCACCCTTACCTAATACTATTTCAGCAGCATTTGACGCTCCTTTTGGGCACACGGTTATTGATCCATGCTGGCTTATCGATGTAGAAAATTTACTGCATCACTGGCGCCAATATTTAATAGAACAACATGCGCTAGTTGAAGATGTATTTGATTTCAATAAACTAGATATCAAAGCGGATCTAATTACATACGACAAGTACACATCCAACAAAATTGTTTTTTGCGAAGGCGCTAAAGGAGAAGACAATCCCTATTTTAAAAAACTTCCTTTTGCACCCAATAAAGGAGAAGCTTTGCTTGTAGACATCAAAGATTTAGATAATCAGTTTATCTACAAAAAAACGGTAAGTATTGTACCTTGGAAAGACTCCATTTTTTGGGTGGGTTCTAATTACGAATGGAATAATAATAACGACGACCCCAGTTTGGCATTTAAAGAAAAAACAATTGCGTCACTAAATGAATGGCTCAAATTACCCTATCAAGTAGTGGATCATATTGCAGCCATAAGACCCGCAAACGTTCAGCGTAGGCCATTTGTAGGCATGCACCCCGCCCATACAAACATGGGTATTTTTAATGGTATGGGTACCAAAGGTTGTTCATTGGCACCCTACTTTGCAGAGCAAATTACAGGGCATATTTTACACCAAACGCCAATAGAAAACGAAGCAACTATTGATAGATTTAATATTTTAGCACCCTAATCATAACATCATGTCCAATTCGAAAAACAGCAGCGAATATGTAATTCCAGTTCAGTACCGAAAAATGGAAAACTTACACATTGTATTTTGGCTTTTTAAAGATATCGCATGGTGTTTAGGTATACCGCTACTAGGCATTACCATGATTGTTCCTACCCTTATTATTTCGATCGTTATTTCATGGCGTACCAGACAATTTATGTCGGAACTGTGCCATAATACCGCTATCACCGTTTGGATTAGCGCCAACTCGTTTTGGATGGTCACCGAATTTTTTCATATCGATACTCAAATTGCATTTTTAGGTATTACCTATAAGCACCTCGCCATGATCCCTTTTGGCATCGGCGTACTCATTTTAGCCTTCTACTACTTAATCTGGAAGCCTAGGCACAAAAATGAAGCATAAACCATGTAATTAAGGGCTGTAATACCCCCATTTTGATTGTGTTCTAGCGGCATTTGAAGTATATTTGCCATTCAAATTATTGGATTAATAAATTAGCACTATGTACCGTTCGCATAACTGTGGAGAATTAAGAGAAAGCCATGTAGGAAATGAAGTAACCCTTGCAGGTTGGGTTCAAACAGTTAGAAAATTTGGCGCCATTACTTTTGTCGATTTACGCGACAGATATGGCATTACACAATTATTACTTGGCGAATCAATGGCTTCTTTTTTGGATGAAAATCCACTAGGTAGAGAATTTGTAATTCAAGCCAAAGGAACGGTAGCAATTAGAAGTAATAAAAACGCAAACATTGGAACGGGTGATATTGAAATCATTGTTAGTAGCTGCGTAGTGCTCAATAAATCTGCAGTACCTCCATTTACTATTCAGGATGATACGGATGGTGGTGATGATTTACGCATGAAATATCGTTACCTAGATTTACGTAGAAACGCTGTTAAGAGAAATTTAGAATTAAGATATAACGTTAACCGTTCTGTAAGAAACTACTTACATGAAGAGGGTTTTATGGATATCGAAACACCTTTTTTAATTAAGTCTACACCAGAAGGTGCGCGTGACTTTGTGGTTCCTTCCCGCATGAATCCAGGTCAATTTTATGCATTACCTCAATCGCCACAAACCTTTAAGCAACTATTAATGGTGAGTGGTTACGACCGTTACTATCAAATTGTAAAATGTTTTAGAGACGAAGATTTAAGAGCTGATAGACAACCAGAATTTACACAGATAGATTGTGAAATGGCATTTGTAGAGCAAGAAGATATTTTACAAATGTTTGAAAACTTAATTAGACGCGTTTTTAAAGACGTAAAAAATATTGATTACACAGACGCCATCGAAAGAATGACTTGGGAAGACGCCATGTGGCAGTTTGGTAATGATAAACCAGATATTAGATTTGGCATGAAAATTGCCAACTTAAAATCTGCGTTTTTAAAAGGCGGAAAAATAGCAGCAACTGGCGAATTAATAAATGGCGCAGGTTTTGGCGTATTTGATAATGCAGAAACTGTTTTAGCAATTGCTGCACCTGGCTGTAGCGAATATACACGCAAACAAACCGACGAGCTAACCGAGTGGGTTAAACGCCCGCAAATTGGCATGCAAGGTCTTGTATACATCAAGTGCAACGTAGATGGCACTTACAAAAGCAGTGTCGATAAATTTTACACCGAAGACAAATTAAAATCCATTGCAGACGCTGCAGGTGCTAAAGCTGGAGACCTTGTTTTAATACTTGCTGGTAAAGAAGAAAGAACCCGTAAAGCAACATCAGAATTAAGGCTTGAGATGGGTAAAAAATTAGACTTCAGAAAAGACGATGAATTTAAATTGTTATGGGTACTAGATTTCCCATTATTTGAATACGCCGAAGAAGAAAATAGATGGGTTGCTAGACACCATCCGTTTACATCACCAAAGCCTGATCATATCAGTGTTATGATCAACAATAGTCCGGTTATTGAAAACGCAGATAAATATTTAGAACACCCGTATGCTACCATCAAGGCCAATGCCTATGACATGGTATTAAACGGTAACGAAATTGGCGGAGGATCTATCAGAATATACCAGCGTGCGCTGCAAGAAAAAATGTTTGATGCACTTGGTATGACTACCGAAGAAGCCCTTCATAAGTTTGGCTTTTTACTAGGCGCTTTCGAATACGGCGCACCTCCACATGGTGGACTCGCATTTGGTTTTGACCGCTTGTGTTCTATCCTTGGGGGATCAGAAAGCATTAGAGACTTTATCGCATTCCCTAAAAACAATGCAGGTAGAGACGTCATGCTTGACGCACCTAGCACCATCGATGATAAACAATTTGTTGAGTTGCAAATCAAATTAAACCTTACAGACAAAGCCTAAAATAAAAGTATGAAGCAGGTACAAATTTTTAAGGTGCTCACTTACTTCTTAATACCCATTTCGCTATTATTTGGCTTTATGGCATTATTAGTATTACCCACAGCGCTTGTCAATCCTGCACTCCTACTTGTGGTATTTATTTTTTCTTGTATTGCTATTTATACTTTTTCTAGCCTACGTTTTGTAACAACAGCTATCAACAAAGCCAAAAACTGCAACCCAAGTTTAAAAGATTGGATTAAAATAAATGGATACATTAGTGTAGCTACTGCATTTATGTTTTTATTAAACAGCATTGGTATTTTAATGTTACGCCCCATTGAGTTTAATGATTTTGTTACCAAAGCCATGGAAACTCAGGCTAGTTTACCTCCAAGCATTACACCTGCCTTTGTTGGACAAATGCTCAAGTATACGGCTATTTTTATGCTTATTACAAGCACAATCATACTTGTTCATACCAGAATTCAATTTGTGTTTTTAAAAGCTTATAGCTACGTATTTGAAAGTGAATAACCATACCCCACTTGCCGAAAGAATGCGGCCTAGTAAACTAGAAGACCTAGTTGGCCAAGAACACTTAACAGGTAAAGGAAGTATTTTAAACACAAGTATAGCAAAGGGTCATATTCCTTCCATGATTTTGTGGGGGCCTCCGGGGGTTGGTAAAACAACCATTGCCAATATTATTGCGCATCAACTCAATGCACCCTATTTTCAGTTAAGTGCTATTAGTAGTGGCGTTAAAGAAGTACGTGAAGTAATTGAGCAGGCAAAAGATCAAATAGGCGCCGTACTTTTTATTGATGAGATACACCGTTTTAATAAAGGGCAACAGGATGCACTTTTAGCAGCTGTAGAAAAAGGCATTATAACACTCATTGGTGCCACTACCGAAAATCCCTCTTTTGAAGTAAACAACGCCTTATTAAGTAGATGCCAGGTTTTTGTTTTAAAACAATTACAGGAAGCAGACCTACAAACACTCATTACTGAGGTTATACAAAAAGACAGCTTCCTATCTACCCTTTCTATTCAATTACAAGAAACCGCTGCACTATTTAAAATTGCCGGTGGTGATGCCAGAAAACTACTCAACTTATTAGAGCTTGTTGTACAAACATATGCAGGCGAAGAGGCTATTGTTATTACAGATAAAGTAGTAATGCAAGTAGCTCAACAAAAATTAGCCATTTATGACAAAGGTGGTGAACAGCATTACGATATTATTTCTGCCTTTATTAAAAGCATGCGAGGTAGCGATCCAAATGCAGCCGTATATTGGCTTGCCCGCATGATTGAAGGTGGAGAAGATGTGAAATTTATAGCTAGACGCATGCTCATTTTTGCAAGTGAAGACATTGGAAACGCAAACCCCAATGCACTATTACTAGCCAACAATACTTTTGATGCCGTAAGCAAAATTGGATACCCCGAGTCGCGCATTATATTATCGCAGTGCGCCACCTATTTAGCTACTTCTCCAAAAAGCAACGCATCCTATGTAGCCATCAATGATGCACTTGCACTTGTTGCTAAAACAGGTGATTTGCCAGTTCCGCTGCATTTACGCAACGCACCTACTAAGCTGATGAAGCAAATGGATTATGGGAAAGATTACAAGTACGCTCACTTGGGCGAAAATAATTTTGTGGACCTTGAGTTTTTTCCGGAAGCCATTAAAGGAACAACGCTATACACCCCAGGCAATAATGCCAGAGAAAATGAAATCAGAAGTTTTCTAGTACAGCGCTGGAAAAAGAAATACGGGTATTAATTATTTTTTTGTGGTACCATTCGGCCCGAAGTGCCCCTGTCACCACCTTCATGGTATTCTGCGTCTTCATTTACATCCCATAAATTATACAACTCTTTGCCAGCAATAATATTTTTTGCAGCAAGCATGGCTGTCATCATGGAGTGATCTTGATTATTGTATTTGTGCATACCATTACGGCCCACTAAATATAGTCCTGGATAATTTGCTAAAGCATCTCTTACACTATCTACTCTTGTTTTGTAAAACTGATCGTAAACTGGATATGCTTTGGGTTGCCTTACTACATAACCATCCACTACAGCCGATGCTTTTGTAAGACCAATTTTTTCTATTTCTTGTTTACCAAGTGCTATTAAATCGGCATCGGAACTTGTCCATAAACCATCTCCTTCAAAGCAAAAATATTCGAGACCATAACAAGCCATGCTTGGATCAGGCACCATAAATGGACTCCATGATTTAAAGTTTTGAACCCTACCCACTTTTACTTTAGGATCGTGTATATATATCCAGTTGTCAGAAAAAGCGTCCTCGTCTTTACAAATTAGTACCACCGTTAAAAAATCACGATAACCAAGCGCAGCAGCATTTGCAGCCACAGTTGCGGGAAAAGCAGGAAGTACGTTTGCCACTAATTCACGCATGGGTGCGGACGATAGCACATAATCGAACCCAGTAACATGGCCCTGACTTGTTGTTTGTATCGTCCAAGAATTATTAGCGTATTCAATTTTTTGTACCCCACAATTCATATGAAGTGTAACACCCATTGCCTTGCTTTTTTCGGCGCAGGCTTCCCACATCATTCCAGGCCCCTGCTTAGGATACCTAAATGAATCGATGAGTGTTTTAATCACCTTGTCTTTGTCAGTTGCTTTTTTATTAGGCTTAAAAAGCGCATTAAAAATGGCACTACTTAAAGAAAGTCCTTTAATACGCTGTGCCGCCCAATCAGCGCTAATTTCGTTACAAGGAATACCCCATACTTTTTCGGTGTAGGTTTTAAAGAAAATATTAAATAGTCTTTGACCAAATTGATTGGTTACCCACTCTTCAAAATTGGTTGGATTTTTTATAGGAAATACTTTTGCTTTTAAATAACTCAACACACACAAAGCACTTTCAAAAATGCCTAATTTCCGGAGGGCCTCAAAAGCAACAAGTGGATAAGAGAAAAAATGATTGTTGTAATAGATACGTGAACTTCTAGGACGCTCTAACATTTCATCCCCTAATATTTCTGTCCAAAAATCTTCAACTTCTTTTGATTTAGAAAAAAAGCGGTGTCCCCCAATATCAAAATGATAGCCATTATATGATTCGGTTCTTGAAATACCACCCACATACTGTGGATCTTTTTCAAAAACAACCACTTCTTGATTGCCTTTTGCAAGTAAGTAAGCGGCTGTTAAACCAGCTGGACCAGCTCCAATAATTGCGACTCTTTTTGACATAGATATAGGGGTTATCGGTGTAAGATGGCAAAGGTGCTAAATTAATATGGATCTACCGCTATTTTTGGGCTTCAATTTATACTTATCTTTCCTCAAAATACGCGCTTCATGAATTCGTTTACCTGGACCCTAGAAACCTTTGAAAACCTTACCAATAAGCAGTTGTACGCTATTTTGAAGTTGCGTTGCGAAGTGTTTATTGTGGAGCAGGCCTGCAACTATCAAGACATTGATGGTAAAGACCTCAAAAGTTTTCATTTGTGTGGCTGGGATGGCGACGAGCTTGTTGCCTATGCCAGACTATTACCAGCAGGGGTATCTTTTGATGAAGTTTCTATTGGCCGTGTGCTAAGTTCACCAGCCTATCGCAGACAAGGTGCAGGCATTGGTCTGATGCAAAACGCTATTGCCAATTGTTACAAAAAATTTGGGAAACAGCCCATACGAATTGGTGCACAATTATACCTTCAAAAATTTTACAGCAGCTTTGGTTTTATCAAAGATTCAGACATGTATTTAGAAGACGATATCGAACATATCGAAATGATATTACCGTAATTCTTCTTTTACAAAACGGGCTGTATGGCTTTCTTTGCAGTTCACCATTTGTTCGGGCGTGCCTTCAAATAAAATAGAGCCACCACCATCTCCGCCCTCTGGGCCTAAGTCAATAATATGATCGGCCACTTTTATAACATCCAAATTGTGCTCAATCACAAGTACCGAATTACCTCTGTCCACTAGTTTATTGAGCACATCAATAAGATGTTGAATATCCTGAAAATGAAGACCTGTAGTAGGTTCATCTAAAATGTAAAAAGTTTTACCCGTATCTTTTTTACCCAGCTCGGTAGATAGTTTAACACGCTGTGCTTCACCCCCACTAAGCGTTACCGCCGATTGTCCAAGTGTGATGTAACCAAGCCCCACATCTTGTAATACTTTTATTTTTCGAAAAATAAAGGGCACAGGCTGAAAAAATTCACAAGCTTCATCTACCGTCATGTCTAAAACATCACTGATAGATTTGCCTTTATATCTAATCTCTAATGTTTCACGGTTGTAACGTTTGCCATTACATTTTTCGCAATGCACATATACGTCTGGTAAAAAATTCATTTCAATCACGCGCATACCGCCGCCCTCACAAATTTCACAACGTCCACCTTTCACATTAAATGAAAAACGACCTGCCGTATAGCCTCTTATTTTTGATTCGGCAACAGCTGCAAATAATGTTCTGATTTCGGTAAAAAATCCACAATAGGTAGCCGGATTACTCCTTGGCGTCCTACCAATGGGTGATTGATCTATTTCAATCACTTTATCGATATGCTCAAGCCCTTTAATCGATTTAAACGGCATGGGTTGCTGCTTACTATCATAACAATGCTTTGATAGTAATGGATATAAAGTTTCATTGATAAGCGTAGACTTCCCACTTCCACTTACCCCACTTACCACAATTAACTTGCCTAGCGGAAAGGTCACCGAAACCTTTTTTAAATTATTGCCAGTAGCTTCCTTTAAAACAATGGTATGTCCGTTGCCCGTTCGACGCTCTGTAGGCACAGCAATTTTTTTCTTGCCATTTAAATATTGTGCGGTATCAGAATTAGAAAGAAGCACTTCTTGTGGTGTGCCCGCAGCCACTATTTGACCCCCATGCTTACCCGCACGTGGACCAATGTCTACTAAATAATCAGCGGCAAGCATTATGTCTTTATCGTGCTCCACCACTAAAATACTATTGCCAATATCACGCAGGTTTTGTAGCGCTTTTATAAGCTGCATATTATCACGCTGATGTAGTCCAATAGAAGGCTCATCTAAAATATAAGTAATGCCTTGCAATTGGGATCCAATTTGCGTTGCCAGCCTAATACGTTGAGACTCTCCCCCACTCAGTGTTTTAGAAGGCCTATTAAGTGACAAATACGTAAGTCCTACATCAAGCAAAAAACCTACCCGCTCTCTAATTTCTTTTAAAATATCTTTTGCAATGGCATTGTCTTTTTTAGAAAGATGATTTTCAATGCCTTCAAACCAATTGAGCAGTTTGTCTAAATTTAAATCACTAATCTCTGCAATATTTTTACCAGCTACCTTAAACCACAAGCTTTCTTTTTTTAACCTGGCGCCTTCACAACTTGGACAGTGCTTTAACTCCATAAATTGTTCTACCCATTCACGGAGCGCCTCTGTTATGCCTGTTCCGGTAAACCAACGTTTTAGCATAGGCACAACACCTTCAAAAACACCTTCATAAGCACTAACAACGGTGGTTTCATCCATATCAAATGTAGACTCGGAAGGGCCATCTGGTGTGCCGTATAACAGTAGATTAATGGATTGTTCAGATAAACTGCTGATGGGCTTATCGATACTTATCTTATGTTTTTTTGCAAGCACTTCTACTTGCTTAAATAAATAGGCTTCACGCTGCACACCCAGTGGGGCAATACCGCCTTCCTTTATACTTAAACTCCTATCCGGAATAATTTGTTCCAACGAAATTGAAAATACATTACCTAATCCTTTACAAGTTGGACATGCGCCATAGGGTGAATTAAAGGAGAAGGCATTGGGCGAAGGCGTTTCATAACTAAGACCCGTTTCTTCACACATGAGTTGCTTTGCATACTGAACTACTTTATTTGATTCATGCACCATCAAAAACAAAAGCTCTTTTCCTAGTTTTAATGTTTGCTGTACACTTTGAGAAAGCCTTACTTTACTATCAGGCGTAACTTGCAAACGGTCTACCACAAGTTCTATATCATGAATTTTGTAACGGTCTACTTGTAATTTGGGTGTTAGATCTACAATGTCTCCATCAATTCTAACTTTTAAAAAACCTTTTTTTCTTACTTCCTCAAAAAGTTCTCTGTAATGACCCTTTCTGCCTCTAACAAGTGGCGCTAATAATACAATTTTTTTGTTGGCATATTTTTCGGTGATGGAAGCGACAATTTCTTCTTCGGTAAACTTCACCATTTTTTTGCCCGTGTTATAGCTATAGGCTTCTCCAATGCGGGCGTACAATAATCTCAAAAAATCGTATACCTCTGTTACAGTTCCAACTGTTGATCTTGGATTTTTATTGGTGGTTTTTTGTTCTATAGAAATAACTGGTGAAAGCCCTGTAATTTTATCAACGTCGGGTCTTTCCATATCTCCCATAAATTGTCTGGCATAAGCACCAAAACTTTCCATGTACCTGCGCTGACCTTCGTTATAAATGGTATCAAAGGCTAGGGATGATTTTCCGCTTCCACTTACCCCCGTAAATACCACTAATTTATTTTTAGGAACAC
>Ga0079302_1000377_pt1 | contig 11341 bp, 19 predicted proteins | sample Wag4_2014_7_16_FD_75102 | JGI IMG/M metagenome (GOLD analysis project Ga0079302, IMG submission 75102) | Fresh water mixed with fracking chemicals microbial communities from Ohio, USA - Utica-2 Time Series FC 2014_7_16 | ecosystem: Engineered > Industrial production > Chemical products > Input... | reverse complement strand
ACAGTCGACTGAGAAGCTCTCCGCCCGATAGTCCAGCCACCATCTCCGAACGGAAGTCTCGCAGCTGATAAGATCTGCTTGGAGAGTTCTGTCTGTTTCGGGTCGTGTCGTAATCTCTTCGATGTGATCGCTCCTAACAATTCGTCGCAAGCTTGTCCATACAGTGCGCCGTCGATGTCTGAGATCGGAATACCCGCGGGAACTAATCTCGCAGCTATAGCCGACGCCGTTTTCTTAGAATAAGCCACTGTCTCGACTGGATACTGTTTGACATAGGGAGCGATGTCGTTTGCGATTGCTTTATCGTCAAGGTTTATCGGATTATGCCAAGTGTGAAGAAGCTTTACGAAGAATCGCTCGTCGTCGATCTGTTGAGCTGCCACTAATGCCGCATCTTTACGATTAGGACTGACATCGATGCCCAGCCAAGTCGTCTTCTCGGGATCAAGTTCCAAGCCTTCTTCTCCACATTGATTCCATTCTTCGGCTGGAATAGCTGCCGAAATGGTAGCGACCCAGCGACATAGGACTTCCGTCTTTACGACATCTGGCGGATCGTTAAGAACGGCCCGAATGTTATCGATGTGGACTGTGTGGCCTAAAGCTGGATTTGCCATCGCCGCACCTTTCCAAAATGCGGGAGTGTCGTCGATCTTTTCGTAATTAGATGACCATTCATAGTAAGCGATATCGTCGCCTTTAGCTGCGCTCATTCCGCGCTCGCGAAGTGCGTTAAGAACTAAAGAATGCTGGTCTCCCGCATTCGACAGCGTCCAGAGCTGCGGATTTTTTGCCGCCATCATGGTATAGCGCAAGCTTGCCCACGTGGATTCGTCTTTAAGCTCTCGCGTCTCATCGACAAAGACCGTCTCTGGCTTGGAGATACCGCGAGCAGCTGAACCGCCAGCTTTAACCATGTACCGACCGCCGCCGAACTTAGACTGTAGCTCGATCTCTTCTGAGCCATGCGCCCAGCGAATCTTCTTTACTTGTTTAGCTAGTTCTTCGTTCTCTTCGACGATGTTAACGATGTCTCGAAAGGTTTCTAGCGATGTAGTAAGTCGATGAGCTGTTCCGATCTGGAGTCCGTCCTGCCATAAGAAGAGACCAGCTAACGCCCTGATCTTCATGAGCGTAGTCTTACCCTGTTGTCTCGCTACTACGACGCAGACCAGCGGAGCGGCGAAGCGACCGTCTGGCTTGTAGCGATGAGCTTCCATGGCGACCCACTTCTGCCAAGGTAAGAGCGGAATCCCGATACTGTCCGCGAAGTCGATCAATTCCTGCCCGCGTGAGGGTAAATCTCGAAGTTTAGAGTGGATTCTGGGAGTTGGAGAGCCTAGAAGTAGTCCTGTAGTTCCCTCTAAACCCGATGTAGGGCTATCTGAGCCTATTGCGACCAGTTTAGGTCTTCCTGAGTCTCCTGCGTGGCTATTCATGCTTTATCGAGTCGTTTGGTGGTGAAAGAAGACCTCGGGAGAGAGTGGCGGTGGAACTCCCATCAAAAAAAACACCGCCTACCTTTTTCTTCGCTAAATCCATCTCCTCTGGAAGTCGATCCTGACGACTAAAGTTACACCGTTTACACGCAGCGACTAGGTTATCGGGATCATCTGAACCGCCCCTAGCTACTGGGATCACGTGGTCGCACGTGTTGGCTTCTTGTCCACACCAATAGCAGATCCAACCATCGCGATTAAGTATCCGAAGCCTAAGCTTCTTCCACTGTGTCGAGTTACTCTTACGCTGTGAGTGTAGAGTCATTAGTAATAGTTCCGTTCTTGATGAAATGCCCAAGCTTTACAGTTCGTAGCGTAACGATTCGTAATGTATTTAAGAGTAGCGTCTATCTGTCTGAATGGATCGAGATCTCTGTAATGCTGCGAGCGCATTTGACCTAGACCGTAATGGCTTCCGTTCTTAGCTGTGTAAGACCATCTGGATTCTTTAGTAATGATTCGATTAAAGCACTGGAACTCTTTGTAATCAAGAATCCTCGAATGTGCGTAAAGCTTTAGATGATCTACAGAATAGTTCTTAGCTGTTGCTTCTGGAATGCTTATTAGTGTAATCAATGCCGCTAAAGCATAAGCGTGGCCTAACAGCTTCATTCGCCTTAGCGAGCTATCCGCCTCAGCGGCTCGCTTAACGCGATGACAGCGTAGCAAGGCTGTCAAGTTTAACAGTGTAATGAGCGTGTTCTTGGGCGTTGCGCACAGCCTGTGGATAACGTCTGTGGATAACTTCATGGCTTACCGCCCCAGCCGTTTCCCTTAAACACAATGCCACCCAACGAATAAACGCGCTTCATCGGGACTGTGCAATTAGGACAGTAAGGATCTCTGGCCAGTGTGTCCTCGATGGATCGCTGGACTTCTAGCTCTTTACTACACACTTCACACCTGTATTCATAAATCGCCATTAGCTTCTCCAATTAGTGCCACTGTCATAGTTGAGCAGACGCAGCACTGGATCGTCTTTACATTATCTGGAAGATTATCGGTAATTACACGAATAAGCTGCTCTGTCTCCTTTTTACACATTCGGCACTTATAGCGCAGCTTGTCCATAATTACTCCCTTTAAGATTCTCGATAGGCTGTAAGTTTTTCTGGTCGATCCACCATGTCGGCTGCTTGGAGTTTTTATACTTAGGCCGCTTAGCCATGGCTACGGGTATCCAGCCCGCTAACCTGTAATTTGGGCTAGTTCCGACGACGAGAATCGCTACGTCCGTCTGGCGATCATTCTCGTAGATTATGAGCTGACCAGAATCGTAGCGCGTCCACTTTACTTCGATGAAGCTTCCTACATCTGCCGTCTTCTTAAACTGTGACGACCTTGGATCGAAGTCAACATAACCTAGATAGCGAGCGACTAAGATCTCGGCGACTATTGATTCGGCTACTTGGGCAACGTAATCGTGAAAGCCTAAAGCTCTGTCGTAGCGGCTGTTATGGTCTGGCTGGCCTTGGATCTGGGCTATTCGTTCCAGAGCTACAGTATGAGCCAAGACCTTATCCTCGATCGTAGGCTTTAACTTCATCTACAGTCACCGCAGAGCCAGATTAACTTCTCTCCAGCTTGTCCCTTTGTATAGCCGAAAGGATCTAACTTCTTTACCTTCGCGCAACCGTCGCACTGTTCGACTTTGTATTCTGCAATAACTTCGCCATTCTCTAGAAGCTTGGCTGTCATGGATTGCGGATAGATTATCTCGATTAAGTCGCTCATCTTTAGACCTGTGGCTTCCACTTGCCATCGCTGGCCAAGACGTACCACAGCGGCGAACACTGTGTCGCCTTAGTCTTCTCGACGCAGAACCAGCCGCCCCAAGCTTTACCCGTCTTGGCTTCGCCCGTCTTAAAGATTCGATGTCCATGGCTGCATTGTGGAGCTTCTGGCATTAGTTCTCCGCCTAGCTGTTTAGCTATCTCGTCCATCGATGATCCAAGGCTGGGAATGCCGCTCTGCTCTGCTTCTTCGGCTGTTTTGTAGCTTGGCAATTCGCCGAACTTCTTAGACCAAGGATCGTAATCGTCTGCCGTTGAGTTAGCTACCTTCGCGCTGACTGTCTCGACCTTCTCCATGTCCTGACGTGTCGGACGTTTATCCGCTCCCAGTAAGAGACCTATGGCTCTTCCGATCGCGGACGTGACAGTATCTTCCACGAAGAACTTTTTCATGTTGACGTTATAAGTCGCCACGTTACCGAATGCGTAATCTGTAGCCGACGGCTGGAGATCCTCGTACTCACGAAAGATCATGGCTTGGATAAGGACGTAACCCTTCTCGGCGTTAAAGTCCACGATGTTCGTCTGGACTCTAGCTGTAGGGTGTGTAGCCCATAGTCGCGCAATTCTGGCGGCGACGTCTTCGTAATTGTCTAAGAAGCTCATTAGCGCACGTCCTTAGCTGCGTGACGTGATACCGCTCGACCGCGCTTAAAGCCTTCGCGCTGGCCTTCTTTGTAACCCACTGAGTAGCTCATCGCTGACCACAATAGCCCAGCTACTAGCATGAAGATAACGATAGATAGTTCGTTCATTTGTTGCTCCCGATACTGGGAACGACGTTCGCGCTCCCGATGTAAAGAGTGAAGCAAGAACGCGCTTAGGTCAAGATTCCCGCGTGGCTGTCGGCGTGTCGAGTGGCTTTGGCTTGGATTTTAGTCCGTTACCCGCAAGAACTCCGCCGAGTGATCCAGTTAGGAAGATCGCTAAAGTCTTTAGAAGATCGATGAATGCTGCGTCGTTCGGAGCTTGATTACCGATCGGCTGGGTCACGAAAATAAGCGCGTAAGTAATGCCAAGGGTCACGATCAAGAAGACCGCCGCTAAGGTCGAACCGATAATAAGAATAAGAGTCGCGTGGACTTCTTCTGGACTACGGCGACGGGCTGGGCTGTGGAGCTTCTTCTCCAAGGACGTCGCTAGTACATGTTCCAGTAGGGACGCACTGTGGCTCTTGGCATTCTGGCTTCGACCAGTTCTCGTATTCTTGGCATTCATAGCGAACCCAACCCTGATAACCACACGCGGAAAGCCCGACCGAAAGGACTAAGGCCAGACTTCCCGCGAGTAGTTTTCGAGTCACTTCCCCTGTAACCCGAAAGCTGAATCTTTTGGATTTAGCCAGCGTAGGACTACGGGCAAAACGGCGGCAAGGCCCGCCATGCCGATCGCCTTGGGATCTGTAACTCCAGCCATGTAAACCGCAATAGCCGCAGCTAAGAAGCTACGCGCCCAGCTTGCTAAGAGAGCTTTTAAGTTTTCCATCTTTCTTCTCCTTAATCTTCGGCTTCGCTGCCGATTGAGTAGGTACTTCGACGACTGGATAATCGCCAGCGTAAGCCACGAACTTAGGACGTCCGAACCCTACGACTTCTTTACCGCTCCCGAATGCTCGCTCTTTAATCATAACCATTCCGCCGTTACGTTGATCGCCAGTTCCCGAAGTGTTACCTTCGATCGTAATAACTGTCTTGGCCTTAACTCCTACGACGATTCCGATGTGCGAAATACGGTCGACTCCATCATGCGGAAAGTCCATGAATGCTAGATCACCGATCTTTGGATCTTCGGTTACAAATCGACTGACTTCTTTAAGCTTATGCGCTCCCGCAGCTGTAGAGACCATCGATGGAAGCTTTACGCCCGCCTCATTAAAGCACCAATTAACGAAAGATCCACACCATGGCAGACCATCAGCCTTAGTAAACTTTCCGAACTTCGTAATGTTCTCTGGCTCTTCGACGTAGCCCACTTCTTTAAGTGCTACTTCGACGACGGCCGCAGCTGTTCCGATTGGATAAGTCATTGGGTCACTTCTTCCACTGGCATTAGATTCATGACTCGCATGAATTTGCCATCGCTATAGCGATCGCCAACACCGAAGCCATCTGGACAGATGATCGCGTCTGAATAATTAGCGGCTACGAAGTCTTCGTCCGCTATGAAAATGTTTACGATTATCTCTTCTTCTATAATTGCGTATTTATCCATAGTATTTAATCCTTACTAATCCGTCTGCTCCGTTGCCGCCAGCTGCGCCAGTTGTTGATAATCCAGAATAAGCACCACCGCCACCGCAGCCAGTCTTATCGACAGCGTTGCCGCCAGCTATGTCCGTGGCGACCGTTACCGAAGACCCATTACCGCCCACACCAGCGAACGCAGACGCTCCGCCTTGCGCGGTTAGGCTTGCCGTTGTCTGAACGCCAGAACCGCCGCCACCGCCTGCGCCGTAACCCATGAATCCACCTGTGCCGAAAGTTGTACTAGCGCCAGCTTGCTGAAAACCTGGCGACCCTTCGCTAAGTGCGAGAGATGAATTTAATCCCATTGACGCCGTGTAATAACTTGTCGGTAAAGCACCGCCGCCACCGCCGCCGCGAGCTGTTGCCGAAGTTGCTGATCCAGCTAATCCGCCACCGCCCGCCATCGTTCTTGTACTTGTAGGCAAAACAGCTAGATCGGTGTTACTAACTCCCGAGCCACCCGAACCACCATAAGATTTAATAAGGCTAGTTCCAGATAATAGAACTTCACTAAATCCGCCGTTACTGCCAGCTGCACCAATCGCGCCACCAGTTCCTTTAGCTCCTATAGTGATGGTGTAAACACTATTAGGCGTTACAGGAAGATTTACGACCTTAACAGCACCGCCGCCACCGCCGCCGCCACCCGCGCCGCGAGTATTGACTGAGTTGTCTGTCCCGCCACCGCCGCCACCTGCGCCAACCACCATAAATTCAGCTACATAAACACCGCTGGGACACGTCCACGATCCAGAAGATGTAAAGTCTACGGCTCTCTGTGTCGGCTCTGGAAATTTAACGAATGCCATTACGCGATCTCACTTCCGAATAGATTGAAAGATAGATTCGCCGATGACGCATAAATACGAACGACGTCGGTTGCGTCCATAGTCGCTCCGATAGTAAATGAAATAAAGCCATTACCAGCGCAAGTTAGATCATAAGCGATGTAATCTTTCGTAGCTGTAGCTGCTCCGTTAACCGAGACAGAGACGCGGAAAGTTGCGTCCGTCGCTGATCTATTCGTAATCGTCAAGGTCGAGACTATTGTTTCTGTTGCAGCTGGAACAGTGTAAAGCGTCGTCTCCGTCGTAGCACTGGGAGCAGACTGTCCAAGAACTTTGTAACTTACGGCCATTTTAGGCTCCCATCATTAGGAAAGGGTGGATTACTTGCAGCTTAAAAGTTGCGATCTCGTAGACAGTCGTGTCGATGTCGTTGCCTAGCGTTCTCATGTCAAGCGCGCCATTCTTTACATAGCCTGAATTATCTGGCTCTGTCCAGCCATAATTAGGACTAGTGGCCATCGTGTCTCCTATCCGTTAGTCGTATGTGTCCCATGTTACCGTAGCTCCTACTGCGTTCCATGTAAGCGCGGCGTCCACGTCTTGCCATCTTGTCGGCGTTACCGAGTAAGTCACGTCGCTACTGTCGAAAGTTAGATTTACTTGGACTCGGTTAATGCTGAAAGACCAGCCTTCTACGAACCCTTTGTAAGTCGTGTTTTTAATGGCTATGGGTAAGTTATCGATTTCTATAGCTGTGTCCATGGAGATAGCCAGAAGAGCGTCTAGATCTCCGCTCGTTACGTCTGGAGAATCAAGTTGGAGCGAGAATGAAGATAAAGAAGTTCTAGGATAAGCTCGAAGAGTTACATAACGGTCGGCCTGAGTTTGAGCGTCTGTTCCAGTTTCGAGCTCGGTCGTAACTGATCCCGCGACGATTCCATAGTTTGTAATTGATGTAGCGTCGGAAGCTGTTTTCTGAGCATTGGCCTTATAACTGAGAACGATTGAGTTCATGATGTCCGAGAGTGTCTTCTGGCTCTGGACGCTATCGTAGAGAATGTAATCGGTCGAAATGTTTAAGTAACCGTAATCGCGAGCTGAGACGAATCGGCGCGACTCGTTAGCGAACCCGACCTCTCCCAGCGGAGTCTCATAAATGTAGCCGAACGCTTGCTGTGCGTAAGTTGCAGCTAAAGAGTAAGCGTCGCTTGGAGAGGCCGTTCTAGCTGTAAACTCGTAAACTGGCGGAGTGTCCACAGTTTCGATCGTGACTCCCGCGTCTGTAAAGATTCGCGTCATTCGATCATCGTCGTACTCTTTAGGCCAGTTTGTGTCTCCGATAACTTTACGGGCCATGTCTGCAAAAGTCGAAATAGCCGAAATAGTTTGGATAGCTGCTAAACCATTCTGGCCAGCTGCGGCTACTCTGTTCGATACATTGGAGATCTTCCCAGTGAATAGAGTTACTGGAACTCCCGAAGAATCGTCGACCTTAATAACTACTGGCAGATTCATGTCGAATCCATAGTCCGTGTTAGTGATGTTTAAGATGTCGATAGAAGCATAACCCGCGCGGGCTTGCTCCCAGATAGTCGTCCGCCCGAATGAGACAGTTACGTTCCAGAGAGACTCTTCCGTAAAGTCCACTCCGTCGATCGTAACTGTGGCGTTAGGACTCCATGGCATTAGATCGCGACCAGTCGAGAAGTGCCTAGATTACTGAAAGTTCCGCTAAGAGTTGCTTCTGTGTTAAGGACGTTAGCGATCTGTCGAGCTGTAGCGATTGGATCTATAGCTCCGTTCACCGTAATGTTTACAGCTCGTTCGGCTGCTCTCTTTTCGCGCTCTGCTCGAAGTCTAGCCGTTTCTGCCTTTAATTCTTCGCGGCGACGAATCGCAGCTTGCATGGCTGGAGAATAGACTCCGATGTCTGCTCCCGTAGCTGGCGAAATAAATCCAGTTAAACCATTATCGGCTTCATCACCCATAGGATCGGGTAAAGGCCCGCCAGCTTTAAGGCCCTTACCTTTATCGCCTTGGAAGAAGTCTGTGAATGGATTGTCTTTAATAAGATCTATAATCTTCTTCGCGCTGTTGTAAACAGAAGTTAAAAGCGAGACGAACTTTCCGAACGCTGTAATAAGACCAGCGATAAGAGCGGCAATTCCCTCAAATGCTAATTTTAACGCTCCGCCAAGAATCGGAGCTAAATTATCTTTCGTAAATGCCCAGAGTGCCTTAAAGAGTGTTAACAGCGGATTGAGTTCCTCTGAGTTAGAAGCTACCGCGTTCTTTATTGTCGTGAATGCGTTAGCCAAGCCCCGCAGAGCTGGCCCAAAGATCGCGCCTAATGCTGGAATGAACTCGGTCGCCAAGAAGTTAAAGAACGACGTAATAATCGGAAGAAGATCCTCTTTGATAACTCTAAAGATAACGGAGAACGCTGGCCCTAGCGTCTCCGATAACCCAGCGGCGAAGTTCTGAATCGCTGGAATGCCTTTGTCTACGAAGCCAGAGATAAGCGGAGTAAGTGCGTCTAGAACGTAAGAACCTACGGTCTCTTTAGCTTCATCAAATGCCACAGTAAGACGGGCCATCTTGCCCTGAAATGTATCGGCTTGCTTAGAAGCTTGGCCCTCAAATGTTTTAGCCAGAGAAGCGGTGATCTGCTCCATCGACATAGTTTTAAGCTGAGCGGCAGACAGTCCCACGCCTAACTTACCCAGTGCCGTCGTATTGCCCTCGGCGGCCCGAGCCATGGCGTTTGTAACTGCTTCGAGTGACTTACCACTACCAGCCGCGACGTCAATCGCCAGAGCTTGTAATCTCTGCGCTTCTTCGACTGATTTCGTACTTCTCAATAGTCGATCCAGCGATGGACGAAGTTCATCGTCTGTAAGTCCTGTAAGAAGTGACGTCTTAGTGATCTGTTCTTCTACAGCTGCGATCTGGGCGTCTGTCGCGCCTGTAACGTTGCCTAAAGTCGTTGCGAGTTTAGCCTGAGCTGCTTCGTCTGCGATAGCTGACTTAACGCCATCGACCAGAAGCTTTCCAGCGTAGGCCGCTGCCGCTGCGCCAGCTAGAGCAAAAGCTGCGCCCGCTTTTTTAGCAAAGTCGCCTACCTTAGATCCGAATCCTTCTACTTCATTCTGCGCGCCTTTAACGCCCTTTTTTAACTCGTCGAAGTCGGCGTCGAAAGTAATCTTTATCTTCGGAATGCCCGCCATTACTTTAACCTCAATTCGTTAGCGATCTGTTGCACCATAAGCGCGTATTCTCGCGCTACGACTGGAACGTAGAAGTCTACCGCTGGAGCGATCCAGTAGCCTCGCTTGTTATAAGGTGTCTTAAAGCGATTAGTAAATACGCGACCGATGGAATCTGTTCCGCCATGAGATCCGTATTCCGTTCCCCATAACAGCGCGCCAGCTGGCGCAGCTTGTCGACGAACTTTAGCTCCCTTGCCACTCTTAGAAGCTTCGCCGCCATAAGGACGACCGACCTTCTTAGGGCCGCCGATGTCGACACGAATAAGACGATCGCGTGGAGTTTTAATGGAACTTACCACTAGCTTAGTTTGCGGAGCTGGAGCAGATAGGCCGCTCATCATAAGCTGGCCCGCTAATCTTTGAGACATAGGCTGCGCGCGATCTCTTACGAGTTGCTGATACTCCGCGGGAAATGATCCAAGAAGTCCAAGAAGATTCTTAAATTCATAAGGATCGACAGTAATGGCATAAGTGCCGCGGCCTTTAATGTCTGCCATTCTGCCTCTCCAGAATCTCGATCGCTGTAAGAATGTCTTCCGTCGTCTGCCATTCGCTCATCGGAATCCGAGTCGCGATCGCTAACTCTATGAGAGTGCGATTTAAGCTTCCGACGGGCCAGCTTTTGGGTCTGACTTCTTACTGTTAATTGCTTCTACAGTTTCTACCCAGATCTCGAAAGGCTTAACGGGATTTCCCGCTGCTTCGCGCTTCATAGCGTGATAAGCCAAGAAGTTAAGCCCTTCGAGTCCTAGTTTAGAATCTGCTTCGTTTACTGTTACGTTAAACTTTCGTTCCCACTTTACCCATTCTGGATTAGCTGCCACGTAGGTAGATACTTCTCCAGATAGGTAAGTTACTTCTAGTTCGATTTTCATTCTTGCTCCCGATTCTTATTTTTAGCTGAATGTCTCTGTAGGTGCGCCGATAACTGTAAAGCTCATGCTAACAGTCTGAGCGTCTGGCGATGTGCCGCCCACGCTTGGGAACACTGGAAGAACGTTAAACGCGAAGACTGCGCCTGTAACAGCTGTGAGCGATACAGCTAGAGCTGTGTTAGGTGCTGTCTCTGCCGCTGACCATAGAGCTTCGCAGAGTGAATCTGCTGCGCCCCAGTCGGCAAGCATTTCGACGTCGAACGTCCATTGTGAATCGATCGACTTATAAGCCTTCGAGTAAAGCGTGTTATAGGTTTCGATAGTGACGTCGGCTGTAAGCGTTGCGCTTGTCGCCTGTTCGTCGTAGTTCTTAGTCGCGATCGTCATAGCGAGATCGCGTCCAGTAATGACGGTCGTGGCCATTGTTTCTCCTTAGTTAGTTTGTGTGTAGTAGGTGGCTAGTTGGATCTCTAGTGCGAGAATCTCCGAAGCTCCTACAGTGACGTTAATCGGATTCGATACGTCTCCGACTTCGTACCCTGACGGAATAGCCGCCAGAATGCTAATAGCAAGCTTCTCGATGTTATCGAGTGCGCTCTGATTATCGTAGACCGCGACTCCCACGGTCATAACTAAATTTACTTTGACTTTTACGTTCCCTTTACCCAAGAAGTTAGGCTGCAAGTAAGGTGCGTTCGGAGTGATCGCTGCGAATGGAACGATCGGAGCTTCTGGAACTGAGTCGTAGACGTTAGCCGCTACTCCCGCGATGGCTGTCTTCAGTGGAGTGCGAACGCTAGTTAAGATCGAACTGGCTGGCATTATCCGACCATCGTTTCGACGTCGATGTAATTACCAAGAAGCCCGATAA
>Ga0079302_1000370_pt1 | contig 11451 bp, 7 predicted proteins | sample Wag4_2014_7_16_FD_75102 | JGI IMG/M metagenome (GOLD analysis project Ga0079302, IMG submission 75102) | Fresh water mixed with fracking chemicals microbial communities from Ohio, USA - Utica-2 Time Series FC 2014_7_16 | ecosystem: Engineered > Industrial production > Chemical products > Input... | reverse complement strand
CAACGAGCGCATCCTGGTGTTCGACCTGGGCGGCGGCACCTTCGACGTGTCCGTGCTCGAGGTGGGCGACGGGGTGTTCGAGGTGCTCTCCACCTCCGGCGACACCCACCTCGGCGGTGACGACTTCGACAAGGTGATCGTGGATCACCTCGCCGACAGCTTCAAGGCGAACGAGGGCATCGATCTCCGCCAGGACAAGCAGGCGCTGCAGCGCCTCACCGAGGCGGCGGAGAAGGCCAAGATCGAGCTCTCCAGCGCCACCCAGAGCGAGATCAACCTGCCGTTCATCACGGCCACCCCGGAGGGCCCCAAGCACCTTGATCTCACCCTCACCCGGGCGAAGTTCGAGGAGCTGGCCAGCTCCCTGATCGACCGCTGCCGCGTGCCGGTGGAACAGGCTCTCAAGGACGCCAAGCTCTCCGCCTCCGAGCTCGACGAGGTGGTGATGGTGGGCGGTTCCACCCGCATTCCTGCCGTGCTGGAGCTGGTGAAGCGGATCACCGGCAAGGACCCCAACCAGACGGTCAACCCCGATGAAGTGGTGGCCGTGGGCGCCGCCATTCAGGGCGGCGTGCTCGCCGGTGAGGTGAAGGACATCCTGCTGCTGGATGTCACCCCGCTCTCGCTCGGTGTGGAGACCCTCGGTGGCGTGATGACCAAGATGATCACCCGCAACACCACCATCCCCACCAAGAAAGCCGAGACCTACTCCACAGCGGTCGACGGCCAGACCAACGTGGAGATTCACGTGCTGCAGGGCGAGCGCGAGATGGCCAGCGACAACAAGTCGCTCGGCACCTTCCGTCTCGACGGCATTCCCCCCGCTCCCCGTGGCGTTCCTCAGATTGAGGTCACGTTCGACATCGATGCCAACGGCATCCTCAGCGTCACCGCCAAGGACAAGGGCAGCGGCAAGGAGCAGAGCATCTCGATCACCGGCGCCTCCACCCTCAGCGATACCGAGGTGGAGAAGATGGTCAAGGATGCTGAGGCCAACGCCGCTGCCGATAAGGAGAAGCGCGAGCGCATCGACCTGAAGAACCAGGCTGAAACCCTGATTTATCAGGCTGAGAAGCAGTTGGGCGAACTCGGCGACAAGGTGGGTGCCGAAGACAAGGCCAAGGTGGAGTCCTCCTCCGCCAAGCTCAAGGAAGCCCTCGAGAAGGACGACTTCGACACCATCAAGAGTGAGCTGGAAACCCTGCAGCAGGCCCTTTACGCCGCTGGTGCCGCCGTGTATCAGCAGGCTGCCGGTGCTGATGGTGCTAACGGTGCCGGCTCGCAGGCGGGCAGTGCTCCCGGCAGTGATGACGTGATTGACGCGGAGTTCACCGAGAGCAAGTGAGCGCCCCGTTGCGCTGCTGCAGACCCTCCACCGCAGTGCTCAAGCCCCCGTCAGGGGGCTTTTTGCTGGCGCTCAGGCCGGCTGGTGTCGCTCCGCTGCTTCCACCTGGGCGGCCACCCACTCGGCGGTGGCCGGGGCCAGCAAGACCCCATTGCGGTAATGGCCGCTGGCGATCAGCAGGCCGGCTGCCGGCTGTTCCAGCAACGGCGCAGGTCTGCCGCATGGCTTGCAGCGCAGACCCTGCCAGTGGCGCACCACCCGGGCCTGTTCGAGCCAGATCGGTGTGGCTGCTTCCCAGCGGCGCAGCCTGGCCAGGGCCTGCGGGTCGGCGAGCCTGCCGGGTTCCAGGCTGGCACCCAGCCAGAGGCGCCTGCCACCGGGCAGATCGGGACGGGGCACCAGGTTGATGCCGCACCAGGTCACGGCGCCTGGCCAGCCTCCCGCCTCCCAGTCGGGAGCGCCGGCCAGCTCCAGTTCCAACGCCTGACCCAGCACCGGTTCGAGGGGGACCTCCAGCCCCAGGCTGGCCAGCAGGGCGGCGCTGCCCATCCCGGCCGCCACCACCAGCCAGTCCGTGTCCAGTACGGTGCCGGCGCTGCCATGCAGGCGCCAGCCCCCTCGGCAGCGCTCGAGGGCGTCAGCCGCCTCGCTCAGGCAGCCCACACCCTGGCGGCGACAACCGGCCAGCAGAGCGGCGATCAGGGCCGGAGGATCCAGCTGACCATCATCCGGAGAATGCAGCGCTCCGAGCGCGGTGGCCGGCAGCGCCGGTTGCACCTGCCGCAAGCGCTCCTCCGACCAGACCTCCAGGTTGATCCCCTGCCGCTGCCGGGTGGTGGCGAGCTGCTGCTGGCGGGCCAGTTCGGTGGCGTTGCCAGCCAGGAACAGCAAGCCCTGCCGGTGAGGCAGCGGAGCCCCCTCGGCGGCCAGCGCCTCTCGCCAGACCGGCCACAAGGCCTGGCTGCGTTGGCGCAGTCGCCAGCTGCGACCGCTGGACCGGTGGAACACCTGGGCCATCAACAGACCCAGGGCGGCCGCGCTGCCCGCCTCCGGATCGGTAGGACGTTCCAGCCCGGCATCCATCAGCACAACCCGATGGCCCCTCCGGCTCAGCCACCAGGCGCTGGCGAGGCCGATCAGCCCGGCCCCCACAACCACCACCTGGTGGCTGATGGGGGCTTGCTCCGTCAGGGGCTCAGATCTGCTTGAGATCTTCCTGAACCTGGGCGGGCAGGATCTGGGCGTACTTGCCGAAGCCGCTGGCCACGGCGATGTAGGCCTTGCGCAGCTTCTCGCCGTCCTGGAGGCGTGCCGCCTCATCCAGCTGGGCGAGCGCGGATTTCAGCTGGTTGGCCAGCTTGGTGGCCTCCGCTTGGTCGGCGGGAAGCAGGCGCTGGTTGATGTAGAGCATTTCACGACTTACCTCCTGCATCGGTCCGTGAATCAGATTGCGGGTGAAGGTCCAGTCCTTGTCCTTCACCAGGGCGGCCAGCTCGGGCAGGCGATCGCGGGCCGCCAGAAAACCGGTGGCCTGGCGTTCGATCGCAGCGATGTCGTCGGCGCTGAGGGTGGCTGCCTTGGCCTTGCTCTCTCCGCAGGCACTGAGGCTGAAGCACAGCACAACACTGAGGGCCAGCAGAGTCAGACGACGCACGTGCTGCTGCAGGGCGGAAACGAGGGGAGACATCGACTGCGGCGGTGATACCTGCCGGGACTTTATCGACGAGGCCCGGCCAGCGGTTCGGCTCTGTCGCCGCTCGCAACCGATCGCCATTGCGTCGGTGCTGCGCTGAAGCGAAAAGCGAATGGGTCAGTGGCCTGGGGGACGCCGGGCTTCCCCCAACGGTGAACCGCCCATGCTCTGATGATCAGGTGCCCCCTCTGGGACTGATGCCGCTCGACCGTTCATCCTCCACCACGGCGATTCTGCAGGTGATCTGTCCGGACCGGCCTGCCCTGGTGAGCGAGCTCTCCGGCTGGGTGGCGGCCAATGGCGGCAACATCCGCCACGCCGATCACCACACCGACCTGGGGGCGGGGCTGTTTCTGAGCCGGATCGAGTGGGACCTTGCTGGCTTCGGCCTGCCGCCCCAGGCGATCGCGCCGGCGGTGACTGCCCTGGCTGAGCGCCTTGGCGGTGAGGGCCAGGTGCATTTCTCGGACACGGTCCCACGGGTGGCGATCTTCGTGAGCAAGCAGGACCACTGCCTGGTGGATCTGCTGTGGCGCACCCGGGCCGGCGAGCTGCCCATGGCGGTGCCGCTGGTGATCTCAAACCATCCCGATCTGCGGGAGGTGGCCGAAGGCTTTGGGGCCAGCTTTGAGCATGTGCCGGTGAATGCAGCCAGCAAAGCGGCGGCGGAACAGGCCCAGCTGCAGCTCCTGGCCGACCACCAGATCGAGCTGGTGGTGCTGGCGAAATACATGCAGGTGCTCAGTTCGGATTTTCTCAGCCATTTCCGCGGCGAGGGCATGCAGGGGCACCAGGTGATCAACATCCACCATTCCTTCCTGCCGGCCTTCAAGGGCGCCCAGCCTTATCACCGCGCCTGGGAGCGGGGCGTGAAGCTGATCGGCGCCACCGCCCATTACGTGACCGAGGAGCTCGACGGCGGCCCGATCATCGAACAGTCCACCGTGCATGTGAGCCACCGCGACGAGGTCGACGACCTGATCCGCAAGGGCCGTGATTGTGAGCGCCTGGCCCTGGCCCGCGCCCTGCGGCTGCACCTGCGCCGCCAGGTGATGGTCTACCGGGGGCGCACGGCGGTGTTCGACTGAATGTCAGATGAAAAGAATGTCGCTGGAGTTGATGGTGGAAACACCTTCAATCAGGGCGATCATCTCATCGCGGTTGCGCCCGCCCGTGTCAAGTTTGCTGTTGCCGTTGCGATCCCAGTAAAATGAGAGATTTCCGCTCGATACTGCAAAGAGATAGCCGGAGTTCCGCAGTTGAAGCTTGTCTTCCCCTGCGGAGAAATCCTTGATCCGGGCATAGTCGGATGTGCCCACGTTGCCGCTGCTGCGGTCGTCATAAAACACACCGCGGCTGTCGCCCAGCCCAAATACATCCGCTCCGCTGCTGCCCGTGAGCGCATCGATCTGACCTGCGCCCATGGCGCTGGCGGTGGTGCCGCTGGCCAGAACGCCGCTGAGGCGGTCGTTGCCGGTGCCGCCGGTGATCACGTCGCTGCCGGTGGTGCCCCAGAGGATCTGATCGGTGGAGGGTTCCGGTTCGGGCTGAGGATCCGTCGTGGGCGGTTCGGGATCGGGGGTTGCTGAAACCCCCAGGGCAAAGGGATCGGCTGTGCCGGAGGAATAGGGGGTGACGAGCGAGCCCGCCTGCACCCCGCCGGCCAGCAGCAGGCCGGCCACATGGGGGGTTGCCATGGAGGTGCCGCTGATGGAGGCAAGTTGTCCGTTCTGGTAGTAGGAGAGAACGCTCACGCCGGGGGCGGCGAAATCCACATCGTCAACGCTGTCGGTGCTGGTGACCTGGTCGAAGTTCGACCACGACGCCATTTTGTACTGGCTGTCGACGGCGGAGATGGTGAACACGTTGGGGTGGTCACCGGCCGCTGCCGGGGAATAGCCATCGGCGTCCTTGCCGTCGTTGCCGGCAGCCACCGCCAGGCGAATCCCCTGGTTTGCCGCATTCTTCACGGCGGTGTCGAGCGAGGAGCTGAAGCCCCCGCCCAGGCTCATGTTGATCACCACCTTGTTCTTGTTGAGGCCGTTGTTGTTGATGACGGCAACGGCGTGGTTGATGGCATCGATGATGGAGGTGTAGCTGGCGCCACCACCGCTGCTGTTGAACACCTTCAGCGACACCACCTGGGCGCCGGGGGCCACGCCCACCACCCCTTTGCCATTGGCCAGAGCGGCGATGGTGCCGGCCACGTGGCTGCCATGGCCATTGCCATCGGTGAAGGCCGTTTCGCCGCTCACCCAGCTGCGGTGCCAGCTGCCGGTACTGGCCAGGTTGAGATCACCGGTGCTGTTGAGCACGCCGGAATCGATCACAAAGGCATAGGTGTCGCTGGCGAAATTGCCGCGGGTGGAGACATCGCTGCCCTGCCACACGGCGCGCACACCCCAGGGCAGGGTTTCGCCGCTGCCGGCGGTTCCGTTGGTGTAACTGGGGAGCGAGGCGGTGCCGATCGCCCCGGGCTGCAACGCTGAGCTGCCTGTGCTGGCGCTGAGGATGGGGGGCTCAAGGAACACGCTGGCATTGGCCTCCACGCCCTTCACGCCGCCGAGAGCCTGCAGCCGACGGGCCTGTTGATCGGTGATCCGCAGGGCGAAGCCGTTGAGCTGCTCGAACACCAGGGTGGGCTGGCTATTCACCCCCAGGCTGCGCAGCAGGGCCTGGGCGCGCTGGCCAACCCCGCCCTGGCCGGGAGCGTCCTCAAGGAAGACGATGAATTCACGCACCGGTTCCGGCACACCAGCCGGGGCCACCTGAACGGGTGCGGATTGCTCGGTCGCAGCAGGGATCGCGGGCTGACCAGGCTTGGGGTCGGCCTGCCCTGCGGACTGGAACCCGCCGCCCTCTGGCTGGGCAGGTGCTGCCTCCGTTGCAGGCTCGAGAGGACTGGCGCTGCTGCCGGAGGGCGCAGCAGCCATTGAGGCCGGAAGCACCTCGCCCTCCGGCAACCTGGTGGTGCCTCGTCGCTCGGATGATTCGAGGGCGTCAATCTTGCGCCGATTGCCACCGGACTCCGGCTGCCAGAGCCAGGCGAGAGCAGCGGGGGTCATGGGTGGTTTTTCAGTAGTAATACTGAGTTTAGGGGGTGCTGCAGCGCGTCTGCTGCGTGCTGTTGCAGTGTCTTCACGGGCAGGGGCCCGTCCAGATGCTGCCAAGGCAGCACCTGCTCCGGGCTCCAGGTGCTGTGGATCACCGCCTCCCACGGCGGGGGTGTCTCCGGGTCACCCTGGCTGGCTTCCAGCACGGCCCGGTAGGCCTGTTTCCAGCCCCCCAGGCTGTTGTGCTGGCCACGGGCAGCGGCGATCACCGGCGCCAGACGGCGGTCGCTGCGCGAGAGCAGGGCCTGAATCACGCTCCAGCCGTAGCTCTCAGGCCGCAGCTCGATCCCTTTGGGCTTGAGCCGTCTGGCCAGCAGTTTGAGACGCTTTTCTGCTTCGGGACGCACGCCCTGCCACTGGAAGGGCGTGTGGGCCTTGGGCACGAAGGTGCTGACGCCCAGGCTCAGGCGCAGGCCGGGGGTGGCCTTCTTGAGGGCCAGCAGCAGCTCCGCCGTGGCTTCCACATCGGCCTCCTCTTCTGTCGGCAGGCCCACCATCCCGTAGAGCTTCAGACCCGTGAGGCCGCCCTCCCTGGCGTAGCGGGCCGCCGCATAGATCTCTTCGGTGGCCAGCTTCTTGTTCACCACCTGGCGCATGCGCTCGCTGCCGCTCTCGATCGCGATCGTGAGCGACTTGCTGCCCCGTTTGGCCAGGATCCGCCCCAGCTCGGGCGTCACGGTGGCGGCCCGCACGGAGCTCACGCTCACGCGGGTGCCGTCGAAGCGGTCCTGATCGAGCCAGGTGAGCAGGTCGGCAAACTGGGGGTGCTGGGTGACGGAGGCCCCCAGCAGGCCCAGGCGTTCGGTGGCCGCCAGGCCCTTCTCCACCGCCGGGATCAGGCCGTCATCCAGGGATGGCGTGCGGAAGGGCAGGGTGAGGTAGCTGGCCAGGCAGAAGCGGCAGAGCTCCGGACAGCTGCGCACCACCTCCACCATGTGGATCGAGGGCCAGGCCGCCTCCGGGGTGATCACCGTGGAATGGCTGAGGGTGTTGCCGCGCCAGGTCTGCTTGGCCACCGTGGCCGGGATGTCCGGTTCTGTTGGCTCGACGCCCAACAGCTGACCTTCACCGCTGTAGCGGGGCGCGTAGAGGCCGGGCACATACACGCCGGGCACCTGCGCCAGCCGCCGCAGCCGCTGCGCCCGCGGGGCCTGGCGGCACTCCTGCAGGGCTTCGACAAAGGCCGGCAGCAACAGTTCGCCGTCGCCCAGCAGCACCGCATCCAAGAACGGCGCCAGGGGTTCGGGGTTGGCGGTGAGCACGGGGCCGCCGCCGAACACGATCGGATCGGCGTCGCCGCGCTCGGCCGCCCAGATCGGGATGCGCTGCTGCTCCAGCAGATCGAGCAGCACCGGTCCATCGAGTTCCCAGCTCAGAGACAGGCCGAACAGGTCGAGATTGGCGCCGCGACCGCGCTGGCCGCCATGGGCCGGATCGCTCCGGTCGGTGAACAGGCGGCGCACATCCACATCACTGCGCTGGGCCAGGCTGGCCCACACCACCTGGTAGCCCAGGCTGGTGATGCCCACCGAATAGGTGCTGGGGAAGGCCAGCACGGCCCGCAATGCCCCGTCGGCGGGCACGGCGGGCTGGAACAGCAGGGTTTCCTGGTTCAGGGGAGATCGGGGATCCGGGCCGACTCCAGCCTCTCAGGCGCTGGGCGCCAGCGGCTTCAGAGAATCAGAAAGCGCCCCGGCAGGCTGCTCACCCCGCTCAGCGTGATCACCATGTCGGCCTTCTTGCTGGCGTCGAGGTTCAGCTGCAGCAGGCCGGCACTGAAGCGTGCTTCGCCGGGGCGCCCGGCAGTGAACGGTCGGCTGCCGATGAAGCGAAAGGCCTGATTGCCCGATTGCAGGGCATGGGCATCGATCGCGGTCAGGTCGATGCGATCCCCTTCGCGACCGTTGAAGTCGGTGATGGTGTCCCGGCCGGCGCGGCTTATGCCGGAATCGGTGGGCTGGCTGTAGGCGAACTGATCGCTGCCGGCGCCGCCGCTGAGGCGATCGCCGCCGCCGCCGCCGCTGAGGCGATCGCTGCCCCTGCCAGCACTGATGCTGTTGACCTGGCTGTTTCCCGTGATCTGATCATTCCCATCTCCGGCATCGACGGACTCAATGGACAGCAGGCTGTCGAGGCCTTCACCGGTCTGCTGGGCGATGGTGAGGGAGAGGTTCACGGTGTTGTCCGCGCCCCCGAATGCGGCGGTATCCGTTCCGTCACCGCCATCGAGGATGTCGTCACCGTCGCCGCCGCTGAGTTGATCGTTGCCCTGGCCGCCCAGCAGCAGGTCAGCCCCATCCAGGCCAGCGAGGCTGTCCTCGCCGTCCAGTCCGGCCAGCAGGTCGTTGCCAGTTGTGCCCAGCAGCGTGTCGTCTCCGTCGAGTCCCGCCGTCTGGGATGGATAGGTGGTCAGATCAGCGCCGAGGGCGGCTGCAGGCCGGAGGTCGACATTGAGATCGCTCCAGGTGGGAAAGGTGTACCCGTCGGGCACGCTGATGGCGAGTAGCTCGACCGTGAAGCGCAGATCGGCATCGGCCGGAATCCGCGGTGGAGAGCCTGCCGGTCCGTAGGCCAGGGCGCTGGGGATGGTGAGCTCCAGCACCTCGCCGAGCCGTCGGTCGCTCAGGCCCAGCTCCCAGCCCTGAATCACCTGGCCCGCACCCAGCACGAAGGAGAAAGGACTTCGTGCCGCCACGGGGCTGAATGCGGTGAAGTCGAAATTCGCGTCGAAGGGCGCGCCACCGTCCACCAGCTCGCCGGCGTACCAGACCCAGACCCGATCGCCCTGCCGGACCAGGGGACCTGAGGAGGTGCGCAGAACTCGCGACTGCAGGGAGGGTTGGGAGGACATCCTTGAAATGCTAAGGGCTGTCCTCCGGGCCGATCGGGGTGGCTGCCCTGGCGGATTACTGGCCGATCAGGCCGCTCAGCGGACCGATCAGGCCGCTCAGCGCTGAGCCGGCGGCGCCCGCATCGGGAGTGCCGCCGCCTCCGAAGGTGCTCAGCACGCCGTTGGCAGCCGTTTCAATGGCGGGCCACTTGTCGCCGGCCAGGGGACGAATCACCGGTGCGGCTTTGTCCCAGACGGCCTTGAACCCTCCCATGGTGGCCAGGGCGGCGCCGACGTTGCCGGCCTTCACCTCGCCCTCTCCCTTCTTCAGCAGATCGAGCACGGGATTCACGGCCGGCGCGAGGGCGGCCTGCCCGGTGGCCGTGGCGGCATCCTTGGCAGCTTCGCCGACGCCGGTGGCCGCATCCTTGGCCGCATCTCCCACGCCGGTGGCGGCATCTTTCGTGGCTTCGCCGACGCCGGTGGCGGCGTCCTTGGTGGCGGAACAGCCGACCAGAGCCAGGCTGCCGGCGGCCGTGAGGGCGATGCCGAGGCGGACGAGACGGTCGATGCGGATCATGGGGGTGCGCGTCGCTGCCAGCAAATTAGGGAGCACGGCCGGTGACGCCACCAAAACGGTCAAATTGTTGCATTTGCTACAGAAATGGCTGCTTCCCTGACGGCCGCATTGCCGAATCCCTGCAAAACCTGTCTCTGCCTTGATCGCGCTGTCAGGCCGAGGTCGGAGGAGCTTTGAGGTCGGAGCTTTGAGGTGGGAGCTTCGAGGTGGGAGCGTGATGGCCTCGATTTGACGGCTTGAAGTTAATGATCAGTGGCAGATGATCAGCGGTTGATGGTGTTAGTGCTGAGATTAATGCTGATGCAAGTCTTTTGGGACACAAATGTTGGTCTGTGATCGGAAGCTGATGCTCAGCAATATTGTTGCTGTGCAGGGTTGCGAATCAGGTGCTTGCGATGCCCCTGAGACGCCGTTGCTTGATTCGCTCTGATCATTCAGCCAGCATTGCCTGGTCAGGTTTGTCTTTCCGCCTGCCCAATCCATTGGCAATGGTCGCTTTGTGCTCTGATTCAACTGCTTCTGTCGTTGGCAGGGATGCTCCGGTTGGCTGGATCGCTGCCGCCTGAGTGTCTTCGATGGGTCCGTTGCTCGTTGAAGGGGTTGGTTTCAGGGTGCCCACTGCAAGGGGCGCCCTGAACAGCATCACCGGATTCTTCGACACACCGCTTTCGACACCCTGCTGGACCGCAGAGCTGGCTCAGACCTGTGCGATCACCCTGGCTTCCTCTTCGGCGCTCACCACCCGACCCTGGTCTTCGAAACCCTCGATCTGATCGAAATTGAGGTAGCGGTAGAGCTCGGCGCCGTAGGGATCGATCTTTTCGGCAGCGATCGCCAGGTATTCGTTTTTGGAGGGAATGCGGCCCAGCTGGGCGCACACTGCCGCCAGTTCGGCGCTGCCCAGGTACACCTGGGCGCCATTGCCGAGGCGGTTGTTGAAGTTGCGGGTGCTGGTGGAGAACACGGTGGTGTTGTCTTCCACCCGCGCCTGGTTGCCCATGCACAGCGAGCAACCGGGCAGTTCCATGCGTGAGCCGGCCGCCTCGAAGATGGCGTAGTAGCCCTCCTGCTTGAGCTTCTCTTCGTCCATGCGGGTGGGCGGGCACACCCACAGGCGCGCGGCGTTCTCGCCCTGGCCCTGGAGCACGTTGGCGGCGGCGCGGTAGTGGCCGATGTTGGTCATGCAGCTGCCGATGAACACCTCATCGATCGGCTTGCCGGCCTCCTCGGAGAGCAGCTTGACGTTGTCGGGGTCGTTGGGGCAGGCCAGGATCGGCTCGCTGATCTGATCCAGATCGATCTCGATCACGGCGGCGTACTCGGCGTCGGCGTCGGCCTCCAGCAGCACCGGGTTGGCCAGCCACTCCTCCATCGCCTTGATGCGGCGGGCCAGGGTGCGGGCATCGCCGTAGCCGCGCGCGATCATGTTCTTGAGCAGCGCCACGTTGCTGCGCAGGTATTCGCTCACCGTCTCCACGCTCAGCTTGATCGTGCTGCCGGCGCAGGAGCGCTCGGCGGTGGCGTCAGTGAGTTCAAAGGCCTGCTCCAGCTTGAGATCGGGCAACCCCTCGATTTCCATGATCCGGCCGTTGAACACGTTCTGCTTGCCCTCCTTGGCCACGGTGAGCAGGCCCTGCTGAATCGCCACGTAGGGGATCGCATTCACCACATCGCGCAGGGTCACGCCCGGCTGCAGGGTGCCGGAGAACTTCACCAGCACCGATTCCGGCATGTCGAGCGGCATGGCGCCGATGGCGGCGGCGAAGGCCACCAGGCCCGAGCCGGCGGGGAAGGAGATGCCCAGGGGGAAGCGGGTGTGGCTGTCGCCGCCGGTGCCCACGGTGTCGGGCAGGAGCATGCGGTTGAGCCAGCTGTGGATGATGCCGTCGC
>Ga0079302_1000367_pt1 | contig 11479 bp, 10 predicted proteins | sample Wag4_2014_7_16_FD_75102 | JGI IMG/M metagenome (GOLD analysis project Ga0079302, IMG submission 75102) | Fresh water mixed with fracking chemicals microbial communities from Ohio, USA - Utica-2 Time Series FC 2014_7_16 | ecosystem: Engineered > Industrial production > Chemical products > Input... | reverse complement strand
GCTCTACACCGCAGGGGACGCGACGCTCGAGCGCCTCACCGGAATCGACCTCCACCGCGGCGTGCTCGCGGTCGCCGAGCGGGCGGCGTTCGAGCCGGTCGGCGCGGAGGAGTTCCGCCCGGCGTCCGCGCCGCGCACCGTGCTCGTCTGCGAGGACATCACCAACATCGACAACATCGGCCAGCTGTTCCGGATCGCGGCGGCGTTCGCGGTCGACGCGGTGCTGCTGAGCCCGACCTGCCACGACCCGCTCTACCGGAAGAGCCTGCGCGTCTCGACCGGGAACGCGCTCAAGGTGCCCGCGGTGCGCGCGCGGTCGGAGGATCCGGCGGCGTGGGCCGCGGAGCTCGCGGGATTCTGCGCGCGATTCGAGCTCACCCTCCTGTCGACGGCGATCCAGTCGTCGGTGCCGCTGCGCTCGATCGCGCGGCCCGCGCGGGTGGCGATCGTGGTCGGACACGAGTCGAAGGGCGTCTCGGCCGAGGTGCGCGCGGTGTCGCACCACATCGTGCGCATCCCGATGGCCGCGGGCGTCGACAGCCTCAACGTCGCGGTGAGCGCGGCGGTGGCGCTCGACCAGTTGTCGCAGGGAACGCGCGCATAACGCGCGGGTCCGCGGGTCCGCGCGCGAGTTTCGAAAATCATGGGGAACGCGTGAACCGCGCTGCGCACTCGGCGTAACTCCCCGTGCCTCGCGCGCGCCGCTCCGACGTTCCTCGGAGGTCCGGAACTGCGGGCGGGCACACCGAATCACATCCGAGCACGAACCGAATCCCGCGGCGCCGTCGATCCGACGCCGCACGGTGTTCGCATCGACCGCGCCCAGCACGGCCCCTCACCCGGGGCGGAAAGGCAGACATCGCCATGGACATCTCACGCATCCACAACCGCATCCAGCCCACCGCGCGACCGTTCATCCGCAGCGCACGCGTCGCGGTCCTCGTCGGCGCGTGCATGTTCGGCGCGACGGCGGGCGCGATCGCCGACGCGAGCACCACCAGCGACGCGCACACCACCACCGCCGCACGCACCAGCGCCACCGAGCGCTCCGCCGCGCGCCGCAAGGCCGACGAGCTCTCCCGCGCCTTCCGCGACGCGGCGCGCACGCTCGCGCCGAGCGTCGTCACCATCAACACCGTCTCCTCCGGCACACCTCCGCACGCCGCCCCTGCTGCGGCTGGGACTCCAGGCATGGGCCGCGGTCTGCCCCCGCGCTTCCCCGGCCTCGGACCAACCCACCCGCAGCAGGGACCGGCGCGTGGAACCGGCACCGGTGTGATCGTCTCGCGCGACGGCTACATCGTGACCGCGAACCATGTCGTCGAGGGCGCCGATGCGATCGAGCTCGTCCTCCACGACGGGCGCACCGCGCCGGCGACCATCGTCGGTCTCGATCCCGGCACCGACATCGCCGTGCTGCGCACCGACGCGCAGGGCCTCGAGCCCGCGGAATTCGGCGACAGCGACGCGCTCGAGGCCGGCGAGTGGGTCGTCGCCATCGGCGCGCCCTTCGGGCTCGAGCAGACCGTGACCGCCGGCATCGTCAGCGCGAAGGGCCGCAGCGACGTCGGCCTCGCGACCTTCGAGAGCTACCTCCAGACCGACGCCGCCATCAACCCCGGCAACTCGGGCGGACCGCTCGCGAACCTCGACGGCGACATCGTCGGCATCAACTCGGCGATCTCGAGCCGCGGCGGCGGCAACGACGGCATCGGCTTCGCGGTGCCCGGATCGGTGGTGCGCCGCGTGGTCGACTCGATCGTCGCCACCGGACGCGTCGCGCGCGGATACCTCGGCATCGGCGTGCAGCCCGCCGACAGCGCGACGCTCGCGGAACTCGGAATCACCGGCGGTGCGGGCGGCGTGCTCGTCCACCGCGTGGAGCAAGGCTCGCCCGCCGCCGAGGCGGGCATCGAACGCGGCGATGTGATCACCTCCATCGCCGGCCGGCAGGTCCGCACGCCCGGAGAACTCGTCGCGACGATCGGCGAGATCGACCCGGGACGCGTGGTGGATCTCCGCGCCTTCCGCCGCGGGGACGAGCGGCGGTTGAGTGCGACGCTTGCGGAGCGCCCGGACGACGGCGCTCCGCAAGCGCGGCAACCCGCGCGCGCGCCGTCCGATACCCGCCGCTGACGGCGGACACGATCTCCCAAACCCGCGCGCCGCGTTGGCGCACGGTGCTGCGCGCGGGCCCCCACGCCGCAGTCCGATCGCCCCGGAGTCTTCCGTATCCGGGGCGATCTTGTTTTTGCGCGCGCCACCGCGGCGCTTCGCGTCGATGCGTGCAGCGACTACCCTTTCCGTTCCCGCCGCGAACAGCCATGCCGACCGACGCCGCCGCCCAGCACCTCGACCTGCCCTCGCCACACGCGGCGCACCACACGCTCGTCCTCGACAGCGCCGTCGCGCCGCGGTTCGCGCACCGCGTGCGGTTCACCCGGGGCGCGCTCGATGCCGCGAATCCCGCGCTGCGCGAGGTGTTCGAGTCGGACGCCGGCATCGCCGCGCGCCGCGCGGTGGTGGTGATCGACGCAGGGCTCGCCGCGGCCCGGCCCTCGCTCGACGCCGAGCTGCGCGCCTACTTCGCCGCGCACGCGGGCGCCGTCCCCGCGATCTGCGACACGGTGACCGTCCCCGGCGGCGAGGACGCGAAGGCCGACACCCGCGTGGCCGACCTCGTCGTCGACCTCGTCGAGCGCCACCGCATCGACCGCAAGAGCTTCGTCATCGCGCTCGGCGGCGGCGCGGTGCTCGACGCCACGGGCTACGGCGCCGCCATCGCGCACCGCGGCGTGCGCCTGGTGCGCATCCCGACCACCGTCCTCGCGCAGGACGACGCGGCGATGGGCGTGAAGAACGGCGTGAACCGCTTCGGAAAGAAGAACTTCGTGGGCGCGTTCGCGGTGCCGTTCGCGGTGCTCTGCGACGAGCTGCTGCTCGAGTCGCTGCCCGACGCCGTCTACCGCGCGGGATTCAGCGAGGCGGTCAAGATCGCGCTGCTCAAGGATCCCGCGTACTTCGAGCGCCTCGAGCGCGACGCCGCGCGCATCGCCGCGCGTGACCTCGACGCGGCCAGCCCGGCGATCCGCCGCAGCGCCGAACTGCACCTGCGCCACATCGTCGACGGCGGCGATCCCTTCGAGGCGAACGAGGCGCGCCCGCTCGACTTCGGCCACTGGGCGGCGCACCGCCTCGAGTCGATGAGCAACCACGCGGTGTCGCACGGCGACGCGGTCGCGCTCGGCCTCCTCCTCGACTGCCGCTACTCGAACCTCAAGGGCTGGCTCTCCGACGCCGGCCTCGCGCGCATCCGCGCCTGCATCGCCGCGCTCGGGCTGCCGATGCGCCACGCGCTGCTCTCCGAGACGTCCGCGCTGCTCGCGGGCCTCGAGGAGTTCCGCGAGCACCTCGGCGGGCGGCTCACCATCACGATGCTGCGCAGCGTGGCCGGCGGGTCGGCGGCGGTGGCGACGGTGGAAGCCGAGCAGTTCGCGGGATTCGAGGTCCACGAGCTCGACCCCGGACTCGTCGCCCGCGCCGCGTCCGAACTCGCGTGAGCGGCACCGGCGCGTAGGATGCGTCCATGTCCGGATCCAGCCCTCCACCGATCGCGAAGCGCGCCGTCATCGACCGCTACTTCCTCGAGCACCGCGCGAAGGTGATCGACATCGCCGCGTTCCTCGACCGCATCGACCGCGCGCAGGGCGAGGGCGCCGACGACTTCCGCCGCACCGCGCTCGAGGCGTGCTGCGCGATCCTCACCGACGGCAAGCCCGACCGCGCGCGCCGCGTGCTCGAGCTGCTGAGCGACCACACGACCGAGCCGATCGCGAAGGCGCCGATGAAGGGCGCGACGGGGGCGGCGGGTGCTTGAGCGCTCCAATCGGCCTTCGGCCGATCCTCTCGTTTCTGAGCGCTCCAATCGGCCTTCGGCCGATCCTCGCTCTGGTGCTTGCACGGATGAAATGAGGAACTGACATGTACATCGACCCGTGTCTTTTGCGCGCCAATCGGCCTTCGGCCGCTCAGCGCTTTGGTGCTCGCAACGTGAAGGGAGCCATCTGATGTACATCGACCCCCATGTCCACATGGTCTCCCGCACCACCGACGACTACCAGCGCATGGCGCTCGCGGGATGCGTCGCGATCACCGAGCCGGCGTTCTGGGCGGGCTACGACCGCTCGAGTCCGCAGGGCTTCTACGACTACTTCCGCCAGCTCACCGACTTCGAGCCGAAGCGCGCGGCGCAGTACGGGATCCGCCACCACACCTGGCTGTGCATCAATCCCAAGGAAGCCGAGGATCCCGTCTTCGCGCGCGAGGTCATCAAGCTCATCCCGCAGTTCCTGAAGTGCGAGAGCGTGCTCGGGATCGGCGAGATCGGCCTCAACAAGAACTCGCGCAACGAGCTCGAGATCCTCGACGCGCACCTCGCGCTGGCCGCCGAGCACAACCTGCTCGTCCTCGTCCACACGCCGCACCTCGAGGACAAGCTGAAGGGCACGAAGCTCATCATGGACGCGATCCGCAACCACGCGGCGCTCGACCCGTCGCGCGTGCTGATCGACCATGTCGAGGAGCACACCGTGCGCCATGTGCTCGACCGCGGCTTCTGGGCGGGCATGACGCTCTACCCCGACACGAAGTGCACGCCGCAGCGCGCCGTCGACATCTTCGAGATGCACGGCACCGAGCGCCTGTGGATCAATTCCGCCGGCGACTGGGGCAACAGCGACCCACTCGCCGTGCCGAAGGCGCAGATCGAGATGAAGTCGCGCGGCCACACGCTCGAGAGCGTGCGCAAGGTGAGCTTCGACAATCCGCTGCAGTTCCTCTCGCAATCGGGTCGATTCCGAATCGCATGACCGCGGGCCCCGCCCGGTCGCGGCGCCGCGCAGCCCGGAGACCAACCATGCCACGACCGCTCATCGGACTTTCGGGCGACATCGCCGACAACGCCACGCGCCTCCGCCGCACCTACCTCGACATGGTCGAGGCCGCTGGCGGCATTCCCGTGATCCTGCCGCCGAAGGCCGCGCTGCGCGCCGAGATGCTCGACCGCATCGACGGCGTGATCATGACCGGCGGCGACGACATCGATGTGTCGAAGTTCGGCATCGCGCTGCACCCGAAGGCCGAGTGCATGGCGCCCGAGCGCCAGGACGCCGAGTTCGCGCTGCTGCGCGCGCTCGACGAGCGTCCCGCGATGCCCGTGCTCGGCATCTGCCTCGGCATGCAGCTGATGGGATTCCACCGCGGCGCGACGCTCATCCAGCACCTGCCCGATGTGATCCCGAACGGCGAGCGCCACCGCAACGACGCGATCCACGCGGTCGACGCCGAGCGCGGCTCGCCGCTGCGCGCGGGCCTCGTGCGCTCGTGGCACCACCAGGCGATCACCGACGTCAAGGGCTTCGACATCATCGCGCGCTCCGACGACGGCGTCGTCGAGGGCATCGTCGATCCGACGCGCCGCTTCTACCTCGGCGTGCAGTGGCATCCCGAGCGGACCGAGGCCGACGAGACCGGTCTCGGCGTCGTGCGGTCGCTCGTCGAGCATGCGCGCTGAATCGCCCCAGTCGTCCGGCCTCGAGTGTCCGCGCTGCGCGTACGCGGTCGCGGCGATGGCGCAGTTCGCGGATGCGGGCAGCGAACCCCGCTTCGTCTGCTCCGAATGCGGGCTCGCATCGAATCTCGAAGAACTCGCCCGCGGCACGGCGTGTCCAGCGTGGCTCATCGAGTCGAGCGCGGGTCGCCACGGCGTCGCCATGCGCTTCCTGCACACGGTGACGCGCGCGTTCGCGGCACACCGGTTCTGGAGCGCGGTGCATCTCGCGGCGCCCATCTCGTGGCGCGGCATGATCCTGTATCTCGTGGGGCTCGCGCTCACGCTCCATCTCTGCGCGGCCGCTGCGATCACGCCCGTCGTCCTCAACCAGCGCAACTACGCGCCGGCGACCGGCTCGAACATCCCCGATCTTGCGCTCGTCGCGATCCTACCGCTCTGCCCGATGCGGGCGGACGACATCCTCTCTTGGGCCGCTCAGGGAAATCCAAACCGATCGGTCGACGGCGCCGTGCTCTGGCGCTTCGTGACCAGCGCCGTTCAATTGACGCTCGCGCGCGACAAGCTCGTCTTCGAGCGCGTACCGCAGAGTTGGAACGCGACCGGCCCATACGCGCAGAAACAACCCCCTTTCTTCATACCTTCAAGTCAGTTCTTCGTCGAATCGGACCGAAACCTGCTCCGCGCACAACGCTGGCTCGGCGCGGTGCTCGCGGTCGCCGCGTTTCCCGTCGTTGCGTGCGCGCTGCTCGCGCTCATGCTTGCAATCCCGGGCGGCGCGATTGCGTTCTCCGCGATTCATCTCGACGCATTCTGCACGCGCTACCTCGTTCTCCCCCGCGGGCGTGCCATCGCGACCATGCTGAACCTCACCGTGCTTCTCGCTGCAATCGTCATCGGAATCGGCATCAGCAATCCATGAGATGGAACAAGTCAGCATCTGCCGGCAAGCCCCATCCGCTCGAATGCCCGCGCTGTGGGCATCTCGTCGGCGTGATGGCCGACGAGGCCGAGCGCCGCGCCGAGGCGCGCGGCAACTGCGGCGAGTGCGGGCTCAACATCGAGTGGCGCACGCTCCGCGACGAGAGTTCCGATCCGCGCTGGTTCGTCGAGGCGCGCCGCGGCGCGGGCCGGCTCCGGCCACGGATCCTGCGCGCGGCGTCCACGCTCGCCTGCTGCGTGCGGCCGTTCCGCTTCTGGTCGCGCGTGCGCATGGCGGTCCCGCTCGATTTCCGCGGGATCGCGGCGTTCCTGCTGGTCGTGGCCCTCGCGGGACACCTGCTGCTCGGCCTGCGCAACGTCCGCACCATCGCGACCGAGGGCGGCGGATGGGCGCCCGGCACGGGGGCGCCCGGCCCGGGAACCACGCGCTGGGTGCGCACGGGCTCGCGGAACGCGCTCGACTACCTCGGCACCCTGATCCTGCCGACGAGCAGCGTCACGGTGTCCGACGTCTCGATATGGATGGGCGGCCGCGGCGCCGGGGCGGTCCAGCTCGGACTCGGAGAGCATTCGCGGCGGGTCGCGATCGCGATGTTCGACGACTCGGGCCTGCAGCCGCGCATGTGGCGCGCGGGCCGCGCGGCCAACCCCGACATCACGCAGCACTCGACCGTGCTGCGCGAGCGGAACTTCAACGTGACCAACCGCACGGCGCTCCGCCGCGTGGGCTGCGTGGCGCTGCTCCCGCTGTCGGCGCCGCTCGCGACGCTGCTGCTGCCGGTCTCGATGCGCCGCGCGCGCATCCGCGCGCGGCATCTCGTGCGCGGCGTCGTGTACTCGATCGCGCTGCTGGTGCCGCTCGCGGCGCTGTTCCTGCTCTCGCGCAGCGGCTTCGGCGCGTCCGGCGGCCTGCCCGCATCCGAACCGCTGCGCGTGCACGCGCTGCTCCTCTGCGCGGTCCCGCTCACGCTGGTGTGGAACTGGGGCTTCGTGCGCAACTACCTGCGGCTCGAGCATGCGGGCGCCGTCGCCGCGTCGAACACGGTCCTCGGGCTGCTCGTCGCGCTGCTCGCGACCTACTCCGCCTTCGGCTGGCTCTGAGCGGCGCCGCCATGCTCGCGCGCGAGGTGCGCACGCAGCGCGTCGCCGCCGAAGTTGCGCGCGGGATCGCTCCACACGCAGTGGACATGCGACGCATCGGCGTTCGTCGAGTCGTACTCGATGGTGAAGCACGGCGTCGCGATGCGGTAGTAGTGCGGCTTGGCGAGATCGGTCTCGCCGACGAACGCGAAGGTGAGCTCGCCCGCGTGCTTCGCGCGCCACTCGCGCAGCTGCGCGTCGGCGACGCCCTCGGCCAGCAGGCCCGCATGCACCGCGAGCAGGCGGTCGAGCAGCGCGCGCTGCGGCGCGGTCATCGCGGTGCGCGCGACGCCGCGCATCTCGGGCGGCTTCGCATCGCTCCCCACGGCCCACAGCACGTCGGCGGGCGTGGCGTCCATGATGCGCGCCGTCTTCCGCTGCGCCTCGTCGAGCGCGCGCGCCAGCTCGAACGCCACCTCGACCGCGGCGCCGAGCGGACGCTTGCCCGCGTCGGACCCCTCCGCGACCTGTGCGGGAAACGAGCCCGTGAAGACCGGCGTCACCGTCGCGACCCCGTCGACCACCGCGGCGTGCAGCACGAAGTGATGCCCCTCGATCTCGAACGCCCACGCGGGATCGGCGGGCGATCCGAAGAAGTGCACCGCGTAGAGGTCATCGCCGTAGGTCGGCGGCTTCACGCCCGCCTCGCGCTCGTGCACGGCGTTGATCGCCTCGACCACGCGGATGAGCCGCCACTGCTCGCGGCCCGCCGAGGAGAGGAACGCATCGACGAGCGCCAGCGTCGCGCGGCGCGTGTCGTCGTCCATGTCGCGCAGGAACAGGCCCGGCCGGTCGCCGCGCGCGAAGTACCAGTGCGTGCGCTGCCCGTCGCCGAGCGGGCGCACGGACTTCGCGCGCTCGGCGTCGGAGAGCGAGCGCATGAACGCCTGCGCCGCCGCGGCCGCGGAGCCCGTCGCGCGCCCGTCGTCCGCGGGCGGCGCGAGGAAGGCGAGTCCCGAAACGAGCGAAAGTCCGACGACGAAGGCGGTTCCCGTGCGCATGCCGCCAATCGTCGCAGGAACTCTGTCACAATGGAAGCCGTGACGCGTCCCGCCGCCCAACTCGCCTACTGCACGAATGTCCACGCGGGCGAGACCCTCGCGCGCACCAAGGCGATGCTCGACCAGCACGCGGCGCGCGTCCGCACGCTCTTCGCGCCCGACGGCGAGCTCGGGATCGGCCTCTGGCTCTCCGCGCAGAGCGCGCGCGAACTGCTCGCAGAGGCCGACGGCGTCGCCCGCTTCCGCGACTGGCTGCGCGAGCGCCACCTCGCGGTCCGCACCGTCAATGGCTTCCCCTACGGCGATTTCCACGGCGAGACCGTCAAGACCCGCGTCTACCACCCGCACTGGGCCGACCCCAACCGCTCGATGTTCACGCTCGACCTCGCGCGGATCCTCGCGCAGCTGGTCGAGCCCGGCACGCGCACCGCGTCGATCTCGACCGTGCCCATCGGCTGGCGCAGCGACTTCTCCAACGAGGGCTGCGGCGCCAGCGTCGGCCTCGCGGCCGCGCAGCTCGAGTGGATCGCCGGCAAGCTCGCCGAGCTCGAGGACTCCTGCGGCGTGCGCGTGACCGTCGACCTCGAGCCCGAGCCCGGCTGCCTCCTCGACCGCGCCGAGCACGTCGTCTCGCTCTTCGACCAGTGCTTCACCACCGACGAGACGCGCACCCACCTCGGCGTCTGCCACGACATCTGCCACAGCGCGGTGATGTTCGAGGAGCAGGACGACGCGCTCGAGCTCTACGCGCGCGCGGCCATCCGCGTGGGCAAGATCCAGGTCAGCGCCGCGCTCGCCTGCGCAGGCGCGCCCAAGGAACTCGCGGAGCTCGCCGAGTTCAGCGAGCCGCGCTACCTGCACCAGACCTGCGTCCTCGCCGGCGACGGCGAGGTGCGCTTCTTCGAGGACCTCGACCTCGCGCTCGACGCGATGCCCGACGGCCCCTACCGCACGCACTTCCATGTGCCCGTGCACCTCGACGAGATCGGACGGCTGCACACCACGGCGCGCCAGATCCCGCTCGCGCTCGCGGCCGCGTCGAAGGTCGACCCGCCGTGCTTCGAGGTCGAGACCTACGCGTGGACCGTGCTCCCTCCGCATCTCCGCGAGCGCGACCTCGCCGCGGGCATCGCGAAGGAACTCGCGTGGACCCACGCCGCGCTCGCGCGCGCCGGCTACGGGGTGCGTGCGTGAACGCCGACGGCGGACCCGCACGTGACGATGGCGCGCGCGCCGATCGCACGCGCCCCGATCGCGCACGCGCGTGGCTCGAGATCATGCGCATCTCGAACCTGCCGACGGTGGTGTCGAACGCGCTCGCCGGCGCGGCGGTCGGAACCATCGCGCACGTCGTCGAGGACCCGCGCGGCTTCGGCGCGTGGATCGGGCAGATCGTGCACCGGACCGACGCGGCGGCGCCGTCCGCCGGCCTCGTCCTCGCGCTGCTCGCCGCGCCGCCGCTCGCCTACCTCGGCGGCATGGTGCTCAACGACGCGTTCGACGCCGCAGTCGACGCGCGCGAGCGTCCCGCGCGCCCGATCCCGAGCGGGCGCATCGCACGCACGCACGCGTTCGCCGTCGGATTTGCGCTGCTGGGCGCGGCGATCGCCGCATCGGCCGTCGCCGACGCGGTGCCGTTCCTCGCGACGCTCCTGCTCTGCGCGGCGATCGTCGTCTACGACCGCTTCCACACGAGGTCCGTCGCCAGCACGCTGCTCCTCGCGCTCTGCCGCGCGCTCGCGTCGCTGATCCCGATGCTCGGATGCGCCGACGGCGACCTCATGATGCTCGCGCGGCGCGGCGCGCTCGTGCTCCCGCTCGCGCTCGCGGCGTGGACGCTCGGCCTCTCGCTCGTCGCCCGGTCGGAGATGCGGCTCATCGCGCGGCGTGCGCACGCGCGCACTGCGCCGACGCCGTGCCCGACCTGCGGCCAGCTCATGCACCGCGACGCGGCGACCTGCGCCGAGTGCGGTCGCGCGAGCGAACACGAGTGGCGTCGCGAGTCCGCTGAACTCCGCCGGTACGGCGTCGTCGGGATGCTCGCCGGCATCCCCGCCGCGGGCGCGCTCCTCGTGTTCCTCTCGCTGCTCCACGGCCTCACGACCGTCATGCGCGACGGGCGACCGTCGGACAGTCCGATCGACGCGCTGCCCCTGCTCGGCGCGGGCCTCGCCGCGGTCTGCGCCGTCGTCGCCACCCGCGCGCACTCCCGCATGCGCCGCGACCCGACGCGCATCCCCGCCACCATCGGCACCTGGATCGCCTGCCTCGCGCTCATCGACGCGATGGCGGTCGCGATCGCGGGATCGTGGGCCATCGCCGCGTGCTGCACCGCGCTCTTCGCGCTCACGCTGCGGCTCCAGCGCCGCATCGCGGGCAGCTGACCTGCGATTTCTCCATCCGCGCGATCTGCGAAAATCCTTGGTGCGAAATCGAGGTGCGCCCCTCCGGCGCGTCATGATGCGCGCTCGCCGCAGCGCACGCCGCGCGCGGTCCATCGAACTCCCGGTCCTCCGGGGAAAGGAAACGACCATGGCCCAGCCAAGCCCTGTCGTCGGTCTGTCGCGTTCGCTCCTCTCCCGCGCCTCGCGCCGAGGCGCCGTGCTCGGCGCGGTCGCCGCCACCATCGGCGCCGCGTCGCTGCCCGCGCTCACGGGCTGCCAGACGCTGCCCTACGTCGCCAACGCGGTGGTGTCGCTCTGCGCACCGCTGCTCACCGCGATCCTCGACCATCCGGTCGACACGCTGCCGCCCACCTACTCGACGTGCGAGGAGCACGTCTGGCGCGCGCGCGGCGAGGAGATCCGCTTCTGCCTCCACTGCTCGA
>Ga0079302_1000362_pt1 | contig 11552 bp, 10 predicted proteins | sample Wag4_2014_7_16_FD_75102 | JGI IMG/M metagenome (GOLD analysis project Ga0079302, IMG submission 75102) | Fresh water mixed with fracking chemicals microbial communities from Ohio, USA - Utica-2 Time Series FC 2014_7_16 | ecosystem: Engineered > Industrial production > Chemical products > Input... | reverse complement strand
AAGGGCTCGCCGCTGCGGCCGTCGATCAGCTGGATCTTGCCGGGATTCTCCGGGTTGTAGACCCAGTCCTTGCCGGGCTGCTTGGCAGCTTCCTCAAGGAAGGTCTGCACCGTCTCCTTCGATTTTTCGGCTCCGTGCATCTCGTCGAAGGGCACGACCTTGACGCGGCAGTCGAGGTGGGAAGAGGCCCAGCCCATCAGACATTCGAACACCTGGCCCACATTCATCCGGCTCGGCACACCGAGGGGGTTGAGCACGATGTCGATCGGGGTCCCGTCCGGCAGGTAGGGCATGTCCTCCCGCGGAAGAATGCGGCTGATGATGCCTTTGTTGCCGTGCCGGCCGGCCATTTTGTCGCCCACCTGAATCTTGAGACGCTTGGCGACGTAGACCCGCACCACCATGTTGGCGCCAGGCGGCAGCTCGTCACCCTGCTCCCGGGTGTAGATCCGCACGTCGACAACGCGGCCCCGTTCGGTGCCGGGCACCCGAAGGGAGTTGTCGCGCACATCGCGAGCTTTCTCACCGAAGATCGCCCGCAGAAGCTTTTCTTCAGGCGGCTGGTCGGATTCTCCTTTGGGCGTGACCTTGCCGACCAGAATGTCACCGCTTTCCACATAGGCACCGACACGAATGATGCCCATTTCATCGAGATTGCCCAGGCTTTCCTCCGCCACATTTGGGATCTCGCGGGTGATCTCCTCGGGCCCCAGCTTGGTCTGTCGAGCTTCGATCTCGTATTTCTCGATGTGCACCGAGGTGTAGAGATCGTCAGTGACGAGACGTTCGCTCACGAGAATGGCGTCCTCGTAGTTGTATCCCTCCCAGGGCATGTAGGCGATCAGCACGTTCTGCCCCAGCGCGATCTCGCCGCCCTCGCAGGCGGAACCGTCGGCCAGAACCTGGCCTGCGATCACCGGGTCGCCCAGCTTCACGATCGGCCTTTGATTCAGGCAGGTGTCCTGGTTGGAGCGCTGATACTTCTGCAGGTAGTGGGTGTGGTCGACTCCCTGCTCGTCACGAATCACGATCGCGGTGGCGTCCACGAAGGTGACAGTGCCGTTCACCCTGGTGACCGGCACCATGCCGGAGTCGCGGGCGACCTGGGTCTCCAGGCCGGTGCCCACCAAGGGGCGTTCGGGGCGCAACAGCGGCACAGCCTGGCGCTGCATGTTGGAGCCCATCAGGGCGCGGTTGGCGTCATCGTGCTCCAGGAACGGAATCAACGAGGTGGCCACCGAGATCACCTGCACCGGGGAAAGTTGCACATAGTCGACCTGCTCCGGCGGCACTTTTTCGAAGTCCTGGCGATAGCGCACCGGCACCAGCTCCGCGGTGATGGCGCCGTCTGCATCGGTTGCCACATCACCCGGGGCGATGCGGCACTCGTCTTCCAGATCGGCGGATAGATAAATCGGATCCCCCTGTTTGAGAACGATCCCGTTCTCCACCCTCCAGAACGGGGTTTCGATGAAGCCGTACTCGTTGACTCGGGCGTGGGTGGCCAAGGAACCGATCAGGCCGGCGTTCGGGCCTTCAGGCGTTTCGATCGGGCAGATCCGGCCGTAGTGCGAGGGGTGGATGTCCCGCACGGCGAAGCCGGCGCGTTCGCGGGTCAGACCACCGGGGCCGAGGGCGCTGATGCGCCGCTTGTGGGTGAGCTCCGCCAGAGGATTGGTCTGATCCATGAACTGGCTCAGCTGGCTGGAGCCGAAGAATTCCTTGATTGCGGCAACCAGGGGCTTGGGGTTCACCAGTTGGGCGGGGGTGAGCGATTCGGTCTCGCCCACGGTCATCCGTTCCTTGATGATCCGCTCAAGTCGATTCAGGCCGACCCGCACCTGGTTCTGCAGCAGTTCGCCGACTGAGCGCACGCGGCGATTGCCCAGGTGATCGATGTCATCAACCTCGTAACCGGGCTGACCGAGCTGCAGGCCGATCAGATAGTCGAGGGTGGAGAGCAGTTCCTCTTTGGTCAGCACCCGCGTCTCATCAGGCACGGTGAGGCGCAATTTCTTGTTGATTTTGTAGCGGCCGACGCGACCGAGGTCGTAGCGCTTCGGGTCGAAGAATCGGGAATCCAGCAGGCTCTGACCACCGCTTACGGAAGGCGGTTCGCCTGGCCTGAGTTTCTTGTAGAGCTCCAGCAGGGCCTGATCCTGGGATGTGATTCCATCCACGCTTGTGGCGGATTCAATCGTTTTGGAGTAGTACTCAGGGTGACGGAGCTTGTCGAGCACGTCCACGTCTGAGAGCCCCATGGCTCGCATCAGCACGTGGGCATTGATCTTGCGGGTCTTATCCACCCGCACGTGCATCAGCTCGTGTTTGTCGGTCTCGAACTTGAGCCAGGCGCCCCGGTTGGGAATCACGCTGGCGTTGTAGGTCTTGCGTCCGGTCTTGGCGTCAGGCTCTTCCTTGAAATACACCCCCGGGGAACGCACGATCTGGTTGACGATCACGCGCTCGGCGCCGTTGATGATGAAGGTGCCCCGCTCGGTCATCAGCGGCAGTTCGCCAATGAAGACCTCTTGCTCCTTGATCTCACCGGTCTCCTTGTTGACCAGCCGGCAGGTGACATACATCTGCGAAGCGAATGTGGCGTCGCGGCGCTTGGCCTCTTCCACGTCGTGGCGCGGACGCTTCAGCCGGTACTCACTGCCGATGAAGTGCAGCTCAAGCTTGCCGGTGTAGTCGGTGATCGGTGAGAAGCTCTCGAGCTCCTCGATCAGCCCCTTCTCCAGGAACCATTTGAAGCTCGCCCGCTGTACCTCCACCAGATCGGGCAGGTAAGTGGCGGTCTTGGCGACCTGGATCGCGCTGCTCATGCGGTGAACCTGCAGGAACGGGTGGAGAGAGGACTGGCCTGTCGATCGGATCTGGCAGTGTCTGAGGTGGGAGCGCCGGGAGAGGCCACGCGAACAGCCGCTCCCCGCAGGGGAACGGCTGGCCGCACAGGCATGCCTAACGAACTCGCTTCAGGGCTGCAGGCGTCGACAACAAGGAGCGGATCCGCTTCCAGGCCAATGGAGCATCATACAGTGTGAAGGGTCAGGCCGAACAGCCTTGCTGCGTTGCTGCTGCTGGTATGGGCCACCTGCAGCAGCGATTCGCCGCGCAGCTCCGCCACCTTTTCTGCCACAGCCGCCACCAGAGCGGGCTCGTTGCGCTTGCCACGGCGAGGCACTGGGGCCAGGAACGGGCAATCGGTCTCCACCAGATAGCGATCGGAGGCCACCTGACGGGCACAGGCATGGGTGGCGTCGGCCTTCGGGAAGGTCACGACGCCGCTGAAGCTGATGTAAAACCCCAGCTCCAGGAAGGCTTCCATCTCGATCGGGGTGCCGCCCCAGCAGTGCATCACGCCGCGGGGGCACCGTCCAAGGTCGGCGCGGTGGCGCAGTTCGGCCAGCATCGGTGCCGCCGCATCACGGCAATGAATGATCACCGGCAGATCCAGTGCCTCTGCCAGATCGAGCTGGGGGCGCAGCACCGCCAACTGCTCATCAAGATTCTGCTGGCGGAACAGATCGAGGCCCAGTTCACCGATGGCCACGACCCGGGGATCGGCTTCAGCGGCCTCTTGCAGGACCTGCGGGGTATCTGCTGACCAGTGCTGCGTGTCGAGCGGGTGAACGCCCACCGAGTAGCGCATCTCAGGGAAGCGGTCCGCCAGGGACCGGATCGCCGGGATCTCCGCTGGCTCCACGCAGGCATGCACCAGGGCACGCACACCCGCATCGCGCCAGCGTTGAGATACCGCGTCAAGGTCCGCGTCAAAATTGCGGAAGACCAGATGGCAGTGAGAATCCACCAGCGCCAGGGCCGCGCTGGCTGGAGCTGGCGTTGCTGAGCACGGCTGGGTGGAATCGGGCTGGGCGATCACGGGCCGGGCGAAGCGTGGAGCAACGCCATGCTGGCAGGGGATGTTCAGGCCGTGGCAGCCGGCTCGGTGACCTTCTTCACCGCTGCACTGAGACGGGACTTCTGATGGGCGCCGGTATTGCGGTGCAGCACACCGACTTTCACAGCCTTGTCGATCTTGCTGAAGGCGGCACTCATGCTGGCCTGCACAGCCTGCCTGGCCTCATCGCCGGGCTGTTGGCTGTAGGCGCTGCAAGCGCTGAAGCAGCGCTTCATCAGCGTGCGCAGGGCCGATTTGTAGCTGCGGTTGCGCAGACGGTTGCGCTCCGCGATCTCGATACGCTTCTTCGAGGAGGTGTTATTGGCCACAGGCGGTTGTTCGCTGGATCAGCAAACGACCATCCTAAACCCAGGGCCTCCCGGAGGCTGCATGCGTCTGACTCGTCAGGGCTGCAACGGTCTGACTGGGGGCCTGCCTGCGGTGCTCGTGCTGCTTCTGGTGCTGCCGGTGCTGGCCAGGAGCGGGGCTGGACCCTGGACGCCTAGGTTCGGAATCCGTGCTCGCCGAGCCTGCCGTGGCCGCTTCAGCAGTCCCCACCAGCACCAGCATCCTCTGCCTGCGCGACCGGGTTGCAGCGATGGAGCGACTCCGATCCATCGCCGGTCGGACCGACGGCACGGGCATCGATGCGGCTGCCGCCAGCGTGGAAGCCATCCTCAACCGGGTGCGCAGCGAAGGCGATCGCGCTCTCCTGGCCTTGAGCGAGCAGTTCGACGGGGTGCGGCCCGACCCACTGCGCATCCCTTCGGCCGCGCTTGAGGCCGCCTGGCAGGCTTGTGAGCCGGCTCTGCAGCGTTCGCTGGAGCTGGCACACGAACGTATCCTCGACTTTCACCGTCGCCAGCTGCCGGCTGATCTGGACGTGACGGGTCCCCATGGTGAACGGCTGGGTCGGCGCTGGCGGCCGGTGCAGCTGGCCGGGCTGTACGTGCCCGGGGGGAGAGCCTCCTACCCCAGCACGGTGCTGATGAATGCGGTGCCAGCCAGAGTGGCCGGTGTGCAGCGGCTGGTGATGGTGACGCCGCCGGGTCCCGACGGCATGCCCAATTCCACTGTGCTGGCCGCCGCTCACCTGGCCGGTGTCAGCGAGGTCTACCGCATCGGTGGGGCTCAGGCTGTGGCCGCCCTGGCCTATGGCACCGAGTCGATTCCGCGCGTCGATGTGATCAGCGGCCCAGGCAATCTCTATGTGACCCTCGCCAAGAAGGCGGTGTATGGGCGGGTGGCGATTGATTCCCTGGCCGGGCCAAGCGAGGTGCTGGTGATCGCCGACCACTCGGCCCAGGTCGATCAGGTGGCGGCCGATCTGCTGGCCCAGGCGGAACATGACCCCCTGGCCGCCGCCATCCTGCTCACCACCAGCGAGGACCTGGCAACCGCGGTACCTGCCGCCCTGGAGCGGCAGCTGGCGGGCCACCCCCGGGCGGAGATCACCCGGGCCGCCATCCGCGACTGGGGCCTGATCGTGCATTGCGACAGTCTGGAGACGGCAGCCGAGCTCAGTGATTGCTTCGCCCCCGAACACCTGGAGCTGCTGGTGGAAGATCCCGAGCCCCTGGCGGCCCGCATTCAGCACGCCGGCGCCATCTTCATGGGGCCGCATACCCCGGAGGCCGTGGGTGACTACCTGGCCGGCCCCAACCACACCCTGCCCACCAGCGGCACGGCGCGATTCGCCGGAGCTCTCAGCGTGGAGACCTTCCTGCGCCACACGTCACTGATCCGCTTCAACCGGGAGGCTCTCGAGAGCACCGGCCCGGCCGTGATCACCCTGGCCGAAAGCGAGGGGCTGCACAGCCACGCCGAATCGGTGCGTCGCCGGCTGGCCCGGCTCCAGGGCTGAGCGGGCTGGCCAGCTGACCGATCGGTCCTGGGGCACTGCCGTTCTTCCCTGGCGCCGATGTCCCGCGATGGCTCCTGTCGGTTGAGACACCTGTCGCGAGCGCACGGCCGCGCTCTCCTCAAGCGCTCAGCCGCGCCTGGAGAGATCACGCACGCCCGCCATGCCATCAACAATCTCGCCGACGAGCACCTGGTCGGCGAGATTGACGAACAACCCGTTTTCCAGCACGCCGGGCAGGTTGTTGATCGCCAGCTCAAGGCCTGCAGGGTCGCTGATCCCGCCTGCGAATTTCACATCCAGCACCAGGTTGCCCTGGTCGGTCACCACCGGGCCGGCCTTCCTGACGGCCATGCGCAGCTGGGCATCCCCGCCCAGCTCTCCCAGCTGGCCCTGCACCTGGCGCCAGGCGCCAGGCAGCACCTCCACCGGCAGCAGGAAGCCCAGATTGAGGGTGTCCACCAGCTTGCTGGCGTCCACCACCACCACGAAGCGATCGGCCCGCACCGCCACCAGCTTCTCCTGCACATGGCAGGCGCCGCCCCCCTTGATCAGCTGGAAGGCCGGATCCACCTCGTCGGCACCGTCGATGGCCAGGTCGATCCGGTCCACGGCATTGAGGCTCTGCAGCGGGATGCCCAGCTCGGCGGCCAGCACCTCACCCTGGAAGGAGGTGGTCACACCCACGATGTCGCTGAGTTCGCCGCTGCGCAGTTTGGCGCCCAGGGCCTGGATCATCAGGGCGGCGGTGGAGCCGGACCCCAGACCGACCACCATGCCGCTGCGGATCTGCTCGGTGGCGGCAGCCGCCACCGCCTGTTTCATCTGATCCTGCAGCTCCGCCATGGTTCCGGCCGTTGTGGGCCGCGACCGTAGCAAGGGTTAACCCGCCTGGGGCAGGGCTGCAGGCCGGATCGACACGGTCAGTTCCCGCTGGCCCCGGATCAGGGTGAGGGCCAGGGGCGCCCCCACTTCAGAGCGCTCCACCTGCTGGAGCAGGGCAGCCGGGTCGGTCACGGGCTGCTCGGCGACCGCCACCACCAGGTCGCCGCGGCGCATCCCGGCCGCCTCTGCCGGACTGTCCGCCAGCACCCGCTGCACCAGGGCGCCATCGCGCTCCGGCAACTGCAGCAGGGCGTCGGGGTCGCGGTTGTTCTCGCGGGCTCGGCGGGCGGTGAGCGGCACGAGCTGCAGGCCCAGATACGGGTGCACCACCGCCTTGCCGCTGGCCAGCTGGTCAGCGACGCGCCGGGCGAGGTTGATCGGGATGGCGAACCCCAGCCCGGCCCCCGGGCCGGAGCGCACCAGGGTGTTGATGCCGATCACCTCGCCGGCCGCGTCGATCAACGGACCCCCGGAATTGCCGGGATTGATCGCCGCGTCGGTCTGGATCAGGTCGAGGCGCTTGTCGGAGAAGCCCAGGCTGTTGATGTCCCGGTGCAGGCTGCTGACGATGCCGAGTGTGACCGTGCGCTCCAGGCCATAGGGGCTGCCCATGGCGATCGCCCAGTCCCCGACCTCCAGGGCTTCCGAGTCCCCCAGGGGGGCGGCCTGCAGGTCGCGCACACCGCGCACCCGCACCACGGCCAGATCGGTCACCCCGTCGACGCCGACCACCTCCCCGTCCAGCTGCCGGCCATCGGCCAGGGTCACCTCGACGCTGTCGACCTGGTCCACCACATGAGCATTGGTGAGCACCAGGCCGCGGCCGGCGTCGATCACCACCCCCGAGCCCTGGCCCCGCTCCCGCCGGCTCCCCTCCGGATCACCGAACAGATCGCGCAGCAGCGGATCGAGCATGGCGGGATCGAAGGGCTGGCGCGCCACGCTGCGCTCGATGTCGATGCGCACCACGGCAGGCGCCACGGCCCGGGCCGCTTCGGCCACGAAGCTGTGGGGAACCGGCCGGTCGAGCACCGTCTCCGCGGCGCCCAGGGGGAGCGGTTGCAGCAGCAGCAGCAGCACCGGCAGCAGGCTTGCCAGGAGCCTCCCCAGGTGGGCGCTGAGCTGGCGACCGGGGACTCGGGGCGAGGCGATGGTGTTCACCTGGAACTCGGCACAGCTCCGCCTAAGGCTAGGCATGCTGGGGCTCGGGAATCGTCCAGCGCAGCAGTTGATGCCGGAGCGGCGCCGCGGCCGTCAGCTCCAGCCAGAGGCCGCCGGGATCGGCGGGGCGGCCAAGGGGACAGGGCTGCACCGGTCCGAAGCCGCACAGGGTCGAGGGGCAGCCCAGCATGGGCACAGCGCTCCGCCCCGGTAAAACGCCCTGCCAGTACTGATGCACGTGGCCGAACACCACACCCCGCAACCCGGGGGCCTCGGCCAGCAGCGCCAGCAAGGGCCCCGTGTCCCTCAGCCCGATTGCATCCATGCTCGGATCGCCGATCGCCACCGGCGGATGGTGCAGGGCGATCAGCAGCGGCTGCGGGGGCTGCTGGTCACTCCAGCGCTGGATCTGGTGGCCCAGCCAGTGCAGCTGCCGGTCCCCCAGCCAGCCCTCCGTGCGACCGGGGCGGTGGCTGCTCAGCAGCACCAGCCGGCAGCTGTCCAGCTCCAGTACGGCTGGTGCGATCACGGCCCGCCGCCCCAGCGCTGCCCGCAGCAGCTGCGGGTGGTCGTGATTGCCACAGAGCAAGGCCACCGGCGACGGCCAGGCCGCCAGCAGGTTGCGCAGATGCGCGTAGCCGCCCCAGCTCTCGTCCTGGCAGAGGTCACCGCTGATCAGCAGCAGATCCGGCGCCCGACCGCTGGCCAGCACCTGGGTCAGCACTGCCCTCAGGCGCGGCAGCGGTCGGGTGCCCCGGTAGCGGCCCCTTCCATTCGCCAGCAGGTGGGGATCGCTGAGCTGAAGCAGTTGCATCCGCTTAAGTTGCTGGTTCAGCGCCGCACGCACGATGGCAGCAATTCCTCCAGGCAGCCGCCAGCGCTGCAGCCTCTGTCAGGTGGAGATCGAGGGCATGGCGGGAGGCGGCGACCTGGTGCACTTCAGCCGTGGTGGCCCCGGCACCCGGGCCAAGCTCTGGGCGCGGGTGTGCCAGTTTCTCAAGGACGACGCGCAACGGGCCCAGTGTCTCAACCAGGACCCGGCCGGGCGCGGCACGGTGCAACCCGGCGATTACTTCGCCGAGGCTCCGTCGCTTGATCTCAGCGGCGCCAGCGGGGCAGGCCCCGGCACCGAGCAGGCGCCATAGGGCCAGCCCGTACTGTTCGCCGCTGCTGCGGGTTCCGGTGAATCCGTAGGTTGAGGAGAGTGCTCGATTCTGTTGTCCGTGGCCCATCCGCTCAGCCCGGAGCTGGACCGGCTCGCCCGCCAGGCCCTGGCTGGCGGGCCGTGCAGCGTGCGGGGAGTTCAGTTGCTCACCCATCGGATCCCGATGACCCTGCAGGTGTTTGTGCAGCGGAACGACGGAGCCGATATCAGCCTCGATGAGTGTGCTGCCCTCAGCGCTCCGCTCGGCGAAGCGTTCGAGGCTTCCGGCGTGTTCGCGGAGGCCGCCTATGTTCTGGAGGTGAGCAGCCCCGGTGTGAGCGAGGTGCTGCACGACGATCGGGACTTCCGCAGCTTTCGCGGATTTCCGGTGGCCGTGCTCCATCGCGAAGCCGACGGCGGTGAAAGGCGCTGTGACGGGCTGCTGCTCGAGCGCGACGCCGCCACGGTGCAGCTCAACATTCGCGGCCGCATCCGGCGGATCCCCCGCGATCAGGTGATTGAGGTGCGGCTCGTCTGCGCCGATACCGACAACTGAATCCCTAAAAACCGAATCACTTCACAACCGAAAACCCATGGCCCTCGTCCTGCTACCCGGTCTGACCAATCTGATCGAGGACATCAGCGAAGAGAAGAAACTGCCCGCCGCCGTGGTGGAAGCCGCCCTGCGCGAAGCGCTGCTGAAGGGTTACGAGCGCTATCGGCGCACGCTCTACCTCGGTATCAGCGAGGATCCCTTCGAAGAGGATTACTTCTCGAACTTCGATGTGCAGCTCGACCTCGATGACGAGGGCTATCGAGTGCTGGCCTCCAAGATCATCGTGGAGGAGGTGGAGAGCGACGACCATCAGATCGCCATTGACGAGGTGCGCCAGGTTGCCGAAGACGCTCAGATCGGTGACACGGTGGTGCTGGATGTCACCCCCGAGAAGGATGATTTCGGTCGCATGGCCGCCGCCACCACCAAGCAGGTGCTGGCCCAGAAGCTGCGGGATCAGCAACGGCGGATGATCCAGGAGGAGTTCGCCGATCTGGAGGACCCGGTTCTCACGGCCCGGGTGATCCGCTTTGAGCGCCAGAGCGTCATCATGGCCGTAAGCAGCGGCCTGGGGCGCCCGGAGGTGGAGGCCGAGCTGCCGCGTCGCGATCAGCTGCCCAATGACAACTATCGGGCCAATGCAACCTTCAAGGTGTTTCTCAAGGAGGTGAGCGAGGTGCCTCGCCGGGGGCCTCAGCTGTTTGTGAGCCGCTCCAATGCCGGTTTGGTGGTGTATCTGTTCGAGAACGAGGTGCCCGAAATCCAGGAGGGTTCGGTGCGGATCGTGGCTGTGTCACGGGAAGCCAATCCTCCCAGCCGGTCGGTGGGTCCGCGCACCAAAGTCGCCGTCGATTCGGTGGAGCGGGAAGTCGATCCGGTCGGTGCCTGCATTGGCGCCAGGGGCTCGCGGATTCAGCAAGTGGTGAACGAATTGCGCGGTGAGAAGATCGATGTGATCCGCTGGTCGCAGGACCCGGGCCAGTACATCGCCAATTCGCTCAGCCCGGCCCGGGTTGAGGCGGTCCGGCTTGTGGATCGCGATGGCCAGCATGCCCATGTGCTTGTGCCGCCTGATCAGCTCAGCCTGGCGATCGGGCGGGAGGGGCAGAACGTGCGCCTGGCGGCCCGGCTCACCGGCTGGAAGATCGACATCAAAAATGCCAGCGAATATGACCAGGTCTCCGAAGACGCGGTGGTGGCCGAGCTGATCGCCCGGCGGCAGGAGGAAGAACAGCTCCAGGCCGAGGCCGAAGCGCGTTTGGCGGCTGAGCAGGCGGCACGGGCCGAAGAGGATGCCCGCCTGCGGGAGCTCTATCCCCTGCCGGAAGACGAGGAGGATCAGTACGACGGCTTCGAGGCCGAGGGGGAGCCGGAGCCCGACGCTGCTGCACTTGAAGACGGCCAACCTGAAGCCTCAGAAGGCTCCATGGCCGATTCAGACGCCGATTCAGATGTCGACGCAAACGACGAGGAGGAGTGATCGGCATGGCAGGCAGCCGGCCCGTGCTGCGGCGCTGTGTGGCCTGCCGCAGCTTGCGCGATCGCAGTCAGCTCTGGCGGGTCATCCGCCTGGCTGCCGGTGGCATCGCCCTTGATCAGGGCATGGGGCGATCCGCCTACCTCTGCCCATGCCGCAGTTGTCTGGAGGAGGCCCGTCGCCGGCGGCGGCTGGGTCGGGCCTTGCGCTGCGCCGTTGACGAGGCCGTGCTCAGCCAGCTGGAAGCCCGTCTCGAAGGCGACGGGCAGCGACCTTCCCCCCCCTGAGGCAAGATGGCATCTGGCCGCAGTGCGCGTGCGGCCTGGTGCGCCCCGGATCCCAAGCGGCCTGGGAGCCCCGTCCATTGGAGACCTGAATGACCAGCAGCGGCAAAGTCAGAATCTATGAGCTGTCCCGGGACCTGGGCCTGGAGAACAAAGACGTGCTCGACGCCGCTGAGAAGCTGGGGGTGGCCGCGAAGAGCCACAGCAGCTCCATCAGTGACGCGGAGGCGATTCAGATCCGTCGTCTGCTCGCCAGATCCGGCAATGGCGCGGCGCCGAC
>Ga0079302_1000357_pt1 | contig 11580 bp, 10 predicted proteins | sample Wag4_2014_7_16_FD_75102 | JGI IMG/M metagenome (GOLD analysis project Ga0079302, IMG submission 75102) | Fresh water mixed with fracking chemicals microbial communities from Ohio, USA - Utica-2 Time Series FC 2014_7_16 | ecosystem: Engineered > Industrial production > Chemical products > Input... | reverse complement strand
AATGCCGAAGCGCTTACAAATTCGCTCTGCCGCATCGGTAGAAGTAGGTGAAGGTGTTACAAAGAGCATGCCCTGGTTAAGCGCCTTCTCAATCTCCTCAACAACGATTGGGTTGAGGTGGCCGGCGAGCATTGCGCCGAAGCCCATAGAAAGGTCCAAGAGCTGGCGACCATCAACATCAGTCATGTAGGCGCCCTTGGCAGAGGCGATTGAGATTGGGTATGGATCCCAGTGCTGGAAGCTTGAGGTTACGCCTAGAGGGAGCGAAGAAAATGCGCGCTTACTCTCTACTTCAGAGCCTTTGGTGTGCTTCGTGAAGAGCTCCCATTCGGCAGCCAGGATAGAGGCTACCTTTTCAGGAGATATTGGCGTTGATGTTGCTGGAACTCGACGATATGTATTGGCATGTGGCGCCTGCATCGCGTGTGATGTTGTCATTGTAAAACTTGTACTACAAAAGCCTCTAGCTTAGAAGCGGTTTTGGTCTGTACTCTCCTTTAGAGCACGCTATTCAACGTGTGGGAGCATTATCTCTGAAGGTTATGAAACTTGCAACTAATAGCAAAAGGCGCGAGTTTTATGCGAGAAATTACGCGCGAATAATTTGAATTGCATTAAGAACGATAATTGCAATTGCAACAACAGTTCCAAGTACTTTTGCAGGTAGGCGCCCAACCAATTTTGCTGCAATTGGGGCCGCAATAACTCCGCCTAACGCTAAACCACCGACAGTTGCCCAGTTGATATCGATTCTATTAATGTTTATAAGAAAACCTACTGATGCCGAAACTGCAACCACAAACTCTGCCGCACTGACTGTTCCGATTACCTTACGGGGCTCAGTAGAAGTTGTTGTAATCAATGTTGGAGTAACGATTGGACCCCAACCACCACCACCTGATGCATCAACAAAACCACCGGTAAAACCCAGATAGGTAAGGAAGCGGGGATTCTTAATTTCTATCATGTTTACTTGAGTCTCATCTTTAAAAACATTTCGATAAAGAAGCAAGAATCCCAAGAAGAGTAGAAGTGTTGAGATAAAAATCTTTGAGCTTGAGAGATCAATAAAGGATAAGAAGGTTGCCCCGAGAAAGGCTCCGATTCCGCCAGGAATAGCTAGGCGAAGTAAAATCTTCTTATCAATATTTTCCGCATGCCAGTGTGAGGCACCTGATGCGAGAGTTGTACCGATTTCAGCCATATGCACAGCGGCTGAAGCCACGGCAGCAGAGGCGCCGAGAGTAATGAGAAGAGTCGAGCTGGTGAGGCCAAAACCCATACCGAGCGCGCCATCAATAAGCTGCGCTACTGATCCAACGAGGGCAAAGAGAATCCAGTTCATAGAAGAATCTTAAGGATTTTCTCCACGTTTTCCTCGATTGGCGCGGTTCCATCGAGATGTAGATCAGGAGCTGAAGGTGCTTCGTAATCTTGTCCGACACCTGTGAAGTTAGGAATATCACCAGCTGCAGATTTTTTATAGAGACCCTTTGGATCGCGCGTACGACATACATCAACAGGTGTATCGACAAATATTTCGAGGAACTCACCAGCTTCAAAGATTGATTTCGCTCGATTGCGATCGACCTCAAACGGACTTACCAGAGCTGAAATAACGATGAGTCCAGCGTCAACCATCAACTTTGCAACCTCGGATACGCGACGTACGTTTTCTGCACGATCTTCAGGTGTAAAGCCTAAATCCATATTGAGACCTAAACGTAAGTTATCTCCATCAAGTACATATGGATGCGCACCCGATGCAAAGAGACGCTTCTCAAGTGCATTAGCGATAGTTGATTTTCCAGAACCCGATAGGCCAGTAAGCCAGACGACGCGAGCCTTCTGAGCTTTCTGCGCGCTACGTTGTGACTTATCAACTTCATAATCTTGGTGTGTGACATTTGAAGCACGGCGTAATGAATGTCGGACCATTCCGGCGCCGACTGTTTTGAGCGTTAAACGATCGACGAGAATAAAGTTTCCGAATTCACGTGAGTCGCTATATGGACGCATCACAACTGGGATATCAGTTGCAACCTCAACATCACCGATCTCGTTCATCTTCAGGACATCAGAAGAATTATGTTCACCGGTGTTGACATCAATTTTGTGGCGAATCTTGGTGATAATTGCAGGCGTTGTTGTGGCACCGCTAACCAGCAAGTAAGAGCGACTATGGATTAGTGGATCCTCATTAAGCCAGACAACATGAGCTGCCAAGCGATCAGAGGGCACCAAGTCATCTGCGGACTTTGCGATGATGTCACCACGCGTTGCATCTACTTCAGGAGTAAGCACAAGCGTGACGGCTGAATCGGTCTCAGCTTTGGCAATCTCATTTTCAAAGGTGACAATCGATGAGATTTTCGCCTTCTGATTGCTTGGGAAGATGGTTACTTCATCGCCCTGCGCGAAAGTCCCTCGGCGAACCGTGCCAGATACGCCACGGAAATTCTCTGCCCGGGCAATCATCTGAATACGCATAAGCCCTTGTGCATCAGGATCAACTGGCTTCTGCCAGCTCTGAATTGCATCTTGCAGAGTCGGACCTGTGTACCACGGCATATTTTTAGTCGGATAGACCACGTTATCTCCAGCAAGTGCGCTGAGTGGGATCATCTGTACATCTTTGAGCTCCAAGCGTTGCACTGCTTGCATGAGCTCAGTAGAGATATCGTTAAAGACCTTCTCACTATATTCAACGGCATCAAGTTTATTGATTGCAACAATAATGCGAGAGACACCCATCAATGAACAAATTGTGAGGTGGCGAAGAGTTTGGGTGCGGACACCGCGCATCGCATCAACTAGTACTAAACCGATATCGGCACGAGAAGCCGCTACAACCATATTGCGGGTGTATTGCTCATGTCCTGGTGCATCACTAATAATTAAGCGTTTGCCATCAAGCAAAGTCATCGAGCGATAAGCAACATCAATCGTGATTCCTTGTTCGCGCTCAGCCTCAAGGCCATCTGTAAGAAGGCTAAAGTCGATTTCACCTGCAGGAATTGTTGAACCCGAGCGACGCACCTTGCGAGCAGCTCCGATCGTGTCGTGCGGAACGCTGTCGGTTTCAACTAAAAGGCGACCAATAAGAGTCGATTTTCCATCATCAACACTTCCGCATGTAAGAAGACGAACGACTGCAGCTGACATTAGAAGTAGCCCTCCATCTTCTTGCGTTCCATTGAAACTTCGTTTTCTCCATCAATCAATCGAGTTGCTCGCTCACTGAGCTTAACTTGTAATACTTCTTCCACAATTTCTTCTAGCGTTAGCGCTGATGAGTCGACTGCTGCAGTGAGTGGGTAACAACCAAGAGTCCTAAAACGTACTTGCTTCATTACGGGGGTTTCGCCATCTAACAATGGATAGCGATCGTCATCAATCATGATCATCTGATCACCACGGAAAACCACAGGGCGTTCTTTTGCAAAGTAGAGCGGATTTACTTCGATATTTTCTTGCAAGATGTAATGCCAAATATCAGCTTCGGTCCAATCAGATAATGGGAATACCCGCATTGTTTGGCCCGGCGCAAGACGAGTGTTATATGTATGCCAGAGCTCTGGTCGTTGCTCGCGTGGGTTCCAACGGTGCCCTGGATCACGAACGCTAAAGATTCGTTCTTTCGCCCGGCTCTTCTCTTCATCTCGTCTTGAACCACCGATAGCAGCGTCAAAGCCATGTAAATCGAGGGCTTCACGTAGAGCAACAGTCTTCATAACGCGTGTGTATTCAGAGGCGTTAGTCGTAAATGGCGTGATGTTAGCTTCGGCTCCTGCCTTATTTGTATGGACAATGAGTTCGGTATTGGTTTCCTTAGCGATGCGATCTCTAAATGCAATCATCTCTCTAAATTTCCAGGTGGTATCAATATGAAGCATAGGGAAAGGAATCGGCGAAGGGTAGAAAGCTTTGCGAGCGAGGTGGAGCAGAACTGATGAATCTTTACCGATGGAATACATCATTACCGGCTTACGGAAACCCGCAGCAGTCTCTCTAAAAATCTCGATTGATTCATCTTCAAGTTCTTTTAGGATTCGTGAAATTACGTTCATCGCTCTACCTTTGTGAAGTTGAAGTCGGAGTGCTTTTTGCCGAGCAGAGTTAGAAAATCATCTTGCACTTTACTTGATCGGTCTTGCTTAACTGTTGTTGGAGCTAAAGGTAATTTATCCCAGTCAGAGAAACCATCAAAAGCTGCAAACTTTTGAATCTCTCGAACTTTTTCTGGATTATGTAAATCAGCAAAATCAATGTCCAGGGTTTTGCAACCAACCTTTGCGGCAAAATCCCTATATCGCTCATAAAAGGCGGTGAAATTACTGATGAAGCGAGAAAATTCTTCTGGATCTAAATTTATTACCAAGTCTGATGTTGGAGCGGTATGCCACTTTCCAGAGGCATTTGCTTTCTTATGTGAAACAAAGCGATCAAGGTGATTGCGACGAAGGAAAATAATGTGTGGCTTAAATTCAGAGATCAAAGATTGTAATAGTGGATCAGATAAGTGCTGTGGGAAAATTTTGATGACATGGATTCCAGGAATTCGTGAGATTGCAGAGAGCGTCTTATGTGCATCAAGTGAAGTCGTTTCAAATTTGTCATACTGCCAAGAGGTGCGTTGAGCTTTGAGATTGAGGTGGTAACGAAAAGAGAAGAAAGGATAGAAACGGTTGATTCGCTCGATGTTCTTATGCCATGCGTTGAAGATAAAGAATTCGCCATAATACTTAAAGCCGACCTCGTCATTAGAGAGCAATGAACCGATTGCATGGGTTCCAGATCGAGGGAAAGAGAGAACAAAGACAATCTTAGATTTAACTGGTTTTGGCTTCCGGATGAATGTAGCTACGAGATAGGGGTAGAGGGCCTTGATATTAAGCGCCAATTTTTTAATTGACGCTGATTTACTCTTGGCGACCATTTTCGAATCTTATCAGCCGAACTTTTCAGAGTTGGTACTCTTACGCTATGGCTTTGCCGGCACTTAATACCCTCAATAGACTCACGAGCTTTTCACAAGAAATTGAAGCTATTGAGTCTCTCCGCCAAATCCGGCGCTCTCAAAATTCAAGCTATCCAAAGATTTCTGTCGTAGTTTCTACTTTAAGGCCTGATGACCTCACAAATCTTCTCAAGCAAATTTCCAAGCAATCGTTAGTTCAATTTGAGCTTTTAATTGGCCTGCATGCGATTGATCTTGATTCAGAACATAAGCGATTAATCGCTCAACTGAAGAAACGAAAGATCTCAGTTGTTACAAAAAAGTTTGATTCATCCAAGAATCTCGGAACTATTCTCTCCGATCTTGCTCAACTCTCTACGGGTGCATTCATTGCAAAGATGGATGATGATGATTATTACGGTCCTGAACACCTTCGCGATTTGGTAGATGCTGCCCTAGATACAGGTGCAGATGTTGTTGGCCGCGCTATGAATTATGTTTATCTAGAGCCGCTCCAATTAACAGTTCGTCGCTTTTCGCCATCAGGCACACAAGCAGTTGAACTCTGGAGCGATTGGGTATGCGGTGGAACAATTTTGGTTCGCCGCGACATGGGAGAAAAAGCAGGTTGGTTTGGTGATGGATATACAGCGGTTGATCGCTTCTTACTTAGCGGCGTGACAAATAACGGTGGAAAGATTTGGCGAACTTTTGGTGCAGGTTATATCTATCGCAGAACCTTCACCTTTCATACTTACGTCACTAATTATTCCAAATACCTTAATGGTGCCAATGAACAAGTAGTTGGCCTCTGGCAACATCCAATCTTCGGCGAGGTCAAAAGATGAGCAACATATATCGTTTTGAGCGCCCTGATGATCTTGTAATCGTTGATAAGCCAACCCTTACAGTTGCCATTGTTGTTGCCTGTCGTGGGGGTCAAGAGAAGTTAGACCTTCTGCTTGCTTCACTTGCAGTTCAGAGCTACCCATCTTCATTAACCAAGCTCTACATCATCGATGATGGAAGTGATGTAGCAATCAAGCTTCCGCAACTTCGCCCTAAGCGTGCAGAGATTATTAGATATAGAAATAGCAATAGTCACTGGGGAAAAACAGCAGCTACAAATGATTCAGTGTCTAAGCTGAAAGAGGATGTGCTCTGGTTTGTTGATGGCGATATGGTCTTTGACCCCGATCATCTGGCTCATCACATGAAATGGCATCACAATAGCGATGATTATGCAGTTTTAGGATGGAAGCGATTTGTTGCAACATGGGGATATACGCCTCAGTCACTCACCAAATCACTTAAGGCAGGTGGTTTTCTAGATTTACATAGCGAAAGCTGGGGCAAAGAGCTCTGGGAATCACGCATTGATCGCACTAAAGAGTTAGTTCATCCGGGGCTAGATGGTTACCGAGCCTTTGTTGGTGCGACTTTCTCACTAAAGAATTCCCAATGGAGAAAGTTGGGTGGCTACAACCGCGAACTTATTACAGGTGAAGATACAGAATTAGGCTGGCGTGCCTTTATGGCTGGGCTGCGAATTGTGCCTGATCGACAAGCGCATTCGTGGCATTTGGGTTACAGCACGGTAGAAGAGAATAAAGAGAGTATTCACCGCCATAATGACCCCGCTCTTGCACAATTTATTCCGCAAATGCATTCGATTCGTGCGCGCCAAAATTATGAGTGGAAGGTCGCGACATATCAACTTCTTGTCGATATACGCAATTCAAATCTTCTGCAGTTGCAAATGCATCTTAAGGATTTGCTAGAACTAATTGGCACAAGTGCTGAAGTCAAGTTGCTTGCACCATGGAATTTACTTCATGAGAGATATTCACCTCTTAACGACCAGCTTGCTGATCTACGAGAAATTTACAATTGGGTAAAGGGAGATTCTCGTTTTGCGTTTATCGAAATTGGTGCAACTTCCCAACTGAGTATCGATTATTTGATCTCTCAATTTTCTCCTTCAGCATCTCCGTACTACTTATTCGTAGAAGGTGACTTCTCAATTAATCTCAAAGATTTGGCCGATAATCTACTCGCTCGCGAAGGTGGATTGCTTGGTATAGCTAATAAGGATGATCGACGAGCATTTGCTCTCTTTGGTCCTGCCTTTGCGCGAGCTAGCCGTTCTAGAGGAGATCTCTACCGCAACCTTTCATCCCAGTGGGGTGTTCATTGGATGACCTTCGAGAAATTCCTTGAGCTCAATCACGGCAAAAAGAGTCGCATAAAGCGTTTTGGACGTTATCTAAAGCGAGAAGGCAAGAAAGTTAACTCTCCACGTCAGTTTGCGATTTTCATCAAAAAAATCATTCGCCTTTTTGTAAGAAAAGCCATTAAACGTGGATAAACCATCGATTATTCTCGCCACCAGTAATGGAATAGGCATGGGACATTTAGCGAGAGCAACTGCGATTGCTTTAGAGCTAAAGGAAGTTGCTAATCCAGTGATTCTCTCGGTCGCAGGTGGAATTGCCGAGCTGCCCGCAACAACCGGAATTCGATGTGAGTATATTCCTGGAAAAAATCGTGGCTGGATGAAGCGCCATCTCTGGGATTCCTACCTTCAGGCCCGACTGATTGCTGCTGCAGAAGAAACGGGTGCAAGAGTTATCTCATTCGATGGAGTGGTGCCATACCCAGGCTTTATTGCAACAAAGATTCAGAATCCACATCTCACTTTGGTCTGGGTACGTCGTGGGCTTTGGCAAAAGAATGTGCTTCGTTTCGCACTGCCATTTCAATCGCGCCTCGTCGATTATGTCATTGAGCCGGGCGATCTGGCGAGAAGTGCGGACCATGGCCCAACTTCAAGGCGCACAGATGCAAAGTTAACTTCACCAGTAACGCTCTTTAATTCTGAAAGAGCAAAGAGTAGAGAAGATGCGAGAGCAATTCTTGGTTTGGATCTTGATAAGCCCGCTGTATTAGTGCAATTAGGTACCGGCGATAGCGATATGAACGAGAAGATGCGAGCTGCCCTTGACGGACTAATTGGTTGGCATGAAGTTCAGATTGTTCTTACTAAGCAACCTGTAGACCAGAATGGTAAATCTCTGGTCCCAGCAGGACTTGATATAAAGGTAATCCGCTATTTTCCACTGGCCGATCTACTTCTCGCCTTTGACGCCGCGATTGCTGCAACGGGTTACAACAGTGTTCATGAGTTATTACCAGCCCAGATTCCAACTGTCTTTATCTCGAATATTCGCGGAACCGATGATCAAGATGCTCGCGCTCTCTGGTGTCACGAAAATGGTTATGCCCTACGCGCTAATCACTCAGATTTATCGAGCATTACAGCAACGGTCGCGCAGCTCAGTAATAGCGAAGTTCGAAGCAAACTTCATATCAAGTGTGGTGAAATCGGCGGAACTAACGGGGCTGCCGAAATAGCGAAGATTCTCTTTAATCTAGCGGAAAAAAGAAGTAGGCACCAAGAGAAGTTTTCACGCAGAATTATGCGAAGAGTGGCAGTCGCAACTTTGCGTTATGCAACATATATCTATCGGAAGATAAAGCCTCAAGAATTCTCTAAACAAGTAAGCAAAGAAGAAACTCTTTTTAGCTCCAATGTGGATACTGAATTTCTGAGAGTAGCGATTAAGGGAAATCGACGCTTTGAGCAATTAATGGCGGGAAGTTCTGTGAATTATGAAGAGAAGCGTCGCGCTATCGCTCGCAGATTCGACTAATTCTATTTTTGGATAAGGAAGATTCGATCAACTACGATGTCAATCAGCTGATACCAAGCTTCAGGATCCATCTTTTCGTCAACAAAGTCATCAACCATCTTGCCTAACGTGTAAGCCTGAACAAAGACAGCACCCGCGCGAGCATCAAAATCAGAGGCATAGAGCCCTTTATTACGCGCTTCTTCAATGAGGTCAATCAAGGCATCGGTAAGGCGAGCCTGCTCAGCAGCGAGTGCTTTTCTAAAACGCGGACTATGTTCTGCATTTGCGATAGCTCGCGCCCTGGCATAACGAGTAGTTGCAATGCCTGGATCTTGAGTCAATCGCGTCGCTTGCTTAAGTCCAATGAGCAAGTCTTCGCGAGTTTTAACTTTAGAGACTAATTGGATGAGTCCAGAGATGCTTCTATCAACCCATTGGGCGTAGCGCTCGACTTGAGCGATTTCAAGAAGCTCACCAAGATCTTCAAAGTGGTGGTAAAGACTTCCCTTTGAAATACCAGATTTTTCAAGAATCTCATCTACGGCAATCTCATTAGGTAACTTTTCATCCAAAATGGCAACAGTAGTCTCAATCAAGTGCGATTTGGTTGGATGGAGTGACGTCTTCATCTCACTTACTATATATCAGCTAAACTAAAGTATGCGCGCAGAAACATCAGTCCCAATTAATGAAGTGATTGCAAGACGTAGAAGTCCACGCTCTTTTGATTCCTCTCATATCTTGTCAGAGGTCGACCTGCGCGCAGGACTTGAGGCGGCCCGGTGGGCTCCATCTGCCTTCAATGGCCAACCATGGCGTTTCTATTCTGGCCTGAGAGGAGACGCTTTATTCTCAGAGATCCTTTCATCTTTAGGTGAGTTCAATCAGCTCTGGGCACAAAATGCATCATCTTTAATTCTTGTTGCTTCAACAGTGAAGAAGCCTGACGGAAGTGATCATGCAGAATACCTTTTCGATTGCGGTCTCGCGGTTGGTCAGATGGTCCATGAGTTCCATGATCGCGGACTCGTCACCCATCAAATGGCGGGTTACAGTAAAGAATTAGCACGAGCAGCACTTGGTATGCCAACTGAACTAGTGCCCGTTGTTGTGATTGCGGTAGGAAAACAAGATGCGGTGGAGAAGTTACCTGAAGCCCTTGCTGCTCGAGAGATTGCACCTCGTGAAAGATTGCCGCTTGAAGAATTGGTGATTAAAGGTCTTTAACTTCTGCAAATCAGGTTACTCGAGAATCTGATCCCTTTATCTCTGTGTATTTCTTGCTCAGCGCTAAATCGCGCAGGCGCTGAAAGCCATCCCACACTTCTACATACGAAGTTGGCAATGGCGCAATTGCTAGGCGAATCACATTAGGGGTTCGGTAATCCGGAATCACATTAGCTAACTGTCGTAGCGCAATACAGATTTGTGCAGCATCAGGATGACCGAGCGAGATATGACCGCCGCGCTCATTTGCATCTCTTGATGTCAATAAAGTAAATCCAAGATCGGCAAGCCATGCATCATATAAATCAATCATCATCTGGGTGCCGGTAGCAGCCTTGTGCGCAATAGCCTTGATGTTCGCCTCTTCAATCATTTCAAATGCAACCTTTACACTTCTTATCCCGATGATTGGGGGACTCGCGATTTGGAAGCCACGAATGCCAGATGCCTTTTCAAATTCAGGACCCATGCCAAATTGATCTTCATTGCCGAACCAACCTTGAATCGGCACTTGTAATTCGCTCTGAACGCGCTTACTTACATAGAGCCAAGCTGGAGCCCCTGGGCCTGAATTTCCATACTTATATGTACAACCAACAGCAATATCTACACCGTTTGCATCAAAATCTAACTCGATAGCACCGGCAGCATGGCTCGCATCCCAGAGAACCATCGCCCCGAAACTACGGACAAAGTCGGTAATTGATTTGATGTCATTGCGCGCACCTGAGCGATATTGAATGACTTCGAAAGTCACGAGCGCGACATCTTCGTTCATATACGGTTTTAAAATATCAACGGTTATACGTTCATTCTCGGCAGAGCCGGGTGATTCATTATCGATGAGCACTAAATTAAGTCCATGCTGTTTTGCAATTCCAGCAAGGATGTATCTATCAGTTGGAAAGTTTGCAGCGTCGGTGATGATTGTTTTTCGCCCAGGGCGTGCATTGATTGCAGCAAGACAAAGCTGGTAGAAGTTAACTGAAGTTGTATCGCAAACAAGAACCTGACCTGCCGTTGCACCAAGTGCAGAACGACCCAAGAGATCCCCTACAGGTTGTGCCTCGTCGACCCAGTGGCTCCAGCCAGTAACCACTTCACGACCCCACTCGAGGGCGAGGAATTCATTGACTGCCTTCACAGTCTCATGCGGCAATCGACCTAATGAGTTTCCGTCTAAATAAGAGAGGTTTGGGTCGGTGATGACGAACTTTTCGCGGAAATGAGCGAGCGAATCGTTGCGATCGAGTTCTAGCGCGTATTCGCGGTCAGTAACCTTCATGTGGGAAAGGTACGCTCTACCACCGTGGCGCGCAATCTTGTAAACATCGAAGAGCTTTCCAAAGCTTTCGATATTCGCCCACTCCTTTCTAAGGTTTCGCTCGGAATTTCTGAGGGCGAACGCATCGGAATTGTTGGCCGCAACGGTGCTGGTAAAAGCACACTCATGCGAATCATTTCGGGCGAAGAGCCAGCGGATTCTGGGCGCGTCACTAAATCAAATGACACCAATATTGGTTTTCTTGCGCAGATTGATAAGGCAGATCCCGCGACCACTGTGGGTGAGGTTGTGCTTGGCAATCGCGAGAAGCACGAGTGGGCAGGTGATTCTCGAATACGAGAGATTTTTACTGGTCTCTTTGGTGGGTTTGATGATCATTTATTTGAGCGAAAGTTTGGACAACTATCAGGTGG